>Ga0335085_10005941_pt1 | contig 19445 bp, 11 predicted proteins | sample Lox_Sample_45_FD_206712 | JGI IMG/M metagenome (GOLD analysis project Ga0335085, IMG submission 206712) | Soil microbial communities from Loxahatchee National Wildlife Refuge, Florida, United States - Lox_Sample_4.5 | ecosystem: Environmental > Terrestrial > Soil > Wetlands | place: USA...
GCAGGGTAGCAGAGTTGTTCCGCCTTTTGGAACTACTCTGCGGCTTTCATCTTTTAACAACATCCTCAACACACTATCACCAATTTACGAACCGCAGCGGCTCTTCCGATGTTCAGACCCGCGGGTTCTAATCCGCTGCCAGGGGGATGCGATTAATGCGCCGTGCGAAATGACCTTTATCGTGACGATAATAAACCTGGGATCGGTTGAACACAAAAGCCGCGGACCTTTGAACCGCAGGTCCGCGCTACTTGCTCCTAAACTCAGAAAGATTGTGCGTGTCCTTCATGGCCTTCTCCTCTGGACTGCTTTTGATGCTACTGTTGCCGCGCGTACTGCCCGACTGGTGGCCAAAACCAAGATTCTCCGGTGCCCAGCCGGGAGCGCATCAGCGGGGTAGCGCAGGCGTACGCGTTCTTTGCGTTCGTCTGCGGCTCTTCGTCCGTCCACGGCATTTCATGTGTGGATGTTAATTTCATGGTTTATATTTCCATGTTAAGAACCGCGGAGGAAGTCGAAGTGCGCCTACCTCCGCGCTACCCGCTTCAACCACGTTGTCGCCGTCATAAGAGTAAATTGTGGTGGCGCCGGTAAAGACCTTGCGAACCCTTCGCCCGAAGGGGTCGTAAGTGAAATACACGGTCCCGCCAGTTCCTGGTAGCGTCACGCTGGTGAGGCGGTTTTCGTAATCCCACGTGTAGTAGGTGGTTCCGTTCGTATCGGTTTTGGTCAGATTGTTTCCGTTCAAGTCGTAGGTGTACGTGGCGGCAGATGTGGAGGTGAGTTGCCTGACATATCCCAGGTCGAAATGTCGGTGACTCAATTATGACGAGTTGAGGGGCGGGAAGTGACAATCTGGCGGTGCTGGTGACAAAATGTCTGTGCGGCGAGGCGTCCGCTCGGGGATGGGCGGGTCAGGGCGAGCGCTGGCGCACCGCGTCCCACTTCTCCTTAAAATCCCCCTGCGGACACAATTGTTGTGAAGAGGGCGTCGAATCCAAAAACGAACTGACCCCACAACTGATGCCACCGACAAAAATGTGGAAGCTCCGAGCTCTGTCATCCTAAGGCCCGGTTTATTCGGGCCGGAGGACTTACGAGGAACCCGCCAGCGGGCAGGCAATCTCCCGCTCGAAGAACGGCACCAGGCGGGCCGGTCCTTCCCAACCATCCACATCGATATTATCGAGATTGGAGCGCCAGGTCCCCACTGCGCGCGCGTTGCCCTCGCTATTGGCCACCCGGACCTTAATTTGATTTTTCCCGGGTTGGAGTTGTTCTGTCACATCGAACACGTACGGACCCCACGGCCGCTTCCCCACTGCCTTGCCATTCACCCAGGCTTCCGCGCACACGCCGACCACACCGCAATCCAGGAGCACGCGTTCCGCCAGAAGAGATACGGGCACGTCCACGGTCCTCTCGTAGACCATCGTTCCGGAGAAGTGCTCCAGCCCCGGCACCTTCCACGTTCCCAGCGGAAGCAGCGCGGGAGTTGTGGAAACGGCGAAGGGATGGTCAAGCACTTCCCGCGCACTAACCCGCAGTGTTACTGTGCGTGCGCCTCGGGGAAGGGCGATTTCCGCCGCGGCTGGAACCTGCTTATTACCGACATACACGAGGTATGAATCCCGCAACGTGGGGATACGCAGCGTGCGCGCAACGCGTGGAATCGCGAAGCTCAGCCAATGGAAGCCTTGCGGCTCCGCCCGCGGATCATCAACAATCCGCGAATTCACCACCAGGCCTTCGATAGCGGCGCCGTTTGACTGATCGATTCGGCAAGTGAACTGCGGCTCCTTGTCGTCGTCCGGACTGTTGTGGAGGAACTTGATCAAGATGCTGTTCCATCCGCTCTTGAGGGTGAGGGGGATGCGCGTGGCAAGCCCATCGATGGGGTCAAAGTAGAGGGGGCGCACGAAGCGCGAATAGACCTTCTCACGATTCACGAAAACGGCTGTGGGGTGAGGCGCCCCCAACAGCATCACCGCCTCGCCGCCTTGCGGGTGGTAAACGTTGGTTTGCAGGTACACTGTTCCTTGCATCACCGGCGCGCGCACCACACGGCCATAGTCGACAATGTAGCTGTCCGGGCCGTAAGGCCCGCCTGCCACCTCGATGGTTCCGTTCCATGTGGACGCCAGGGACACAATGGAATCATCGGCAGAGTTGAATTCCACCCAGTGGAGTTGCCGGCCATCTTTGCCGATGTAATTCTTGGAATAATCGGCGCCCTCCTCGCTTTCCGGCGCGTACACTTCCTCCATGCCATGGTCGTCGGGGTTCGGAAATAGGCCGATGATATTCCACTTCTTGATTGAGCGCATCTGCGGAGCAAGCCAAAGGGGATTCCAACTGGCCTTGTCGCCGGTCTGGGCGAACCAGCGCTCGTTCAGGCCCCGGCCCGTGGGATCTTCGCGCACCTGGGCATACGGCAAGTCGATGGAGGAGGCTTCCACCGTGACGTTCCACTCACCCGAAATGTCGATCGAAGGAGAGCTCTTGGAACGATATTCCCCCCGGTACCGGCTATTTCCATTCTGCAGTTCCACGGTACCGGACTTCTCGCCGGGTAAGCCGCGCCCATGCACCACGACTTGTTTCTCGTCGGCGCGTAATACGTGGAACGCTTCCAGGTTGGTCGCGGCGAGAGCAAGGGGTTGGTCCGCGCCTGTGGGATCAAACACCACATACGCGGCATCCCAGGAACCCAATGCCAGGCGCACCAAAGTTTTGTTTCCCTGCGTTTCGTAGAACAGCGGCGAGCGCTTTCCCGTTGGCGCTTCCCATTTTTCCGGCCGGCCCTTCGCCTTGAATCGCAGCAAGGGTGTGCGGGGCTCAGGCGTGTCGTTGACGACCCAGTACAGATCAACACCGGTGTTGCGCTTGTGCATGGCGAACAGGTGGTCGGTCAGCCCTTCCACCAGTTCAACGTCGGGATCTACCACGTCGCGAACAATTTCCACAAGGTCGGTGACGGAGCCTGGTACCCAATAGGAGCGCCCGCCGCTTGCGCCCTTGCGCATGACATAAGGTTCGATGGAGGAGCGAAGGTCGAACACTTCCTCCCAGATTGATTTCAACTCCGGGTCGTCGCGGCCGGATTCCACGGAGATATAGGGGAGGCGGCGCAAAGCTATGACGGTTCCCCCGGCGCGGTAAAAGTTGCGCACGCGCATGGCCGTGCTCCGGCGCGTGGTCGACATCGGAGGGAGAATCAAGACCTGAAATTCCGAACTGTTGATGCGCAAGTGGCCGCCCACGAGCTCGCTTTTTTCGAGGTAGACATCATCCGCGACCATGAAGTCGTATCGCGCATCGGTGAGGCGCATTTTGAGATCGGCGTATTGCTCACTGGTCTCCACTGCGTCGGGAGTCCAGTTGGAGTTCTGGAGAATGTCGAGGGAACGGTCCGGGTGGAAGGCCGCCGCCGCTTGTCCCCAAATGGAAACCTGTGGATACAGTATAACGAGATCGGCCAGGCGCTGGCTTTCACAATTGACGAAGCTAATGCGCCGCATCTGGTCAGCGTAGAACCGAAACCAGGGTAGGAACGGCTGCGCGCGGAACCAGTCCGGCGGATAGTTGGTGCGCGTCAGGTCATAATTGAAGGCATGCGGAATATACTCACCGATATCCCAGGCGCCCAGGCAATTGGAAACACGGCGCATTCTCTCGGGGCTCAGGTAGGAATCGGTGCCTTGCACGCCCTGATTCTCACACACCACGTGCTTTCCCTCGAAGGCGGCAACCGAAGCTACCTCCCGCAGCCAAACCGATTCGCGCGCCCATTCCATCAAGGTGTCGCAGCCTGGGTGGGTCATGGAACGCAGGATGCTATAGAAGTCGCCTTGCCGGTCCGGCCCCCAGAAGAGCGCCTCTTCCCAAACATGGCCCGTATGATAGATGTTGTGCTGGTTGCACCAGTCGGTAACTTGCTTCCAAAAGCTTTCGGAATACAATTCGCTGACTGTGTCCAGGAGATCGCAGCGGAGTTTTTCCGTCATGGGGCCGATATCGTAGGTGAGGCCGGGAAGGCGGGGAATGAGGTCATAACCCGCCTTGCGCAGGAAGGTTTCAAAGAGGAGTGGCGTCCAGGGTAGCTTGCTTCCGTAGGAACCCTCGTGATCGGCAAAGGTGGCGGGCATGGCGTTGCCAAAGTACTGGCTATAGCGCTTGTAGAACTCTTCGTAATAGATCCTGATAAATTCAGCAATCGCCTCCCTGCTCATCAGGTCCACTCTGCCCATTTCGGCCACTGCCGATACCAGGTCGTAGACGGTGATGAGCCATTCTCCTTCCGGTACGTCCCAAGCGACTTCCTTGGCACCCTTCTCCCAAGCCACCGTTTGCAAAGTATTGCCATCCAAGCGTTCCGGTCCCAGGCGTTTTCCGGCTACCACCGCAACGGTTTTATCTGTCAGGGGCAAACTCCACCGGCTCGGTCCGTGGACAATACTTTCCGATGGCCGCATTCGCCGCAGATGGAAGTCGGGATTGGCTTCGATCACGTGGCTCTTGTTGATGCCCGGCATCCAATAATCGCGTGCCTCACCGCTGGGCCACTCAAACTCGTCGACCATGCAGAGTGAGAATCCGGCCTCCTTGGCGGCCTGCAATCCTCCGCCCAGCGCCTGCCACCACTCTTCCGATAGATAGCGAGTCTGGAGGCCATCGCGATTGTGGGCATACGCGCCGTAAACGCCATGCTCAACCATTTGGCGAATCTGGCGTCCGAGTTCCTCGCCCGTAAGCGTGCCGTTCCAGAACCAAAACGGCCGGATGCTGTATTTTCTGTCCGGATCGAGAAACTTCTGGTAGAGCGACGCCAACGCTCCTGAGAGTTCAGCCGGCTGCGCCGAAAGCATGGAACCATCACTCAGTGCCAAACTCCCCAAACCGGCCCCGGTGACTTCCAGAAAATCCCGCCGCGTCATCTTCATCATGAATGCCTCCCGGAATTATGAATGCGTTATTGAACTTATCGAGCCCGCGATTATAGACGCCCGCGGCAGTTTGGCAAAGCTGCTTTGAGATAGGGTAGGGATAAATTGAACATAAGATCCTCTCCCCTCAACCCAGGAAGGATTTCACTACATAACGCACAGAACCCACAGAGCCAGTCCGTGTAGCAGGCTTGGTCCGCGGCTCCTAAGTAAAGAAAGCCACAAATCTCAAATACAAAAGCCTGTCCTCTGAATGCAGAGCGCATGTCTAAGGAAGAACCGCAGGCCTCAACGAAGGAGGCGCTACGCTTGCTTGTTCCCTTGCTCCTCTCGAGAAGAGGGGGGTAAATCCAAATCAACGATCGCGCTCCCGCTAGTTACTTTACCACCGCAAGCCGGCAATGAATGTTCCGCGCGGGGAAGATCCAGGCGAAGTGTTTCTCGTAGAAATCCACTGAAATGGCGGCAATGAGACGTCCTAGGTTATCCAGCAGGAAATTGTGCCCGAAGGTCAGATGCCGGTCGAGAATCCGAAACCCCCCGGCGTTGTACGTAAAATTCTCAAAGCTCCCTTGCGTGAAGTAATCGAAACTGTGAAATCCCAGGTGCAAAAGGTGGGTGGGATCTGTGTAGGAGTCCATGCAACTATAATGCGGCGTTACCACGAAGACCTCTGCGCTGGGTTTGGCGACACGGTGCACCTCTGCCATGGCGCGCAGGACGTTGGGTTGGTGCTCGATGAAATGGGAGAGATGGACCTGGTCGGCGCAGGAATCGCGCAGAGGCCAGGGGAAATGTGCCAACTCACAAAGAACATCGGCATCCGAGCCTGGTTGTCGGTCCAGGCCAATCGCGCCGGCGACCTGTTTCTTCTTTCCGCAGCCAATGTCGAGAATGAGCATCAAAGCTCTCTACTCCACCACTAATGCCGCGTGGGGTGGCAGCCGCAGCGTCGTGCCATCGGGTGCAAGCTTGGCGCCGTCGAGGGCATATACCTGCGCCAATTTGTGCGCCATCCCTGCGAGCCCGGTCAACCGGCAGGCGACCTGCAATTCCGTGTAGTTCACCACGGCGACGCGCCCACCGAGCGGGTATATGGCAACTCGTGGTGGGGCATCAATCGAGGTGACGGTGAAATCCGAAACTCTTCGCCGCCACTCTTCCAGCGCGGCGCGAAGCTCGGGCGTGAGCTGTTCCACACGATTTTGCCCATCCACATGCGTCAGGTGCGGCAAAATGTCAGAAAACACCACGACCTCCCCCCCTCCCACCTTCATCGTGTTCAAATACTGATCTTTTTCAAAGTCGAGGGGAGAAGGCGTGGACAATCGCGGGTCGCCATTGAGCCGGTGCGCGAGTGGTTGGCTGATGAAGGCGGTTCCGCCGGTGGCCAGAAAGCGTAAAAGTTTAGGCACCAAGTCCGCGTCTCCAAGCGCCTGCGTGGTGAGGATCGCGGCGCGCGCACCTTCAGGGAAATGGGCGGTGGGGGCTTCGGGAATCCCCAGCATGCCGATTTCATCGAGTATGTACGCCTCGTCGCCGGGTTCGCTCGAAACGGGCTTGTAGGTTGGAATGCCGCCCCAGCCGGAAACATACGTGGCGAGCTTTTCATATTGGGCGCGCCGCGGCGCCAAACCTTCCGCCTGGGCCTGGTATTCCGGCGAGGTCAGCGCGCCGTAGTGAAAGAGAAAAACCTCGGGGGCTCCCGCCAGAATTGTGGTCAAAGGTTGGTCCAGATAGAGCGTGGGCGTGGTGCCAAAAGGGTCGAACCAACCGCCACCGGTTTTGGATACGCCCATGCTGGTAAGCCAGCGGTATATAAAGTAGCCCTCGTACTGCTGCTTGTTTCCCCACTTGTCGGAAGCGGGATCGCGGAGTTCCGTGCCCACCCAGATGCGGTCGAAAATCGCCGCTTGCTTGTCCGGCACATAGCCGCGCTCCTGGAAGCGGTCGTACCACTGCGGGAACTTGATGATGACTTTCACATTGGGATTCACGGCGCGCGCGGGAGCGATAACGCGCTCACGGCTGACTTGCAACATCAGCTTTTCGTGGTACTGGTCCCAACTCAACCCCCCTTTTGCCGCGGCGCATTCCGAGCATTGGCAGTCGGTGCAGAAGAAATCGTCGATCATGATTTCGTCAAACAGGGCGGCGGTAAAGCGAAAGATTGCCTCCAACCGCTCCTGCGTCTGTCTATTGGTAAAACAGACCCAGGAGTGGCCACCGCTGGAAGGCTTGCGGACCTGCACCGTGGTGACACACCCGGAAACCTGCAGGCCGTTTTGGCGAAAGAAATCGCGCGCCGCCTTTAGCGTGGCATCATCCGCCTGGTACCCGCGAAAGGTTTCAATGTAGACCTTGGTGACGCCCATCTTGCGGCAGAAGGCCAACGCATCCTTGCGGCCCTGCTCGGTCGAAAGGTGGTCACGCACATCCTGCGCGGTAAAGAGCGTGGACCACGTAACGGCTTCGGCCGCGCGGACCGGGAGCAGAATCGAAGCCATCAGGAGAACCGTGAACAGTGCCGACGAAACATGAAAATGGAAAAGCTTGCGACAGCGTGAAGAAATCAAGGCCGGACTCCTTGCGCAGAAGTTCGCCGAAATCGGATAAAACATCCGCACCGCATACCCTGCGGCGCAGATGCACACCATAACCGAACACAAAAGCAAAGGGAACAAGCGTGCCTTGCGCGTCGCGAACGCTGACGGTAAGTTCTGGAGCGTCAGTGTGGATAACTTAAAGAATGTGGGGATTCGCCTTAACCTCCCGCTTCGCTGGCGGCCCGGCCGGGCGCAGTTCGTCCGTGAGTTTCCGCCCGCCGCAACTGCCGACTGCTTTCAGGGCGCTCGGCTCATAAACAACTTCCCAGCGCATGGGGTTTTCACACTTTCGAGCCCCTAGTGAGCGTTTGTCAAGGAAAAGTTCGAATGATTGGCAGTTTGTGACCACGGTGACGGCGCGCGGCCTGCCTTCTTCGCCCGGCCATGTCCAATGGCCGCAGATATGGACCATCGGCTCATTTGTCCACCGGCTCTTGAGGTAGTGCCAGAGTTCTTTCGGCAAGCGCGTGGAGTCCAGCGCCCCCGAGTGTTGTTCCGACCAGACGGGCCAGTAGTCGGCACCGTAATCGTGCATGCACCACAGCGTGCTTCCGGCCATATAGCGGCGTGATTCCAGGATGTCGAGATTCGCTTTGACCTGGCGGAATTCTCCCCCATGACTGGAGTTCCCCCGATCCTTTGATCATGTGCACCCTGATGAAACGTAAGAACGCATGGCCATGCGCCCCCATACCAGTCCTCCGGCGTTATCGACAGATCGGGGGTTTTCGCCGCTATGTTAAAAATCTTTTATAGTTGGCATAAATAATCTTTATTGGTATCTAGCTCCCTCAAGAGGTAGCATTCAGGCTGGCATATGCTCGCAGACTCTCAAACTCGCTTGCAGCTCTCTTTTTCGCAGCTCCCTCTAGGTATCATTACCACCCTTATTGTCGGGGTCATTCAGTTGGACCCCGTGTGATAGCTTCCTAATTCAAGCTTTTGAGGCCATCAGCGGGTAAACCGGCTGATGGCCTTTTTTGTTTTAGTTCACAATTTTTTTGAAAGGAAGAACCGATGACGAAGAAGATGATGACGGGTGCAGAAATCCTTCTGGAGTGTTTGGCGCGCGAAGGTGTGGAGTGCATCTTCGGTTATCCGGGCGGCGCGACACTGCCGCTTTACGATGCGCTTTACGACCACGGCATTCGTCACGTGCTGATGCGGCACGAAGAGAACACCTGTTTTGCCGCCGAGGGCTACGCTCGCGCCTCCGGCAAGGTGGGAGTGTGCTGTGCCACCTCCGGCCCGGGCGCCACCAATCTGATTACCGGATTGGCCGACGCTCACCTTGACTCCGTCCCCATCGTCGCCATCACCGGCCAGGTTTCCACCAAGGTCCTGGGGACTACCGGTTTCCAGGAAGCTGATACGTTCGGCATCTCTTTGCCTTGCACCAAGCACAACTATCAGGTTCGGAACATTGAGGATTTGCCCCGCGTCATTCACGAGGCGTTCTACATCGCCTCGACCGGCCGGCCGGGTCCGGTGCTGGTTGACATCCCCAAAGACATCCAACAGGCGAGGGCGGTTTACGTCCCATGTGACGAACTCGACGTGCCGGGATACAAGCCGCCGGCGAAGGGCGATCCTGCTCTCATCGCGCAGGCTGTACAAATGATTTGGGCGTCCGCGCGCCCCCTGGTCTATGCAGGGGGAGGCATTGTGTCCGCTGGCGCCACCGTGGAGTTACGCGAGTTCGTCAGCCTGCTCGGCATCCCCACGGTGTGCACCCTCATGGGCCTGGGAGGTTTGCCCAGTGACGATCCGAATTTTGTGAGCATGCCGGGTATGCACGGCAGTTACGCTGCAAACATGGGCCTGACCGAGTGCGATTTGCTGATCGCCCTGGGTGTGCGTTTTGATGATAGGGTGACGGGAAAATTGGCCACGTTTGCCCCTCACGCCCGCGTCATTCATGTGGATGTCGATGCCTCGGAACTCGGCAAAAACCGCAACGTGGAGGTCGCCATTGCCGGGGATGTGAAGTGCGTGCTGCGACAGATGAACGATCTTCTCAAGGAAACGCAGCCCATTTGCGCGGAGCGGCACGCGGCGGAGCGCGAGACATGGCGCAGGCAGGTGCGGGTATGGAAAGCCGAATATCCGTTGGAGAGCCCAGCGTCGCACGAGATGATCAAACCGCAGCAATTGATGGCGGAAATCGACCGCCTGTCCGCGGGCGCCGCCGTGGTAGTTTCCGACGTGGGGCAGCACCAGATGTGGGCCGCGCAATTGATCCGCTTTAATGAGCCGCGCCTTTGGCTCAACTCCGGCGGCTTGGGATCCATGGGCTTCGGCTTGCCTGCGGCCATCGGAGCGCAAGTGGCCCGTCCCGACAGGCCGGTTTTCGCCCTGGTCGGCGACGGCGGCTTCCAGATGTCCATCCCCGAGCTCGCCACCGTAGCCAATTACAAATTGCCGATCAAAATCGTGATCATGAATAACGGCCACCTGGGGATGGTGCGTCAGTGGCAGGAATTGTTTCATCAGAATCGGCTGAGCCACGTGAAGCTTGACACGTTTCCCGACGCCGGGAAGCTCGCGGAAGCTTACGGATTACGAGGGCTCACCCTTGAGGATCCCAAGTCGCTGGCCCAGGCCTTGCACGATGCCGCCAGCACGCCCGGGCCGTGCCTGCTGAATGTGAAGGTCACCCCCTACGAGAACGTCTACCCCATGGTCCCCTCGGGAGCAGGAATCCACGAGATGGTCCTGGGGCCGGAATACGACAGCAGCGAATCTACTTCGCCACAACCGTTGGCATCGCTCGCGAGGCCGTCCGAGGAGGCCGGTCCCGTCACACAAAAATCGCTTGCCGTGCTGCTTGAAAACGCTACGGGAGCCCTGCAACGAATCCTGACCATCGCCACTGCCCAGTGCTGCACTGTCAAGAGCCTTTCCGCAACTCCAACGGCAACACCAGGGCAACTGAAGGTCACCATGGCCCTCGAAGGCGATGCGAAGGCATTGACGCGTGTGGCGAAGCGAGTCAGTAAGCTGGTTAACGTGCTGGAAACGACGGAACTACCCATGGAAGCTGTGGGCTATGCAGAGGAGCCGAGGCTTCCGTCTGAGTTGCTCCAGCTTGACCTTGAGGGATTGGATCCCGTGACCGAATTGGTGAACCTTCCATCTGCACAGGAGAGTGGCCAGCCCGACACACCCAAGCAATCCTTCCGCGCCCGCCGCAAGCGCTGGGCGCAAGAATGCGACGCCGGAGCTGGCCCAGTGTTATAGATCGGGTGATCGCAATTCTGATTGAGGTGAATGCGCATGGCCAAAGTACGTGTGCGGTATGCGGATTATTTTGCTCAAACGATCCAGCGGATGCGCGAGGACGGCTTGCTCCTGGTGACTCAGGGCGTAGACGGAAAACCTAATGTCATGACGATAGGCTGGGGAACAATAGGGGCAATCTGGTCGAGGCCGATATTCATCGTGATGGTAAGGCCCTCGCGGTACACCTATAGCCGGCTGGAAGAGATGGGGGACTTCACCGTCAATGTGCCGCCGCGGGAACTGGCCGTGGCCGCGAGCCACTGCGGAACGGTTTCCGGGCGAGACCATGACAAGTTTCAGGAAATGCAATTGACCGCCGTTCCTAGCCGCGAGGTGCGTGCGCCTATTATCCAGGAATGCATTGTGCACTATGAGTGCCGCACCGTGCACCGCAACGATGTGGCGCCCGACGCGCTCGCGCAATCCGTACTTGTGGAAGCCTACCCGGAAGGGAATTTCCACCGCGTCTACTTCGGCGAAATCGTGGCAGCCTACGCTGACGAAGATGCGGAGCTAAGATTTCGCCGGAGTGATGAACCACAGGGGCACTGAGACACTGAGACAACCTCTGGTTGCGTGCTTTTCAGTCCTCTGTGCCTCCGTGCCTCAGTGGTCCATCAAGCCGTCAAAAATAACGCCAATAATCATGGATACAGGAGATACTGGGCGCGGACTCTCTTGAATCTCTCCACATTCTCCTGCCAGTCGTACCAGATGCGCCCGGGGCTCTCGCCGGTGCGGATGGATTCCAGAACCTTGTGGCTTCCCACCAGGTGCAGCGTGCCATCCAATTTGAAGTTTTGGGGAGAAAGCCGCCAGAGAGCCGCGAGGAGCTCAACTCCCATTTCGGTGGGCTCCAGCGCTTGACGGTCAATCAGCACAATCTGGACGCCGTGGCAAACCTCGCCTGTGAAGATGCCGGAGAGCGGCTTGAAATCCATGGGCAGAAAACGCACTCCCTGAACCTTCTTGCCATTCAAATAGGTGGCCAGTTCTCGGCCGTCGATCCAGGGAGCGCCTGCCATTTCGAAAGGCGTGTCCGTGCCGCGGCCCACGCTGACGTTTGCGCCTTCCAGCAAGCAGACGCCGGGGTAGAGAATTTCTTCCGTCAGGTTCCTCAGATTCGGCGAGGGGTTGATCCAGGCCTGGCCTGTCTCATCAAACCAATCCGTGCGTTGCCAGCCCTGCATCTTGACGACGTGCAGTTTGGCGTTCAGGTGATTTTCGAGGTCGAACATTTCCGCGAGTTCGCCCACGGTCATCCCGTGACGAATGGGCATGGGAAAGTAGCCGATAAACGAGCGCAAGTCCGAGTCCAGCATGGGGCCATCGACCTCGGCGCCGTTGATCGGGTTTGGCCGGTCGAGGACGTAGAACTCAATTCCCTTTTTTCCCGCCGTTTCCAGGCAATATCCCAGCGTGGTGATGTAAGTGTAAAAGCGCGCACCCACATCCTGAATGTCAAAAACCAGCGTGTCGATGCCGTCTAGCATCTGAGCGTCGGGCCGTTGGACGTCACCATACAGGCTGTAGACGGGCAGGCCGATGGCGGCGGCGTGAGTGGATTCCACCTTGGCCCCTTCCGATGCCGAGCCCTCCAGCCCGTGCTCGGGGCTGAACAGCGCCACTAGTTTCACCCCCGGAGCATGCGCCAGCAGGTCGATGGTGCGTTTGCCATCGCTCGCGCAGCCAGTCGAATTGGTGATCAACCCGACATGCTTCCCGGCGAGTGGGGCGAAGTTTTCTTCCTCCAGGACGTCAATTCCGGTTTTCACACGTCCATTGCGCAATCCTTGCACCCGGTAACTCTTCATCAGCTCAAAGTAGCTGGTCAGGGAGCGGCGGCTGTCCAGAATCTGCTGCGCTGAGAGCGGCCCCAATGCCCCTGCCACCAGAGTGGAAAGCGCTGTCCGCAGGCCCGCCACCTCGCCCTTGCCATTGGGGTGCACCCGGTTGGTCAGCAGAATGATGTACGTCTTGGTTATGGGGTCAATCCAAATGGAAGTTCCTGTATAGCCGGTGTGCCCAAACGAGCCCACATCGAACAACTCCCCGCGATTCGAGATGTAGAGTTCACCAACCCGCTCGCCGTGGTTCGAAGCGAAAGGCGAGTCTATATCCCAGCCCAGCCCGCGCAACACCATCTTGTTGGGAGGAGTTTCCGTCTCCGTCATTTTCTCGATCGACAACGGGCTGAGGATGCGCGTGCCGTTGTAAACGCCGCCGTCTAGCAGCATCTGCGCGAAGATGGAAAGATCGTCGGCGGTCGAAAACAAGCCCGCGTGCCCGGCCACGCCGCCCATAGAACGGGACGTGGGATCATGCACGACGCCCCAAAGCACCGGGCCGCTGCTGCCATGCTCATATTGCGTGGGGGCAATGCGCCCGCGGAGCAAGGCGGGTGGCTTGAAAAAAGTGTCCTTCATGCCAAGAGGCTTGAAGACGTGCTCCGCGCAGTAGACGTCCAGGGCCTCACCGGAAACGCGGCGCACAATGTCCCCCAAGGTCTCAAAGTTGATGTCGCTGTAAATGAAGCGCGTGCCGGCCGGCACATTGAGCTTGGAGGCGACGATCATCTTCATGGCGGTGTCATAGCCCGTCCAGGCGGGTTTCAGTTCCAGGTCAGGGGGGAGGCCAGAATAATGCGTCATCAATTCCCGAATGGTAACCAACTCTTTGCCGTTTTGTTTGAATTCCGGCCAGTAATCGCTGACCGGCGCGCCCAGCTCAATCTTGCCTTGCTCCACAAGCTGCATAACGGCGGTCGTGGTGGCAATCACTTTGGTCATGGAGGCCACATCAAAGATCGTGCCCACGGTCATCGCCTGCCGTTCGGGCACCAGGGAGCGTTCACCAAAAGCTTGGCGATAGACCACCTGGCCCTCGTGGCCGATCAGGACGACAGCGCCGGGGATCTTCTTGGCCCGAATCGCGGCTTCCACAAGCGGAGAAATTCCCTCCAGGCGTTTCTCATTCATGGCGGGGACTGCCTGCGCGGCCGTTGCCACCAGAGTTACTGCCCACAGGCACCAGGCCCCGGATTTATTTGGAAGCCCGGAAAGACGGATCACGTTGTGCTCCTTGAATCAGTTTGCACCTCTACGGAGAGCCTTTTTGCTATATACTCGCGGGCTCTCGCTGTCAATGAAAAGACTCCGACAGCTTACAGTTACCATCCGCTATTAGCTGTTGGCTGTCAGCTATCAACATCATAAAAAGGACTTCGCCATATGAAACTAACCTTCGCTGACTGGCTGGTGGTTGCCGCCTACTTTCTAATCAATCTCCTCATTGGGCTGTACTACCGCAAAAAGGCCAGCGCCAGCACGGACGATTTCTTTGTGTCCGGCCGCGAAGTTTCCTGGTGGCTGGCGGGAACCTCGATGGTGGCCACCACCTTCGCCGCCGACACGCCGCTTTGGGTGACCGGACAGGTGGTGCGGCATGGGGTGGCCGCCAACTGGTTCTGGTGGAGCTTTCTGTTCAGCGGCATGATGACGGTTTTCTTCTTCGCCCGCATGTGGCGCCGGGCGGAAATCATTACCGACGTGGAGCTAGTCGAGATGCGTTACGCCGGCAAACCCGCCGCCTTCCTGCGGGGCTTTCGCGCGCTTTATTTCGGACTTCTCATCAACTGTATCATCCTGGGCTGGGTGAACCTGGCCATGGAGAAGATTCTGGGGATATCCCTCAACGTCCCCAAGTTCTGGGCCGTCGTGATCTGCATGGCCATAACGGCCATCTATACTTCCATCTCCGGCCTATGGGGCGTGCTTTGGACAGACCTTGTGCAGTTCATTCTGAAAATGGCCATGTTGATTATCCTGGCCTTTTACGCGGTGCGTGCCGTGGGCGGCATGACCGCGCTGAAGACCAAGCTGGCCGCGGTCGATGCCGCGCGCGGCGCCGCGGCGGGCGGCTCAGGATCCATCCTATCGTTTATTCCGGATTTGCATTCCCCCTGGATGCCCCTGATGACCTTTCTCGTATATATCGGGGTGTATTGGTGGTCGGTCTGGTACCCAGGCGCCGAACCGGGCGGTGGCGGGTACGTAGCACAGCGAATTTTCTGCGCCAAGGACGAGAGGAACTCGTTATTGGCCACCCTCTGGTTCAATATCGCCCACTACGCCCTGCGGCCTTGGGCCTGGATTTTAACGGCGCTGGCGGTGGTTGTCCTTTACCCACAACTGAGCCTGCCGGGCGCGGACGCCGAGGGTGGGTTTATTCGAGTTTGGGTGGATTATATGCCCCCGGCTTTTCGCGGTTTGATGCTCGCCGCTTTTGCGGCCGCCTACATGTCCACGATCGCGACCCAATTGAACTGGAGTTCGTCCTACATTGTGAACGATTTCTACCGCCGCTTTCTGGTTCGCCAGCGTAATGAAGAGCATTACGTGACGGTCTCCAAAGTCGCCACCATGGGCCTGATGGTTTTGGGCGCCTCAGTTTCATACATCATGCAGACAGTGGCGGGCGGCTGGGATATGGTGGTGAATATCGGCGCGGGTACCGGAGCCGTCTATCTGCTGCGCTGGTACTGGTGGCGCATCAGTGCTTGGTCGGAAATATCCGCGATGACCACCGCCGCCATTACCTCAATCACTCTCCGTTTTGTAAGCCCTTTTGCGGCCTCTGACCCGAACCTGTTCGGGAAGAACCTGGTCTTGACGGTCGCCATCACCACGCTCGTGTGGCTGGCGGCTACGTTTCTGACTCAGCCCGAGCCGGACCCGAAGCTCCTCGCCTTCTATCGGAAGGTGCGGCCAGGTGTAACCGGGTGGAGGCGCGTCGCCGTGCTGGCGCCGGAAATCCCTCCCACTCAGGATGGCTGGTATAATTTCATGGATTGGGGACTAGGTTGCTTGATGGTTTACATGACGCTGTTCGCCATCGGCAAACTGCTATTAGGCTCCACCGGCACCGGCCTTCTGTTCATGGCCATCGCCGCCATTTCCGGATATGTCATCTACTGGGATTTGTCGCGCCGCGGGTGGGAGACGCTCTCGGGGAAGGAGTGAAGAAGGTGTCAGGTCTCAGGTGCCAGGTAGGTAAAGCCAGGGGGTGAAACTTGGCACGCGTCGTTTTCCCGCGACTTCACCTGGTGCGTTGATTGCTTGGGAGGGGTTCCAATCGCAAATCACAAATCACTCAGTCACAAATGGCGTGAACGCATAACGGAGCGAACCAATCCCGCCTCGGCTTCTCTGGATACCAAGTCCACACAGGAAATCCTACGTATCATCAACCGCGAGGACCATCGCGTAGCGGCGGCGGTCCGCAAGACCCTCCCCCAGATTGCGCGCGCCGTCGACTTGGCAGCCGAGGCCATCAGAAACGGCGGACGGCTGGTTTATTTGGGGGCGGGCTCGAGCGGACGGCTGGGGGTTCTCGACGCATCGGAATGTGTGCCCACTTTCGGGACCGACCGCGTGGTGGCGATTCTGGCAGGTGCCCCGGCTTCGCTCACCGACTCTCTGGAGGAAGTTGAGGACGAAGCACAACAGGCTGTGCGGGACTTGAAGAAGATTCGATTTACCGTTAACGACCTTCTGGTGGGGATCTCTGCGAGTGGGGGCGCGCCTTATGTTTTGGGTAGCCTGGCCTATGCGCGCAAGTTGGGCGCGAAGGTGGTGGGGCTAACATGCAACCCGGAAGCTCCGCTGAAGACTCTTGCCGATGTCATTATAATTCCGGTCGTCGGGCCGGAAGTGATCGCGGGATCCAGCCGCATGAAAGCCGGGACGGCACAGAAACTCGTGCTCAATATGCTTTCCACGGCAACGATGGTGCGGTTGGGACGCGTGCTTTCCAATATTATGATCAACCTCCAACCTTCGAACCAAAAGCTGAGGAAGCGCGCCGAGGGAATTGTGATCAAGTTCACCGGCGCCAGTCAGGCCGCTGCCGCCAAGGCATTGAAGGACTCCGGCCATAATCTGCCCGTCGCGCTTTTGATGGTGTTGAAGAAGATCCCAAGATCGGAGGCCGCTCGCCGGCTTCAGGAAGGGCCGAGTGTGGCAGAGGCCTTGCGCAAAGCGATGGAAAATGTGAAATATTGATTCAGTGACTCACTGGCTCAGCTCGGGTGGCTCCTATGGACAAATTTCGAATAACCGGGGGGCAGCCTTTGCAAGGTCGTGTCGTAATCAGCGGGGCCAAGAATGCGGCGCTGCCCGCATTGACGGCGGCGCTGCTGACGGACCATCGCGTGGTTCTCCACAACATCCCCCGTGTACGCGACATCAGCACGATGCGCAGCCTGCTGGAAGATCTGGGTGTCGATTCCTCCGTCACGCACGAAGCGCATGGCAATCGCATCGAGGTTGAAGCCCGCCGGTTGCTCAATCCCGTGGCGCCTTACGAACTGGTCAAACAAATGCGGGCGTCGGTGTTGGTGCTGGGGCCGCTGGTAGCACGCTTCGGGCAGGCGCGCGTCTCGTTGCCGGGTGGCTGCGCCATCGGCGTTCGCCCCGTCAACCTGCATCTCAAGGGGCTCGAGAAACTTGGAGCCACAATCAATTTCGATCATGGCTACGTGAACGCTCGGGCCAACGGCCTGCACGGGACAGAATTCTACTTCGACACCGTTTCTGTAACGGGCACCGAGAATCTCATGATGGCGGCTACCCTTGCCGATGGAATCACAATTCTTGAGAACGCGGCACGCGAGCCGGAGGTTCAGGACCTCGCCAATTTGCTCAACAAGATGGGCGCCCATATTGAAGGCGCAGGAACGCCCGAGATCCACATCCGCGGCGTCAGCCGGCTGCATGGGGCCGAGCACACAATTATTCCTGATCGCATTGAGGCCGGAACATTCCTGACGGCAGCAGCGATTACCGGCGGTGAGCTTGTGGTGGAACGCTGCAACGCCGAGCACTTGACGGCCGTCCTTGCCGGACTGGAGGAGGTGGGCGTGCATGTGGCTCGCGATGGGGGGAAAAGTGCGAACGGTGACGTGACTCTTACTGTAAAGGCAGGAAACAATCTGCAAGCTCTTGATATGACCACCCAGGAATACCCCGGATTCCCCACCGACATGCAAGCCCAATACATGACGCTGATGACGCAGGCCGAGGGTTCGTCAGTGATCACGGAAACGATTTTTGAAAACCGCTTTATGCACGCCCTGGAACTGGCGCGCATGGGGGCGGACATTACGGTAACCGGACGCCGAGCTCTTGTGCGGGGTAGAACTCCACTGAGCGGAGCGAAGATCCAGGCCTCAGACCTCCGTGCCAGCGCCTCGCTGGTGCTTGCCGGATTGGCCGCGGAAGGCGAAACCTTGATCGACCGCGTCTACCATATTGATCGTGGCTACGAGCGCATCGAAGAGAAACTCACCCGGGTGGGCGCCAGAATCTCCCGCATCTCTGAATCCGACTGAGCCGCTGTCCCGACACCTGATCGGGAACTGGTGGTTGGCCCCTCATTAGGGCCTACCAAACTCCCATCCATCCTCCTTTTCGGTACTCCCATCTGACACTACGGAAAGCAGCTCACCTTCTATCGGTGCTCCGTAAGATCAGGAAATCCGGGTGAAACCGGTGCGTGCACTCGATGGAGATTTGAGCGCCAATCGCGGGCAGTACTTATTGGCGGGAATTCAATAACATCTATGAGCGGGGCAGCTTGGGACCGGCCCAAAAGTCAAATGTCCAGCGGTCCCAATCGAGTAAGGGCAAGTTTGTAAGGGGTCCCCGCAAGAAGCAGAAGTGAAGAGTGAAATCTAGTGACGTTAAGTTTCCTTTATCCCATTCGTGGGCATCTGATTTTAGGATAATATACTATAATTAATATATTATTGAATAATATCAATAGATTAGACGATGAGGGCTGATTGGCGCCGGAGGGCATGGCTTGAGGGAATCCGGTCAATCCATTTTGGCCATCCTGCTGGAAGGCAATGATTGTAAAAGGCTAATGGGAGGTATGGCGGCGTCACCGGATTTTTCCATAGGGCACAAATGTCCGGATTCCCCATGATAAAATTCCTTGGCGTCATCTGCATCTTCGTCAAAGATTGTGTGGGGGCACACAAGGACGTGTTGCACAGGGCCGTCATTAAACATTCTTGAATTGTTCCTTCAACCGGCATCATCCAGTACTTTAGTGCAGATAATTGCGCTGGAAAGGAGGTAACGACTATGCTATGCTTCAACCGCAAGCCACAGGGTGGCACTCCACCTATGCCGTGGCCCCCAGACGGCGAGTAAGGGAATACTCGGCCAAGGATGGGCAGGCGCGGCAACGGCGGTGCGTGCCCATCCCGGGCCGGATCTATGCATATTCTGGGAATCGCAATCAGCGTTTGCGCACTTCTCCTCGAGGGCGTGCTGATCCTGAGGGGGGTGGGAAGAAGACTGTTTGGGCTGCTCCCGCTGTTTTACTCTTACATTGTATTCATTTTCGGTTGCAGTCTCGGCATGTACCTTATTTATTGGTTACAGCCAAATGTTTACCCTTCCGCATATTGGATTTACTACCTGGTCAGCATTCTTGTGGAATTTGCGGTCCTCGTGGAGATTTCCGACCAGATATTTCGCCCCTTCCTTGCCATCCGTAACCTGGGGCGCGCGCTAACTATCTTGGTCGCTGCCGGCCTTGG
>Ga0335085_10005942_pt1 | contig 19443 bp, 18 predicted proteins | sample Lox_Sample_45_FD_206712 | JGI IMG/M metagenome (GOLD analysis project Ga0335085, IMG submission 206712) | Soil microbial communities from Loxahatchee National Wildlife Refuge, Florida, United States - Lox_Sample_4.5 | ecosystem: Environmental > Terrestrial > Soil > Wetlands | place: USA...
GCATCTCGTTTGTATAGGCCTCGCTCGCTGGCGCGAAGTCCACCTTGATGTGATGCAGGTTCACCTCCAGCTCCTCGGCGACCAGCGTCGGCAGGGCCATCACCACGCCCTGGCCCATCTCGGAGCGGGCACAGAGGATGGTGACCGAGTTGTCGCTGCCGATGCGGATCCAGGCATTCGGCATCGAGGTCGTGACCACGGCCTTGGCGAAGGCGTCGGGCAGCGTGATGCCGATGACCAGCCCGCCGCCGACGGCGGCGCCGGTCTTGAGGAAGTCGCGCCGCGCGGGATTCTTGAGCTCGTCCATGTCAGGCCCCCTTTCCGCCGGCCGCCTTGTGGATCGCGGCACGGATGCGCGGATACGTGCCGCAGCGGCAGATGTTGCCCGCCATCGCGGCGTCGATGTCGGCGTCGCTCGGCCTCGGGTTGGAGGCGAGCAGCGCGGTGGCGCTCATGATCTGCCCGGACTGGCAGTAGCCGCACTGCGGCACGTCCAGCGCGATCCACGCGGCCTGGACCTTCTTGCCGGCCTCCGTGCCGCCGATCGCCTCGATCGTGGTCACCTTCTTGCCGACCGCGGCCGAAAGCGGGGTGCCGCAGGAACGCACCGGCGCGCCGTCGAGGTGCACGGTGCAGGCGCCGCACAACTGCTTGCCGCAGCCGAACTTGGTGCCCGTCATGCCGAGCGTGTCGCGCAGCACCCAGAGCAGCGGGGTGTCGGGCTCCGCGTCGACGCGATGGGTCTTGCCATTGATTTCGAGACTGACCATGAACTCCTCCCAAGGATGGAACCGCCGGCTTATTATGCCCGCGCGCTTCGAAAACGGTTCCCGCAACGCAACAAATCCAGAGCGAACTTCACATGAAGATCGGCTTCATCGGGCTGGGCCTGATGGGAGGGCCCATGGCGGCAAACCTGCTCAAGGCGGGTTACGCCCTGAAGGTATTCGACCTGAAGAAGGAAAACGCCGCGCCGCTGCTCGCCGCGGGCGCCCGGTGGGACGAATCCCCGGCGCGCGAAGTCGACGTCGTGTGCACCTCGCTGCCGGGGCCGAAGGAGGTCGAAGCCGTCGCGGCGGCAATCCTGCGCGACGCCGGGCCGGGCACCGCGTGGCTGGAGCTCTCGACCAACTCCCCGGATGTCGTGCGCCGGCTGCACGCGCGCTGCCGGGACAAAGGGATAGAAATGCTCGATGCCCCGGTAAGCGGCGGCCCGGGCGGCGCGAAGAGCGGCCGGCTCGCGGTCTGGGTGGGCGGCGAGCGCGCCGCGTATGACCGCTGCCTGCCGGTGCTGCAGGCGATCGGCGACCAGCCCGCGTACGTCGGTGCCGCAGGCGCCGGAACGGTGGCGAAGCTGGTGCACAACGCCTCCAGCTTCATGGTGCAGGCGGCGCTCGCCGAGTCCTTCACGCTCGGCGTCAAGGCAGGCGTCGACCCGCTGGCGCTGTTTCGCGCCATTCGCCAGGGCGCGACCGGCCGCGCGCGCACCTTCGACCGCCTCGCCGAGAAGTTCCTTCCCGGCAGCTACGACCCGGCCGGATTCGCGCTCAAGCTCGCGGTGAAGGACGTCGCGCTCGCGCTCGAGCTGGGAAAAACCCTGGGCGTGCCGATGCGCGCCTGCGAGCACGCGCTCGCGGAGCTCGAGGAGGGCGTGCGGCGCGGCTGGGCGGAGCGCGACTGCCGCGTCGCCATGACGCTGCAGGAGGAGCGCGCCGGCGTCTCGGTGCGCGTGCCTCCCGGGAAGCTGAAGGAGATTACTTAGGCACCGCCGTCGTGCGCAGGTACGGCTTCAGCGTCTTGAAGCCCTGCGGGAATTTCTTCTTCGCGTCCTCGTCCGACACGGTCGGCGGGATGATCACGTCCTGCCCCGGCTTCCAGTTCACCGGCGTCGCCACGCCGTGCCTGGCGTTCATCTGCAGCGCGTCGAGCAGGCGCAGCACCTCGTCGAAGTTGCGGCCGGCGCTCATCGGGTAGGTCAGCATCGCCTTGACCTTCTTGTCGGGGCCGATGATGAACACCGAGCGGATGGTGGCGTTGTCGGCCGCGCTGCGCGGCCCGGGGCTGGCGTTGGGGTGGATCATGTCGTACAGCTTCGCCACCTTGAGGTCCTCGCCGCCGATGAGCGGGTAGTTGACGGCGTGCCCCTGGGTCTCCTTGATGTCGCCGACCCACTTGCCGTGGTCGGCCACCGAGTCGTTCGACAGGCCGATGATCCTGGTACTGCGCTTGTCGAACTCGGGCTTCAGGCCCGCCATGTAGCCGAGCTCGGTGGTGCAGACCGGGGTGAAGTCCTTGGGGTGCGAGAACAGGATCGCCCATTTGTCGCCGATCCACTCGTGGAAGCGGATCTTGCCTTCCGTGGTGTCGGCCGTGAAATCGGGCGCCTCATCGCCGATGCGAATCGTCATTGCGGATCCTCCGGGGCTTTCGGTGCAGGGAGGGCGATTATAGGAGCGCTGCCGACGCAGAGACCCTACGCGCGCCGCGTGCAACTGCGCGGCATATGCATATTCCCGGCCGCGGCTAGCCCCCGACGGCGGCGCCGAGCACGAGGCGGAGCGGCGCGGCGCTGACGGGATCGAGCAGCACCGCGAGCCAGTCGAAGCGCGTGCGCAACAGCAGGCAGCGCACGTCCTCCGGGCGCGTGCCCGAGGACCGGAGGTAGGCATCGACCGCCGCCGCCGTCTGCGGATCGGCCTCGCGCAGCCCCGCAACCGTCAGCGCCTTTGCCCGCACCAGGGAGCGCCCGTCCGCGTACGGCACCCAATACTTCGGGAAGTCCTGCAGATCGAGCCCCCGCATCGCGGCGAGCACGACCTGGTTGTGCTCCGCCGGGTCGGTCGGCATGCGCGCCACCGCGAACTTCGGCCCGGTCCACGGGGCCGAACGGAACTGCGGGTACTTCGCCTTCGCCAGCTCGCGCGGGTCGAGATCGGCCGCGGTCGCCAGCTCGAAGCGGTCGACGACGAACACGATGAACGCCGGGCGGGCGAGGAAGACCACGTGCGCGCCGTAGGCGAGCGCCAGCAGCTGCACGGTGCCGATCGCGGCGAGGTCGAACCTCAGGCCCCACTTGCCGGAACGGAAGATGATGAGCGTCATCAGCGGGCCAAGCACGACGTCGACCCCGACCAGTATGAACAGCAGCGCGCTGCCGCCGGCGGCCTCGAACAGCGCGCCCGGATACCAGACTGCCAGCATCAGCGCCACCGCCGCGACGGCGATCGTCGCGCTGATCCCGAGATGCAGTCCTGCCGCCCGCCAACGTGACATGCCGCGCGCCGCCGTCCGCTAGCCCGCCTTCTTCTTCCCCTGGTATGTCTTGGCAAGCGCCGGGAAGTATTCCTTGCCGTAGCCGGCGCGGATCGCGCGCTTGATTGTTTCCTTGGCGTTGTCGGCGCCGGCGAGGAACAGGCCGGCCTCTTCGCCGAGGCGCAGCGCGTAGCGGATGTCCTTGAGCGCGTACTCGGCGGAAAAGGCCTTTAGCGGGAACTCGCCCTTCAGCATCGCCTTCATGCCGTGGTTGCGCAGCGCGAAGCTGTCGGCCGAGCCCTTGGACAGCACGTCGAACGCCAGCTGCGCGTCGACGCCCGCATGGCGCACCAGCGCCAGCGCCTCGGCCAGCGCCACCACGTTCTGGAACAGCACCATGTTGTTCACCAGCTTCAGCGCCTGGCCGGCGCCGGGCGGGCCGCACAGCGCGACGTCGGACGCCATGCACTCGAGCAGCGGCCGGATGCGCGCGAACACGCTGTCGCTCGCGCCGACCATGACCGAGAGGGTGCCCTGCTGCGCCGCCTCGCGCGTGCGGGCCACCGGCGCGTCGGCGAAGTGGATGCCGCGCGCCGAAAAGCGGCCGCTCAGCTCGCGCGTCAGGTTGACCGGCGTGGTGCTGGTGTCGACCACGATCGCGCCGAGCTTGAGGTGCATCAGCAGGCCGCCGGCGCCGAGGCAGACACCGCTCACCTGCTGCGCCGCGGGCAGCGACAGGAACACGATGTCGGCGCGCTCGGCGACGTCGCGCACCGAGTCCGCCGGCGTCACGCCGCGCTGGTCCATCTGCGCCAGCGTGTCGAGGTCGATGTCGAACGCGCGCACCTCCTGGCCCGACTTGGCCGCGAGGTTCCGGCACATCGGCGCGCCCATCACCCCAAGCCCGATGAAGCCCAGCATCACTCCTCCTTCATTGCCGCCAGCGCGTCCACTGCCACCGCGCCGCGCTCGCGCACGATCACCGGATTCGCCTCCGCCTCGCGCACCGGCCGCCCCTCCAGCAGCGCCAGGCGCGAGATCGCCGCCACGGCGAGCGCCAGAGCGGCGAGATCGCCGCGCGGCAGCCCCCGGTAGCCCCTTAGCGCCGCGAAACCCTTCACTTCCGCGATCATCGCCGCGGCGCCGGCCTCGTCGACCGGCGCCAGCCGCATCGCGACGTCATTGTAGAGTTCCGCCAGGATTCCGCCCGCGCCCACCAGCACCAGGGGGCCGACCACCGGGTCGTCCCGGTACCCGACGATTGCCTCCCCGAGGCCGCGCTCCATGCGCTGGATGAGAACGGTTTTCGGTCCCGAGGTTCCCGTCTTTCCTGCTCCCAAATTCGAAATTCGAGCAAGAAGGTCGTCCCGGTCCCGGACCTCTAGCGCGACCCCGCCGATGTCGCTCTTGTGGGAAATGTCCCGGGAAAGGAGCTTGGCGGCGGCCGGGTAGCCGATCGGGTGCGCGAAGTCCGGCGCGGCGGCGACCGCATGCGCGACCACCGGCATGCCGAGCGCCGCGAACAGCGCCAGCGCCTCGGCTTCGTTGAGCCGGCCGGCACGGGGAATCGCCGAAGGGATCTTGAGGATCTGCCTTTCGTTTTCCTTTCTGTCTTTTCTTTCAGGTTGCCTCCACCTGAAATACGCGTTGAAGGCGTCGGCGCACGCTTCCGGCGTGCGAAATGCGGCAATTCCGGCCTCGGCCAGCAGCGCAAGCGAGCGCTCGGCGTGCGGGGTCATGAAGACGGCGAGCGGCTTCGCGCCGCGCCGCGCCGCGATGATCGGCTGCACCGCGTGCTCGGGGTGGAACTGGGCCGACGAGCCGACCACCGCGAGCACCGCGTCGCAGCCGTCCCACGCCAGCAGCTCGTTCACCACCGCGCCGTAGCCGGCGCTTCTCTTGCCCATGGTGAGGTCGATGATCGGCGCCCTGCTCCCGGGCGCCGCGGTCTCGATGCCGAAGGCGCCCAGCCGGTCCACCACGCTCGCCGCGCCGCCCCCCGTAGTAGTGACCACCGCCACTCGAGGCGGCCTTGAAAGATTCGAAGGCTTCCTCTGATCAAGCAAGGGCCCGATCTCGATCAGCGTCTCGAGCATGTCGACGCGCACGATGCCGCAGTCGCGGAAGAACGCGTCCAGCGCGCGGTCCTCGCCCGCGAGCGCGCCGGTGTGCGAGGCAGCGAGCCGCTCGCCCAGCTTCGAGCGGCCGAGCTTGTAGGCGACGACCGGCTTGCCCGCGGCATGCGCGGCGCGCGCGGCGGCGGCGAGCCGCGCCGCGTCGCGCACCGTCTCGAGGAACAGCAGGATGCGCCGCGTCTCCGGGTCGGCGGCGAGCAGCTCCACCAGCTCGCCCACGCCGAGGTCGGACTCGTTCCCCACCGAGACCAGCTTCGAGAAGCCCATGCCGCGCGCGGCGCCGCGCGACAGCACCGTGCCGAGCATGGTGCCGCTCTGCGACACGATGCTGGTCGCGCCGCGCGGCGGCGCATCCATCTCCAGGATCGCGTTGACCGAGACCGGCGCGTTCGCCGTGAGGTTGATCATGCCCATGCTGTTGGGTCCGAGCAGCCGCACGCCGAGCTGGCGCGCGCGTGCCACCAGCCTCGCCTGGCGCGCCGCGCCCTCGGCGCCGGCGTCGGCGAAGCCGTCGGTGAAGACGGTCGCCACCGGCACGCCCTTGGCGCCGCAGTCCTCTAGCGCCGCCTCGACGTCTTCCACCATGATGAAGGCATGCTGTATTTCGCTTTTCACTTCCTGGAGGTTCTTGTAAGCAGGAAGACCGAGAACCTGCGCTCGAGAGGCGTTGATCGGAAAGATCTTTCCCGTGAAGCCGTGCTTCAGGAGATAGCGCTGGGGGCGCGAGGTGTTCTTGCCCGCGTCGCCCGAGGCGCCGACCAGCGCGACCGCGCGCGGCGCGAACAGCGCCTGCGCGAGGCCTAGCGGGGCAGCGATGTCGCGGCCTCGAGCGTCCACAGACGGGCGAGCAGCGCGCGCGCCTTCTCCTCGCCCGCCACCGGCGCCGCGAGCTCGAGGTACTTGCCCTCGAGCTGCGCGTCCGAGAGCGGCGCCTCCGGGTCGCCGATGCGCGTCGGCTGCAGCAGCTCCTCGCGGCGCCCGTCGCGCGCCTCGATCGCGACCCGCGCCGCGCGCTGCTGCGGGAAGGCGGCGTCCAGCTCCGGGTCGATCGCGACGTCGATGCGCCGCATCAGCTCGCGCGTCGCGGCATCGTTGACGCGTCCCGGCTCGAACGCGGCGAGCCGCACGCTGCCGTGGGTGAGCGCGGTGGCGACGACGTACTTGAGCGAGAAGCGCGCCTCGGCCGCGGTCCTCGGGTCCTCGATCCCGGAAACCTCCTTCGCCGCGCGGTAGCTGCCGACGCGGATGCGCTCGATCTCGCGCGCCGCCACCTTCATGCGCGCGGCGAGCGCCTGCGCGCCGTCGATCGCGGCGAAGGTATGGCCGCAGCAGGTGTGGTTCTTGAAGGTCATGCGGCAGATGTTGAACTGCCCGCCCAGCGTGGCGAGCGCCTTTTCCCAGTCCGGCCCGTCCGACATGGCCCGCCCGAAGCCCGCATCCCCCTCGAGGACGTCGAGCGAGCCGGTGACGCCCTCGCGCGCGGCGAGCGCCGCGGTGACGCCGGCCTCGGCCGCCCGCCCGGCGTGCAGCGGCTTCGACATCGAGTCGCCGCGCATCGCCTGCTGCAGCGCCGCCGAGAACGTGGCGGCCGTCGCCAGCGCGTGCGCGAAGCGCGGCGCGTCCAGCCCGAGGATCTCGGAGGCCGCCGCTGCGGCGCCGAAGGCGCCGACCGTGCCGGTGTTGTGCCAATAGCGGTAGTGCGCGCGCCCCATCGCGGCGCCGATGCGCGTCGAGATCTCGTAGCCCACCGTCACCGCGCGCAGGAAGCGCTCGCCCGGGGCGCCCTCGGCCTGCCCCAGCGCCAGCGCGGCCGGGATCGTCGGCGCGCCGGGATGGTAGATGCCGTCGCGGAATATGTCGTCCACCTCCACCGTGTGCGCCGCTGCGCCGTTGATCAGGGCTGCGACGCGGGGCGACGCCGATTTTTTTCCAAGAACTAAGAACGATTTTTGCCGAGAACCAAGATCAAATTCAAAAGCCTTCTCCAACAGCGTGGCCGGAGGCACCACCGCGCCCGGCAGGGCGGCGGCGTACCAGTCGATCACCGCGCGCTTGGCGTGGTGCGCGACTTCGGGCGGCAGCGGCTGGACGCGGAATGCCTCCGCCCAGCGCGCGAATCGCTCGACGACGGACATCCTCAGGTCTTGTACGACGGGTCCAGCCGATCCGCGAGGCGGCGCATCGCGGGCCACTCGAGCAGGCCGTAGCGGCGCCGCGTGCCTGGGCGATACATGTGATGCGTCTTCTCGATCACGTCCCGCGGCGGCAGCACGATCTCGTCGCCGCCGTTCATCGCGAGCAGCTGGGTGCGGCAGGCGCGCTCGAGGCGATAAGCGTTGTTGAAGGCCTCGCCCACAGTGCGCCCCACGGCGAGCACGCCGTGGTTCCTGAGCAGCATCACGTCGGCTTCGCCGAGGTCGGCGACGAGGCGCGCCTTCTCGCCCTCGTCCAGCACCACGCCCTCGTAATCGTGGTAGGCGACCTTGTCGAAGCGCATCGCGGTCTGCGTCATCGGCAAGAGGCCCTTCTTCAGCGACGCCACCGCCATGCCGGCGAGCGAGTGCGTGTGGATCACGCAGTGGATGCCGGGCTTCGCCTCGTGCACCGCGCTGTGGATCACGTAGCCCGCGGGGTTGAACTGGTAGTCGAGGCCCTCGGGAAACTCGGGCGACCAGAGCACCCGCCCGCCCAGATCGACCTTGATGAGCGAGGAGGCGCAGATCTCGTCGTACAGCAGGCCGAGCGGGTTGAGCAGGAACTCCTCGGTTCCCGGGATGCGCGCCGAGATGTGGTTGTAGACGAGGTCGTCCATGCCGTAGTGGCGCACCAGGCGGTAGGCGCAGGCGCAGTCGAGCCTCGCCTCCCACTCCGCGGCGCCCACCTTGCCCTTCAGCGACTTGAACCTGAGCTGCGGGTAGTCCTTGTCCGGTGCCAGGTCCGGATACGACTTGCGCAGCGCCTCGATCTTCGCGCCCTTGCTCTTCACCCCAGGCCTTCCGAGCATTCCCCGGGCTCCGTTTTGCTCCAGCGCCTACGATAGCACCGCGGGGCGCCGGCCGCGTTTCATCCCGCGAGCAGGTCCGGCCGGATGTCGCCGACGCGCTGCAGGCCGCAGAGCTGCATGGTGCGCTGCAATTCGCTCGTCAGGATCGCGAGCGCCTGGCGGGCGCCTGCCTCGCCGCCCGCCGCCGCGCCGTAGAGCAGCGCGCGGCCGCAGGCCGCCGCCTGCGCGCCGAGCGCGCGCGCCTTGACCGCGTCCGCGCCGCGGCGCACGCCGCCATCGACGATCACCGCGGCGCGGTTCCCCACCGCTCGCACGATCGCCGGCAGCGCGTCGAGCGAAGCGATCGCGCCGTCGAGCTGCCGGCCGCCATGGTTCGAAACCCAGATGCCGTCTACGCCCATCTTCACGAGGCGCTCGGCGTCGTCCGCCCGGCTCACGCCCTTCACCACCAGCTTGCGCTTCCAGCGCTCGCGCAGGCGCGCGAGGTCGTCCCAGCCGAAGCCCGGGTCGATGTCGCGGCCCACCGAGGAGGCGAGCGCGAGCCCGCTCTCCTCGCCGCCGCCGTAGCCGCGGACGTTGACGAAGTCGGGCAGGCCGCCGTGCGCGAGGATCCGCATCGCCCAGCCCGGGTGCAGCAGCCCCGAGAGGACGTGCCGCGCCCGCAGGCGCGGCGGGATCGAGAAGCCGTTGCGGAAATCGCGCTCGCGCTTGCCGCCCACCGCGAGGTCCACCGTAGGCACCAGCGCCTCGTAGCCGGCGGCCTCGGCGCGCGCCACCAGCCGCCGGTCCACGAACTCGCGGTCGCGCAGCACGTAGAGCTGGAACCACAGCCGCGCGCCCGGCGCCGCGGCGGCGACCTCCTCCATCGAGGCGGTGGCGCTGGTGGACAGCGTGTAGGGAATGCCCGCAGCCGCGGCCGTGCGGGCGATGGCAAGGTCGGCGCCCGGCCAGGCGATGCCGATCGCGCCCGTGGGCGCCACCACCAGCGGCTGCTTGGAGGGCCCGCCGAGGATCTCGCAGGACGGGTCCGGCGCGCGCACGTCGTTCAGCACGTGCGGCAGCAAGCGCCGGCGCTCGAACGCCGCGCGGTTGTCGGCGAGCGTGATCTCGTCCTCCGCCCCGCCGTCGATGAAATCGAAAATCGCCCGCGGCAGGCGCCGCCGTGCCAACTCCCTCAGGTCGGCGATCGAATACGCGGCGGCGACGTCGGGCATAGAATCGGGTTTCTCGAGCCGAGCCGAACGATACCCGATGAAACCCGCAACCGCACAGAAGCGAATCGAGGGCGTCCTCGCCCCCGTCATCACCCCCTTTCGCCGCGACCTCTCGCCGGACGTCGACAGGTTCGTCAAGCACTGCCGCTGGCTGATGCGCAGCGGCTGCGCCGGGCTCGCGGTGTTCGGCACCAACAGCGAGGCGAACTCCATGGCGGTGGAGGAGAAGCTCGAGCTGCTGGAGGCGCTCGTCACGGGCGGCGTGCCGGCGGCCTCGCTCATGCCCGGCACCGGCCATTGCGCGCTCACCGACTCGGTGAAGATGACGCGCGAGGCGGTGCGCATGGGCTGCGGCGGCGTGCTGATGCTGCCGCCCTTCTACTACAAGGGCGTCTCGGACGAAGGGCTGTTCCGCAACTTCTCCGAGGTGATCGAGCGCGTCGGCGACGAGCGCCTGCGCGTGTACCTGTACCACATCCCGCCGGTGTCGAACGTGCCGATCACCCTCGAGCTGATCGAGCGGCTGCTGACACGCTATCCGGGCGTCGTCGCCGGCGCCAAGGACTCCTCCGGCGACTGGAGCAACACCAAGGCGATGCTCGATCGCTTCAAGGACCGCGGCTTCGATGTCTTCCCGGGCAGCGAGGTCTTCCTCCTCGACGGCCTGCGCGCCGGCGGCAAGGGCTGCATCACCGCCACCGGCAACGTCAATCCGGGGCCCATTTCGGATGTCTTCAGAAATTTCCGTTCAGCAGAGGCCGACAAGCTGCAGGCGGGCATCACGGCGACGCGCAAGATCGTGCAGAAGGTGCCGATGATCCCCGCGCTGAAGGCGATCACGGCGCATTTCGGCAACGACCCGGAGTGGAAGCGCCTCCGGCCGCCCCTCGTCGAGCTGAGCGCGGAGCAGGAAAAGCAGGTCGTGACCGAGCTGAGGGCCGCCGGATTCTCGATGCCGAGCCTCGGCTAGGAGCCGGCGGCAACTAGCCGCGCCGGCGCCGGCCCTGCTTGGCCGCAACGCCAGGCTCGCTCTTGCGCGCGACCGAGCGTTCCAGGTCTCTCGCCTTCGCCAGCTCCGTCACCCTGAGCAGCTCCGCCTCCCTTGCCTCGCGCCTCGCCCTCACCTCGAGCGCCTTTTCCTCCTCGGTCGGCGGCCGCCAGTCGAGAAACTTCGGCCTCAGGCTGCGGAGGTATTCGCCGGAAGACGGCCTCGCCGATCTTGTCGATCTCTTGCCGCTCACCGGATCCGCCGCAACGCTTGGAGCAATCGCATTGCTTCAGATTCTGAGCCGCGAGGAACGCTGGCGCGCGAGCTCACGGCCGAGATCGAGCGCGTAGCGCGTGGCCGCGGCGCTCGTGTCGAAGGCCCCCGGCAGCCCTGGAAAGGCCTGCTGCCGCGACGGGGGCTCGCTGGGGGACGAGGCTCGTTCCATCGTCAAGCGAGGCTGCCACTTGCGCCCCGGAAGCACGGCTGCGCCGGCGTGGATCAGGTAGGGGCCGCAGCGCTCGGTTCGCATGCCTCTGTGGGCCGCAAGTCTGGTCGCGTCCCTGTCGTCAGGCCTGGCGCGTGAGATGCCAGCCGCAGCAATTGCCGCAGCGGTACGCGCCGAGCCGAGTCAGTGTCCGGCACCGCTCCCTGCGGCGCGCCGCCATGATCAGGGCGTCCACCTGCGACCAGTAGCGCCGCTTACTGAGGCAACTGCGCTCGACCGCGGCAGTAGGCACGTGGATTCCATTTCTTCGTGGTTGCAGCGAGACGAAGCCGGGTCTCGCTTTCGGACACGATGGTCAAGGAGGAGGTTCGACCGCCACGGGATGCACCGCTCGACGGTGCCGATGAGCAGCCTAGTCGCTACTTGAAAACCCTGTGATATCAATGTAACACGGCGGCGCCTGCAGCGGCAGGATTCCGGACGGGCGGATCGCGGTCAGGTCTGCGCGGCGCCGTTGGCCGCGATCATCTGACCCGAGACGTAGGCGGCCTCCGCGGAACACAGGAAGCCGCAGAGCGCGGCGACTTCCTCGGAGGTGCCGAGGCGCCCTAGCGGCACGCGGCCGACGAGCGAGGCGATGTGCTTCGCCATCGCCGGGTTCTCGGGATGCTCGGTGGCGATCGGGCCGGGCGAAATTGCGTTGACGGTGATGCCTGAGGGACCGAGCTCCTTGGCGAGCGCCTTGGTGAGCCCCCAGAGCGCGTGCTTCGAGGCCGAGACGTGGGGGCGCTGGGCGTAGCCGTGCATGGCGTTCATGCCGGTGAAGTAGACGATCCGGCCGAAGCCCCTCTGCTTCATTCCCGGCACGAACGCCTTCGTCAGCGCGAAGGCGCTGTGCAGGTTGACGTCGAAGACGCGGTGCCAGTCCTCCAGCGACAGCTTCTCGAGCGCGCTTTCCGGGCGGATGGCGGCGTTGTTGACGAGGATGTCTATCGCGCCGAACCTCGCGAGCGCCTGCTCGGCCATCGCCGCCACGTCCTTCGGCGCGCCGAGGTCGCCGAGGACGACGAGCGCCTCGCCGCCCGCCTCGCGGACCGCCGCGGCGGTCTCTTCGGCGGCGCCGCGGTTGCGGCCCTGCACGACGACGTTCATGCCGCGGCGCGCGAGATCGAGCGCGATCGCGCGTCCGATGTTGCGCCCGCTGCCGGTGACGAAGGCGGCGTGCCGCGCCGGGTTCTGGCCGATGGTCACGGCCCATTCTGACTCACGCCCGGGCGATTGACACGCCCGGTTCGCGGGGAGGAGCATCGGGCTCCATGGCGCTGCGCATCACCCCCCTGCACCCGCACCTCGGCGCGCGGGCGGAAGGCGTGGACCTGCGCCAGCCGCTTTCGCCCGCGCTCGCGCGTCAGATCGAGGCGGCGATGGACCGGCACGCGGTTCTGGTGTTTCCGGACCAGGACCTGACCGACCGGCAGCAGGTCGACTTCGGCACGGCCTTCGCCCCGATCGAGCCCAAGCGCTTCACGGTCGACCAGCACCGCCATCGGCTCTCGATCCCCGAGATGAATGACATCTCGAACCTCGACGTCGACGGCTCGATCCTGGCGGCCGACGATCGTCGCCGCCTGTTCGAGCTCGGCAATCGCCTGTGGCACTCCGACTCGAGCTTCAAGGCGACGCCGGCCAAGTATTCGCTGCTGCACGCGCGCTCGATCCCGCCCGAAGGAGGCGAGACCGAGTTCGCCGACATGCGCGCCGCATGGGACGCGCTGCCGGAAAGGGCGCGCGCCCGCGTGAAGGACCTCGTCTGCTGGCACTCGCTGCTCTACAGCCGCGCGCGGCTCGGCTTCCACGGCTTCACCGAGGACGAGAAGCGGCAGTTCGAGCCGGTGCCGCAGCGGCTGGTGCGCCGCCACCCGGGCTCGGGGCGGCTCTCGCTCTACCTGTCCTCGCACATCGGCCGCATCGAGGGCTGGATCGTGCCCGAGGCGATGGCGTTCATCGGCGACCTGGTCGAGCACGCCACTCAGCGCGAGTTCGTCTACCGCCACGAGTGGCGGGTGCGCGACCTCGTCGTCTGGGACAACCGCTGCACGATGCACCGCGGGCGGCCGTACGAGGATCAGAAGTACGAGCGCGACATGCGGCGCGTGACGCTGCAGGATTCCGCGCCCACCCTCGAGCAGGCGGCCTAGCCGGAGCGCCTAGGGGCAAAGCGCCGTGCCCTTGAACGGGCCGGCGTTCGCCGCCGCGTAGGCGACGGCCTCGTTGACCTGCTCGAGCCGGAACGACGCGACCGAGAACTCCTCCAGCCTCAGCAGGCCCGCGCGCACGAGCGCGACGAGGCGCCCGATCGATTCGCGCGAGTACATCCACTGGCCGCGCACGGTGACGCCGTAGCGCATGAGCCACGAGTACGGGATGCCGACGTCCTGCTGCAGCCCGCCCATCAGCACGACGCGCCCGTGGGGCCGCACGGCGAGCAACGCCGCGCGCACCTGCGCGGGAGACGCCGCCGGCGGCAGGATGTCGAGCACTAGGTCGATCGGCCCCGGCGCCGCCTCGAGGATGCGCCTGCGGTCGGACTCCTCCTCGACGGCCATCCGCGCCGCGCGCACGCGCGCGCCGAAGCGCCGCGCGAGGTCGTCGAGCGCCGCCTGATTGCGGCCGGTGGCGACGACGCAGCCGGCGCCCATCGCCAGCGCCACCGCGACGCCCGCGCTGCCGAACACGCCGGTCGCGCCGTTGACGAGCACCGTCTCGCCCGCGGCCAGGTTGCCGGCGACGAAGCCGCCGTAGGGGACGAGGAACGCACCGAGGCTGCCCCACAGGGGCGCCTGCGCGGGCGCGATCTCCCCGATCGGGAACGCATTCTCGGTCGGCACCCGTACCCGCTCGGCCCAGCAGCCGTCCTTGAAGTGCGCCTGGAGCCTGCGCCCGCGCTCGTCGCCGGCGGTGAGGCCCTGCAGGATGACGGTCGGCGCCACCGCGTCGTCGCGCGCGCGCACGGTGGGGTCGCAGTACACCCAGTCGCCCGGCTTGAGCGCGGTCGCGTCCGGCCCGACCGCGCGCACGCGTCCGATGCCGCTCGCGCCGGGAATCATCGGCGGCGTGAAGAGGTACGGGCGCTTGCCGCTGAACACCTCGCCCGCGTAGGCGAGCACGCGGGAGGCGGCGATGTCGACGATCACCTCTCCGGTGCCGAGGACGGGCTCGGGCACGTCCTCGACGACCAGCGGGGAACCCAGGGACTTCAGGATAGCTGCCTTCATGGCTACGGATGCGCAGCCCGGGACGCGCCTAGCGCCGGCGCCGCGGCGCCGCATGCGGGTGGCGGTACTCGGGCTCCTTCTCGATGTCCTGGCGCAGGTGGCTCAGGCGCCCCGACTGCAGCAGCGCCTTCCTCATGCGCGCCGGGATCTTCGCCGAGTTGAGCGTGCCGTCCTCGTTGATGCGCGCGTAGACGCGAGTCGCCTTGCCCTCGGTGACCGGGGCGCTGGTCACCGCGTTCCTCGCGGTGCAGGTCCAGTGCAGCGTCTTCTCGCCGATCCTGGCGAGCGAGATGGTGGTCGCGATGCGGTCGCCGTAGGCCGCCGGGCCGATGAAGCGGAAGTGGATCTCCCCCATGACGAAGGTGGTGCGGTCGTCGCGGATCATCTTCTCGATCGGGTAGCCGATGGTGCGGAAGAACTCGTGCTCGGTCTCGTTGAACCAGGCGACGATCCTCGGGTAGTACACCAGCCCGAAAGGGTCGGACTCGCCCCAGTGCACGGTGATCTCCTTCCAGTACATCGCTTCCGCCATGGCGCTCCTTCGGCAGCGGGATCAGGCGTAGGCGAACGCCGGATCGTCGAGGTCGATCGCGGGGAGCTCGTCCTTCTCCCGCCAGTAGTCCTGGGTATGCGCCCACTCGCGCCTGGCGCCGCGCCTCGGCAGCAGGTGGAGGCTCCGCATCATGTAGCCGGGGTTGAAGTCCGTCTCATCGATCCACGGCAGCAGCGCCATGTCCGCGTCCTCCGGGCGCAGCGCCGGCGCCACGCGCCGCGCGCCCTTCGCCTTCATGTGGTTGAGGAGGCGGCAGACGAAGTCGCAGACGAGGTCGGTGCGCAGCGTCCAGCTGGCGCGGAAGTAGCCGAACACCCAGGCCATGTTCGGCACGCCGGTGAACATCATGCCGCGGTAGGTCACGGTCTGCGCGAAGTCGAGCGGCTTGCCGTCGATCTCGAACGCGATGTCGCCGAGCACGCAGAGGTCGAATCCGGTCGCGGTGACGATCAGGTCGGCCTCGATCTCCTGCCCGGACTTGACGCGCACGCCCTTCGGCGTGAAGCGCTCGATCTCGTCGGTGACGACCTGGACGCGGCCCTCGGCGATCGCCTGGAACATGTCGCCGTCGGGCACGAACGCGACGCGCTGGCGCCACGGCCGGTAGCGCGGCGTGAAGTGCGGGTCGACGGCGTAGCCGGGCCCGACGAAGCCGCGGATCGCGCCGAGCAGCTCGTCCTTCACCTTCTCCGGCTCGGTGAGGCAGCGCCGGGTGAAAACGTCCTGCTCGTAGAGGATTTTGCGCCGCACGATCTCGTGGATCCAGGCCGGGTCGACCTGCAGCCGCCGCAGCTCGTCGGCGAGCTCGAGGGCGTTGCGGCCGATGCGGAAGTAGGTCGGCGAGCGCTGCAGCATCGTGAGCTGCGCGCAATCGCGCGCGATCGCGGGAATGATCGTCGCGGCAGTGGCGCCCGAGCCGATCACGACGACGCGCTTGCCCTTGTACGCGACGTCGTCCGGCCAGGTCTGCGGATGCACCATGCGCCCCTCGAAGTCGCTCATCCCCGGCCACTCGGGCGTGTAGCCCTGCGAGTGGCGGTAGTAGCCCTGGCACATGAAGAGGAAATCGGCGGTGAAGCGAAGCGTCTCTCCCGTGTCGAGTTGCGCGGCGTCGATCGTCCAGCGGCCGGCGGCGCTGTCCCAGCTCGCGCGCTCCACCCGATGGCGGTAGCGGATATGGCGCGCGAGGCCGTTCTCGGCGATCACCTCGCCCATGTACTTGAGGATTTCGGCCGCGGTCGCGATCGGCTTGCCGCGCCACGGCTTGAAAGCATAGCCGAAGGTGAAGAGGTCGCTGTCGGAGCGGATGCCGGGGAAGCGGTGCGTCACCCAGGTGCCGCCGAAGCTGTCCTTCGACTCGAGCACCGCGTAGGAGAGGCCCGGGCACTGCGTCTTCAGGTGGTACGCGGCGCCGACGCCGGAGATGCCGGCGCCGACCACCAGGACGTCGAAATGCTCGGCCTTCGCGCTCATCCCGCGATGCTACCAGCGGCTAGAATCGCCGGGTGCAGACGGCTCTGATCACCGGCGCCGGGCGCGGCATCGGCCTCGCCGCCGCGCGGGCGTTCCTGACGGCGGGCTGGCAGGTGCTCGCGCTGGACAAGGATTTCTCGAGCTGCGATGAAACGGGGTTTGATCGCGTTGATTTTGATTTGATGAATACGGCTCAAATCGAAAAACTGATCGGCAACCTTCCGCCCGTCGATACCCTGGTCAACAACGCCGGGGTGCTCTACTGCGAGCCTTACGACGCGATCGCCGAGGAGCACCGCCGGGAGATCCTCGCGGTGAACCTGGAGGCGCCGGCGAAGCTGATCGAGTGCGCCTCCGTGCAGATGAAGCGACGCCGCTCGGGGCGGATCGTCAACGTCGGCTCGGTCGCGGCGTTTACCGGGCACCCCGACCTCTGGTACGGCATCAGCAAGGCGGGCCTCCTCAACCTGACCAAGGCCTGGGCCAGGGAGCTCGGGCCGCACGGCGTGCTGGTGAACGCGGTGGCGCCCGGGCCCACGCGAACGGCGATGTACGACCAGCTGCCGCAATCGAGGAAGGACGGCGTCATGCGCTCGGTATACTCCGGGCGCGTCTGCTCGCCCGAGGAAGTCGCCGCCGCGATCCTGTGGCTCGGCAGCGCCTGCCCCGAGTACGTGAACGGCGCCACCCTCGACGTCAACAACGGCTCGTATCCGCGCTGACGTGTGGGAGTTCGAGAAGAAGCACGTCGAGGCGCCGTGAGCGGACGCACGCTGTTCGACAAGGTCTGGGACGAGCACGTCGTAGACGAGCTCGGCGACGGCATGCAGCTGATGCACGTCGACCGCCACCTGATGAACGAGCTTTCGGGGCACCGCGGCCAGGAGGTGATCGCCGAGCGCGGCCTGAAGACGCGCAACCCGGACCTGACCATCGGCACGCTCGACCACGTCGTCTCCACGGCGCCGGGCAGCCGCGGCGGCGGCGCGGCCTGGGCGGACCGCATCATCCAGGTGTTCCGCGAGGAAAGCGCGAAGGCGGGCTTCCCGGTGTACGACTTCGGCGACGACGGCCAGGGCATCGTGCACGTGATCGGGCCGGAGCTCGGCTTCACGCTGCCGGGAGTGCTGCTGGTCTGCGGCGACAGCCACACCTGCACCCACGGCGCGCTCGGCGCGCTCGCCTGGGGCATCGGCACCAGCGAGCTGGTGCACGTGCTGGCGACGCAGACCGTGGCGCAGCAGAAGCCGAAGACGATGCGCGCGCGCTTCGACGGCCGGCCGCAGCGCGGCGTCTATGCCAAGGACCTGATCCTCGCGCTGATCGGCAAGATCGGCACCGCGGGCGGCATGGGCTACGCGGTCGAGTACGCCGGCGAGGCGATCCGCGGGCTCGACATGGAGGGCCGCATGACCGTGTGCAACCTCTCGATCGAGCTCGGCGCCAAGGTGGGGATGGTGGCGCCCGACGAGAAGACCTTCGCCTACGTGAAGGGACGCCGCCACGCGCCGAAGGGCGAGCTCTGGGACCAGGCGCTCGCGCACTGGAAGACGCTGCCCACCGATCCCGACGCCGCGTTCGACCTCGAGCATGCGCTCGATTGCTCGTCGCTCGCCCCGCAGGTCACCTGGGGCACGAGTCCCGAGGACGTGGCCGGCGTCGACGGCACCGTGCCCGACGCCAAGCCCGAGGCGCTCGCCTACATGGGGCTTTCCCCCGGGCAGCGCATCGCCGGCACGAAGATCGACCGCGTCTTCATCGGCTCCTGCACCAACTCGCGCCTGCCCGATTTGCGCGCCGCGGCCGAGGTGGTGCGCGGCCGCGAGGTGGCGAAGCACGTCAAGGCCTGGGCGGTGCCGGGGTCGCTGCGCGTGAAGCGCGAGGCCGAGGCCGAGGGGCTGCACGAGGTGTTCCTCGCCGCGGGCTTCGAATGGCGCGAGGCCGGCTGCTCGATGTGCGTCGCCGCCAACGGCGACTACGTCGAGCCGCTCGCGCGCTGCGTGTCGACCTCCAACCGCAACTTCGCGGGCCGCCAGGGGCCGCAGGCGCGCACGCATCTCGCGAGCCCGGCGACGGCGGCGGCTTCCGCGATCGCGGGGGAAATCGTCGATCCGAGGTCTTTTCTATGATTTTCTCTCCGGGAAAGAGATCCAGCCTGGAGAAATTCAAGATCCTCAAGGGCGTCGCGGCTCCGCTTCCGCGCGAGAACGTCGACACCGACTACATCATCCGCATCGAGCGCTGCACGCGCACGCCGAAGGCCGAGCTCGGCAATTACGCCTTCGAGATGGCGCGCTTCCTGCCGGACGGCCGCGAGAACCCGGAGTTCGTCCTCAATCAGCCGCGATACCGCGGCGCGCGGATCCTCGTCTGCGGCGCCTTCTTCGGCACCGGCAGCTCGCGCGAGCACGCCGTCTGGGCGCTCGCCGGCATGGGCATCCGCTGCGTCATCGCGCCCTCCTTCGGCCAGATCTTCTTCGGCAACTGCTTCCAGAACGGATTGCTGCCGATCGTTCTGCCGGCGGACGTCGTCGAGGGTTTGATGGCGCGAGCTTCGGCGGCGGAACCTTTTGAAGTGAACCTTGAGAACCAGACCGTGAACGGCCAGATCCGCTTCGAGATCTCGCCGAGGCGAAAGAAGATGCTGCTCGAGGGGCTCGACGAGCTGGGCCTCACGCTCGCGATGGAGCCGAAGATCGCCGCCTTCCAGGCCGCCGACCGCGCGCGGCGACCGTGGATCTACCGCCTCTAGCGTACCTCGGCGTCGATGATGCGGTACCACTCCGGGATGCGCCCGTCCGGCTTGCCGTCGGAGCCGGTGAGGTAGCCGTGCGCCAGCGCCGCGGCGTCGAGGTCCTCGCGCACCGCAAGGCCGTGCTGCGCAGCGAACGCCGCGGCCTCCGCGGGCGTCCAGCCGGTGACGAAGGGCTCGCCCGAGCGCGCCACGCCGAGCGCCTCCTTGCGCGCCGCGTACAGCCCCTCGTAGCGGCCTTCGGCGACCTGGCGCAGGATGTAGTCGTACACCACGCTGCTGCCGGCGGCGGCATGGTGGCCGATGAAGTCGAGCGTGGCGCCGATGCCCGGCGCCGAAACGTACATGGTGA
>Ga0335085_10005945_pt1 | contig 19439 bp, 12 predicted proteins | sample Lox_Sample_45_FD_206712 | JGI IMG/M metagenome (GOLD analysis project Ga0335085, IMG submission 206712) | Soil microbial communities from Loxahatchee National Wildlife Refuge, Florida, United States - Lox_Sample_4.5 | ecosystem: Environmental > Terrestrial > Soil > Wetlands | place: USA...
TGCCTGGGGCGGTGGCGCTGTCGGGGGCGAAAGTGCTTGCGAACGAGCTCACCGCGCGAGGATTTCCGGGGATCAACGCCATCATCGCCGCGGTGGGGGCGGTGGTGACCGTCGCCTGCGACGTGCTGCTCATTCCGAAATTCGGGATCGTCGGGGCAGCGGTCGCGTCTTCGATCGGGTACACCCTGATCCTGGTGATGATGTGGCGCGCGTTTCGTCAGCGCTTCCCACGGGTGCGGGCGGCGTGAGCAGCGGAACCGGCGGCAGCCCATCGGTCCCCGTCCTCCGGATCGAGGGGGCGGTGCGGCTCGCCCGGGCGGTGAGCGCGCTGCTGATCGATCATCCGTTTCCCGGCTCCAATCGACTGCGCCGTATGGTCGCCACGCGGTTGATGCCGCAGCCGACCGGCCCCGTCATTGTCCCGACCGAGGAGGGGTGCTCCTTGCTCGTCGATCCGAGCGTCGATCGGGGTTTGGACCGGGAACTGTTCTATCAGGGCGTGTACGAGGCGGGGACGCTGCACGTCATGCGCCACCTGCTCCGCCCTGGAGATGTCTTCCTGGATGTCGGGGCGAACGTCGGGCTGATGACCGTGGTCGCCGCTCGGTTCGTCGGGCCCACGGGCCGCGTGTATGCCTTCGAGCCGGTGCAGGGGACCGCACGTCTGCTGGAGCGCAACGTGGCGTTGAACAACGCCTCCAACGTGGAGGTCGTGCCCATGGCGCTGGGCGCCCGCCGGGAGCGACGAGTGATCACCGAGCATCTCGAAACGCACCGAGGAGCGGCGAGCTTTGCGGCGGGGGGTGTGGGAACGGGAAGCGAGGAGGTGCAGGTGGACACCCTCGACGCGTTCGTGCGGGAGCGGGGGCTCGAGGGACGGGTCCGGCTGGTGAAGATCGATGTCGAGGGGTGGGAAGAGCAGGTGCTGGCGGGGGGGGAGCAGACGCTCCGCGCCTTAACGGCGCCGGCGCTCATTGTGGAATACAGTGTGCCGGTCCAGCGGGCGGCCGGGCGCGAACGCGGCCTGTACGAAACGATCCGTTCGCTGAATGACTACCGGATCTTTGGCCTTCAGCGGGGGAAGGAAGTTCGGTCGCGGGTGAGAGAGATTCGATCCGCACGGGACCTTCCGGTTGAGGACAACCTCGTCTGTCTTCGGCCGAATCATCTGATGGAGGAGGGCACCGTGTCGCTCTTGGGCGGATCCTGAGATTGCAAGGGGTCTGCGACATTCTGTTGCACCCGCGCTACAAATGAGATGAGAATCCGCCTTCCAATCCCACTAGAAGTGTGTGGAAAAAATCTTGCAACTGATTGCCGTGCTTGTAGATTAGGCAGCCGAATCAAAGTGCAAAGTCCACACCCTTCGAGGGGGTCTAACCGCCGGTGGAAGCTGGTGGCAGCCACGTCCTGCCCTTAGAGGGCCTCGCCGCATCCCAGCCCGGGCCGGAGCTCGTCGCGCCGGTTCCGCCGCCGGTCGGTCGGATTGCGGCCCGGCGTCTCGAGCTGCAACAGCGGGGCATCACCAATCTGCGCCGCCACGCTCAGCGCGCGGCGGCGCGGTTCGGGGTCCTCGTGCTGGCCGATATCACTTCCTTCTATGTGATGCGGGCCCTGATCCGCAGCATTCGCGACTATGCGGTGCTGGGGCAGCGGGTGGCTGAGGTGGCCGAGTCGGTGATGCCGCTCGGGATCCTCGGCGGGTGGCAATTTGCGGCGGCGTTGTTCGTGAGCCTGCTCGTCATGGGGTGTTACGGCCAGGGGGATAGACGTCGCGACACGCGGCGGCTGTTCATGGCCGCCGCTCTCGCGACCGCGTTGCCGTTATGGATGACGGTGTGGGTGCGCGGGCTCGATCTGGTGTTCGCGCAGTTCTCGATCACGACGGTTCTCGTGTGGGCGGGACTGTGCCTCGAGCGTCTGGGGGTGGACCGTGTGGTCGCCGTGGTGCGACCGGCGGAACGGCACGCGGCCCGCACCGTATTCCTGGGGCAGGATGACGCCTGCCGGGCGGCGATGAAGAATCGCGCCTTTAACGAGGGTTCGGACTATCACATCGTCGGGTTCCTGGACACACGGACCCCGCCGGCGCCGGATGCGCTGGGGCACATCTCCGACCTGACCGCGATTCTCGATCGCGCACAGGTCGAGACATTGGTAGCGAGCGGGTACCTGAGCGAGCATCGCTTCGCCGAGGTTGTGGACATCGCGCTGGCGTCCGGGTGCCAGGTACTGACGCTGCCGCGGGCAGCTGGATTGTCCGGCGTGCAGCCGAGCCTCGTGTGGCGGCGGGGGTACCCGCTGATCGAGCTCACCGCGCCGATGCTCAAGGGGTGGCAGCTCGCGCTCAAACGGGTGATCGACGTGGTGGGCAGCGTGCTCGGCCTCATCATCTTGAGCCCCGTGATGGCCGTCGTGGCGATCCTGGTCAAGCGGGATTCCCCGGGGCCGGTGTTCTTCCGGCAGGAGCGGGTGGGGCGGGGCGGGGAGCTATTCCGGATCGCGAAGTTCCGGACGATGGTGGTGGATGCGGAGGCGCAACGCGAGGCGCTCCGCGAGCGGAGCATTTACGCGGATCCTCGGCTATTCAAGGTACCTGAGGACCCCCGGATCACCTCCCTCGGGCGCTGGCTGCGGCGCAGCAGCGTGGACGAATTGCCGCAGCTCTTCAACGTGTTGCGCGGGGAGATGTCGCTGGTCGGGCCGAGGCCGCCGTTACCGAGCGAGGTGGCGGAGTACGAAGCGCATCACTACGCGCGGTTCGACATGAAGCCGGGGATCACGGGGCCGTGGCAAGTCGGCGGCCGCAACCGGATCACGGATTTTGAGCAGGTGGTGAAGCTCGAGACCGAGTACATGCGGGAGTGGTCGATCGCGCGGGATATCGGGATTTTGCTGAAGACTGTCTGGGTGGTGCTGCAGATGCGGGGGGCGCATTGAAGCCCGAACGTTCCCCATTGTTACCGCTGGCGCCATCGTGCCGTGAACGAGAGCGCACACCAGGATGAGACTTCCCTCATTGATGAGGGGACCAGCGCTTCCTCCCGTCGCGCTGGTGGCTGCACTCGCGGCATGCATCGGGGACCCGGTGGGTCCAGGCGTGCTTGCAGTGACGGTCGAAGGTGCCGCCCTCGATAGTGTTTGGATCGGAGCCCCTGGAGAATCACTCGCAAATCCAATCCGGCTTCGGGTAACGGACGGATCCGGAAACGCGATCCCTGGTTCTTCGATATTGTGGACTGCTGTTGGTCGAGACGCCCAGGTTAAGGGCGCGGTCAGTATTTCAAACGCTGCCGGTGAGGCTTCGGCGAGTTGGTGGCTCGGGACGAATGCTGCACAGGAGCAACAGCTCCAGGTGGTAGTCAGTATCGCACGGCACCAGACTCAGATTACCCTCCGAGCGCGGGCAGTTCCCTACATCGTGTCGAGACTACAGGTGTTGGTCGATACCCCGGCAGTCGTGCGCCTCGGCGACACACTTCCGATAGCGGTCAATGCGATCGATCCGTTTGGCAATCCGTTTCCAGCACCTGTACCGATCTTTTCGGTGACTGACTCGGCGATCGGTGCGGGAACGGCCTCCGGTGTGGTGGGCGGACCTCACCGCGGTGTGTCGCTCGTTCAAGTTGTCAGTCACGGCGTAGTTGCCGCCTTCCGGCTGCACGTGACGCAGTATGCCCAGCGCATTACGCCGGCTTTGGACACGCTGCAGTTCTCGAGCCTGGGGGCGGACCTGCCGGTCGCCTATGAAGTTCGCGACGACCGCGGGCGTCTAATCGCTGACACTGCGGCGATCCTGTCCACCGCCGACACTGCTATCGCCCGAATCAACGGTACTGCTGTTCATTCTGTACGTCCTGGTGAGACAGATCTTCATCTCACGGTCGGCCAAGCATCTGCCGACGTCCCAGTGCGGATTGCGCAACGCGTCGCGACTCTCAGGTTTCATCGGGACACCATCCGGTTCGATGCGCTTGACGATACGACTACACTGCACCCTGTGGCCCGAGATAGTCTTGGGTTTGATGTATTGAGTCCAACGCTCGATCTCAGTGTTACCAATCCGCAAGTTACGAGGTTTGCAAGTGGACGGGTCCTCCAGTCCGTTGCGCCGGGCGTGGACAGTGTGTCGGTGCATGACTCGGCCACGGGGATATCCGCAACCGCTTTAGCCGTCGTTCATCAGCGGATTGCCACGATAGGTGTCTCCCCCTCCGTAATACCTTTCGATGCCCTGAGCGATACTGTGGCCATTACCGCCACTCCTCGCGATCGACTGGGGACGCTAGTGTCGGGTCGCACTTTGGAGTATGCCACAAGCGACTCAACAGTGGCCGTCCCGCAATCGGATGCGCGAGTACGGTCCGCGGGTCCGGGGCGAGCGCTAATCCTCGTTCGTGACCCGGAATCAGGAACGGTGGGTCAGGACACCATCATCGTGAATCAGATCGCGAGGGCATTGCAGGTTTCAGTTACGTATGGTCATCCGGTTATCACGCTCCCGGTAGGAGCACCTTTGCCTCTCTTGTGCCAGGCGTCCGACCGGAATGGCTTTGCGATCGCGAGGGACGCCGTGTTGACCAGCACCCTGCGCGGGACAATCACTGGGACGGGTTGCGCCAGCGCACGCGTTCAGCGATCGGGTTACGATACCTTGACGTTCGCCATGAATGCGGTGACGGCTCGAGTTGCCGTCATTGTTGCCACTGTCCCCGACTCTGTCGGGGTTGTGAGCGCCGCGCAGCCTCTTACAACGGTTGTCCGCGACCAGTTTGTCGGAGAGAATCTGACGAATCCCCTGATCCTGGCTCTGCGACCACTCATTGACGACATTCTCACGGCTTACGGCAGCCCCGTGAGCAATCTTGATCGCGCACGAGCGATCCGCGATTGGGTTTCGCGAACAGCAATCCACCCGTGGAGAGCGCTTCACCCGGACACGAGTCGAAGCAATCTCACGGTGCTTCCCCCCGGGGCGACATGGGCGGATGTCAACACCGCAGCTTCACCGAAGGAGGATCTGGATACCCAGTTTTGGGGATCCGTCGGCTTGAATGGCTATGCCATGCTCGATCGCCTACTCGGAACGCTCGATCCTGCGACTGGAGTCCGAGCCGAAGACGGCATGATGGAGCAGGTCAGTGGTGTTCGATATCGTATCAGAGATGTCACGTCCTACCACTACGTGTTGTGCTCCTATCAGGACATCATGTTGAACACTCTGTGGGCTGCAGCTGGCCTGCACGGTATGCTGATTTCGACTGTAGGTCACGATCCTGCCGCTGTTTTCATTCCGGAGATGGGGTCTTGGGTGTATGAGGACCCTGAGTGGGACGAGGAGTACTTGCTGGATGGGACGGGGCAACCGCTCTCTCCCACAGACCTTCTAGGTCTCAGTTCCGCCGGGCAGGCATCCCGTCTCCAGCCCCAAAAGTTGCAGGGTCCGAACTTCGATCCCGCACCCTACATTACCGCCCTTAGCTACCTCAGCGACCATGCCAACGGCATGATCATAATGGGCAGCCAGTTAAACAACCGCGTGGTCGGGATCGTCGGTCCGTTTCAGTGGCCCACGCGCTACGTGCAGATAGATGTCCCCGAACTGGCCACGGAATCGCCTTTCAACGATCCGGTGAAGTACGATCCGGTCTCGGCCTCCGTCGCCTTCCCTTCGTTGGCACCAGTCGTTCAGGCGGTGGCGATCACCGATTCGGTATTTGTGGTTCACCTGTCTTCGACTTTTCCAGACTTCACCGCTTTCCAGCGGCGCCTCAACGGGGGAGCTTGGTCGTCTGTCACGGATGTTGATGTACTCCCGGTCGGCGAGTGCACGGTTGAATACCGCAGCCTCAATGCGGACGGGAATGCCAGCGGTTCTGCCGTGCTTGATGTGTGGGCCCCACGCCCAGCAGGATTTCTGGAGGCCGGATCACCTGGCTCGATCCGGAATCAAAGCACCTATTGCCTCGCCCCATTCTAGAAGTGTCGACCTCACGAGCCATCGGCGAATCTTCCCGGCGTCGATTTCGGCTGGTTGTGAGCGTATGAATCTGAGGAGGGCCTAGTCACCACGCGTCCGCGGAGGAGAGAGTATCGCTCTATTGGATGAAGGAGATTGAGCAGGTGGATGCCGTTGACAGGTCGCCAGTCGCCACCCCCCGAAAGCTCTGCGACACTCTTGACGCGATTGCCCGTGGCCTGCTCTATCTTGCGGTGATCGTGTCGATGACGACACCCCGACTGGAACTAGGCGCCTTGCATGTCAACCCGGGTGACGTGATCGCCTTGAGCGCTTGGACCTGTTGGTTCGGGTCGTGGGCTGCTGCGCCAGCACGGGTGATGACTGTGCGGGGCGCCTTATGGCCGTCGGTGCTCTTGGCGGTTGGAGGACTGTCCGCATTCGTGAGTCTCGACACCGGCGCAGTGGTAATCGGAGCGATTGAACTCATGGTCCTATGGGTTCTGCCTGCCGTGGCCGTTCCCAACCTGCTATCCCGTCCTAGTGACGTTGACCAGTTTCTGCTCTCGATCTCAGTGGGTAGCTGTATCGCGGGCGTGGCGAATACCATCCAGGCCCTCAAGGTCGGGAGTGCTGGGGGCCTTCCGCAGGTTTGGGGAGCGGCTCAGTACCTACAGGGATACTTCCAGGTACTCGGGCTCGTCATCGCGTTGTGCGGCCTTATCATATCCGTGGCAAGCCGGCGGGTTGCCCGAGCACTGTTCTGCATATTGGCCGGCGCAGTCAACGCTTTTGCGCTTCTGCTCACGGAGACTAGAGGTGCCTGGTTCTGTGCGGCTGCCGCTTTCATTGTGATGGGAGTTGCTTGGCGGCGAAGGGTCTTGGTTGGAGGCATCGGTGCTCTGATCGTTGTGATGCTGGTTCTCTGGAATGCAGACTGGGCTGAGGAAATACGGCAGCGAATTCAGAGCATGTTCACTCTTGAGGCCGGCTTGTCGGGATTCGAAAGTTCGTTAGGAAGATTGGCTTTGGCAGTAACGGCTTGGCGCATATTCATCGCCAACCCGCTACTTGGCATAGGTCTAAAGAACTTCGCCATCGCTATGCCGCTGTACGCCCCTACTGGCATGCCCCTGGCGTATGAGATGGGACCCAACCATGTCCTGACCGCGGTCGAGGGCCCGCATAGCACCTACCTATCCCTGCTCGCCGAAGTCGGTGTGTTTGGATTGATCGCTTTCTTGTGGTGGGAGGGCGAAGGGCTCTTGAGAACAGTCCGGCAGGTAAGGCTGGATCGCCTAAGTGACGCGTCTGAACTAGGACGCACCGCCGTGGTTCTGGCTGGGCTTACGGTCGTGGCGATTTTCAACTGCTTTTTCGAGATGAACCAGACAGGTACGCTTGTGTTCGTCGCGTTGCTGGCTATTCCCTACCGTCTGTTACCTAGCGTACGGGACACCTTGAGGGACGGAGGGCGCTCGTGGATCAGGTAGGCGCCCGTTGGCGGACCGTAGGGACCATGTTGCTCCTCGTAGTCTTCGGGAAGGGACTCGCCTTCCTTCGAGAAGCATTCGTGGCGTCACAGCTAGGGGCAAGTGCTTCTAGCGATGGCTATTACCTGGCACTAGCCTTGCCGACTCTCGTATACAGTCTTGGAGCTCTCCCCTTTTCAATGTGGGTTACCGCTCGTTTGGCGACCCTTCGAGATCCAAACACCGGCGACAATTCTGCAGCGTTCTATTCACGAATGCTCGGCCTCGTGATCGGCATCGGGGCGATCCTCGCTGGTGCACTAGTCGTTGGGGCCAAGACCTTCGTTCACTTCTACGCACCGGGTCTGGATCCGGAGCGCTTGAATCAAACCGGGACGTTGACTCAGATCAGCGCACTTGCCATTCCCGCGCTTGGAGCCCAGGCGATCTGCAACGGACGTCTTTTTTCCGATGGTCGTTTTGTCGTCGTTTATGCTTGGCTGGTCATCAGCAGCGTCGTTGGCTTGGGCGTAGTAATCGGCTTTGCGCCCCAGTATGGAGCGGCGGCGGCTGTCGCGGCATTCGTCGCTGCGGCATGGGCTTCAATCGTAGGTCCACTAATTCTCACCCGTCCGAGACTCTGGACCAAGCATCCTTCGCCGAGTGTGGTCTGGGAGGAGGATCTCCGCTATAACGTTGTCTATCGAGCGTTAGTGATGCAGCTCTTCTTCCAAGGCAGCATCATGCTTGTCTACGGGTTTGGATCGATGTTGCCGCCGGGAGAGGTTGCAGCTGCGCTCTTCGGAAACAAAGTACAGAACGCGTTGTACGAAATCGTGGCGGTGACGGCCGGTGTGCTGGTATATCCACAAATCGCCCGGCTCATTCAGGCCCGGGACGCTCAAGGCGTCAAGTCGACGATCATGAATTCATTGGAGTGGTTACTGCCTCTGACAGCAGGCCTGGTTGTCTTGTTGATCGTCTGCCGAACCGAGATTGTGGCCCTCATTTATGAGCGAAAGCGTTTCGATGCCAGGGCCGTTGACCTCGTGTCCGCAGCCCTTTTCGGATATGCCCCCGGGGTGGTGGGCCTGACCCTTGTTGAAATCCTTCACCGTACTATGGTCCTCCGAGGTCGGCTGAAAGGGTACCTGGTTTTGTTCTCTGCAGCCCTGGGCTGCAACCTGTTGGCTTGCCTCATTCTCGTTCCAACAATCGGGGTCGCCGGCCTGACCTTCGCGTCCTCTCTTGGAGTCCTGGTGGCAAGCGGAGGCTTCATATGGTATGCTGCGCGACGTCTCGAATCCTTTGACTCTAAGGAAGCCATACTCCTCGTCACGCGCACTACCTTTGCCGCCGTCTTCACACTCTTGGTGCTGACACCCGTCCACCACCTGATGCAGGGTAACAGTTCGCTGTGGCATCAAGTCCTGACAGTGGGGGGGGTCGGACTGGCAACGGCCTGCCTGCTAACCGGGGTGCTATTGGCACTCGGACACCGGTGGCGGACGGGAGTACCAATGAATGCTCGGGCAGCGTGAAGCTGCTCCTGGACGGACGTATCATCCTTCCACGCATGACCGGTGCAGGCCGCTACGTCATAGAGCTCGCCCAACGGATACCAGCTGCTGCCAGCGACATCTCGGTCGATGTGCTGCTTCTCTCGATCATGCGGCGTACTCCCATCCCGTTCACGCTCGAGAATGCTGGTGCCCGCGTTCATTACTGCGATGCCAGGATCGCCTCGATTTGGCAGTGGTTCGCAATCCCTTTCGTTCTTCGCAGGCTGCGGACGGACATTTATCATTATCCATTCTTGGATCTTCCTTTGGTGAACGTTCCCGCTGTAGTCACAGCATACGATCTGAACCCGATTACTGATCCCCACTACTTCTCTCGCTTCTCAAGTGCAAAGAGAGTTGCTGCAGGGTACCTGATACGACGTACCATGCGACGTAGTACCGCAGTCCTGGCCATATCCAGCGCGACCGCCGACCTGGTTAAGGCTCAGTATCCTGAGTCAGCACAAAAGGTCACCGCGGTCCCTCTGGGTGTTGACGCGGGTTACTGGGCGAGGAAAGGGACAGGACATTCTCAAACGGGACTGACTCACGTTTCGGAGGCAGGTTGGGGCCGCCGATCATACGCTCTCTATGTCGGGGTCGACCGTCCGCATAAGAATCTCAAGCGGTTGGTGCAAGCCTTTGCTCGCTTTCGGGCACGCCAAGCCTGGATAACCGGAACGGGCCCGTACCTATGGCTGGCAGGAGTCGGCACGGGATCGGATGCACTCCGGTCGGCGATTGCCGGTGCGCAATTGATCGATGACGTGCGTCTAGATCCGCCGCTTCAGGAGTCCGAGTTGAAGACCGTCTATCACGGTGCGACGATGGTCGTGTACGTGTCTACGTCGGAGGGCTTCGGCCTACCAATCCTAGAGTCATTTGCATCTGGCGTGCCTGTCCTGGCATCCAATGTGTCCTCTCTGCCGGAGGTGGGGGGTGATGCCGCGCTCTACGCCGACCCCGAGGACGTGGAGGCGCTCTCCATCGGCCTAGCCAGGCTATGGAGTGACGAGGCCTTGCGGGGCACTCTTGTGCAGCGCGGTCGCGCCCGTGCGAAGGAGTTCTCGTGGGATCGAACCGCGTTGAACACGATCGCTGTCTATCGCTCCGTGCTGCGAGGGCCTGCTCGATTTGGGTGAGGGGAGGTTCGGATTCCTGGCCGCGCGCTCAACTGCCACCTACATGAGTCGTGCCCTGCAGGCGGGGGTCTAGAATCTGATGATGGGTAACGGCCCCTGTGAGCGGATTGGGATACTGGTCTCGGTCGGGGTAGGTGACGTAAGCATTCTGTAGGACCGTGCTGATCCCTACTGTGTCAGCAAGGCGAATGGGGGCGTTAGCTGAAGCGAATTCGAAGCAATTCGAGAAGATTGTCGCGGCCTCGCATCGCACGAGATCGATCCCCACCGCATTCTCGCGGCCGGTATGGAGAAAATCATTGCCGAAGATTGTCACCCCGTGACAAATGCCCGTGGGTGCACCGTCCAGGTCGACGTTGCCAATGTAGATGAGGGTACGGAGGGGTTGGCCACATTCGAACCAGTTGCCGGAAACGGTGACGCCCTTGCGGTTGGTGACTCGAATGTAGAGAGCCTTATTGGCGACGGGGTTTGAGTATGCTTCATAGAATGAAGAATCACGGACTGCGAGAGTGCCCAGCGATCGGGTGCTCCCCATGTCATTGATGTCGATAAGATTTTGCGCGAAAGAACAACTGTCGATGACCACTGTGTCCATGAATGAATCGTCCTTGCGATCGCCCATTCGCAGGCCACCGGGTTGGCCGCTGCCACCTACCTGTAAGGCCCGAGTGTTGTGGGCCAGGCCACATCCGAAGAGGTGAACACCGATTCCCCAGTCCGCCCATACACCGCAGTCAAAATGATTGATGCTGAGATGATGCAAGAATAGTCCGCTGAAATTGCGGACGCGGATCGCTGTGCCCGAGCCCGCCACCGCGTGCTCAAGAGTCAAGTGTGACATCGCGACGTTGAGCTCTTCCGCCTCTCTGGTGCCCACAAAAGTGAAGAGTGCGCCATTACTGTTTGTGAACTGAATGACCGGACCTCGGCCTCCTGGGCCCTGGATCCTGATGTTGGCTGTGAGCTCGAGTGGCCGGCCAACGACGTACTTGGCACCGGAGGGTGGTACCAAGACAACCCCGTTCACTCGCCCTGCGGCGGTGATCGCGCTTTGAAACGCTCCAGAATCGTCTGAGGCTCCGTCACCTTTAGCTCCGAAATCCTTCACGTTGAACGACCCAGGAGTACCCTGAGCCCAAACGTCTCTCAAGCCGAGGCCTGTCACCGCAGGACGAATGGCCAACAGCCCCGCTGAGGCGTTGAAGGAGGCTTCGAGTAGCGATCTGCGACTGAGGGGCGAGCTCATGTGGCTCTCCTGTGATGGTGCTGCCAGAGTTCCTGGTAAAGGTGGTCAATCGCCGCCACCATCGCCTGGACGTCGAAGCGGGATTGGGCCCAAGTCTTTCCTGCCGCGGCTAGGCGCTTAGACAGGTCCGGGTCTGAAATCAATTCCATTGCGGCAGCGGCTGTCGCTCCCGGGTCTCCGGGGGCGACGAGGATGCCCCCACGCTCGTAGGATACGACGGCTTCCATGACTCCATCAACCGATGTCGCGACTATCGGGACCCCGGACAGCATCGTTTCAATGACACTCCGACCCAAGCCTTCATAAAGAGAAGTATGTAGTACGAGATCTGCGGCGGCCAGGAATCGGTGAACGTCGGGACGGTACCCCAACAACTTGATGACGCCTTCGAGGCCTAGCCTCTTGACCTCCTCCCGGACTTTGGGCTCAAGGGATTCACCAAGTGGGTCGTCACCGATAATCACAAAACGGGCCTGGGGAAGGCGTGTGGCGATCTGGCGGGCGGCGTAAACGAATGTTAGTGGGTCCTTCTGTCGATTGAGGCGACCAATCCAAAGGATCAAGACCGACTGGGGATCTAGACCTAACTCTGTCCTACATGATTCTCGTTCACTCCTATCCAAGTACCGCTGCACCTCAACCCCGCTATAAATGGTCAAATACTGTTCCGGCTTTCCGATTCCTGCATTGAGGTACCGTTCGGTATTGAGGCGTGATACCGTCACGATTCTGGTCGTGAAGGGCGCACAAGCCATGTCGGAGAACTGGTAGAGTCGGTTGACGAGACCGTTAGCGGAAGCGGCGAACGAAATGGTGTGGGCCGTATGGACTATTACCGGTACCCGCACCAAACGGGCGGCGACTCTTCCAATAACGCCTGCCTTCGAATTGTGAGTGTGGACAATATCGTACCGTTCGGTATGAAGCTGTCTGATCAAGGTCGCCAACGTACGCATGTCGAGAGTTGGAGCCAGCTCCCTCACCAGAGATGGAACAGCGATCGTTCGAACGTGCGGGGCGATGCCTGAGGGCTCACCTTGAGACTTGCCGAACGCGACGTGTACCTCATACCTCTTCGGATCGAGCAGGTTGGCGGTGTAACGCGTGTTGTCAGCCGCCCCCGATAAGCGGGGCAGGGATGTGATGAGATGCAGAACCTTGAGTCTCGTCACCCTTCTTGAGATCCGATCGTGCGTCTCGCGATCACACTGATACCGGCCGCGATCCTGAATGCTCCAGGACCCTTAGCCGTGATGTAATCGAGGTACTTCAATGGGACCGATAGCCAGGCAGCGATGTACTTGGCAGCAAGGGCGAGCCACGGGTTCTTGAACCAGACCGCGGGGTACTCTCGGAGTATCCAGTGGAGCGCGGAACTCGGTCCTACGCACACCTCGCGATCGAGTATCTCGAATCTATCGAGCAAGACGTCGAGTCCCTGGAAAGTGAATCGCTGGTAGTCGTCCGGGTCGGCATGATAGCCTTCCAGGAATGGAACTTCGACATATACCACACCGCCAGCTCGCAGAATGCGTCGGATTTCGCGAACCACGCGCCGCGGGTAGGGAACGTGCTCCAGGACTGCCGTGGCTATCACGCAGTCGAACGTGTTGGCTCGGAACGGTAGACGAGTGGCATCAGCCCGAACTCCTGCAGCTGTCAGGCGAAGGTCGCAACGAACGGCTCCGGGGATACGCCTGGCACCACAACCTAGATCAAGAACCTTGTGGTCTTGGGGGTCATACTCTTGAAGCACCCGCCGGAGGAGGTGCCCTGTGTTCAATGTTGGGGACGGCGGTTTAAGCCAACGAAGCCAAGGTGTGCGGTCGAGCAGCCGTCGGGAAGCATCGACCGGCCCCTCTAGCTCTGCCCTTATCATGCGTCCACGATCGGTTCTGGCACGCTGAGTGTGAACTGTCGCATGGCTCGGGAAAGCCAAAGATGAAGCGTGATGATGGCCCAGAGAGCCCTACTGTAATCAGCGCGGCCAGCCACGTGGTCCTGGGCGAGCCTCTCCATGCCACCTTTGGGCAGAATTTGTAGGCGCGCGAGCTGCTGGGACCGAGCGGCCTCCAACGCGCCTTTCCGCAGAGGACCTCTCAGCCATTCCCCAAGTGGGACTCGGAACGTGTGCTTGGGACGATTGAGGATGCTGGGGGGGAGGAGCCTTTTCGCGGCGGTCCGGAGTAGCAGCTTGCTTGTGAGTCCCCGCATCTTCCACTGGTCGGGAAGGCTCAGTCCATATGTGACGACTCGGTAGTCCAAGTACGGACACCTTGCTTCAAGCGACGCTGACATCGTTATGCGGTCGACCTTCGTGAGCAAGCCGTTGGCAAGTGAGTTGCGAATATCCGATAGCTGCACTGGTACCAGTCTTCTGTCCTTGAGGGTCCGGACGGGCGACTGGCTGATGAAACCGTCGAGGTTGGGTATGTCCCATTCGATAGCACAGGGTACGGCTGCGGCAACGGATAGAGAATGGCTCCATTCGGTCGGGTCCTCGCGCCCTTGCACTGTTGCACGGAGAATACGAGAGGCCCAGGAGTCGTCATTTTTGTGAGCGGAACGCCATTGCAACACTGCACCAGCGAGTGCACCAAGGAATGGAAGCCGCTTCTCAGTGGCCGCCCCCCAGAGAGCTAGGCGATAACGGTCATAGCCTCCGAATACTTCGTCCGCCCCTTCTCCAGTCAGGACGACCGTAACGTCCTTTCGAGCTTCCCGGCTGAGTAGGAGCGTGGGCAGCGCCGCAGGGTCGGCTAGTGGCTCATCTAGGAGCCAAACGAGCTCCTCTGCGCCCTCGAAATTGGCTGCCTTTACCGGAATCTCATTATGTTCACAATCGAAGTGTCTTGCTACCAAGCGTGCTTGTCTCGCTTCGTCATGGTGACTATAGCCAGGGAACGTGATACTGAAAGTCGGAACCTTCGCTCCAAGCTCGCGCGCGGCTACACCAACTACAACGCTCGAGTCGAGTCCGCCGCTGAGGAACGCTCCGAGGGGGACGTCGCTTATTAGCCGCAGTCGTACCGCATCCTTGAGTAATTCCCACAAGGCCTCGACGGCGAGGCGCTCGCTTTCGGGCACTACAACGCGCTCAGGCGCCCAGTATTGGGAAACCTGGAACTCGCCGGAGTTCCACGCCCCGATGTACCCTGGGGGAAGTTTGCGCACTTCCGCAATCGGCGTTCGGTCTCCGGGCATGTATCCCAGTGCGCAGAAAGCTCGACAGGCCACTGGATCTACAGTCCAAGTCGCACCTGGGTACGCTAGGATGCTGCGCAGCTCCGATGCGAAGACAAGGCCTTCGCCAAGTCTTGCGAAGTAGAGCGGCTTCTTTCCCATCCGGTCACGAGCAAGGAGGAGGCGTCGCCGTCGAGCATCCCATATGGCCAAGGAGAACATGCCGTTCAGCTTGTTCACCACCTCTTCACCCCAATCCTCATATCCGTGTACCGCCACCTCCACATCCGAAGCCGAGGCGAAGGTGTGGCCTGCCCGATGCAGGCCGTCGGCGAGGGTCTGGTAGTTGTATAGTTCACCGTTGCAAACACAGACAACGTCGCCCGCCTCATTATGAATGGGCTGATGGCCTCCTACCAGGTCGATGACCGCGAGCCTTCGCATGGCCAGGGTACAATCGCCGTCATCGAAATGTCCTTCACCATCTGGACCCCGGTGGCGCAACAGGGAATTGACGGCCAGCACATTCGCTCGCCGATTGGGCATCGGACCGACGGCACCTACAATTCCGCACACGTCTTCAGCGCCCTAGTTTCCGCGGCTTCCCGTGGGATGCCCGGCAATGCTTCTGGACTTCATCGAGGTCAGCCGCCAAGCAGTCGTCGAGCAAACTCCCAGAATGAAGAACAGGGCTGCGAGACCGATCACTGTCGGGCCACTTGGTCTGGAAGAGGCTGTGGGGGGGTCAATAACCGTGATGGTTGGTGTGTCATTGATCTCCTGAATGCGTGCAGTTTCCAATTCCTTTGAAAGGGTAGTGTAGAGCTCCTGTCGCAGTTCGATACCCCGCTTCATTCGGGACTCGTCGAATACGAGTGCCGGGGATTCCGAGAACCTCCGGTTTCCCTCGTAAAAACGACGGAGCGCCTCCTCTGAGGCACTTAGCGCGTGATACGCGTCAGTGACCCTCCCTTCAAGGAATACCCGCCGTTCTCTTGCCAGGAGCTGGCGAGTGGACACGTTGAAGTGTTTGACCTCCTCCAAGAGGGCGCCCGCCATGCGCTCGGCGACCCTTGGTGTTTCTGCACTGACGCTCAGTTGTACTACGGAGGTCCGGGAATCGGCAGTCGCATGTACTCTTCTCCGCAACTTACGAAGGCTACGATCTGTGCTCTGCCGCGAGTTGTCATTCGTGCCGATCAGAAGTACTCGTACTGTTCCTCCCAGGGGTTGAGTACTATCGACCGTGCTATCTAGCAGAGATGTAAGCAAGGCCGTTGTTCCTAGGAGGTCGCTATAGAATTGCGGGGAACGCGTTCCTTCATTTGCGAGGTTTACGCCGAATTGTGCTGCGAGAGCTCCCAGGCCGCTTGGAAGGCTGCTAAGGCTCGTCTGCTCGGCCATGAATGCTGCGTGAGCAACATATCTCTTAGGTCTTAAGGTTCCCACGAGAACCCCGATGGGGATGGCAAGAATTCCGCCGAGCAGGACAGGGCGCCAGACTTGGCGGAGAGAGTCCAAGAACTCTTGGAGTGTGACGTGTTCGCCCCAGCCTCGCGGTCCACTCAGGCCGGCGTCGGTCTTGGCTTCCATCCCAGACGTCGTTTGACTCATGCCAGGCCGGGAGGCGATGCCGTCACGAGAATCAATAGTGCGTCAGCACCACGACGATCGCCACGGTGCTCGCGAGGATCGAAGCCACGGCCCCGGCCACTGCCACCCAATCCGTGTGCGGGGCGTTTGGGTCCTTGAGTGGGGCAAGAACCTCCGAACCTGGTCCTGGCCTCGGATTGCCATGTGTTTGCACCTCGCCGTTTGCAAACCGCACACTGACAGCATGCTTGTTGGCCTGTTGTGTGAGCCCGCCCGCCGCGCTGATGTAATAGTCCATGTGCTCCCCTTCCTTCCAGAGCACACTCCCCGGTGAGTTGACGGCGCCCGTCACCCGCACGCTCGGGATAAACTCCGGGATCCGCATCGAGTCGCCCGGTTGCAGAATGACGTTGAACCGCGATGTGGTGTCGGCCAGCGCCTTCTTCACGTCGATGTTGATCCGGCCGACGTTACCCAGCGAGCGGTAGAACTGGATCCCGTCAGGATAGGCCTGGGGCGTGAGCCCGCCCGTGCGCGCCAGGAGGTCGGATAACCGCTCCGCCTTGCTCCGCAGCGAATACAACCCGGGATACCGCACTTCCCCCGTAATCCAGACGGTGCGCTGAAAGTCGAAGTCCGGTTGCTTGAGAATGAGGACGTTATCGTACGGCTCGAGCGGTACCTCCGGGGCTCCACTCGCCGGTACCTGCACCCCCGGCGGCCCGATGTAACGGCCCGAGGAATCACGGTCGAAGAGATACGTCGAATCGAGTGGCACACGGAGCGTCGTGGCGAGCTGCCCCGCCGACCGCTCCGCCGGCAGCCGCGCGATCTCCGCCTCCTTGAGATCGGCCCCGATCCGGGGACCGCGGGAGAGCAGGACCAGGTCCCGCAACGTCATCCCCGTACGCCACGGATACAGGCCCGGCTTCGTGACCATCCCCCCGATCGACACGCTGTACTGGCCCGCGAGACTCGCCACCGTATCCACCACGACCGAGTCGCCATCTGCCAACGCCACGGCCGGTACGACGACTCCGCTGATCGGACCGCTGGGTGGCGATGCCCCGTTGTTTCCATTCGAGACAGGCTGTCCCTCTCCCTTCTCCCCTCTCCCCAGAGTGAGAGGCGCGGGGGTCAGGGCCACATCGATCGCCGCCCGCGGTGGGTTGCCAGGGCTCCGGCTGCCCGCCGCCAGGAACCGGTGGATCGTGATCCGCTTGAGCGCGGCGTTGGGCTGGAACCCACCCGCGGCGCCGAGCAGGTCGGCGAGCGTTTCGCCGTTCTTGATCTCATAAATGGCCGGCCGCACCACCGCGCCGGTTACCTGCGCGCGGAACCCGTGGACGGGGACGAAAATGACGTCGCCTGTTTCCAGCCGGATGTCGTTGCGGGTGTCGCCGCGCAGCAAATAGTCATACAGATCGAAGGTCGCCACGAGCTTGTCGCCACGGCGCACGGCGATCTGGCGCATGTCGGAGCGGTCCGTGACCCCGCCCGCGGCGTACAATCCCGTCAACACGGTAGCGAGCGAGCTGATCTGGTAGGCGCCCGGTTGGTTGACCTCGCCGACGACGTAGACCTGATTGGCCCGCACGTTGGCAACCGACACGTCGAAACGGGTCGTAGCGTTCGGTCCCTTCTTCACCCCCGAGTACACCCGTCCCAGTTTCGCGTACAGCACTTCCTTCAACTGGTCGAGGGTGAGATTCGAGACGTACACCTGCCCCACTTGCGGGATCAGGACGAATCCCTCGCGGGTGACGCCGAGGCTGTAGGCCAACTCCACGTCACCGGTGAGGATCAGGACGAGCTGGTCGCCGGGGCCGAGCTTGTAGTCCGGCGGCACGGGCCCGGAGAGCAACGGCATGAATTGCGTGGAGGTCCGCCGAAACACATCGACGCCGAACACCCGGCCGGCCGACTCGGGGCGCGCCCCGGCCGCTACCGCCTTCACGAGCCCCGTGTCCACGGGGAGGTTGGGCAAATTGACCGAGATCGGCTGCAAGCCGAGCGCCTGGATCGCGGCCAGCTCCTGTGTGCTCGGCGTCGCGGGTGCGGCTCCCGGCGTGGCGTTGGGGAGGTACGGGTCAAGGAGGTTCGAGGGGTACCCGGAGGCCTGCAACCGCGCCCGAATCTGGTCGGGGGTCATCCCTGACTGCTGGATCCGGGAGCGGATCTGGTCGGCGAGCCCCGGATTCTGCTGTAGCGCATTATTCAGCGCGGCTTGGGCCTGAGAGGGTGGGGGAGGGTTCTGGGCGAATAGCGCACCCGGCAGAACGGTGCACAGGGCGTACAGCACGGCGCACCGGGCACGGAGCACAGAGAAACAGTCCAAGCGGGTCATGGTCGGGGTGGGGAAGATGCTGGCTAACTCTCGAAAGGTCAAGACATTAGTAGTGCTACAGCTTCCTGACCGCCCGCTCGGCGACCGCCTCCCCGAATGGAAGACTGCAAGTGAGCCCCGGGGACACGGCGTTCAATACATGCACGGCGTGGTCCGTTTCCCGGACCACAATGTCGTCCACGAGCTTGCCTTCACGGTCCACGAGCTGCGCCCGGTTCCCGGCGAACGATCGGACCAGGTCCCCCGCCTGGAGCTCGGGGACCAGGAGTCGTGCCTCTTCCCAGACTGCTCGCAGCGAGAGGCTCTTCGCCACCTCGGTGCGCACCAGATGGCGAAACCGGGAATCCCGCAGCATTCCGATGAACCCCGGCCACGAAAGCGTCTCGAACAGATCCCGCGCGTTCACTCCCGCGAACGTGTACGCCTCACGCCCGAACGCGAGCATCGCCCCGGGGCCGACGATCACTCGGCCATCGGTGCGCCGGGAGAGGTGCACGCCGAGGAACGGATAATTGAGATCGGGCGCGGCGTAGATATGGCTGCGCACGAGCGAGCGTTTGGCCGGCACGAGCTCCGCGTAGTAGCCCCGAAACGGCACGACTCGGACGTCGGCGGCGAGCGACCCCGCCAGGCGGTCGGCGTGCAAGCCGGCGGCGTTCACGATGACACCGGCTGAAATGGGGCCTGCTGAGGTGTGAAGCGGGACGGGGGACGAGGGAAGGGGAGAGCGAACCCTGACGCCATACCGAACCTGACCACCCAATGCGGTGACGCGATCGAGCAGCACCTTCACATACGCCGTGGCGTCGAAACTCGCTCCCTCGGGCGCGTGCAGGGCGCCAATCCCCGTCGCCGCCGGCTCGAGCTCCCGCAGCCCACGCTCGTCGAGGAGACGATGCGCGACCCCGTTAGCCTCGGCGCGGCGCGCCAGC
>Ga0335085_10005946_pt1 | contig 19439 bp, 18 predicted proteins | sample Lox_Sample_45_FD_206712 | JGI IMG/M metagenome (GOLD analysis project Ga0335085, IMG submission 206712) | Soil microbial communities from Loxahatchee National Wildlife Refuge, Florida, United States - Lox_Sample_4.5 | ecosystem: Environmental > Terrestrial > Soil > Wetlands | place: USA...
GCCGACATGAACGAGTTACCCCTGCGCATCCTTATGCAGAGGCCAGCACCTGCATTCGTAATCAGCCATGCAGTCAGACACATGACTGAGCGCTGGTACCCATCCTCCGGGTGGGCCAGATCGCCGATTCCGCGCGGCTCAGGGGGCGGCTCGATCCGGACGATGACCGTGCACAGATGGACCAGATATGCATGCCCGCGATTCCGTGTGGGCTATGTGACAGGCTAATCGGGCCGTCGGTGTGACGGACGACCAGATTTGGCCTTCCACGAGTCACCGTGACCATGGCTTCCCGCTGACAGATAGGGAGCGACGGCACCGCACCGCCAAGGTGGCCGCCCCCGGCGCCGGGCGTCACTTTGGCGCCCGCGGGACAAGCGGGAGTTACTCTTCGCCGATGTCGGCCAGGCTCTGGCGCAGTTCGGTGATCAGCGGGTCGCCGTCGGGCAAGATGCGCTGCAGGCGGTCGACGGTGTCGCGCAGCAGCGCGCGGGCGTCGCCGTAGCGCCCCAGCCGGCGGTATACCTGGGCCAGCCCCGCGCGGCTGCGCAGCGTGTCGGGGTGACGGGGGCCGAGGACCCGCTCGTACCCGGCCCAGGCCTGCTGGCAGGCCAGCTCCGCCGCCGCTATCTTGCCCGCCTGCTGGTAGGCGGCACCGAGGTTGTTCCGTGCCCTGAGCGTGTCCAGGTGATCGGGCCCCAGGGCGCGCTCCCGGTCGGCCACCACCCGCTTGTAGGCCGCGACTGCCTCTTTTGCCCGGCCGCCGGCCAGGTAGGAGCCGGCCAGGCCGTGACGTGTAGTCATGGTCTGCGGGTGCCGGGCTCCCTGGGCGCGGTCCCGGTCGGCCAGCGTGCGCCGGTAGAGGGTGATGGCGTCGGAGTACTGGCCCGCGGCCAGGTAGGCGGCGGCGAGCTCGTCCCGCGCGCCGAGCGTGTCGGCATGCCCGGGCCCGCAGACCCGCTCGTATTGGGGGACCGCGCGTTCTAGGACGGTGATCGCGGCCGGGAGCTGGAGCGCGGCCACCAGGGCGTGGCCCAGGCGGCGCCGTGCCTCGATCACGTCACGGTGGTCCGGCCCGAGCGTGTCGGTCAGGTGGTCGAGTTCCCATTCGAACCACGGAATGGCGTCATCCGCGCGCCCGGCCGCCAGGTAGGCGTCGGCCAGCCGTCGGCTGGCCAGCATCGTGTCCGGGTGCCTATCGCCGAGCAGGCGGCCGCTGGTCGTGGCCAGGTCGCGCCAGTGGTCTACCGCGGGTCCGGTCAGGCGGGCGTGGTCCAGGCTGTCCCCGGCCCGCACGAGCAGGGGATGGCAGCCGCCGTCCCACAGCAGGTTTCCGCTGATCTGCCGGAGGGCCGCCACACACGATCGCAGGCCGGTAGCCGGCCAGCCGGGCAGCTCCTGTTCCGGCCAGGCCTGGAGCAGCGCGTCTGCGGCCGACTTCGCCGCCTGTTCTGGCATGCCTTGGGGCATCGCGGCCCGCAGCGCCGCCTGCAGCACGGGGCTGAGCCGGACCACCGGGGGTGCCATCACCGGTTCGACGGTCAGCAGGCCAGCCTGTTCTAGCACGGCCAGCGCCGCGCGGGCGCGCTCGCTGCTGGCCGCGGCGCCGCCACCGCCCGCGGCGAAATCATCTGCCGCAGGAGCAGCGAACACGGTTTGGGGAATGCCATGCCCATCCAGCACCGCGGCCAGGGCCAGCAGCAGCTGAGCCGATCCGCCCGGCGCCAGCTGCCCCACCCGCCCGAATGAGAACATCCACGTCACCGCGGCCGCCGGCGGCCGTGCGCTGGGCGACTCCGTCAGCTCCTCCCGCCTGCGCGTGAAAAGGGCCCGGTAGTCGCGGCACGACAGCGGGGAGTTGGCGATCACCGCGCTGGCCTGGGCCAGCGCAACCGGCTCCAAGTCCAGGTCCGGAGCCAGTTCAATCACACCCTGCCGCTTGTCCGGGTCAGCCGACAGGCGGCCGCTCAGATAGCTGATGGCCTCACGCAGGCTGAACGGCCCGACCGGCACGACCCGCATCCCTCGGGGGACGGCCGCAGCGTCGGCGGAGGTCACCAGCACCCGGCCGGCCGGGCCGGCCGGCCACAGACCATCCAGGTTCGCCGGGTCGGCCAGGTCATCGAATACCACCAGCCATCGCCGGCTGGTCTCGCCCAGCCAGCTGAGGAACTGGGCGGCGACTGACTCGCAACTGCTCACCTGGTCCCGCCCGGTCACGCCGGCCGTCGCCGCGGCGTAGCCAGACAGCACTGAAGCCCGGCTCGTGGCCTCGATCCAGACCAGCAGGTCCACACCGCCTGACTGCCACAGCGCTTCGGCGAAAGCTACGGCGAGCTGGGTCTTACCCGACGACCTCAGCCAGTCCTGCGCATCGGGAGCCGCCACCGGGCCGGAGGAGACAGCCGGGGGCGCCCCCCGGTCGGGAACGAGCACGACCGCGGCCCGGGCCGGCAGCGCAGCCGCCAGGCCAGGGGCCGTCTCCGGCCTGGCACTGTAACCGTGGGCCAGCGCCGGCACCGTCCCGGACCGGACGGGCCAAGACGGCCGGCCAAGGGCCGCGCCCCCTGGTCCCGCGGGCAGAACTGCGCTGGTCATGGCGCGCTGCCTGGCGCGCGCCGCCGGTGGATCCGTGGCATGGCGGGCCACAGACGGGTCGGTGCGCGGAGCCAGATCCGGCTCATCGACTGCACCGACATCGGCGGGCCGAGCTGAAAAGGCCATGTCGTTTCCCCCCTGTCCCCGCGCCGGATCCGTCTCCGTCGGCGAAACCAGCAAGCGGCCGGGCTGCACCATCGCTGCCCCAGCCTGCCAATTGTCAGCGCGAATAGGCAATCCCCTTCAGTGACTAGGCGTTCCCCGGGCCGACGGCATCCGGATGCCGCCCGCTCGGGCAAGATGCGGCCCGATCGGGGGAAGCCGTGAACAGCGGTGCCCGGCGTCCCCCGGGCCAGCTGCTGGCTGGTCAGACACTGGCTTGGTGTCTGGCGGCGGCTGACCCCGGCGCCGGCGTGGCTCACAGCTCGTGGTTAAAGGAGCTCCTTGTCAAAGACGAGCACGGGAGTGGTCCTGGTGAGTGTTTCCTTGCGGAAGAAGGCGGGGGCGGTGACGCGCATGAAGGCAAAGCTGACCACCCCGGCCGCGGCGGCCAGCGCGGCGATGATGAAGGTACCGCCGATCTGCCAGTGCAAGACCGGCACCGTCCACGTGGTGTAGCTGTTGGAGGCGACCCAATCGCTTTGCAGGCTGTAGAAGCCAGCCGCGTACATGATCAGCCCGCCTAGCCCGGGCAGGATGCCGCGCATCCACAGGTTCCAGGCGCTGCTGGTCAGCGTATGCCGGTAATACCAGACGCAGGAGAACGCGGTCAGCCCGTAGTAGAACGCGATGTACAGGCCGATCGCGGTGACCGCGTCGGCGATCGGGTTGCCGCCGGAGATGTAGTTCAGCGGGATGTACAGGATGATCGCGACCGTGCCGATCACGAGGGTGGACACCGTGGGGGTGAGGTACCGGGGGCTGATCTTGGCGAACGGCTCGGGCAGCGCCTCGTAGGCGGCCATCGACAGCGTCGTGCGCGCGGACGGCAAGATCGTGGTTTGGGTCGAGGCGGCGGCCGAGCTGAGCACCATGAGGAATAGAAGCCGGGACAAGACCGTGCCGAGCCCGGAGGTGCCGAAGATCGCGCCCCCGGTGACCGACAGCACGTCGAACTGGTGCGCCGGATTCGTCAGCCCGACCCCCTTGCCGCCGATGCCGGCGAACGCCTGCACGGCGATGATCACGGTCACGTAGGTGACCAGCAGCAGGACCGTCGAGATGATCGCCGCCCGGCCCGGCGTCCGGGACTTATCGGCGGTCTCCTCGTTCACCGTCAGGGCGGTGTCCCAGCCCCAGTAGATGAACAGCATCAAGATGAGCCCCGACACCAAGGCCGAGACGGGCAGGTGCGACGGTGACAGCCAGCTGAGGCTTGGGTGCAGCGACCCCGGCGGCGGATGACTGCCGAACACCCGCACCAGCGCCGTGACCGACAGGACCAGCAAGATGGTGATCTCGATAGACAGCAGCGTCTTCTGGACCTTGGCCGAGACCTCGATACCGCGGTAGCAGATGTAGGTCATCGCGGCGATCCACAAAATGCCGACCAGCAGCACCCACCCGCCGGAGGCGTTGGCACCGATCGCGCTGTTGGGTCCCTGGATGAGGAAGAACAGGTACTGCCCGGCTATCTGGGCCAGGCTGGTCATGACCAGGACGTCGGCCGCCACGATGGCCCAGCCGCCGGCCCAGCCGGTTTTCGGCCCGAACGCCCGCGCCGCCCAGATGAACGTGGTCCCGCAGTCGGGATCAGCCTTGTTCAGCTCGCTGTAGCCGATCGAGCACAGCAGCATCGGGACGAACGCCAGCACCGCGACCAGCGGGGACTTCAGCCCGACGGCGGCCACCACGAAAAAAAGCGTCGCGGCCAGGCTGTAGGCCGGGGCGGTCGAGGCCATGCCGATAGCCACGCTGGACCCCAAGCCAAGAGCGCCCGTCTTAAGACCCTTGTCCCTGGGCTCCTCCACCGGCCGCAGGCCGGGACTAAAGACGGACATGGCTCCCCCTGCTACTCACCCAATCGTGTTGCGATTCCGCCCGATCACGCCGCGCACGCGCCAGAGGCGCGACCGCCGGGCGCGACTTGTCAGGCTACTGCACGTCGCCGCAGGGCGGATGGTAATCGGGCTCGGTCCGCACGCACCATGCTGCGCGACATCGGCGTGCCCTCCTCGCAACCGTGGCCCAGCAGATCACTGCCCTTGCCCTGGCCTGGTCCCCACAGTGCGGCCACGAGTAGGGTCCGGCCATCAAATGCCAGCCAATCCTTCGCGCAATGGCTTACCGGCGGCCAGGCACCCAGCGCCCCCGGCGCCTGACGGACCGCCCACCGTCCGGGCCCCCTCACGCGCCCAGATCACCCAGATCCGCACGTTCGCCGGCCCGCCCGAGGCCGTCTGCACAGCCCGCCCAGAACGGCGGATATCGCACATTCGCTCTCAAGTCGGCGGTGATGCTTGGTTACGGCGAGCAGGCGCTGAGCTGCTCTACAAGGTTTCCCGGCGGGCTTGTCCGGCTCCCGGCGATCGTCCCGCTTGCTCGCGGAGCTGATCACCGGTGCCTGGCGCCGTCAGGCACCTGGCGACCTCGCCGCCAAGCTCAGCCGCCCTCCGGAGTCGGCATGGCGGTGGCGCTAGGCGCGGGCGGTGAGCAGCTGGCCGCCGCCATCGTTGCGGACCTGGACATCATGCGGCCCCGCCTGGCTGGCCAGCGCGGCGAGCTCGGCGTCGGGGTAGAAGTGCCCCTGGCTGGCTAGCGGCTCCGGCGCTGCCGGGGTCCCGCGCAATTCGGGACCGGTCGTGTAGATGGCCATGGCCGCGCCGGGACGCAGCACCCGCCGGCACTCGCGCAGCACCCGCACCGGGTCGGCGAGGAAGAAGAACACCACCGACATCGCCAGCGCGCTGAACGCATCCGCGGCAAAAGGCAGGTGCTCGGCGGCAGCGCAGACCACGCCCGCGCCGGGAGCCCGCTGCCGGGCCAGCCGGGTCATCTCCACGCTATGGTCGATCCCGGTCGCCCTGGCGCCCGCGGCCAGGGCATCGCGCAGCAACAGGCCGCCGCCACACCCCACTTCCAGCACGTGATCGCCGGGCCCGGGCGTGAGCGCGCCCAGGATCGCCCGCCGGGCGAAGTCGTGCACATCCTCGGCACCGTAGACCTCACGCGCCCGCCGCCCACTTGGCCGCCGGGCCACCCGGTCGGTGAGCCAGCCGGTAAACGTGTCCTCGGACAGGCCGCTATCGTGCCACGCCGCGACATCCTCATCGCCGAGCCCGAACCGGCGCATCACCTGCTCGGCATCGCCCGTCTCCGGCATACCCTCTCCTGCCGTAGCTGGCCGCCGGGTGGCCGTCCGGGAACAGACCAGCCGGTAGGCGGCGGCCGATCTCCCATGATGCCCGAGCCGATCACCTACCGGCCGGCCACCCTGCACGTCCGCCCTGGACCGGGCACGCACACACTGCGGCGGTCCCGGCCGGGCGCTAAAGCCGGCGCCGAAGCGGCCGAGGGGTCTTTCGGCCCTGCCCTGGTGTGAAGTCGGGGGAGACCGGGCCTCCTGACGCCGTTCGCTGTCAAGAGCGCGACGGTGCGGGAACACCGCCGAGCCGTCAGCGGGCCCGGCGACTGTAGTCGAAGAAGCCCAGGACCCACTCCGTCAGCTTGTGGCCCGCGGATGAGCCCGCGCTGCCAGCGCTGGCAGGGTTGCTGAGTTGCTCGCCCAGGGCCTTCAACGCGGGAGCAAGCACCGGGCCGGTCATCGGTCTTCCGTGGCCCGGCGCCAGCACGGCCGGCTCCAGCCGGGCCAGTTCAGACACAGACTCGGTTGCTGCTCGCCAGTTCCAGGTGGCAAAGCGCGGTGGCCCGCCGAGGGTGTGCCGTTGCGACAGGGCGTCGCCAGGCGAATTGAGGTTGACGGTCAGGACGGCGTCGCCCGGGATGAGGGCACGGTCTCCCTCCCGGAACAGCGCCAGGTGGCCCGGGGTGTGGCCGGGCGTGGGGATGACCTGCCAGTCCGGCAGGCCGGGAACGCCTACGTCCGGGTCGATAGGGCTCAGTGCGTCCTGCCTGGGGAACATCCAGCGCCGCTCGACACCAGCCAAGGCGCCGATGATGCGGCCAGAGGGGGGCAGAGGCAGTTCGGCAGGGTGCACGTACACGCCGACGTCCCACAGGTGGGCCAGTTCGGAAGCGGAGCCAGCGTGGTCCGGGTGCACGTGGGTCAGCACGATCGCTCGTGGGCGGGCGCCGGCCCCGAACAGGGTCTGCGCCGCGCTCCTGATCAACCCGGCCCGGCCCCGCCATGCGGTGTCGACCAAGACCCAGGTTTCGCCCGACTGCACGAAGTAGACGTTCGAGTCCCGCCGTTTCCCAGTGACCAGGCAGTAGACCCCTGGGGCGACGGTTTCTTCGAGTGTCGCGCCGTGCAAGTAGCTGTCCACGTCGAACTGACGGCCCCCGAGCCAGTCCTTGCGTGACGCTTCCACAACGCCCATATACAACGATCCTGGGCGTGCAACCAGGGTCGTTGGTCCTTGTGGCCGCGAAGGCCCTTAAGATGCAGATCATCTCATCGGAGTGGACAACACTCACATCGCGCTCGGACTGAGGCCACACCGATCGGCGGTTCTACGCGCTTTGCCTCCACTGACAGTCCACCACGCTCCGTGGCCACCAGGCGAAGGACCGTCATCGCGGCAGACGCAGGAAGCTGGTTGGCCTGTCAACATCTCGCCGGATGGCCTCCCCAGGGCTTGTGTGGCCAGCGCGGGCATAAGGTCCCCCGCCTTGCCGGCCATTGGCACTAGCTCGTGTCCCTGGCCCGGGGCATGCTCTGGGTGACGCGCCTTCCGGGAGGGAGGACACCGGGTGGGCGAGTTCACCTCACCGGCCGTTCTCGCGGGTGAGGCGACCATGGCGGCGCTTTCGTGGCCTCACGGGAGGGTGACTGACGTCACGATCGTGGCCTGAACAGGAGGTTGGCCTTGCTAGGACTGGACAAGGTGGCCACCGCGCTCGTGGCATCCGGTAAGGGCATTCTCGCTGCGGACGAGAGCATCGCGACTATGTCCAGGCGGCTTGAGGCAGCAGGAGTCACGCCGAGCGCGGACATGCGCCGTGACTACCGGCAGCTGCTACTGACCACGCCGGGGCTAGAAAGCTGGATCTCTGGCATCATCTTGTGCGACGAGACGCTGGGTCAGGACCTGTCCGACGGCACGCCGTTCGGCGAGGCCGCCACTGCGCTTGGCATCATGGCGGGCATTAAAGTCGATAAGGGCGTTACTCCCTTGCCGTTCTCTGACGGCGGATTCGTCACCGAGGGGCTGGATGGCCTCCGCGGCCGGCTGGACGCCTACCGGGAGCGCGGTGCTGTCTTCGCCAAGTGGCGCGCCGTGCTCAGCCCGGCCAGCCTGCGCTGGCGTACTGTGCACGCGAACGCGCATGCCCTGGCCCGCTACGCTGCGCTGTGCCAGACGGCGGGCATCGTGCCGATCGTGGAGCCGGAGGTCTTGATGGACGGCGACCACGGGATCGCCGTCTGCCAGGCAGCGACCACCCGCGTGCTTGACGCCGTCTTCGGTGAGCTTGACGCGATGGGCGTTGATCCCCGCGGCATCGTCCTCAAGCCGAACATGGTCATTTCAGGGACGGGGAACGAAGACCAGGCCGGGCCGGCCGAGGTCGCCCGCGGCACGCTGCAAGTGCTGACTGCGACCGTGCCGCCAGTTGTTCCGGGCATCGCGTTCCTGTCCGGCGGGCAATCCAACGAGCAGGCGTGCGCCAACCTTGCCGCCATCAACGCGCAGGCTGCGGCCGGCGGCACGCCGCCATGGCGGCTGACGTTCTCGTTCGGACGGGCTCTTGTCAGCGATGCGCTGCGCAGCTGGCACGGCGTGGTGGCCAGCGCCGAGGATGCGCAGAACAAGCTCGCAGCGAACTGCCGGCGCGCCAGCGAGGCGTCGAAGGGTTCGGTCACCGCAGCGGTGAGGGCCTGAGCAAGCCATGCGTGAAGAACGCAAGACACTGACCCGTTACACCATCGAGTCCGAACACCGCCATCCCGGTTCGACCGGTGACTTCTCGGGGCTGCTCAATGCGGTAGCGACGGCGGTGAAGATCATCAGTAACCAGGTCAGCCGCGGCGCGCTTGCCGGCGCGCTGGGAAGCGCAGGCGTGGAGAACATCCAGGGCGAGGTGCAGAAGAAGCTCGACCTCATCAGCAACGAGGTGATGATCGGCGAGACGGAATGGACCGGGCACCTGGCCGCGATGGCCTCAGAAGAGATGGAAGACATCTACCCCATCGTGGCAGCCGGGCGGCGCGGGAAGTACCTGCTGGTATTCGACCCGCTGGACGGGTCGAGCAACATTGACGCCAACATCTCGGTGGGCACGATCTTCTCGATCCTGCGCAGCCCCGACCCGGGTGCGGAGCCGCGGGCCGGGCACTTCCTGCAGCCGGGCGCCGCTCAGGTGTGCGCGGGCTTCGCCTTGTACGGGCCATCGACGATGCTGATCCTCACGACCGGCGACGGCGTCGACGGATTCACCCTCGATCGCGACATCGGGGCGTTCGTCCTTACCCATCCGCGGCTGCGCATCCCCGAGGACTGCGGGGAGTTCGCGATCAACGCCTCCAACGAGCGCTTCTGGGAGCCGCCGGTGCGCCGCTACATCCAGGAGTGCCTGGCGGGCAGTACCGGACCGCGGGGCCGGGACTTCAACATGCGCTGGATCGCCTCGCTGGTGGCCGAGACCTACCGCATCCTCACCCGCGGCGGTGTCTTCCTGTACCCCAAGGACAGCAAGGAACCAGCCAAGCCAGGGCGGCTGCGGCTGCTCTATGAGTGCAATCCGATCTCCTTCATCGTGGAACAGGCCGGCGGCGGCGCCAGCACCGGATGCGAGCGCGTCATGGAAATCCAGCCCGCGAGCCTGCACCAGCGCGTGCCGCTGATACTCGGATCAAGGAACGAGGTCGAGCGGATCGAGCGCTACCACCGCGACCAGGCCAGCGCACAAGAGCCGACCTTCGACGACTCGCTCTTCAACAGCCGTTCCTTGTTCCGGATCCCCTGAGTGCAGGAGGACTGTTGTCGGCCAAGCATCCGATCGTCGTCATCACCGGCTCGTCCGGCGCGGGCACCACCTCGGTGACCGGTACCTTCCAGCACATCTTCCGGCGCGAGCAGATCAACGCGACGATCGTCGAGGGCGACTCGTTCCACCGATACGACCGGGAGCAGATGAAGGCCGCCACGGTGGACGCCGACAAGGAAGGCAACCACCACTTCTGCCATTTCTCGCCCGAGGCGAACCTGCTCGAAGAGCTCGAGACCCTGTTTCGCGCGTACGGCGAGCACGGCCGCGGCAAGGTCCGCAAGTACCTGCACGACGCGCAGGAGGCCAAGCCGTTCGGACAGCAGCCCGGGACCTTCACGCCGTGGGATGACGTCGACCCCAGCAGCGACCTGCTCTACTACGAGGGATTGCACGGCGCCGCGGTCACCGAAAAGGCGGACGTCGCCCAGCACGCAGACCTGCTGGTCGGAGTTGTCCCAATTATCAACCTCGAATGGATCCAGAAGCTGCATCGCGACAAGGCCGCCCGCGGCTACACCAGCGAAGACGTGGTCGACACGGTGCTGCGGCGCATGCCGGACTATGTGAATTACATCTGCCCGCAGTTCTCCCGGACGCACGTGAACTTCCAGCGCGTCCCGACGGTGGACACGTCGAATCCCTTCATCGCCCGGCACATCCCGAGCGCCGACGAGAGCTTTGTCGTCATCCGGTTCGCCAACCCGAAGGGCATCGACTTTCCCTACCTGCTGTCGATGCTGCACGACTCGTTCATGTCACGGCCAAACATCATCGTCGTCCCAGGGGGGAAGATGGAACTGGCGATGCAGCTGATCTTCACTCCGCTCATCCTGCGCCTGATGGAGGCACGACGCCGGGCCTGACAGCCCGCAAACACGAGCACGAGCACGAGCACGGCCACGGCCCCCCGGCGAGCCCGCCCGCTCGGCGTCGCCACACGAGAGTGCACAGATCAGGGCAGATCTGGGCGGTCGCCGGTGTGCCTGACCTCGACCTTGCGGTCGTCCATATCGGCGGCTCGATGCGGGTTCTCCCTGGACAGCCGAGACTGCCCGAGCCCGGGCCTTGATCCGAGGATCAGATGATCACGTCACCCATCCGGCGAGGTCGTGCGTCTGGTAAGTGATCCGGCATGGCAACAGGGCCACAGCTCGCGCGGCGCCACGGGTCTGATGCAAACGCGGAGGGATTCATGTCCATGCCATCCGGCCAGCCACCTGGACCCTCCGGCGGTCAGCGCGGGCCAGTCCAGCCCACCCGGTCAGCAAGGATGAGCGCCTGGGTCCGGCGGCGTCCCATCTGGTCTGCTCTGATCGCGATCGTCATTGTCATCATCGCCGTCGCCGTCCCGGTGGTCACCGGGGCACTTAGCGGCACACAGGCGGAGACCGTCTACATCGTCCACCAAAGCGCACGTGCCGTGACGCCGATCTCGACGATCACCAACGTGGCGGGTAAGCCGATCAGGGTCGGCAGTGGGCCGATTGCGATCGCGGTCGCGCCGGACGGGAAGACCGTCTACGTCGTCAACGCGTACTCGGATACGGTGACGCCGATCACGACGGCGACCAACACGCCCGGGAAGCCGATCAGGGTCGGGAAGGCTCCCTACCGGATCGCTATCACGCCGAACGGGCAGACCGCCTACGTCACCAATTACGAATCGAACACGGTGACGCCGATCACCATCGCGACCAACACGGCGGGCAAGCCGATCAAAGTCGGGGGGTCGCCCCAGACGATCGCGATGACGCCAGATGGGAAGACCGCCTACGTCATCGGCGGGAGCACGGTAACGCCGATCACGACAGCGACCGGCACGCCTGGTAAGCCGATCGAGGTCGGCGGCGTCCAAGATCTTTCGGTCCGGGGGGCGAACGCAATCACGCCGGACGGGAAGACTCTGTACGTCGCCAACCCCGACTCGGGCACGGTGACGCCGATCACGACGGCGACCAACACGGCGGGTACGCCGATCAGGGTCGGCAGGGGGCCGGGGGCGATCGCGATCACGCCGGATGGGAAGACGGCCTACGTTGCCAGCGGGGCGGATTACCCCGGCTGGGGGACGGTGACGCCGGTCACCACCGCGACCAACACGGCGGGCAAGCCCATCAGGGTCGGCGGGCAGCCGTTTGCGATCGTGGTCACCCGGGACGGGAGGACGGCCTACGTCGTCAGCTTTACCGCGGGCACGGTGACGCCGATCACCACGGCGACCAACACGCCCGGGAAGCCGATCAAGGCCGGGAAGGAGCCGTTTGCGCTCGTGATCGCGTCTTGACCACCGCGGCGCGACCACCATCAGCCGCTGCCGGGCACTCTTCGCTAGCCATGCGGGACCGAGGCGCCGTGGCGAACGCGGCGAGCCTGGTCAGCAGCTCCTGCGCCGCAGGAGTCTCCGCGCAGGCAGAGAAGTGATCTCAGCGAATTTCATGTGATGTAGCCGTGCTCGAAATGGGTGAGGACGAGGGCGGCGCGGGCGATGTCGCCGATTTTGCTGGGGCTGGCGGTGATGTACTGGAGGGCGCGCCAGCGGCCGGTGAGCAGGGCGAACCCGCGTTCACCCAGGCAGCGCAGGGACCGCTGGATGGCGTTGCGGGTGCGGGTGTTGACGTCCAGTTCCCGGCCGCCTTAGGGCTGTTTGACGGGAATCACGACGCCAATGCCCGCGCCGTCATATCCGGGATCGGCGAGCGTGGGCAGCCCGGCCGCGGGGTAGAGCGCCGGGAAGGCGTGGGCGCTGACGGCCGGCTCTTTGCACCGGTCGCAGGGGATGATCTTCCCGTCCAAGATCACATGGGGCAGGCCCCCGGCGTGGGCCCGCTCCAGCGCTTGGTGCAGGTCAGGGGCCTGTTCGGCGAGCACCGCGATGACCTCATCCAGGTACCGGTAGGCGGTGGCCCGGGAGATGCCGTGATCACGGGCCAGTGCGTCCGGGGCCGGTGCGGTCGCGGAACCACCGCAGCGCCAGCACCGCCTCCCAGAAGCAGGTCAGCGCCTGGCTGCCACGCGGGGTGCCGCGGCGGCGCCGCTCAGCAGCCAGCAGCTTCGCGGTGAATTGCACCAGTTCCCTGGGGACGTCAAGCGTGGCACGATAGGCGATCACGTGGGGCCTTCCGTAGAAGGTGATCTTGTGGTGAGACCTCTTCTCCTGGGGCTCCACGCCCATCTGCGGCCAGCCCGGTTCGTCCGCGTGTCTGCCCAGATGTCCCCGCCTGAGCCGGAAACACCGGCGGCCTGAACCTATCCCGGCAGCCGCCGGACGGCCCATTCCTGACCGGCCGGAGGCTGGGCCGCCGATGCGCAGGAGGCGCACATGCCGATATTGGTCACCGCGATGTTCACGTTCCCGCTCGGCGAAGATGCCGCCTTGCTGCCGCGGACCGCCGCGCTCACCGAGGCCTACCACGAGCTGCTGGCCGCCAGCCAGCAGCGGCTGGCCCGCTGGGAGCCGTGGGCCGCCCAGCCGCCCACCCCCGACAGCACCCGGTCATTCCTGGAGGCGAGCGGGCGGGCCTGGCTGGAGGGAACTGAGCTCCCGGTCGCGATCGCGGTGCCAGCAGGTGACCGCTGGCAACTCGTAGGGTCGGCGGGCCTGCGCATCAGCGCCTATAGCCAGTCGGCCGAGGCCGGCTACTGGATCGGGGCCGCATTCGAGGGCCGCGGCCTGGTCACCCGCGCCATGACCGCGCTGCTCGACCAGGCATTCGGGCCCCTCGGCCTCGCCCGGGTCACCGTGCACACCGCGGTCGCGAACCAGCGCAGCCGCGCGCTGGCCACCCGGCTGGGCTTCACCGAAGAAGGCGTGCACCGCCAGGCCATCAGCTTCCCCGACGGGCGGCGCGACGAAGCCGCCTACGGCCTGCTCGCCGCCGAATGGCTGGCGCGGCGCACCAATGGGGAAGGAACCAGCCACCGGTAGCGCCATCTGCCCCAGCCTATTTCTCTGAGATCACCTCAGAGCGTCCCTATATGCGCGGCCACGACCACACAAAATCCGTGCGCCAAGCCACCCATAACGGCGGTTAACGGACGAGGCGTGCGCTCACGGTAGGTGACTGCCCGGGCAGCCGGAGTGGCGTTAAGGCTGTGGGCTATCGCGTGACGGTCCGGCCAGGGCTGGGACAATTGTGGGATGAGCCCGCGAAGCAGTGGCCGCCCGCCCAGCCGTCGCCGCCGTCAGCAGGCCGGGCGGGGCGGGGCGCGCCGGGGTGGACCACACCTGTATGCGGCGCCGGCGTATGAGGAGACCGCCGGCTCCGCGGGGGAGACGACAGACTGCTGGTTCGATGAGCCTGAGCCGGGCGACCGGCGGTCTTGGGCGGTTCCCCCGGCGCATGGGATCTACCAGGAACTCGATCTCGAGTTGCTGGACCCAGCCGAGGAGGACGAGCGCGCGCTGCTCATTGAGGCGCTCCACCCGGGGTTCGCAGACGCCCTGCAGGGTGACGAGGACGTGATCATCGATGGCGGGTCTGTCAACCCGAGGCTGCACGTGGCGATGCACCAGGTGGTGGCGAACCAGTTGCTGGCCAATGACCCGCCCGAGACATGGCAGACGGTTCAGCGGCTCGCCGGGCGCGGTTATGACTGGCACAACATCATGCACATGATTGCCTCGCTGGTCGCCCACGACGTCTACGGGGTCCTCAAGGAGCACCGGCAGCCCGACCCGGCCGCCTACGCGCGGCGGCTGAACGAGCTGCCCGGCGACTGGCCGCCACCGAAACCAGCCCGCTAGACGTGGTCCGGGGTCAGCAAACCGTGGACCGCGGCGCTCTGGCGACACAGCCGCTTTGCTGCATGGGCGTTACTACCGTGGTGTGAACTACTACGGTATCCTGTCGCCGTGAAGGTGGACAAGCTGAGCATCTCATTCGAGCCTGAACTCGGTGACGCGGTCAGATCGGCGGCAGCCCAGGCCGGCAAGCCGGTGTCAGCCTGGCTCGCCGAGGCGGCGGCCAGCAAGCTGCGGGCGGAGTCGCTGGCTGAGTTCCTGGCCAGCTGGGAAGCCGCGCATGGCGTGCTGACAGCCGAGGAGATCGCCCGGGCGGAGCGTGAACTCGGCCTGGCCGCCGGTGACAGCGCGGCGTGAGCGCGCTGATCCTTGACGCGGGCGCACTGCTGGAGGTCGACCGCGGCGAGCGCGCGATGATTGCCAGGCTGCGCGTCGCGCAGCAGGGCGGGCTGGAGTTGCGCAGCAACGCGATGGTGGTCGCCCAGGTGTGGCGTGACCGGCGTGGCCGCCAGGTGAACCTGGCCCGGGTGCTGCGAGCGGTCGACGTGCGTTCGGTCAGTCACAGCGATGGCCGCGAGGCGGGGGTCCTGCTCGCCGAAGCGGGCACCACCGATCCGATCGACGCAACCGTGGTGCTGCTCGCCGCGCCCGGCGACAGGATCCTGACCAGCGACCCCGAAGACCTGACGCGGCTGGCCGCCGCAGCCCGCAACCACGCTGTCATTGTCCCCTGCTAGACAATGCGTACTGCCAGCGGCAGATCAGGATTGTTGTGAGACTGGGTGGGCGCGCGGGGTATCGATCGTGCGCCAAAGCGAGTCGCCGCTGCAGTGGCCCCGTGCGCAGCCTGAAGCTGTCGCAAGCACTGCGAATCTTGGGCGGTAGGTTGTCGTGGGCCGTTCGCCTCCGGTGATTCCACGTGCTCTCGCGGGAGGGTCGGGGCGGACTGTGGAGGCTGGCATGTCTGACCGATCAGATGAATCCGCTACCGAGGCCGCGGGCAACCTTTCGCCGGCGCCTGGCAATAGGTCTGCGCGGCCCGAGATCCCAGGGGGACATCAAGGTCGGCTGGGCGGGTTTTTCAAGCCAGTCGATTACGCGGGACAAGTACCGGCCGCCACCGGATTTGTACGGCCGGGTGAATCGCCGGATCGGGCCAGTAGTCACCTCCTTGGGCCTGAGCCCACGAGATGTGATAACGCTGGAGGTCCCGGGCCGCCGGTCTGGTGTGATTCGCCGTACCATCATGATCCGGGCCGTTTGCGACGGCGACCATTACGTGGTGGCCCTCGCCGGCGAGTCAGAGTGGGTTCGCAATGTGCGCGCCGCAGGCGGGCGGGTCGTGATCGGCCGGAGAAAGCGGGCTGCCGCCAGGCTGGTCGAACTGCCGCCACAGCAGCGGGCGCCGGTCATCCGTGCGTACCTGCACCGGTGGGGCAGGCGCCCGGGCTCCAAGGCGCTGGCCAGCGAGGCCCGCCATTACTTCGGCGTCAGCGCGGGTGCATCACTGGAGGAGATTCAGGGTGTCGCAGAGTACTATCCAGTGTTCCGGATTGAGTACGAAGGCCACGCAGACACCCGACGCGGATGGGGAAAGTAACATCAGCGCCCAGCGGGTTTCTGCAAGATCCCAGGCCGGCCGTCCTCACCCAGGCACACAGCCGATGCCGGACCCGAAACATCGCCTCGGCCAAACGGCAAGCCTTACTCACATCGGCTACCGGGCGGTTCAGCCGAGGCCCGACGAACTCTGGTGACCGCGGACCCGGCGGTGGCCGGTAGTCCGGATCTCAGGGCGGCTATGGGGAGAGGCAGTAGTCATGGCCGAGGCCAAACCACTCCAGGCTCCCTCTCTGCTGGACTCATGCAGCGTGATCGGATGCTACTGTCCTTGGGGAGCACCGCGGTGGGGTTCTTGGAGGTTCTGGCTGGTCAGGCGCTCATTGGGAGCCTGGTCGGCCGGGCTGACCGGTACAGCGGGAAAGTACAACCGTTGCGGATCTGACTGGACTGATACGCACGCTCTGGGACAGTGACCTGCACAGACGTACTGCGGTGGACGTACTGCCTGCTGATGGCATGCAAGAGGTCAGGGGTTCGAATCCCCTTAGCTCCACCCAGGTCAGACAGTAAATCCGAAATCCTGAGCCCACAGTTCTCGGGCCTGGTACAGCAGCAAAATACAGCAGCGCAGCAGCGCGATGTCCCGCTCCGTCGGTCGGGATCTGGCTCCGGCGCCGGGCGGAGCTGCTGGCATGACCTGCTGAAGCCGCCCTTCAGGGCCGATCCGCAGCGCCTGACCAGGAAGAACGTTCCTTTCTCCAGTCCTTTGCCACTTGCGCTGGTTCGGTACGGTAATGCCTTTGGCAGGTGACTCCTGCCGCCTGTGCAAGAGGCCGACGTTTGCTGACCTCCTGGCATTGCCGAGACTTAACTGAGCCGCCGCGCCTTGGCCGCGTGGATGAAGGGGCAAGTCGCCTCGGCTCATCGTCAGTCACGCTTCGTAGCCCGATCGGGTTGTGGGCCAGGATCTGGTGCTATTGCTCGTTCTGAGCGCTCATTGGCGCGCCTACTGGTGAGCTCGCTGTGAGCGAAAGGTGGCGTGGATCAGGGAAACCGAGGCTGGTATAGCCGGGCGCTCGTTTGGCGAGGGATGCGCCGAGCACGCCGGTGCGCACGTCGTGGTAGTCGTGGATCTCGGCGGTGATCTTGCCGGGGTAGGCGCGCAGGACTCTGCCGGCGTACTGGATGAGGCGGCCTTTGAATGCGATTGGCGCGGCGAGGAACAGGGTGTCCAGGACCGGGCAGTCGAAGCCCTCACCGATGTAGGGGCCGGTGGCGACTACAAGCAGAGGTGGTCCGTCAGTTTCGGGCTGCAGGCGCAGGAGGGCAGCTGCGCGTGCTTTGGCACCCATGCCGCCGCGCAAGATCACCGGTTCGCGTCCGTCGTCGCGAAGAGCGCGGGCGAGCCGGTCGAGGTGACGGGTCCATTGGGTTAGTACCAGGCAGTGGCGGCCCCGGGCGAGGGCCTCGGCGACGTCGCCGGCGATCTGAGCGGTCCGGGTGTCGTCCGCGACGAGGTCCTTGTAGATGGCTGCGATCCCGCCAGGGGCGGAGGGGTCGGCTTCGCCGACGTAGGAGAACTGAGTCGGATGCACGCGCAGCGCGGGGACCGGACGGGGGGCCGACCCATGGCGATCACAGTCTTGCCGGAACCAGGCGGGGCGACGAGGACCCCGAGATCATGGCTGGCGAGCGCGTCAGCGGCTTGGCGTTGATCCTTGGTGAGAGCGGCTGTGAAAGCGAATTCCCGGTCTGTTCCCTGGTCGCGCTCGTCGGCCATCTCCAGCCGGCTTCCGGCCTGCTCCACAAGTGATGTGACCTTGTCGGTCAGGCCGCGGGGCAGGACGAGGCCGCTGTCGAGGGTTTCCTCGAAGCTGCGCAGGAACTGCGGCAGCCCCCAGGTCGAGATCCTCAGCCGCTGCCGCTCGTAGAACAGCGGGTTCTTCACCGATGCAGCGTGCTTCAACGTCGCCAGAAATGCCGGTGTCAGCTCGGATTGCTCCAGGCGGAACCCGGCGCCGAGCCGGGCATGGATCACGGGCGGGGACTCTGGCCGAGTCTTGGTCGAGCCCGCCACCTCAATTCGCTCGACCGCAGCTCCCACAACTACCTGCCCAGCGCGATTGGCGGCAGCCGTCGCCTCGCGGGGCGTCATCCGGCTGAGCGTAGACAGGTAAGCCCATTGATCTTCATGGGGCTCCATCGTGGCGGGGTCAAGGAACACGGTGGCGCCGTCGCGGCGTGCCGTGCCATTTAGTGGCGCGGCGATCAGGTTGCCAACGCCGCCCGCGGGCAGCGTGTCCTGCGAGGGGAACAGCCGGTCGTAGCTGGCCAGGCTCATCTGCCCACGCAGCGCCATCGCTTCCCGCAGCAACCCGATACCGAGACGGCGCGCCATCTCCGCCGGCACCGGAGCGGTGAAGAAAGTCCAAGCGTGCGCCCCGGTCCCTGACCGTGAGACCTCCAGCCCGGTCGGCACGCCCAGCGCGCGAGCGGCCTTGACATAGTTGAGCGCATCCAGCATCGCCGCGCTGCCATCGAAGTCGGCGGCCAGCCACCAGCAGCGGTCCCCATCGAGCAGGGGATACAGGCCGATATGCATCTGTCCGGATAGGTGCGCGGACAGCACATCGGCCGTCAACGGGAGGTAGTCGCGCTCGGCATGCCGGACGCCTTTGCGCCAGCCGCCGCGTACCCCGGGAAGCCATCCTTTCTGCCCGGTCCGCGCGTTCTCCCAGCGGACCGCGTAGATGTCGGTGCGTGCGGCGAACATCGCGCCGAAGAACGCCACCTTCGCCTCCGGCGGCGACGTCGCATGCACAAGTCCCGGTGGCGCGTCGAAGAACCCGGCCTGGGCCGGACCTGGCGGCGTGGCTTCGCGCCGGGTCAGTTTAAGCAGCCGCAGCAGCCGGCCATTTTCTGCCCGCAGCTGTGCAAGCTCCGCGGTCAGCGCGGCCAGATGGTCATAGTCGATGTCACTCCCACCCACGTTGACCACGGTACGGCCTGGCCGGGACGCCTGGTCCCGCATGCTGAGGGCACGCCGGAAAGCAACAAACACTCCACAGTGCCTATAGGTGGCGTGAGCGCCTAGTAAGACAGCGTCCCGTCAGGATTGGCCCGGTGGTCGCGGTCTTGCCGCCGGCCGGGCAGACTGGGGGTGTGACCGCTGAGCAGCTGGAGCTGATCTCCACCGATCCGCAGGTGATGCACGGGCAGGCTGTGCTCGCCGGGACCAGGGTGCCGGTGAGCGTGATCCTTGATTGCCTGGCCGCCGGGATGACGGTGGAGGAGATCATGGCAGAGTATCCGGTGGTGACCGCGGCGGGGGTGCGGGCAGCCGCCGCCTACGGGGCGGCGCTGGCACGCGAGGAGTTGCTGCCGCTGCCGCGCTCCCGGTGAAGTTCAAACTCGACGAGAATCTGCC
>Ga0335085_10005947_pt1 | contig 19439 bp, 17 predicted proteins | sample Lox_Sample_45_FD_206712 | JGI IMG/M metagenome (GOLD analysis project Ga0335085, IMG submission 206712) | Soil microbial communities from Loxahatchee National Wildlife Refuge, Florida, United States - Lox_Sample_4.5 | ecosystem: Environmental > Terrestrial > Soil > Wetlands | place: USA...
GAGCACCTGGACACGCTGGCCTTCGCGCAGTTCCTGCAGGCGGATTTCGCGTCCGTTGCGGAACCGGACGGCATCGCGGTAGCTGTGGGCGGCGGCTGTGATCTGAGTAAAGGTCACATCCTCCACCGGCCCGATGCCGAATTCATGCTGCAGCCGTGTAGGAATATCCTGCAAACGCAGCTTGGCGCCCGGAGGAATGCAGACGGCACAAACCGGCTTACCCTTGGCCGGGTTGAGAAATTCCTGCACCGCACGCCAAAAACTGCGACGAGCGCTGATTTGGGGCGACGGTACTTTCAAATCCTCGGGTGAGGCCAGCCCCAGGGACCCAGTGGGAAACCGGTGTGCCACCAGATCCTCACCTTCCTGCGCCAGCCGGTTCGGAACAGCCATCAACGAATAGTCACACATGTCAATCGATCCTCCTTGAGTTAATGCAATCCTCCCGGACAATCTGTTCTTGCCTGACCTCTTTGATGCAGTTCCAGGGACGCTGGAGCAGAAAGAAGGTAAGGTATTTCCCTGTGATTCCAGACGAATGAACCGTGGCCCGGCCACCCGTTGGTCTGCGGCTCAGGATGACTCTGGGAGGGCCAGCCTGAACGTGAACCTGGAAGCGGTCTGTCCGGGAACGGGCCGCGGCTTCGGGGGTATCCTCGGCGTGGAATAAGTGCTTTGATTGCTTCATACCAGAAATGAATGCCGGGAGTCCCCCGCCTACTTTGAGTTTCGGTTTTCGAGCCAGAATTGACAAGTGCCGAAAGCGCTCGCCTATACCATTGACAACACCGGTTTGTGAACGTATCTACGTTGATGAACCCGGGATGGTTTCGGCGTATTCTGACAGACATCGGGGGGCGAAAAGGGTCGCCCGTTCCACGAAGCGGAATGCAGGAACGCGTACCTCCCCAGTTCTGGAATAATAGAGGTTAACGAATGATAATCCTCGCGGACGGAAGATCCAGCCGCCCAGGGCGCTCCGGAGCTGTTCCGGCGGCCACAGTCCGCCCCCGAGACTCCTTTCATTTGCTAACCATCGGATTTGTAACCTGTCCCCATGGGAGTACGCCTATCCAGTCGGAGCCAAGGCGATTGATGCATGCCGGCACTTACGGTGAGGCATGCTAGTAGAGTTTGACCTGATCCGGCGCGCGCAGGCAGGTGACGGCGCCGCGTTCAACGAGATCGTGTTGGCGTACCGGAAACGGATTTTAGGGACGATCACCCGGTTAATCGCCCGTCCGGAAGACGTCGAGGATGTCGCGCAGGAGGTTTTTTTACGGCTTTATTTTTCCCTCGACCAGCTTCGGACGGCGGAGGTCTTTGAACCTTGGTTGTATCGCTTGACGGTGAACGCGGCGTACGATTACCTTCGGAAGCAGCGGCGCCGCCAGGAATTCCGTATGTCGGACTTGTCGGAGCAGCAGGTCATGATGGCCGATGCGATGGCCGGCGGCAAGGCGGAGTTAGAGGATCAGCATCAGAAGAAGATCCGGGAATCGGTGGACTCACTTCTCGGAGCGGTTTCCGAGGCGGATCGGATTCTGTTGATGTTGAAAGAAGTTGAAGGGCTTTCGTTGAAGGAGCTTGAAAAGATTTACAAGGTCAACGAAAATGCTCTTAAGGTACGGTTGTTCAGGGCCCGGCAACGGGTGCTGAAGGCTTTTGGGAAGCGGGACGGATCAACCGGCGACGCCGGTAGAGGTTGAAAAGGTCGATATGGCTCCAATGCGCGGAGATGAAGAAAAGCTGGATGCTCTGTTTCGGGCGTACCGGAATGCCTGCCAGGCACCTGAGGCAAGCGCAAACTTCATGCCCGATCTGTGGCAACGGATCGAGGCGCGCCAGGGATTTTTATTCTCGTTCCGGCGCTTGGCCAATGCCCTGGTACCCGCGGCAGTAGCCCTGTCGATCGCGCTGGGAATGTATGCTTACACTCCTCGGCATGCCGCCAATTACAGCACGCAAACGTATATCGAGGCCTTGGCGGAAGCGAACCCACTGGATACGCCGGATATTGTCGGCACGGTGAAGTTGGATCTTTCCGATCCCGCCAGGTAAGCGGACCATGGTCAAGTCCAGATCCTCCGCCATTCTTTCGGTGGCCTTGGTGTTCCTGAGCGGCGCCCTGGTCGGCGCCGTGGCCAACCGTCTGTACATGGTGAACACGGTTTCGAGCACGGGAGTGAGTGTCGCTCCGCGTCCACCCGATCATCCCAGCCCCGAAGAGTTCCGTAAACACCTCGTGGAAGAAATGCGCAGGGATGTCAAGCTGGACGATCAGCAGGTTAAAGAACTGGAAGCCATTTACGATCACACCCGCGACCAGTTCGATGAAATTCACAAGCGGTTGAACGCGGAAAGCCGCACCGTCCGCGACAAGCAGACCGAGGCCATCCGCGCGATGCTGCACCCCGACCAAATACCTCTGTTCGACGCCCTCCGCGCCAAGCACGATGCTGAGCGCAAAGCCCGTCATAAGAACGACAAAGACGGTCCCGGCCCCAAGCCCGATTTCAAGTAGGATCTCCCCACATGCCCGCGCCGGTACGGTACCCGGCAGAATTCGCATGCCGCTGATTCGGCGCATGATAAACTGATTCCTGCGTGCTGACCATCCGCCCCGATCAGATGGCCGCTTTCGAGAGGGATTCCTGGCGCAGGCTCGCCGTCCGCGCGCGAACACATCTTCGAATCTACTATCCGGAAGAATGCCAAAGGATGAGTCCCGCCGCCCTGGACGACCACATCGATAAGGGGATCCGGCGCGGGAAGGCCTACGGCATGGTGATGGACAGCGACTACCTGCGCTATCTCAACCTGACGGTCACCTTCGGCGGGGATTTCGACCAGGAGCCTTGGGCGTCGGAGATTCTGGAGCGCCGCGAGTGGAGTGCCCCAACCCGCCTGGACGAGTTGTACCAACGGGCGTACGAGCGGCTCGATGCGGGCGGCACAGAAGAACCGGCAGAGGAGCCGGAAGAGTTCGACGGACTGGCGGACGAGGAGCCGGGCGAGAGTGTAGATGCGGATACGCCGGAGCCAGCCGAGTTCGAACCGCCCAATCCGGAGCCGGAATGGGATCCGGACCCGGACGACATTCCCGAACCGGAACCGATTGAAGTGTGGGAGGAGGCCGATTAATTAGATGGCGAATGACCCCAAGGACAATAAACCGGGTCAGCAGGGCGCCCAGGGTGGTGCAGCCGCAGGAGCGGTCAACGCGGCCAATGCTGGGCAGGGTCAACAACTCCACCACGCCGAGGCCGGTGCTGGGGCTGCAGGTGCGGCTGGAGCCGCGGCGGGTGCGGCCGGGCCGGTGCAGCCTTGCAAATGGGACCTGTTCGTCAAGGTCCACAGCCAGGAACGCTTCTGGCCGAAGGACTCCTTCAAAATCCAAGCCTGCAACCTGACCGGAACGGGCGACCTCGGCGCCGCAGCCTATAGCCAGGCGACCACCATGACCTCGAAAGTGTCGCCCGAAGCGCATTTTTGCGGATCGGGCACCAAGCACTATGGGGTCACCGCCACGGTGAAGGATCTGAAGAAGGAGAAAGACTGGATCCTGGCCGCGGGCGCACACTCCAAAGCTCACCTGGCGAAGGATTACGTGCCGGTGACGCTGGTCGATGGCATGTCCGGTGTACGGGGCAAGCATGTCGATCTCTTCATCCGCCACCCCCTCGAAGTCCATCTGCAGTTGAAGTTCAAGGACCCGGAGAACCGCGTCCTGTTCTTCCCGGAGAATTTCCCGGTGCAGGTGTTTAAAGGCGCCACCAAAGTGCTGGAAGTTAAGACCGGCGCCAAGGGCATTCTGGACTTCGAGATGGACCGTAAGTTCGACTTCTTCACCTTGAAGTTTGGCGGCAATAAGGTGCTGATCTCGAACGGCGACGGCACGCAGCTCACCACGGTTCTGAAGGAATGGAAAGACAAGAAGGACCTGGAAGCGGCCAAGGCCAAGTTTTTCAGCCCGCCGAATCAATGGGCGCTGATCGAATCGGACTGGGCCTTTTCGGAGAACCCCAAGTTCATTGACGGCAAGGTGGCCTATAAAGCCAACGAGGCCAAAGTTTACATCTGGGACGACCCCTCGAAGGATTGGGTACGGCGGATCGGCGAGAAAGGCTCGCCGGTCGTCCTGACGCTCGATCCGCACTGGCAGTTCCTGCGCTACGAGTTCTTCGACCGGTATTACGGCCACAGCGACCACGGGCACGTGCGCGTCAACACGCCGACCCTCTTCATCGATGGTTATTGGAGCAAGACCGGTCACGACCGCAAACGCGAGGGCAGCGGCTTCTGGACTTTGAAGGAAGCCCAGCCTAAGGTCAGCGTGCATTGCCTGCCGTGGATCAGGCAGAAAGACAACACCGGCGCGGATCAGAAACGTCCCGACAAGAAGGCCCTGATCGCGTTCGAGAGGCCCGAGCATACGTTCATCGAGTCGGTGGACCCGACCACGCGCAAGCTGAGCATTATCGATCCTTCGAAGAACAAAGCGAGGTTCGATCCGAGCGCCGACCGGCTGAAGCTATACGATTTGCCCACGCTCTGGAAATCGACGAATTACTTCGCGCGCTACAAAGACGCCGCCGGAAAACTGCCCGGCAAATTCTTCGAGCAGTGGGACCTGCCCGACCACTTGAAGAGCCGTAATGCGAATACGCCGATGGTGTTTTCGCTCGACGACGTGGTACTGACGAACTCTTCCAATCAAACCATCAAGTTTCTGAACACGGACTTGTTCGCGGTGTTCTACCACCGCTTCAAGCAGGCTTACAACGAGGCGGCCAACGTCTCGCACGTAGGCGTGTATAACCCCGGTGTGGTGGAGCCGCTCGACAGCGGCACGCTCAAGGGCAGTGACTTCAATTACGTCACGGATTATCCCAACTGGGTGCGGCTGGTGGCGGGGCGGTCGTGCCTGTTCGATGTGTTCGACCAGCGCACCAAGGGATCGGTGACGGGCGCGCGGGCGGGCATCCGGTATTTCAACCCGGCGGTTTCGGGAGTGGGGCCGGGGAACGCGACGCCCAATATGGGGAACATCAAGAAGCGTTATTTCGTGCTGCGGCCGTACTTCTCGATGGTGTACCCGCTGTTTACGGTGCAGTTTCTGCCGGAGCCGGCGTGCCCCACGGAAGACGACGGACGCTTCGATATGGCACTGATCCGCTGCTGCGATCGCGACGGGAACAAGGAGTTGTTCATGAACCTGAGCTACTTCCGGTTCCTGTACAAGTACCTGGTGGCGAACCCAGCGGCGAACCCGCCGGTTACCGGTTCCGCGTTGGTCGGCAACGCGGCCGGGCAGAAGACCTACGAACACAATGCCGCGACCAACCTGATGAAGCGCTGGAATGGCGCCGATACCGCCGATAAAGATCGGGCGGAATTCCTGCCGCAGGATGGCGTCACCAAGATTCACGGTGAGGCGATCTATTACATCCAGACCGTGACGAAGGCCGCGGAAGCGCATTACCGCATGGATGTCGATAACCTGGCCGCGACGAATGCGCGCGCGTTCATGAATAGTGGGAATGGGACCGGCAGCATCGACGATTTGGATTTCCAGCCCACCAACGCCTTTGGCGATCCCTTAGACTTTGTGTTCGCACACGAGTTTGGCCACGGCACCTCGCTGCCGGACGAATACGCCGAGTGGTGGATCAACTGCTGCGACAATGGCCCCGGGCTTCCATGCAACACTCCTGGCGATCCGTTCCAGGAGGAAGGGACCAGCGTCGATTTCACGCCCAACGCCGTGAACAAGACGCTGACTTCCGGCTGGGGGATGATGAACATGGCCGTGAAGACGCGCAACCGCTACTTCTGGCACAGCGCCGAATGGAGCCACGACCTCACCAAGGTGCCGTTCTTTGTGAAACTCGGCGCACGCGACCATTACAAGGTACCGGGACATCCCAGCTTTCCCAAACGCATCTACACCTACTGGCCGGTGAAGGCCAAAATTTCAAAGACGCTCGGCAACCACGGCAAGATGGATGTCTACCTGCACGTCATGGGGGAGGACGAGTTCACGGTGACGGTTCTGCCGGGTATCTGGAAAACGGCCGGTCCGATCGACGGAATGTTGAGCATTCTGCATCGTATGCGGATTCGCTTTCCAACCGGCATCGCGGCGACCCCGGCGCAGCTTCGCAACGCCATCCGCAACGCCATGATCGCGCTCAGCGGCAAGTTTTTCGCCAGCGGCACAGCCGACGTGAAGACCGATCAGGGCAACAAAAACATCGCCATTAACAAGGCGCCGGTACACTTCTCGCCGCGCTTCCTGATCGACCCGGTGGATTTTCTGATCGATCCCAATACCAATGCCGCGCCGACCGCTAAGGCTAAAGCCGATTACCAGGCGAACTTCAACAATCTGGCCGCCAACCCGGGCGCGCAGTACAACGTGAAAGTGATCCAATCCGGCCCCAAGGCGCCGGCGAACCCGGGTTTCAACCGCGGCAAATTCGGCCTGGATTATATTGTGGACCTGACCAAGCCGGTGGCGGTAGCGACTGCCGCGCTGACCGCACAGGCGAAAAAATTCTACGTCGAGATGTTGGGTGTGGCTTTCAATCCAGCCAGTCCCAATATCAAAACCGGAGACCTGCAACCAATTGCCGCACTGGTCATCAAGACGAATCCCAACGTGGGGAACCTTCCGTAGGGGTCGGCGGAGTGGCTGGGCGGCGGTGTGCCTGTTGGCCCTGCCGCTGGCGCTGATCTCGCAATCGGGGCGGTCGCGCGGCCCGGCCGGCCGCAACGACCAAGGAGGAAACATGCTCGAAATTCGGCACCAGCTGAGCTTGGCACAGGACAACAAAGTGGCGTTCACGCCGAGGCCGATCGAGCCTGGAAAGCCGCCGGCGAGGCCCGCCGCGCAAGCCTCGGAGCGCTGGTTTTCGCAGCGCTACGTCAATGCCGCGCAGAATGGCCGGCTGCCGGTAGCGCTTCCCTCCACGACGTGGCGATCGCGCTGGACCATTGACGTGAGCCCCGTGCCGATGGCCGTGCTGCGCGACAAGGACCGCATCGTGGTGCAGGGCGGCGGATGGCGACTTCTCGGCGTGGACGGGCATCAACTCGCGGAAGGACCCGGCGGCCCATCGTCGTTTTCTTTGGATGAAGGCGCCCAGCAGTTTTACCTGATTAACACGACCAGCTACCTGGAGGCGCACGCGCTTTCGACCGGCGACCTGGTGTACCAATCACCGCTGCTGACCAACGAGCGCTTCGTGTGGCCGCTGGTGGTGAACTTGGGAAAACGGCTGCTGATGGCCGGTGTGGAACAGCCGGCGGCCGGGCATACGCCGCGGCCGGGAACGCGGTCGGAAGTGGACATGCTGGAATTTGCGCCGAAGTTCGAAGTGGATGAGTACAAGCAGATCCTCTCGCTGACGCGCGGCGAGATTCTGCACGTGAACCGGCCGGAAATGATCTTCGCCGCGGCCAACGACACGATCTACGCAGCGGCTCCGGATTACCTGATCGTGGCCGGCGGCGGCCTGGACGTGCGCGCGGTATTTCAGGGCCAGTTCAAACCGTTGTGGCTTTCCGTGGACGAATCGGGGTACATGTACCTGATTGTGGAGGCCGGCGGCATCCTGCATTTCTGGGTGGTGTCGCCGGAAGGCAAGCGCGTGGTGCAGGTCACTCTGGCGAAAGAGCAGCAGGATATTCTACAGCCGCCGATCGTGGGCTACGACCACCGCGTATATCTGGCGGCGATGAACACGATCCTGGCGTTCAACGCGGATGGCTCGCCCGCCTGGCAGCATGCCATGCAAGGACCAATTGGCGGCGCGGCGGTGACACCCGATCACAAACTGCTGGTGGCGGCCGGTTCGGAACTGGCAATTCTGGATGCACAGGGGCAGACCATCGGCGAGCAGCGATTTCCGGGTGAAGCGCTCACAACAGTGCCGGTGCTGACGCAGGACGGCCTGCTGATCGGCTCCCAATCGCGGGTACACTCGCTCGTGGCGAACGGCAAATAGCCGGCGTCAGCCCTTCAGGCGCATGACGCGGCGAGCCATCCACTCCTGTTCGCTCGCCCAGCGCGCCACACAGGTTTGCAGGATTTGCTGCTGCTTCTGCAGGAGGCGTTCGCGGTACTGGCCCATGCGGTCGTGCGCGAGGCCGGCGGCGACCGATTCCAGGGCTTCCTGAAACTGGCTGAAATGCAGATAGGTATACGCAAGGTTCAGGTTGGAGCGGACGTCCAGCGGGTCCATGGCGTGCGCGCGCAGATAGATCTCGTGCGCCTCGGTGTAGCGGTCCAAACAGAACAGCGCGTCGCCCAGGATGTTCAGCAGCCAGGTGCTGTGCCAGGGATTGATTTCGAGGGCGGCGCGGGCGAGGCGCTCGCCGGCGGCGAAGTCGGCGGTTTCGCGGACCACGAACTCGGCGACTTCGCCGAGGATGCGCCAGTCGCGGGGAAAGCGCGCGAGAGCGGCCTCGTAATCGTCGCGGGCGCGGTCGAGACGGCCGGCCTCGGTGTGGCGCCGGGCACTGCCAATGCGGTCTTCGACGGCCTGGTAGGCCGCGCCCCTGAAAGCTTCGCCGAAGACCCGCTGCGTCCGAGGCAACGATCCATGAAACATTAGGCGCGGATGCACCGGCAGAATTTCATCTTCTTCGGGCGCCAACACGCGCCAACCCTTCAGGTTGAAATGGTGCTCGATGAGCGGAAAGTTCAGGCCGATGGCGATGGACGGGCCAAAGCGCTGCGGCATGGCCTGTAACGATACGTCCTCCTGCTTCAGCGCGCCGTAATCGTTGAAGCAGATGAAGCCATCAGCGGCCAGCATCTCGCGGCAGGTTTCCAGGCACTGCAGAGCGCCGTGGTTGAGCAGGACGCGATCGAGGTGATAGCCGAAGGCGAGCGCCTCGTCGATAAACGGCGGGCCGGGCGTGGCGAGGCGAAATTCGGAGTCGAAATCGAAGACGTGCGCCAGGCGGATCAGGCGGCGCTTGGCGGCCGGATCGTCGGAAGCAACCAGCGCGCGGATCTCGTCGGTGGTCACCCCGGCGCTCTGCTGGAGGCGGTCGGAATCGTTAGTCAGTTGCGTGCGGATGAACAGCTCTTCGGGTCCCGATTCGCCCTTGCGGACGATCGACGTGGGCAGCGAATCGAGCAGGTAGTTGGCGAAAATGGCGCGCACGTTCGAGAGGCGGACCGGTGGACCTTCGACGGGCTGGAGCTCCTGCGGGTGCATGGCGTTGCAGATGGCCATCACCACGCGGCCTTCGAACTGGCGGAACTGGCGCGAGGCCGTCCACTGGTCGACGGTGCGCGGCGAAGCGTCCGAGACGTAGTAGGTGAGCTGGTCGAAATAGGGCTTCTGGCGGGCTTCGCAGAGGCGGCGGAATTCGTCGAGGAAGGAGCGCGCGAAGAGGCCCGATCCGGCTCCCAGTTCCAGGACACGGATCTCGCCTTCGGGCGCGGCTTCCTCGCAGTTGGCCAGCAGGGTGGCAGCCGCGTTCATGGAAAGCGCGCCGCTGTTGTTGACGGCGTACGGCACCTCGTTCGAGACGAACGACGACAGCCCGTTAGTCTGCCAGTGCAGGTCCGAAAGCTTCCACTCGAGGCTTTCGGAGAGCGGCTGGAAATCGTGGATAATGGTGGCGCGCAGGTTGACGGCGCGCAAGGTTTCGACGGGATCGAAGGTGGTGCTCATACCGCGGCCTCTTTCGGCTCGAGAGTGATTTTGTTGATGGCGAGGCGTCCCTCGGACCGGCGGCAGTCCCACAGGATGGACGGATCTTCGTCTTCAATGTAGAACGATTGGATCGGGCCGAAGATGAACTTCAACTCTTCGGGGGTACACGTGGGGAGATAGACGCGCAGCACGCGCGGATCGTAATAACGGAAGGCCATGAAGTTGCCGCGCGGATCGCGGACGCGCAGGAACTTGCGCAAATGGCGGCGGAGGTAGCTCATGGTCTCCGCGCATTTCAGGAAGACGCCCCAATTGTTGCCCAAAGCGTGGTTCAGCAGGCGGCGCGTATAACGGTCCTCAAATTCGAGCTGGACCAGGTACGGCGAGGCGCGCTCCAGGTCCGCCGACAACTCTCCGGCGTAAAGGCAGGAATAATCGAGATAGGAGTTGGTGAGCTGCGAATAGACTTCGCGATCTCGCGCGCCATCGACGATCATCCAGTAATCGCGGTTGGAGCCATCGGGCCAGAACAGCGATTCGAAGGCGCTCAGGTAGGGGCTAGGCATCCTGTTCGACACTGCCTCTCTGTTCGCACTGTTGGCAGAACGCCGCGCCCGACTGGGCCGCGGCCCGCAGGCAACCAGCCTGGGCATCATGTTCGCCGGGGAAGGTATCCGGATCGGGCCCTTCCGCCTTGGATTGCGAACCCTCCAGCGCCGGGCTATCGCCATCCTCGTCCTCTTCCGGGGACGGAGCTTCGTAGATGCGAAGAAACTTCCTACGCAGGACCAACTCATGGGAGGCGAGCTTCCAGGCGATGGTTTCGATCACCTCATCGTCGGTGAAACGGCCCACCGGATCGGTATGGGCCAACACCTCGCGGAGGTGCAGCATCACTCTGAAATCGTATCGGAAGCGCCGCAAGAACCATTCGACGGGCGTGCGGTCGAGATAGTCCACGAACTCGTCGGTCGGCAGCTTATCAATTGTGGGCAAAACCTTCCAGGACCATTTCGGCGGGTCAAACATGCGTTCCCCAGCTCACCCATTCTCGCATTCTGGTGAGGCAGTATACCACTGGGGGTTCACGGCGCGAAGATTTGTTGCAAATGGTGCTCCAGGTGTTGGACGTAGCCTTCCATCACGGCGGCAAGGGCGAGCGGGGCGGCGCTTCCGACGGAGCAGGTATGCGCAAGGGCATCGGCGGGCGTGTGCCCCATGATGTGCAGCAGGTGCCGGTTGAGCAGCAGCCACAGGTTGACCAGGTCTGGCCAGGGTTCCGCGGCATAGGCCTGCGCGGCGACCCAGGCATCCTGCTCGTAGGGCGGAAACTCCAGGTGCGGCACGAACTGCGCGCGGACGAAGCGCTGATGGTTGTTGCCGGCCGAATCGATCAGGTGCCCGAGGATCTGCTTCTTCGACCAGCCGCCCGCCTGGAGCGCCTGAGCAGCCTCTTGATCGCCAATCTGTACAAGGCGGGCCGGCGCGGTCTGCAGAATCCGCTCGAGCGAAGACGCGGCGGCGGTCACTTCAGCAGGACCTTGGCAAGTCCGTTGTTGTTGGCGCTATCGGCCACGCGAAGCACCAGGAGATGCTCGCCCGCGGGCACGCCTGTGAGGTCCAGAACGAACTTCTCGCGCGGCGAATCGATGACGCCGTCGGCAGCCTCGATGGGGATCCAGTTGGCGGCGTCGAGCGAATACTCGCAGTGGCGCAGCGACGAGGCCGCGTCCGCGGCTTCGAATTCCACATGCGCGTTGCCATTGGCATACCGGACGGTCCCGATCGTCACCGTGGGCGGCGTGTTGTCGATCAGCACGGGCGCGCTGGTCAACTGCGCTTCGCGCGCGCTGGCCGGCGCATTGGCCTCGCGGTCGGACGCCACCACACGGAAGAAGTACTTGCCGTCGGCCAGAATGTCGGCGTCGAAGGTAAGGGAGTTGTCGTGCAGGTTGCTGCGCAGGGGCAGCCAATGGCTTTCATCTTCGCTGCGGAAGTAGAGATTGTAGATGAGCTTGTCGCCATCCGGATCGTCGGCCTGCCAGGAGATGGTGATCTGCTGCTGCGAAGCGCGCGGCAGAGTCTCGGTGGGCGTGCCGGCCGATGCGGCTGAGGAACTCGAAGAGGAAGTGTCGGCGCTGTCACTGACCGTCACGGTGTAAGCGCTGGTGGCAGCCGCAGCCGTTGGTTTGGAGGGCTGCGACGCCGCGACGGCCTGGGTCGTCACGTTGATCGTGCGTACCACCGGCGGAGAATTTTGCGGAAGATAGGCCAGAGTGACACTGTCGATAATCGGGGTGGCCTCGCCGCCGCCAGTCATCTCGACCTTCCATTGAATGTAACGCGCGTTGGGGCTGCTGATGCGCGAAGCGGCGGACGCGGTGAGCGGCTCGGACCATTCCGACCAGGTGCGGTCGGGCTTGCCGGAATTCCCCGAGCGCGTGCGGAAGACTAATGCGCATCCTGCGGGCGTTTCGGCGCGCCAACTCAGGCTGCCCCAGCGCGAGGCCGTGCCGGAATCGTGCACCGGCGATTCGTACATACCCGTGGAGCCGGGACCTTCGCCGAGGCGGTAGATGCGGCCCATGTTGGCGGTGGCGGCCAGCACGGAATGTTCGGCGGGCAGCAGACGGGTGGTCTCGCCCTGCTGGGTTTCGGCCACCAGAGTCACACGGCGGTCGGGCGTGAGACCGTAGATGCGGCCGTTGGAATCGGTGGCGAAGAGCAGTTGCTTCTCGAGCGCCAGCAGGTCGTAGACGTTTTCTTCTTTGGAACTCCACAGCGTCTCGACGGTGTTATCCGGGTTGATGCGATACACCGCGGATTTTTCGATGCCGCTGACATCCACAACCGGCGAGAACTGTGTGCTGACCTGCGGCCCAACGGGCGTAGAGATTGGTTTGGCCTTGGCATCGGGAGGCTTCAGCTCGCCGCCCGGCGCGGCCTGGGCTTCCACCGTGATGGTGGTGGTGCCGATGTTGGTGATGTCGCCGCCGTTGGCGCCCTGCGAGGCTTGCGTAGCGCTCTGCACGCGCTTCGAAACGGACCCGCCCAGCGCCGCCACATAGACCGAGCCATCGGTCATGGGCACGATCGAGCGGATCTCCGGCAGGCTGGCATCGTACAGGACGAACGCTTTGTCCTTGGCGGAAATGCGATAAAGGATGCCGTTCGGCTCGCTGCCGGCCAGCAGGCGTCCTTGCGGATCGACCGCCAGGCCGGTGATGTGCGATTGGCCGCTATCGTAATACAGCTCGCCTTGTCCGGCCGCGGTGACGCGGTAGATCTTGCCCTGATCGCCAGTACCCACGAACAGGGATCCATGGCCATCCACCGCCAGCGACCAGATGTACTTGGCGTGGGGTGCGAAGTACTCACTGGCCTTGCCGTCCTGGATGCGATAGACCTTGCCATCGGGGGACGTGCCCGCGTAGACGACGCCATCATGGTCCACGGCGATGGCGAACACTTCGGGCTGATCGGCGGTGAACAGCAGCGTACTGGCGCCCGAAGGCTCGATGCGGTAGATGCGCCCGCGATGTCCGGTGGCTGCGTACAGGACGCCGCCGGGTCCCTGCGCTACGCTCCAGATGACCGGCTGATCGGAGGTGAAGACGGTCTCGATTTTCGGCGCGAGCGACAGACGGCCTTCGCGGCTGAGCGAGACACCATCGAAACGGCCGCGCAGGAAATCGGTGTAGGAATTCATTTCCCATACAGCCGTCCCGCTGGACCAAAGCGCCGTCGCCAGGGCAGTGCCCAACGCCGCGCACGCAAACTGGCGCATCCCGATTTTCATTCCTTCACTTCCACCTGGATGGTTTTGACGCCCGAAATCACCACATCGCCGCCATCGATTTCCATTTCACCGATCTTGGCGTTGCGCGTCTGAGTGATGCCCGCCACGCTCGATTGCGAACCCGCCAGGATGAGCGCGACCGACGCCGGCGGATCGGGCATCTCCGCGCCTTCCAGTTGGAAGGACGGATCGGCGCGCCACACCCGCACATACGCCTTGTTGTTGGGGTGCAGGCTGTTGACGATGGAGACGAGCTGCGACGGCGTGTGCGGGCTGGACGTCAGCACGGCGCGAAAGTCCGTCAGATTGGTGGTGTTGGCGTCGGCCGCGGTGAAGTACAGCGGACCGGGCTCGGCGCCGATGGGCACTTCGTAATCGAGCTTGCGGGTGGTTTCGACGCCGTTAGCGCCCACCAGCGAAACCTGAAGCTGTATCTTTTCGCCCGGCCGCACTTCGCGGCGCGAGAGCGACAGTCCGTCGATTTCCAACTGCTTTTTCTGATCGTAGGCCTCGATGCGCAAATTCACCTTCTTCAGGCGCAAGGCGTCGAAGCCGCTCTGCATGATGTAGGCGAGAGGCACGGCCGCGGCCAGCGACACCTGCAACGCGGAACCGTTATCGGCGCTGAAAATATTGTCCATGTTGATGGGCGCTGGCGCGTTCTGAAACTCCACCTGGCCAGTGACTCGAAGGCTCGATGCACCCACAGTGCGTTCCGTGGCGTCGATAGCGGAATAGACCGCCATTTGCAGGAGAAGCGGCGAGAGCAGCGGATCGTTGACCATCTGCGCCTGGTAGGTTTCGATGGCGCGATTGCCGCGCCAAACACTCAGGGTGACAGGCGCCATCGGGGCGCGTTTGCCCAATTCGCCCGAGACGGCGGTGTTCAAATCCTGGTTGATGGTGCCCATCCATTCCTTGGCGCTGGAGAGCTTGAAGGAGGTGTTCAGGTTGGGCATCAGGGCGATGACTTCTGCGCGCGCGAACGGCATGGCGGTGGTGCCAACATCCAGGAAGCGATGGCCGCAAGCGTAGATGCGCGGCCCGTCGATGTACGTCACGGTGCAATCGGCACCCATGGTGAGATCGCCCGAGAGAAGCTGCATGCTAATCATCGAGCCGGGCTTGAGGTCCGCCGGATTGCCCATGGCCGGATCGGGCTTGCCGCCGCCGGCGACTCCTTGCAGCGGCTCAAGCCCCAGGGCGCGCAGTTGCGGCGCAAAGGTTTCGATGGTCGAGCGGCTGAAGCCACCGAAGGAGACGGGTGTGGCAATCTCCACCATGCGGGACTGACCCGTCCAGAGCGAAGCGGGCTTGCCGAATGGGCGCGTGAGGTCGCGGTCGGCCAGCGCAATGGCCGGCCTTCGTAGCGGGGCCGCAGCGAGCGGAGGGTCCACCGCCGGACGCACCATTTCTTCAATCGGGCGAATGGCAGCCAGAGGATCCTTCGAGAACGGAAATGCCAACGCCACCGCACCCAACAGTTTTCCGTCGATATATACCGGGCTGCCGCTCATGCCTTGCATGACGCCGGTATGGTCCAGCGGGCCGCCGGAAAGGCGCGCCAGGATCAGCGACTCCTTAGGACCGGCGTTATCGAGCACGCCCAGAATCTCCACCTGGAAATCTTCCACCTTGTTGCCGGAAAAGACGGTGCGTCCCGTGCCGTGCATGCCGGGACGGATGTCCTTCACGTGGAAGAAGGCAGTTTGCGCGGAAAGAACTGCGGCCAGCGCGAGAGCCGCCGGAACAACGAAGCGGTGCACCTTACTATTGTAGAACGGCCGGACTCGCCGCATGCTTTTCTTGCGTTCCCGGATCACCGGGATCGTTTGGTCAAGCCGTTAGTCGGCCGACTCTTCCGGTCGCCGCTCAGCCAAGTCTCCGGCGTCGCCGGATGGAGGGGAAGAGACACTTGACCCATCGGCCCAGTGTCGCGCGTTGTATCGGAGCCGCGACAACCGATCATCGATCTCCAGTTCGCGGCTTCCACTTCATAAAGATAGGTCTCGACGATGGCGGCCGCGGCCATGATGCCTCGCCGATCGTGCCCGCGGTACCGGGCGTCCCAATTTCGGAATGCGATCCCACTTCCGGACTACGATCCCAGTTCCGGACAATATGCCTAGTTGTCTTAGTTACTACTGAAGCCTATTTGTAATTGGCGCGTGAATCGGCAACTTAGTAACATTCCTGCCACAGTGCGTAAACCGCGTCACAGAGTTTACACTCCTTGGGCCTTACCGATATTCCGATGCGTCGTCGATTGGGATATGAGGTTGATAGGTCTGAGGCAGGTTTGGCCGGTTTTGTTGGGGGCCGCAGTCGCAATGGGGCAGAGCCAGGAAGCGTATCAACTGAACGAACAGGGCCTGCGCGCCGCGTCGTTAGGGGATCCAGCCGCTGCAGAGCGGCTTTATCATCAATCGATGGATATCTGGAGTAAGTTAGGTCCGGATTACCGCGCCCACTTAGGAACCACAGAGTATAACTTAGGACAAACGTTATGTGCGATGGGCCGGCGGAGAGAGGCGCTGCCGATCCTGGAAGATGCGGTCCACTTACTCCGGGACACAGTCGGCATCCGCCACATTCATACACTGGCGGCAGTCAACTTTCTCGGCGCTTTGCAGATGATGTTGGGTAATACGGAGCGCGCCGGTGTTTTGTTCCACGAAGCGCTGCCCGTCGAGCGGGAGCTTTATCCGAAGGACGAACAGTTGTCGCTTACATTAGGCGGATTGAGCGGGTATCTCGTGCGGTACGGAAAACTCGAGGAAGCGCTGCCGCTTGCCGAAGAAGCGCTGAGCATCGCGCTGGCCGCAAACAGCGAGGAGAGCGCGGAGGTGGCGCTGGCCTACGCCAACGTGGCCACGGTCCACAAGTGGTCGCATCACTACGATCGCGCCCTGCCGCTGTATCGCAAGTCACTGAGCATTTACCAGAAGGCCGCTGGGCCGGAGCATCCTCGAACTGCCGGTGTCCTGATGGAGATCGGCCTGATCGAAATGGAAGACGGCAACTACACGCTGGCCAACCGCGACATCGTGCATGGGCTGGCAATCGTGAACCGCGAACCCGGCTGGGTCTTCGAACGGTGGATCGGAGAAAGCGACTTAGGAACGCTGCGCTTCCGGCAGGGCAAGTACGAGGAAGCGGCGCGCCTGCTGAGCGACTCCCTCACGTTGCAGCAGCAGGCGGGAATCCGCGCAGGCCGGGACCTGGCGGTAACGATCGAGCAACTCGCCAAGGTACGCGAAAAGCAGCGGCGCTTCGACGATGCGCGGTCGCTGCGCGATCAGGCGGCAACCATGGTCTCGACGTTCCACTAGCCCGGTAAGGCAGAGCCCGGTTGGCGGGCGGACTGCGCCGCGGAGAAATGCAAGTTGGCATTTCACCGCGCGGGAGGCGAAAAGCGCAGAGCCGTCCGGGTGCTGGAGAAGGCCGCGACCTTGGTGTCTTTCAAGCCGGCGCCGCGACTGGCCTGGATCACCTCAATTTCGCGAACCTCGGGGTTGCCCTTGGGGTAGACTACCCACAGCGCACTGCCTGGCATCAGGCGCTCCGCCAACTTGGGAATGCGCGCCAGATCGCGCTGCCCGTTGGCGGCCAGAAATAACAGGCTGGCCGATCCGCTACCGGCCACCACTGTCGCCTGTGCGGCACGCAGTTCGTCCACGAAATCGGCATCGAATTCGCCGACGAGCGCCACCGACGCACCGGGCTTGACGCCCAGCTTATCGAGCCGCGAGGGCGGGTGCAGAATCTTATCGGCCCACTTCGCCGCTGCCGTGCCCAGATCGAAGCTCACTTCCGCCCCGCCAAACTCCAGGCGCAACAGGCCGTCGCCGGCGTGGACCGTTGTCATCTCCTTGAAAGGGAGCTTCAGCCGCTCGTCGCCGCGAAAGAGCAGGAAATCCGTTTCCAGATAAGCTTTGCCTTTGAACTCGCGGCCGCGGTACTGCATCCGGCATTCGCGTTCCTGTCCCATACCTATGCCTCGATCGTGACCGGCTCGCCGAACTTGGCGCCCAAGTCGTTCAGGTATCCCTCGATGCTGGCCGTGTAGCCGAAGAAGAACCGCGCCATGAAACGGAAGATCACGTTGTAGATTTCGCCGTCCTCGTCGATGCGCAGTTCCGATCCGCCGCCCACCGCAGGCGCAATGCGGAAGGTCCAAGTGCCTCCGAACGGCAGTCCCGGTTGGGCAATGCGGACCGCCAGGCGCTCGGGCGGTTTGGCCTCCACCAGTTCGTAGGTGATTTTCTGACGGTGCGTGTCCTCCTCCCACCATCGTTTGCGGCCGTCCTGCTCCGGCAAGACGCCGTAATTCTTCACTCCGGTGCGCCAGTCCGGCGGGCCGGCCAGAACGGCGTACAGCGCATCGGGGGCCACGCGATAGCGGGCCTTGCGGGAGCCGTGATGCCGCAACGGCAGCAGCGCTCCGATGGCCGCCACCAGGCCGATCAGCAGAACGATGCTGCCGGCAATCCAAAGAATCCACCTCATTCCTCCGCTCCTTTCAAAAGGCGCCGCAGGTCGCCCGCGTGGATCATCGCGACGGCAGCCTCAGCCAATAGTTTCAGGCCGCACAGCGCCTCCTGACGGCGCGTGCGGTCCAACCGTGCCAACATGGCCGCTACCAGATCCGGCTCCAGGACTTTCTGCTGACGCTTGATGCGCGCGCCGGCGGCCGTGAGTTTCAAATCCACGCGACGCTTATCGGTTTTGTTGCGCGAGCGCGTCACGTAGCCGCCCCGCTCCAGGCGATCGATGGTCAGCGACATGGTCGATGGCGTCACGCCCATATGCTTCGCCAGATCCAGCAGCGCCGTGCCTTCGACCGTGTCCAGATGGTCCAGCACGCCGGCCTGGTGCGCGCTCAGCACCGACCGGGTTTGCGGATCGTGAACGTGGCGTCGATGGCAGGCGAAATAGATCTGCGGATAGCATTCCAGTACCGTCTCCACCTCGGCCGCCCGGGTCACGCAGTGAGTATAACGCGATTCATTTGGTTTGGCGAATCAAAATTTATTCGGCGCCAGGCATGAAGCCGGCTGCGCCGCGGAGGTGTAAGATAAATCCAAAAGGGAACCGGATGCTGCAAATCACTCGTACCCCGCAGGTGTTCGACGTCGTCGTGGTCGGCTCGGGCGCCGGGGGAGGCACCGCCGTCAAGGTGCTCACCGACCTGGGTCTGTCCGTCGCTCTGCTCGAAGCCGGTCCGATGCTCAACCCGGCACGCGATTTTAAAGAGCACGTCACGCCCTACCAGGTGGACCACCGCGGCGCCGGTCCCCACGCCGAAATGTACTTCGGCCGCCAGCAGTGGGGTTACTTCGCCGCACCCAACGGCTTCTGGGACATTCCGAACGAACCGTACACCGTCGCGGAAGGCAACCAGTTCCGCTGGTTCCGGTCGCGCATCGTGGGCGGGCGGACGAATCACTACGGACGCATTTCGCTGCGCTTCTCCGATTACGATTTCCAGCCCGAGGACGGCCTCGTCGACCCGTGGCCGGTGACCTACCAGGAAATTTCGCCGTGGTATGACAAGGCGGAAGGCTTCATCGGCGTCACCGGAACCAAAGAGGGCTTGCGCACCGCGCCCGATGGCAACTTCCTGCCGCCCATCGCCCCGCGCGTCCACGAACTGCTCATCCAGAAGGCCTGCGGCAAACTGCAGATTCCCTGCATTCCGTCGCGCATGGCGATGCTCACGAAGTCGCTGAACGGCCGCGCGGCGTGCCATTATTGCGGCCAGTGCGGACGCGGCTGCCAGACGGCGTCGGCGTTCTCGTCAAGCCAGGCGATGATCTTCCCGGCGATGAAGACCGGCAAGCTCACCATGTTTACGGGCGCCATGGCGCGCGAACTGGTCACCGACGCTGAAGGCAAAGTCACGGCTGTTTCGTATGTCGATAAGGCCACCCGCACCGAGCGCCAGGTACGCTGCCGTACCG
>Ga0335085_10005949_pt1 | contig 19436 bp, 18 predicted proteins | sample Lox_Sample_45_FD_206712 | JGI IMG/M metagenome (GOLD analysis project Ga0335085, IMG submission 206712) | Soil microbial communities from Loxahatchee National Wildlife Refuge, Florida, United States - Lox_Sample_4.5 | ecosystem: Environmental > Terrestrial > Soil > Wetlands | place: USA...
TTGCGCGACGCCTTCATTCAAGCGCCCCAAACGGCGTATTTCATCATGTTCGTCATTTGCGCCCTGAGCTACTTGATCGCGTGGATCATCATGAAGGCCCTCGTGCCGCGGCATAAGCCGATTACGGGTCTTTAATCGACAATGAGCCAGCAAGTTTATTTGGGAGTCGACCTTGGCGCGGAAAGCGGACGCGTCATCGCGGGACTCTGGGACGGGAAAAAAATGCAGTTGGAAGAACTGCACCGGTTCTCGAACGGCGGCGTGCCCATCGCCGACACGCTTCGCTGGAACACGGTCGGATTGTGGAACGAAATCCAAACCGGCCTCACCGCCGGCGCAAAAAAATTCGGCAAGTCCGTTGTTTCCGTTGGTGTGGACACGTGGGGCGTCGATTTCGCCCTCCTTTCCAAGAGCGGTGAATTGCTGGGCCTGCCCTATCATTACCGCGACGCCCGCACGCGCGGCATATTGCAAAAGGTTTTTGCGCGCGTCCCGCGCGAGGAAATTTTCGCCGCCACCGGCCTGCAGTTTATGGAGATCAACACCCTCTATCAACTGATTGCGCTCCAAAAGAACAGCCCGGAGTTGCTCGCGACGGCCGAAACGCTCCTGATGACGCCGGATTTCCTGAACTTCTGTTTGTCCGGCGCGCGCGTGAGTGAATTCACCATCGCCACCACGAGCCAGTGTGTGAACCCGAAGCAGCGCGCCTGGGCCACCGACCTGCTCCAGAAACTCGGGCTGCCCACAAAAATTTTCCCGGACATCGTGCCGCCCGGCACGCGCGTCGGCCAATTGCGGTCCTCGCTCGCCGAGCGCACGGGTCTCGGGCCCATTGCCGTCGTCGCGCCCGCCACGCATGACACCGGCTCTGCCATTGCCGGCGTGCCCACGAAAAATACTGGCAAAGCGAATTGGGCCTATCTCAGCTCCGGCACCTGGTCGTTGCTCGGCGTGGAAGTGCAGGACGCGGTGCTTTCGCCGCGTGTTCTCGAATTGAATTTGACCAACGAAGGCGGCATCGACGGCACCTATCGCCTGCTGAAAAACATCATGGGCCTCTGGCTTGCCCAGCAATGCCGACGCGCCTTTGCCGAGAAGGGCGGGGAATTTACCTACGAGCAACTCGTGCAAATGGCCGCCGAAGCCCCCGCGTTTCGCTCGCTCGTCAATCCTGACGACGATCGTTTTCTGAACCCGCCCGATATGCCGAAGGCCATCCAGGATTTTTGCCGCGAAACCGGCCAGCCCGTTCCCGAAACCGAAGGCCAATTTCTTCGCTGCGTTTTCGAAAGCCTCGCGCTCACTTACGCCAACGTGCTCGAGGGCCTGGAAGAAGTGACCGGGGCGAAGACGGAAGTCGTGCACATCGTCGGCGGTGGTTCGCGCAACAAAGTTCTCAATTCGTTTGCCGCGAGCGCATGCGGCCGGCCGGTCGTTGCCGGGCCGGTGGAAGCGACCGTGCTGGGCAACCTGCTCGTGCAGGCGCGTTCGCATGGAGAGATTCATTCGCTGGCCGACATCCGTTCTGCCGTCCGCGCATCCAGCGAAGTTGTGCAATTCGATCCCGAAAACACCTCCGCCTGGAAGGACGCCCGCGGCCGCTTCGCCGAATTGTCGAAGCGCAAAGCCTCAGATTTGTAGTGGCGAGCGACCGCCGCTGTAGCGCAGGCGTCCCCGCCTGCGAGTTTTGGCGGCGTCTCGCCGCCATTCCGCGGAAACAAGCACCGGGACGGTGCTTGAACTCGCAGCCGAGGACGGCTGCGCTACGTCGCAAACTTCATTGACGCCACCGCTCTGCGCCCTCAGATTCTCTCCTGTATGAAAGCCGTCACAAAGGCCAGCTCTGCCGCAGTTTCCCCCCGACCCCCGACCCTCGATCCTCGGTTCCGTTCCGTCCCCACCGTCGACGCCGTCATGGCCGAGGAACGCGCCGCTGCCTTCGCCAAGCGCAGCATCAAGACGAGCGCGAAGCTCGCCGGATTGAAGATGTCCGTGAGCATGATGGATCTCACGACGCTCGAAGGCAAAGACACGCCCGGCAAAGTCGCCTACCTCTGCCGCAAAGCCCTCCAGCCTGCCGAAGCGAAATATGGCGTGCCCAGTTGCGCGGCGGTCTGCGTCTATCCGAACATGGTCAAATACGCGCGCAAATTTGTCGGCGATTCTGGTGTGCACGTCGCGTCCGTGGCAACCGGTTTTCCCAGCGGCCAATATCCGTTGCGCACCAAGCTCGAGGAAGTTCGCCGCGCCGTCGGTGACGGCGCCGATGAAATCGACATGGTCATCGATCGCTGCGCATTTCTCGACGGGGATTACGCCAAGGTCTTCGACGAAATCGCCGCAACGAAGGAAGCCTGCGGCCCGGCCCACCTGAAAGTGATTTTGGAAACCGGCGAACTCGTCACCTACGACAACGTCCGCCTTGCCAGCCAGATTGCGATGGACGCGGGCGGCGATTTCATCAAGACCAGCACCGGCAAAGTGAATCCCGCCGCGACCATGCCCGTCACGCTGGTCATGCTTGAAGCCATCCGCGATTATTTCTTCGCCACCGGCATCCGCATCGGCATGAAACCGGCCGGCGGCATCCGCAATTCCAAAATGGCGCTCGCGTATCTGGTCATGGTCAAGGAAACCCTCGGCGACGACTGGCTCACACCCGACCTCTTCCGCTTCGGCGCGAGCACGCTCGTGAACGACGTCCTCATGCAAATCGCAAAAACGGTGGAGGGGAATTACCAGGGCGCGGATTATTTTTCACTGCCTTGAGCGAGCCAAATCCCAACGCATCTCCCTTAATCCTCTATCAAACCGAGGACGGCCGGACGCGTTTGCAGGTGCGCCTGGAAGGCCAGACGGTTTGGCTCTCATTGAATCAAATGGCGGAACTATTTCAGCGAGACAAATCCGTCATTTCCAAACATCTCAAAAACGTCTTTGAGGAGGGGGAACTAAAGCAGGAAGCAACTGTTGCAAAATTTGCAACAGTTCAGCTTGAAGGCGATAGCGCGGTAAGTCGAGACATTGAATTCTACCATCTCGACGCCATCATCGCTGTCGGCTACCGCGTCAAATCCCACCGCGGCACACAATTTCGTACCTGGGCGACTCAGCGTCTGCGTGAATACATCGTCAAAGGCTTTACTCTCGACGACGAGCGTCTGAAACAGAACGGAGGCGGTGATTATTTCGATGAGTTGCTTCAGCGCATCCGGGAAATCCGGCTCTCGGAGCGGAATTTTTATCGCAAAATTTGTGATATTTACCAGACGAGTCGATTACGACCCGCGTGCTGAAATGACCGAACGCTTCTTCCAGACCGTACAAAACAAAATGCACTGGGCCGCCCACGGCCACACGGCTGCCGAAGTCATCCATCAGCGGGCCGATGCCACCAAACCCAACGCCGGTCTGACCTCATGGAAGGGGGTGAAGCCCCGCAAGACCGACATAGCCATCGCCAAAAATTATCTCACCGAGGACGAGTTGAAACGTCTGAGCCTCATCGTCAGCCAGTATCTGGACTTCGCCGAATTGCAGGCGTTGGACCGCCGCCCGATGCATATGCGCGATTGGATCGCGCGGCTCGATGCCTTTCTCACCGCAGGCGGACAAAAGATTCTTGATCACACCGGGAACATCACCGCCGAACAGGCGAAGTTGAAGGCGGAATTGGAATTCGATAAATTCGACTCAACTCGCCGCGCATTGGAAGATGCGCAGGCCAATGCCGAATTTACCAGACAGATAGATGATCTGGCGAAGCAGACGAAGAATCTGACGGCATCAAAACGAAAACCGACAAAGAAATGATACATGGCCATTTAACGGTGATCCGGCGTTTCCGCGCCGCCCTGATTTTTTCTGCTCTGTTGTCCCTGTGCTCGCTCACGAGCCTTGCCGCCGACACCAACGCCCTCGCCAAACTTCAAAACGTCCATCGCATCATCTTCCTCGGCGACAGCATCACTTACGCGGGCGGATACATCGATGACATTGAAACGTATTACGTCACACGCTTTCCTGATGAGCATTTCGAGTTCATTAACATGGGCGTCTCGAGTGAAACCGTTTCCGGTTTGAGCGAGGAAGGCCACGCAGGCGGAAAATTTCGCCGGCCGGATTTGCACGAGCGCCTGGGACGTGTCCTGGAAAAAATGAAGCCCGACCTTGTTTTCCTTTGCTACGGCATGAATGACGGGATTTATCAGCCATTCGATACGGCGCGATTCAAGGCGTTTACAAATGGCATGACATCGGTGCATCAGCAAATTGCGGCCGCCGGTGCGAAAATCATTCACGTCACGCCGCCGGTATTTGATCCGGTGGCCATTCCCGGCAAATTGTTGACCAACGGCCAAGTGGGTTTCAGCCGGCCCTGGGGCGGGTATAACGAAGTCCTTGATCGCTATTCGGAATGGCTGATGTCACAGCGGGCTGCCGGCTGGGAAGTGGTTGATTTGCATGGGCCGATGAAGCAATGGCTGGCCACACAGCGCGAGCGCGATCCGAATTTTAATTACACTAAAGACGGCGTGCATCCTGATGACGCTGGCCATTGGGTGATGGCCAAACAAATTCTCCTGTACCTGGGCGCGTCGGACGTGACCAACGTGGATAGCCCGTACGCGTTAGTCGCTGTGAGTCCGCACGGAGAGGAGATTTTGAGATTGGTGCGTCAGAAACAACGGTTGTTGCGGAACGCGTGGCTGAATTTCTGCGGATTCCAACGCCCCGGGCTTGCAAAGGGCCTGCCGGTTCCGGAGGCCGAAACGAGAGCGGCGGGACTGGACAAAAGGATTCGTGAATTGGCAAAACCGGCGGGAACGGAAAATCCCGCTGCCAGCTTTCCCGGCGCAATCACCAATTGGGAGGGTTTCGAGCGCCACGATTTTGATTTTAATGGCAAGCCCGCGATTGTGGTTGTGCCGCCGCATCCGCTCCCCGGCAAACCGTGGGCATGGCGCGGGGAATTTTTCGGCGCGTACGCCAATGTCGACGCCGAACTCGTCGCCAAAGGTTTTCACCTCGTCTATTTGCGAGTGCCGGATTTGTTTGGCAGCCCTGCGGCGGTGAAATATTGGGATGATTTTTACGCCGAACTCACCGGCAAATACGGCCTCGCCAAAAAAGTCGCGCTCATCGGCCTGAGCCGCGGCGGGCTCTATTGTTATAATTGGGCGGAGGCCAACCCGGACGAAGTTGCGTGCCTCTATGCCGACGCGCCGGTGTGCGACATCAAAAGCTGGCCCGGCGGCAAACTGAAAAATCTTGGCAAAGGTGAAGGCTCGACCAGCGAATGGTCCAAAATGCTCACCGCGTACGGATTCAAATCTGACGCCGAGGCCATTGCATTTCTCGGCAATCCGATTGATCACCTCGAACCGTTGGCGAAAGCTGGCGTGCCTTTGCTGCACGTCTACGGCGACGCCGACAAACTCGTGCCGTGGGACGAAAACACCGGCGTGCTGGCCGAGCGCTACAAAAAACTCGGTGGCAATATTACATTGATCGACAAACCCGGCGCGGATCATCATCCGCACGGCTTGACGAATCCCGCGCCAATTGTGGATTTTATCCTGAAATACGCCGCGACGAATTCCTGAAATGAAAACGAACTCTGCACTGCAAAAAAAATCGCGTGTCAAAACCGCCAGGCTCGAATTGATGAATGCCAACGGCGGGCACGCCGTCGTCCCGGCAAAAGAACGCCGGTTGAATTTTGGCGGCAAATGGGATTACGCGCCCGCCCCGGAGGAATCGAAGAATTACGTCATCGCGCCCCGCCATGAGTTGTTCATCAACGGAAAATTCGTCGCGCCGCGTTCCCGGAAATATTTTGAATCTGTCAATCCCGCGACCGAGCAGACGTTGACGGAAATTGCGGCCGGCAACGCCGCGGACGTGGACAGCGCGGTGAAGGCCGCGCGGCGTGCCTACGAAAAGGTCTGGAGCAAAATGCCGGGACGCGAGCGCGGCAAGTATCTTTATCGTATCGCGCGCATCATCCAGGAAAAATCTCGCGAACTCGCCGTGCTCGAAACGATGGACGGCGGCAAGACCATCAAGGAAAGCCGCGATGTCGATTTGCCGCTCGTGGCCGCGCATTTCTTTTACTACGCCGGCTGGGCGGACAAGTTGAAATACGCTTTCCCGGGCAAAACGCCGCAACCGCTCGGCGTGGCCGGACAAATCATCCCGTGGAATTTTCCGCTGTTGATGGCCGCGTGGAAAATCGCTCCCGCGCTGGCTTGCGGCAACACCGTTGTGCTCAAGCCCGCCGAAACGACCAGCCTCACTGCGATGCGTCTCGCGCAGATTTTCCAGGAAGCCGAATTGCCCGAAGGCGTCGTCAACATCGTGACTGGCGCGGGCGAAACCGGCGCGGCGCTGGTGAATCATCCGGACATCGACAAGCTCGCCTTCACCGGCAGCACCGAAGTAGGCAAGCGCATCGCGCAGGCCGTGGCCGGGACAAAGAAAAAGCTTACGCTCGAACTTGGCGGCAAGGCCGCGAACATTTTGTTCGAAGATGCGCCCATCGATCAGGCCATTGAAGGCGTGATCGCCGGAATTTATTTCAACCAGGGCCACGTTTGCTGCGCCGGTTCGCGGCTGTTCGTGCAGGAGGGGATTTATGCCACGGTTATCAAGAAACTCCGCGACCGCATCCAGACCTTGCGCGTGGGCAATCCGCTCGACAAAAACACCGACATCGGCGCCATCAATTCCAAGCCGCAGCTCGAAAAAATCAAAATGCTCGTCCAAAGCGGCGTCAACGAAGGCGCGGAAATCACGCAGGCGCAGTGCGCTCTCCCATCAAAGGGCTATTGGTTCCCGCCGACCTTCCTGACCGGCGTCACTATGGCCAACCGGGTCGCGCAGGAGGAGATTTTCGGCCCGGTGTTGAGCGTGATGACTTTCCGCACGCCCGAAGAAGCCTTCGAGCGCGCGAACAATATTCCCTACGGCCTGAGCGCCGGCGTTTGGACCGACAAAGGCAGCAAGATTTTCAAGATAGTCAACAAACTCCGCGCCGGTGTGGTTTGGGCGAACACCTACAATAAGTTCGACCCGACCAGCCCCTTCGGCGGCTACAAGGAAAGCGGCTTTGGCCGCGAAGGTGGGTTGCAGGGGTTGGCGGCGTACGTGAACTGCGCTTGAATCCCACGTTTTAAACGTTTATTTTGCTGCCAATGAGCACGGCGGAAAAAATCTTCCAGAAAGCGCAGAGTTTGCCGGAACAAGCTCAAGACAAACTGCTGCACGTCGCCGAAGAACTCGCTCGGCAATATCGCACTGAAGACTCAGACGCGTTGACGTTGCGCGAGTCTGCTGAACTTCGCCTCAAGCTTGCGGCGTGGGAAGAAGATTGAAACGCTCCAGGCATGGAGGCGTATGATCGGCCTTAAGCGTGGCGATGTCGTCCTGGTATTGTTTCCCAATTCCGATTTAGTCACTTTCAAGCGCCGCCCTGCTTTGGTGGTTCAGGCAAGCAATCTCGATACAGGCCTGCCTCAAGTTGTTATCGCGATGATTACCAGCAACATTACTCGGAAAGCCATCCAAGCCGTGTGTTTGTTCCCTTGAACTCTTCTGAAGCAAAACGGGCGGGCTTCCTCACGGATTCCGTGATTATGGCGGATAATCTGGCCACCGTGCTGGACAAAGCAATCGTCGGCAAGCTTGGGCAACTTCCGGATGTTAAATCCGTGGAGACCGCATTGCGGGTAACTTTGGCGCTCTGATTCGGATCAACTAGTTGCCCGGATTTCATTAGCAATCGACATTCGTATTTTTCTCACGGCAGTCGCAGTCCCCATTTGACAATGCCATCGCCGCCGTTACTCTGTTTTGGCTACTGCATCCTGCAACGGGGTGCAGCGCAAGACCAAACGTGGCAGAGAAAGACGATTATTTGGTGGACATGCTGGTGGATCTCGGTTTCGTAACCGCACCACAAGTCCAGGCACTGCGAGCGGAGGCAAATGCCGCTGGAGTCGGCACCGTGGATTTGATGCTGGCCAACAAAATCATCCGGCCGGCGGATGTCACACAGGCCAAAGCCGCCCACTTCGGCGCCGAAGTGGTGAACCTCAGCGAAGTCGCCATCGCAGATGACGTCATCGCAACCGTCCCCCGCCACATCGCCAAAAAATATCGGGTCGTTCCCGTGTTCAAACACGGCAACACTCTGACCATCGCGTTGGCCGATCCTTCCGACCTGGACACCATCGACAGCCTGAACCATCTGCTGCGGATGGAAATTGTCCACCAGGTCGCCTCCGAGGCGGACATTGAAGCCGCGCTGAATAAATATTATGGCGCGGACAAAAAGGGCATGGTCGAGGACGGGCGTTTCAGGGAAGTGGTCGAAGAACTGACTCGCGAGCATGTCGAAGCCGTCAATGACGAAGGCGTGGCCGTCGAAGCGGATGCTCCGCTCATCAAGCTGGTCAACCAGATCATCATTGATGCGTTCAAGATGCGCGCGTCGGATATTCACCTGGAACCACTCGCCAAAAGATTTCGTTTGCGTTACCGCATCGATGGCATGATGCACGAGGTGAAGTCGCCGCCGAAACGTCTCCAGGCGGCCATCATCGCGCGCCTCAAAATCCAGTCGAACATGTCCATCGCGGAACATCGCATTCCGCAGGACGGACGCATTCAATCGCAAGTCGGCGCCAAGACAATCGACTTGCGCGTATCGTGTCTTCCCACCAGCCATGGCGAAAGCATCGTCATGCGTATTCTGGACAAGGAAGGTTTGAAACTCGGTCTCCCCGAACTCGGCTTTTTCACCGACGACCAGCAGACCTTCGAAAAACTAATCGGTTTGCCCGACGGCATCCTGCTGGTCACCGGCCCAACCGGTTCCGGCAAAACAACGACTCTTTATTCCTGCCTCCACTTCATCAACCGTCCTGACCGCAAGATCATCACGGTCGAAGACCCGGTGGAATATATTCTTGCCGGTATTAATCAGGTGCAGGTCAATGATGCCGTCGGATTGTCCTTCAGCGCGGCATTGCGCTCCATTCTCCGCCAGGCGCCTAACGTGATTATGATCGGGGAAATTCGCGACCTCGAAACAGCCTCGATCGCGATCAATGCCTCCCTAACCGGTCACCTGGTTTTCTCCACGCTCCACACCAACGACGCCCCCGGCGCCGTCACTCGTTTGATTGATATCGGTGTGAAGCCATTTTTGGTCGCTTCGTCCACCCGCGCACTGATGGCGCAACGGTTGGTGCGAAAAGTCTGCCGCAAATGCGCCGCGCCGTACATGCCGACGGAAGCGGAATTGCGCGCGTTGAACCTGGATACCGCCACGGTCCAGAATGCCACGCCCATGAAGGGCAAAGGTTGCGCGGATTGTTCGAACACCGGCTGCCGCGGCCGGTTCGGTGTCTTTGAAATTTTCGTGATTGATGACGAGGCCCGCAAATTGATCTACGAAAAAGTTCCGACCTCGGTGCTCCGCTCCCGCGCGCGGGAAATGGGCATGCGCACCTTGCGCGAAGACGGCATCCGCAAAGTCCTGGCCGGGCTCACGACTCCGGAGGAAGTCATCCGCGCCACGGTAGGTGACACGGATTAGCAATGACGATGAGAAACCTGCAGATGCAAACGTCATTCAACGAACCACCGGGTTGTCACCAGCCTGGTTCGTCCTCCTGAAATTCTCTTTCCCGCGTGCGAATCCCGATGTTAAACTGTCAAAACCTAAAGCCAATTTAGCATGTCCTACTCGATGTCAGATTTGTTGCAATTGGTGGTATCGGAAGGCGCTTCCGACCTCCACCTCCGCGTCGGCATTCCTCCCACGATCCGCGTGCACGGCATTTTGCACCGCGTTGAAGGCCCCAGCCTCACGCCGGAAGACGCCGAGGAATTGATGCGCAGCATCACCTCCGAGGAGCACGTCCAGCACGTGCGCGAACGCGGCGGTGCGGACTACGGCTTTGCTTTCGGTGAGGCAGCGCGTTTCCGTGTCAGTGCCTTCAAGGAAAAAGGCAACTTCGCCATGGTGCTCCGGCAAATCCCCAGCAAGCTGCTGACCATGGAGCAAATCGGCATTCCGCCGAGCGTGAAGGAGCTGCTTTATAAACCCCGCGGTCTCGTTCTTGTCACCGGTCCGACCGGTTCCGGCAAAACCACCACCCTCGCCTCAATGATCAACATCATCAATGAGGAGCGCGAAGAGGCGCACATCATTACCGTTGAAGACCCAATTGAATATTATCACAAGCACAAAAAGGCGGTGGTGACGCAGCGTGAAATCGGCGTGGACGTCCCGAACTTTGCCGAAGCCTTGCGCCGCGCGTTGCGGCAGGACCCGGACGTGGTGCTGGTCGGTGAAATGCGCGACCTGGAAACCATCGAAGCCGCCATTACCGCGGCGGAAACCGGTCACTTGGTCTTCGGCACCTTGCACACCACCGGAGCGGCCAAAACCATCGACCGTATCACGAACGCCTTCCCGACCAACCAGCAGGAAATGATTCGCATCCAGCTCTCCACGGTCATGCAGGCGGTCATTTCGCAGTTGCTCATCCCGCGCATCGACAAGCCCGGACGCGTCGCCGTGTTTGAAATCATGGTGAACACCCCGTCCATCGCGGCGCTGATTCGCGACAACAAAACGTTCCGCATCCAATCGGACATCCAGACCGGCGCGAAATACGGCATGGTGACGCTCGATAGTTTTCTCGTGGATAAATATCTCGCCGGCATGATTGCCCGCGAGGAAGTGGTAACCAAAGCGCAGGACGCCGTGACCGTGCAGGCCAAACTGCAGGAACTGGAACTGGCCCAGGCCGGCGGAACGGCGCCGACCGCACCCGCGGCGGCCGCACATTGATAAATTTTAGATATGGCGGAAGAAATTTTAAATCCGTTGCTCGCGCTCATTAAGGAGCAAAGCCTTATTGACGACTTGCAATTTGAGGAAGTGGTCGCCGAGCACAAACGCGCCGGCACGCCGGTCATCCAGATCCTGCAGGACTTCGGCATCATGGATCTGGACACCATCCTGCAACTCGAAGCCAATCATCTGGGCGCGCAGGTTATTTCACTGAAGGACGTTAATTTTCCGCAGGAATTGCTCCAGATCGTCCCCGCGAACACCGCGCGCATGTATCGTTGCATCCCGGTCGCGCAATTTGATTCCACACTGCAAGTCGCCTTCGAGGATCCCCTCAACCCCGCGCGCGTGGATGAATTGGGTTTCATCGTCCGGAAAGAAATTCAGCCTGTCGTTGCCAATCCCGCCGAAATCGAAAAACTCATCGAACGCTATTACGGCCAGGATGACGGCGAGAACGTAAACGAAATCCTCAAGGCTCTCGGTGAGGATTCCGAAATGGCCCGGGAAGTCGAGGAAGTCGCCGCCACGGAGAATGCCACGGCAATGGCTGACCTCGCTGATGCCGCGCCCATCGTGCGCTTCGTGAACCTCGTCATTATGCAGGCCGTGGCGGACCGCGCGAGCGATATTCACTTCGAGCCCTTCGAAACCGAATTCCGCATCCGCTATCGCGTGGACGGCGCGCTCTATGAAATGTCCCCGCCGCCAAAGCACCTGGCGATTCCCGTCGTCTCGCGCATCAAGGTCATGGCGAACCTGAACATTTCCGAGCGGCGCGTCCCGCAGGACGGGCGCATCAGTTTCTCGCTTGCGACCAAGCAGATCGATTTGCGTGTTTCCACCCTCCCGACACAGTTCGGCGAATCCGTCGTGTTGCGCGTGCTCGATCGCTCTTCGGTGAACCTCGAACTCGAATCGCTCGGTTTTCCCAAATACGTTTACGATTTCGTCTCCGAAGTCATCATGCGGCCCAACGGCATCTTCGTCGTCACCGGCCCGACTGGTTGCGGCAAGACCACCACGCTTTATTCCTGTCTCCGCCGTGTCAACGCCATTGACACGAAATTGCTCACCGCGGAGGACCCGGTCGAATTTGACATCGAAGGCATCATGCAGGTCGCCATCAATGAAGGCGCCGGCATGACTTTCAGCAAGGCGTTGCGCTCGTTCCTGCGCCAGGACCCGGACATCATCATGGTCGGTGAAATGCGCGACCTCGAGACCGCCCAGATTTCCATTCAAGCCTCGCTCACCGGTCACTTGGTGTTGAGCACGCTGCATACGAACGATTCACCCGGCGCCGTCACCCGTCTCGTCGACATGGGCGTCGAACCGTTCCTGATCTCCTCCACGCTCATGGGCGTGCTCGGCCAGCGCCTCGTGCGCACGATCTGCAAGAATTGCCGCACGCCGTTCGAGCCGACCGAAGCGCAACTCGCCCTGCTCAACCTCTCTCCGCACGACCTCGGCGACAAAGTGTTTTATTACGGGCGGGGCTGCTCGAATTGCAACGATACCGGCTATCGCGGGCGCAAAGGCATTTACGAATTGTTGATCGTCAACGATCCCATCCGCACCCTGATCAACGAGCGCGCACCCACCGTTGTCGTGCGCCAAAAGGCCGTTGAGCTGGGCATGGTCACCCTGCGGGAAGACGGCTTGCGGGGCATCTTTGAAGGTGATACAACTATTGAAGAAGTCGTTAAATACACGTGATGAGCCCACAGTCCCCAGTACATAGTCTCCCGCCGAGCATCGGTTTGTGCCTGCGATGGGACTCTGTATTGGGATCCGGCGACTGCGGACTGCTTTAGGAGCGTTTATGCCAAAGTTTAATTATGTCGCCATGGATTCTCACGGGAAGGAAACGAAGGGCACCTTGGAGGTCGGCAGCCAGAATGAAGCCATTGGTCGCGTCAAGGAGATGGGTCTCTTCCCCACCAAGATCGTCGAAGTCGAGAAGGTAAAGCCGGACAAAAAAGGTGGTGCGAAGCCCGCCGCAGGAAAAGCCCCTGGCAAAAAGGGCAAGGGCGGCTCCATGCAGATCAACATCAGGATTCCCGGCCTCGGCGGCAGGGTGAAATCCAAGGTGCTCACCACCTTTACCCGCCAGTTGGCCACGCTGGTCGACGCCGGTTTGCCGCTCTTGCGCGGCCTGCGCGTGCTGGAAAAACAGGAAAAGAATCCCACGCTCAAAAACATCATCGCCGAACTCGCCGCCTCCATCGAAGGCGGCAGCACTTTCTCCGAAGGTTTGGCGCAGCATCCCAAAGTTTTCAATCGCCTGTTCGTGAACATGGTCAAGGCCGGTGAGCTGGGCGGCGTGCTCGAAGTCGTGCTCGCCCGTTTGTCCGAGTTCATGGAAAAAGCGCAGAAGATCAAAGGCAAGGTCATCGCCGCCATGTTCTATCCCTGCGCCGTGCTCGTTGTCGCCACCATCATCCTGATGGTGTTGATGGTGTTTGTCGTCCCAAAATTCAAGGAAGTGTTCGCCGGCATGTTGGAAGGCGCGCAACTCCCCGCCTTCACCCGGCTCGTTCTGGGCATCAGCGACGCCATCAAAAGCCACATTCTTGTCGTGCTCGCCGGAGGGATTGTTGCATGGATATTGATTGCGCTGTTCGGCCGCACCAAGGCGGGCCGCCGCATCTACGATAAAATCAAGCTCAAGATGCCTGTATTTGGTCCGGTCGTTACCAAGGTGGCGATCTCTCGCTTCACCCGCACGCTCGGCACGCTCGTCAGCAGCGGCGTCCCGATTTTGCAGGCGCTCACCATTGTGAAGGAAACCTCCGGCAACGTCATTATCGGCAGCGCCGTCCAGTCGATCCATGACAGTGTCAAGGAAGGCGAAACGATCACCGCCCCCCTGGAAGCCTCCCGCGTCTTCCCGCCCATGGTCGTCAGCATGGTGGACGTCGGTGAGCAAACCGGCGCGCTCCCTGAAATGTTGCTGAAGATCGCCGACAACTACGACGAAGAAGTCGATAACGCCGTCGCTGCCATGACGTCCCTCCTGGAACCCATCATGATCGTGTTCCTGGCCGTCATCGTCGGCAGTATCGTTATCGCCATGTTCCTGCCTCTGATCGCGCTGATGAACAGCGTCGGTGGCGATGGCGGTGGCGGAAAAGGTGGCGATTAAGCGTCTTTCATCCTCATTTTGTGTGGCATGGCCACCGGAACACACCCCGGTGGCCGCTTTTTCGGTTGGGGGCGCAATTCGAGGCGACCGGAGCGCGGGCTTCAGCCCGCTTCCGCGTGATGAACGAGGGAAGGGTTGGGGCATTTTGACGCTCGGTTTTATCGAGCCCTGAAGCGGCATAAATGCCGCGCTCCTGAATCGGTACCTAATGCCGGTTCCTGATTTTGGTTGGGTCAACGATGAAAAAGATTTGACAAAGAATGCCAAGCATGTGTAAATACATTGTAAGGACATTGCATGTGCGATTGAGTTACAAATCGGCTCTTTATGGAGTTTGATTGGAACAACTCGCCCTTGGGTCCTGAAAGTTCTTTGACGCAGCGAGAGGTGGAAGAGTCTTTTGAAGACCCGTTCGCGTTGCGGTTGCTGCCGGATTCGCCGCGGTTTTCGGCGCAGGCCCGGTACTTTAACCTGGGCATGTCGGCAGGCGGGGTGGGGATTTTTAGCGTGTACCGCACGAACGGAAAATTGATACGCGTAATGCTGGCCCGGCCGTTCGAGCCGGAAGAAAGATTCTTTTACCAGCGGAAAGTAGACCAGACACTTAATCAGTAACGAGTGTTGTGTGACGGGTGACAGCGAGAGACGCGTCTCGATTTATCTCGTCACTTGCCACACGTCACTCGTAACAAAACGAATGCGCGCCTTTGCCAACTGGGAGGAAGTGCCACTCTTCGACAACGAGGAGGGTGAAGCGGCTTTTTGGGCGGAGAACCGGCCGGACCTCCGGCTGATGGAAGCGGCGTTGGCGGGCAGCGCTGGAGACGGCGCGGAGTCGGTGACCATTACGTTGCGAATCGATCCGCGGATGCTGGCGCGCATCAAACGGCTCGCCCGCTCCAGGTATTTGAATTACCAAAGCATGATTAAACAATGGTTGAGCGAACGGATGGAGCACGAACTTCGATAGACCAGAACACACCTCATGAAGACCCGAGGCCATCTGAATCAGCGCCAGTCTGCCGGAGCGTTTACGCTCATTGAGCTGATAGTGGTCATCTCTATCATCGCGGTTCTCGCCGCCTTGATTTTTCCCATCGTCCGCGGAGTCACCAGAGCCAAACGATTTGCATTGGCAAAGTCAGAATTGAAAGAGATGGAATCGGCCATCGATGAATACAAAACAAGGCTCGGTTATTATCCGCCGGACAACCCGACGAATCAGGTGGTCAACCCGCTTTATTTCGAGTTGATGGGAACGACCAATAATGGGCCCGCACCGACCAGTTGGGGCACTGCGGATGGCAGCGCCTTCGTGGACAACGTTAATATCGTGAGCTATTTTGGCGTCACGGGCCTGGCCAACACCTCGACGCACAAACATTCGGATGACACCGCCACCGCCGCCCAGTCTTTCCTCGGCGAATTGCGTCCGAGCCAGGTTGGCGTTATCGACCCTTCCGGCAAACCGCTGGTTAAAATCCTCGTCTGCTCCATCCCCTGGGCTTCGGACAGGCAGCCTTATCCGGTGACGACGAATCCGACCTTGAATCCCTGGCGCTACAATTCCTCCCATCCCACGAACAATGTCGGCAGCTATGATTTGTGGGTGGACATTACCTTCGGCAACGAGACCGATCGCATCTGCAATTGGAGCGCGGATCCCATTAAACTATGAAAAATTTCTCCCTTCGTCGAAATCGCGCCGCGGCATTCTCCCTCATCGAACTGATTGTCGTCATCTCTATCCTTGCCCTGCTTGCCGCGTTGATCATCCCCATCTCCGGCAAGGTGGCCGAGAAGAAACAAATTGCCCTGGCGCAGACGGAATTGAACGTCGTCAAATCCGCCATCGACGAATACAAAACCAAGCTCGGCTTTTATCCGCCGGACAACACCAACAATGTCATCACCAACCAGCTCTATTTCGAGCTCATGGGAACGACCAATAACGGCGTGAACGGAACGCCGCCTACGATATGGGGCGCGATGGATGGCAGCGCTTTGATCGACAACACCGGCGGCGCAAGCATTTCCACTTTCTTTTCCGTTTCGGGGTTGGCTAACACCTCCACGCGCCTGCATTCGGATGACACCGGCGAAGCCGCCTCAACTTTTCTGATCGGCCTGAAACCAGCCCAGATCGGTGCGGTCGATCCGGCGAACAAGCCGCTGGTGAAAATTCTCGTCTGCTCGATTCCGTGGCCGGCGGACATAAAACCGTATCCGGTTTTTACCAATCCGATTTTAAACCCCTGGCGTTATAATTCCTCCCATCCCACGAACAATGTCGGCACGTACGATTTGTGGGTGGACCTCGTTATTCGCGGCAGGACCAATCGCATCTGCAACTGGAGCCCGGACCCCATCAAGTTATGAACCATTCCTCACCTCGTCGAAATCCCGGCAGCGCCTTCACGCTGATTGAGCTGCTCGTCGTCATTGCCATCATTGCCATCCTGGCGGCGCTGCTGTTGCCGGCGTTGTCCGGCGCGAAAAAATCCGCGCAAATCAAAAAGGCCCAGATGCAGGTCAGCGACATCGCCAACGCCATCAACCGCTACTACGCCACCTATAGCAGCTATCCCACCACGCAGAAACCGGGCAACAACGATTTCACCTACGGTGGCACGTCCTACAGCCTCCTGAACCCTGCGTTTGTTCCAACTGCAAATAACCCGAATTGGAGCACCAACAACGACGAGGTTATCGCCATTCTGATGGACTTGGAGCATTATCCTCTCGGCACGCCTCCGAACACCGTCAATCTCGGTCACGTCAAAAACACCCAGCAGATCAAATTCCTGAACGCAACCATGGTCAGTGATACCAATACGCCCGGCGTTGGTCCGGACCTCGTCTATCGCGACCCGTGGGGTAATCCCTACATCATCAGCATGGATTTGAATTATAACGAGACTACCAGGGACGCGTTTTATTGTGAGCAAAAGGTTACTCAGCCTCCCGGGGCGACCGCTCCCATCAATGGCCTGTACAGTCCTACAAATAACCCGACCGCAGATGACTTCGAATATCACGGCGGCGTAATGGTCTGGTCGCTCGGTCCGGACAAGAGCGCCGACCCGACTCAGCCCGCCAACCAGGGCCCCAACAAAGACAACGTCATCAGCTGGAAGTAGTATGAAGACAGAGTTTCGAGTTTTGAGTTCAGAGTTTCGAGTTGAGGAAAACGTGGTCGCACGTCCTCGACCCTCGACCCTCGACCCTCGACCTTTCTCTTCCGCCTTCACGCTCATCGAACTCCTCACCGTCATCGCCATCATCGGCATCCTTGCCGCATTGCTCGCGCCGGTGTTGAGAAATTTCGCGCGGCCGGATGTCGCAGTGGCCGCTTCGCGCCAGTTGTTGGATGACGTCGCCCGCGCCCGCCAATTGGCCATCAGCGAGCGCTCGACGGTTTACATGGCCTTTGTCCCGCCGGGTTTTTGGAATGATCCCATGAAGACGGGCATTACTCCAAACGGCTGGACCAGTTTGCCGCTGCCCTTCAGATCCAGCACCATTGTCACCCAGATGTACGGCGCGCAATTGAACGGTTACTTCATCGTCAGCCTCCGCGGCATCGGCGATCAGCCCGGCCGGAACTATCCCAAAGACCTCGTTCGCGTCAAGACATTGCCTGCGGGTTCGTTTATTGCGCCCTTCAAGTATACCAACGCCCCGGTCTTTGGCGCGCCAATATCCACCGTCCCTTATCCGACCAACCGCCAGGATCTGCTCATCTATAGTTTTCTCAGGACCAACACCATTCCGTTCCCGAGCTGCGATATCCAGACCAACTCGACATTCATGAGCGGTTACAACTTCGGAAACCTCCGGTTCGTGACCCTGCCTTACATCGCCTTCAATTACCTGGGCCAGCTCACCGCCGGCGATGGCTCCGTCCTGCCTTACGATGAAAACATTCCGTTGGATTACGGCTCCATCGCCGAGTTCCGCGACCTGACGAACAAAGCTTTTGCGCAAGGTTTGCCTTCAGTCATCGAATCGCCCGAAGGCAACAGCACCAATGTTTCCTACAACATCATTCACATCGATCGCCTCACCGGCCGGGCGCGATTGGAACGGCAGGACGTCTTATGAACCCGGCGCGCAACAAAGCTTTCACCCTCGTCGAACTGCTGGTGGTCATCGCCATCGTCGGCATCCTTGCTGTGCTCGCGGCCCCGACCCTGACGGCTTACCGCAAAGATGACGCCATGACCGCCGCGACCCGCCAGGTGCTCGATGATGTCGCCCGCGCCCGGCAACTGGCCATGGCCGAACGCACTACGGTCTACATGGTTTTTGTGCCGACGAATTTCTGGAAAAACGGACTGCCTCCCTATTCCAACTGGACGTTCGTCCCTCCCGCCGTGCGCAACAGCGAAACCGTGCGGCAACTCTACGCCGCGCAGTGGACCGGCTACGCGATGTTCGCGCTGCACGGCGTCGGCGATCAGCCCGGAAGAAGTTTTCCCCGCGACATCATGAGCGTGAAAACGCTTCCGCCGAGCACATTTTTCTCGCCGCTGAAATTTCCCGGCGGCCCGCAATCCGCGCCGCAACCCGGACATCTTCCTCTCCTGATCAACGGCAACATCGAAGTGTATTCGTTCCAGACCACAGCGAGCCTTCCTTTCCCGACCGCCGACATGCTCGCGAGCTCGGCCCCGCCTTCGGCGTTCATCAGCGTGCCCTACATCGCCTTCAATTATCTCGGCCAGCTCGTGGATTCGGACGGCAACGTGCTTCCCTACGACGAAAACATTCCCCTTGCACACGGCTCGATTGCGTATTGGCGGGACCCGGCCACCAAAATGCCGGTTCAACCGCCGCCCGCCCAGCCGGCCGCGGTGGCGAGCATTGTTGAAAATCCTCCCGGCAACGACACCGGCATTTCTTACAACGTGATACACATCGACCGCCTCACCGGCCGCGCGAGATTGCAACGGCAGGAGGTATTATGAAGTTATCTCAACCCCGCCATTCACCGGGCGCTGCCCGGCGCGCTTTCACCATCATCGAAATCGCCCTGTGCCTCGGCATCATCGGCTTCGCGCTCGTCGCCATCATCGCCGCCCTCCCGCGCGGTCTCGATGTCCAAAAACGCAACCGCGAGGAAACCATCATCGGCCAGAATGCCGAGGTGTGGATGAACGCCCTCCGCAACGGCGCGGAAGGCTACGACGATCTCACGAATTACGTTCTCTGCATCACGAATTTCTGGACTGAGTACGACCAAAATCTCGTCCCGGTCAAATCCAATGTCGATTATTACACGCCCACCAGTTCGCTCGTTACCAGCATCAATCCGGCGCCGACGTTCTGGTTGACGAACGGGCCGCACATCATCGGCTTGTTGAGCATGCCGAAGCTGATGGACGACAACCGCATGCCGCTGCCGAGCTACGG
>Ga0335085_10005950_pt1 | contig 19433 bp, 20 predicted proteins | sample Lox_Sample_45_FD_206712 | JGI IMG/M metagenome (GOLD analysis project Ga0335085, IMG submission 206712) | Soil microbial communities from Loxahatchee National Wildlife Refuge, Florida, United States - Lox_Sample_4.5 | ecosystem: Environmental > Terrestrial > Soil > Wetlands | place: USA...
GGTCGATACGACGCTCTCGTTCAACGTGTGGCTCTGCGTGCGCAAACACGCAATCCACGATACGCCGGAGGCAGGCCGCCTCTCAGCGTTTAGCCATTCTGTCTAGGTGGCACACCGGACGCAAATGCCGAGGTTCGCGAAGTGAGACGTCGCCTGATGCCCATGTCCACTTTCGCCCCACAGCGGACGTTCCCTCAAATGCGACGCGCGGTGCTTTTGTTCGGTATGGCTAGCATTTGTCTGACTGGATGTATGAAGTCCGTCAGCTACTACACGTCTGACGATCCGTCAATTGCGGTCGGACAGGACACCTGTCATGGATTCATGGCGAAGCTGCGACCTTTGAAAGACGATGCACAGATTTCTTCTTTCTTAGAAGTCTGGAATGGCCCCGAGAAGCATGCTCTCACCGTGGGACTCTATCTACGTCCGAGTCCCGGTACGGAATTCCGACTCATTGATCGAAGCATGCGAATAACGTTACCCAGTGGTGAGCAGCGATCTGCGGTGTTCGATCGGCTATCCCAAGGATTGCATGTGATCCTAGAAGGGGCACCCGTACGATTTGTGACGGGTCCCGCCGGTCTGTGGTCTGTGCGCCCGACGGCCGATACTCCTGTGCGTACGTGACCGACTTTCCGGGGATTAGCTTAGGCGGGAAGTTCGAATTCCAGACGGCAGTGCCCAAGAACTTGACTGTTCACACGCCTACGTTCGCAGTAAACGGCGTAACCTATCCAACTCGCGCTGTTCCTATCCACTTGGAGACAATTACGAAGTGGGACGGCTGCGAAGCGTGAAAGCTGCCGCTTCCGGGCGCCATGAGCGATCCAGAGCGGAGCTGGACGAATGTCCGCTCTTGGCCGATTGCAGACCTTTCCACGTGGAGCCGAATCGAAAAGCGTGCCACCTAACAACAGCTCGCAGCGCGACGCCAAAGTTCCCCCGAAAGAGTGGACACCTCGACCTAACGATTGAGGTGTCGGCTACCCGCAGGCCTGCTTGAGCGCGGCGATCTCGGCGGGAACGGAGTAGGGCTCGGGGTAGGCGCGCTTGGCTTCGCGGTACCAGTAGCGGGCGTTGGAGAGGTCGCCTTCCATCACGTGCACGATGCCGTGCGCCCAGCAGGGCAGCGGGGAGTCTTCGTCCGCCTGCACGATTCTGTGGGCCGCGTGCCAGTCGCCTTTCTCCAGCAGCGCGATGGCGCGGCGCAGGTCAGTAGAGGTCAAAGTACTCACGCTGCTCCCAGTCGGAGACTTCGAGGTTGAAGCGCGCGATCTCGGCTTCCTTGATGCGGCAGTAGTAGTCGACGAAGGCGGAGCCCAAGCCCTCGCGCAGCACGGTGCTGGATTTGAGGGCCTGGAGGGCTTCGTCCAGCGATCGCGGCAGCAGGGCGGCCTGCGAGTCGTAGGGCGTCTTCTCGGGCGGCGGGGGCTCGAGCTTGCGCTCGATGCCGTCCAGGCCGCAGAGGATCTGGGAGGCGAAGTAGAGGTAGGGGTTCGCCGCCGGCTCGCCGATGCGGTTCTCGATGCGCGTCGCGGGGTCGCCGGGCGAGCCCAGCACGCGCAGCATGGCGCCGCGGTTGTCGCGCCCCCAGACCACGCGCTCGGGGGCGAGCGAGTAGGGGCGGTAGCGCTTGTAGCCGTTGATGGTGGGCGTGGAGAACGCCGCCGAGGCGCGCGCGTGGGCCAGCAGGCCGGCGAGAAAGTGCTTTCCTGTCCCGGAGAGGAAATCGCTCTCCGAAGCGAAGGCGTTCTTTCCATCGCGAGTCAGGCTTTGGTGCAGGTGCCAGCCGGAGGACATGACGTTCGGCAGCTTCGGGCGGCACATGAAGGTGGCGTGGTAGCCGTGCCGCCGCATCACCTGCTTGGCGGCGCTGCGAAAGAGCACCATGGCGTCGGCGGCGGCGAGGCCGTCCAGCGCCGCGAGCGTGACCTCGGCCTGGCTCGGGCCGTACTCGCACTCGAGGCTGCGCAGCGGCAGGCCGAGTCCCGCCAGGTGGGTGCGGAGCAGCTCGAGCGCCGGCTCGAGCTGGTCGTAGCGCGTCTCGGAGAGCAGCTGGTAGCCCGCGGACAGGAGGCTTACCTCGGGCGGCGAACCGGGCTGGCCGGCGTCTTCGGGCCGCAGCCGCGGGTCCGCCAGCCGGAAGATGTGGAACTCGATTTCCAGCCCCGCCTTGTAGCCGAACCCGGCGTCGGCGAGGCGCGCCAGAGCGCCGCGCAGCAGGCCGCGGGTGCAGAAGGGAACCGGCCTACCGTCGGGGAAGCGCAGGTCGCACAGCAGCCAGCCGGTGTTCGGAGCCCAGGGCAGGACGCGCCACGTGGAGGGATCCGGGACCATCAGCGCGTCGGCCGCGCCCTCCAGCTCCTGCATGCCGAGGCCGGCGCCGGCGGTGAACACCGGGAAGACAGTCTTGTTGGAGGTGTCCTTGGCGAGCAGCGAGCTCGGGAAGCCGACGCCGTGCACCAGCGCCGTCGGCACCTCGGCGGCCGCGATCGACTTGCCGCGCAGCAGCCCGTGCTGGTCGGCGAAAGCGAATCGAACGGTCTCGATCTCGCGTTGCTCGATCTCCTCGAGCAGCGACTGCGGCGAAAACGGGGTCTGACCCTGCTTTCGGATCATGCCGCCTTCGCGGCCCAGGGGGCGCGGCGGCGGCGCGCGGCGTCCGCGTCCGCGTAGTACTCGTCCCACTTGCCGGTGGGGCCGATGCCGTCGACCGCCGGCGGGCCGGTAAGGGCGGAAGCCTGAGCGGCATCGAGCATCATTAGCGTCTTCTCACCTCTCTGGGATTTCTGAATGGCGTCCATCAGCAGGCGGCGATAGAGCACGATCCCCTTGTCGGAGCTGCCGAGGTTCTCCCGGGTGCGGTCGGCGATGCGGCCGGGTGACTCGCAGGCGAATTGGTCATGGATGTTGATATCGAAGCCCATGCCGGTGTAAGTCGCCTTCCTCTGCTGCTCGGCGTCGAAGCCCCAGCCGTTCTCCCGGTTGAAGATCGGCCTGTAGTCCGGCGCCGGATAGGTCTTGAGGCGCTGCTCCCGCATCGTCTTCTTGTCCACCGGCGCGGTGAAGCTGGTGAAGATCGAGTACCAGTAGCAGCCGGTGTCGTCGACCGGCACGTGCCACTGCGAGATCGTCATCTCGGCGTTCATCGGGATGACGAAGGCCTGCGGGAAGACGAGGTGCGTGGAGCGGCCGTGCGTCTGCCCGTCGTCGATGCGGCGCAGCGTCACCAGCCGCATGCCGTAGTCGGTGCGCGCCACCGTGATCTCGGGCCGGTCGTGCTCGCGCAGCAGCTTCGAGATCGGAAGCGCCGAGTCGCTCGGCGTGCCGCGGAACTGGCGCCCGTAGCTCGCCGCCGTGTCCTCGTCCTCGAAGTAGCGGTGCAGGTAGGAGGCGTGGGAAGGATCGATGCCGACCTCGAGCGCCTGCAGCCAGTTGCAGTCCCAGTAGCCCTTGAAGGCGAAGGTGTAGGCGTCCGGCGCGGTGAAGCAGTCGAAATGCGGGAACGCCGAGGGCTCGCCCTCGCCGAGCCACGCGAACACGATGCCGCTCCTGACGCTGACGGGGTAGGAGCGCTGGCGGATGTGCTCGCACAGGCGGCTGCCCGCGGGCTCGGCCGGCGTCTGCAGGCACCTGCCGTTGACGTCGAACAGCCAGCCGTGAAACACGCAGCGCAGGTTGCCGTCCTCCCAGCGGCCGTAGGCGAGGTCGGCCTGGCGATGCGGGCAGTGGCGATCCAAGAGTCCGAATTTCTTGTCTTTATTTCTAAGCAATACAAACTTCTCCCCCAAAACCTGAACGGCCTTCACATCTCTTGCCCCGTCGAATTCGTCCACCAACGCCACCGGCTGCCAGTAGTTGCGCAGCAGCTTGCCGGCGGGCGTGCCCGGGCCGACCCGCGTCATCAGCTCGTTCTGCTCGGCGCTAATCATGGGATTCCCGCCATAGCCCGAGCGCGCGCATCGCGGGGAAATCGTTGAACGAGAAGAGCACCGCGTCCTCCGCCCCGGCGGCGCCGTGGCGGTAGCGCGTCCAGGAGGGGATCGCGAAGATGTCCTTCTCCTCCCACTCGAACCGCATGCCGCCGACCTCCGACCAGCCGCGTCCCGCCGCGACCTGGTAGATCACGCTGCCGGTATGTCTTTTGAAGTCTTTCTCTCGGGAAGCAATCAATTCCAGCCCCGCACCCATGGTGGGCATGACCGAACCGCCGGTGAGGGGGTTCCTGTATTCGTAGCTCGAGCCGTCCTTCTTCAAGGCCTTGTAGCTTTCATCCCACTTGTACAGAAAGACCGGCGAGTAGGGCCTGGACCAGTTCTCGCGCGATAGCGGCGCGGGCGTCTGCGCCAGCTTCGGATGCACCTCGTAGAAATTGGCGTCGAGCGAGTTCATGAGCGGGATGTCGAGCCCGTCCTGCCAGACGCATTGCGTGCCGTCCGCCTCGACGCCGTGGTCGTGCCAGGTGCCGTTCGGCGTCAGCACGAAGTCGCGCGCGCCGAGGCTGAGGCGCTCGCCGTCGACCACGGTATACGCGCCCTTGCCTTCCATGACGAAGCGCAAGGCGGAGGCCTGGTGGCGGTGCGCCGAGGTGGACTCGCCCGGGTTCATGATCTGCACGCCGGTGTAGAGCAGGCCGGCCGCCGCGCTCCATTCCTTGCGGCCGGGGTTGACCAGCATCACGACGCGCCGGGCCGCCTTTTCCGCGCTGACCAGCTCGGGCGCCTTGCGCACCAGCGGCTCGATGTCGCGCCACTTCCAGAGGATCGGCACCGACTTCGGCTGCGGGTACCAGGGCTCGATCTCGTTGGCGACGTTCCACAGCGCGCCCAGCTCGCGCTGCTCCAGCTCGCGGTAGTACGCGTCGAGCTCCGGCGTGTCCTCGACGTTGGCGCGGCCTGCGACGTTTTCCCGCTTCATGGCTCCGGCTCAGACTCCCAGATAGCGATGCTGCACCCCGGGCTGCGCGGCCAGCTCGTCCGACGAGCCGCTCCAGACCACCCGGCCTTTTTCCAGCATGTAGTGTACGTCCGCGACCCGCAGCAGGGCACGGATGTCCTTGTCGATCAGCAGGATCGCGAGCCCGAGGGCCTTGAGCTGCGCGAGCGAGCGGTAGATCTCGACCCGGATCAGCGGCGCCAGGCCCTCGGTCGCCTCGTCCAGGATCAGCAGCTTCGGGTTGGTCATGAGCGCGCGGCCGATGGCGAGCATCTGCTGCTCGCCGCCGGAGAGCTGGTTGCCGTAGCTCTTCTGCCTTTGCTTCAGGTTCGAGAACAGGCCGAACACGCGCTCGAGCGTCCAGGGGTCGCGCGCGCCGAGGCGGTTGGAGGCGGTGGCGACCAGGTTCTCCCGCACCGTGAGGTTGGGAAAGATCTGGCGCCCTTCGGGCACCAGGCCCAGGCCGGCCTGCGCGATGCGGTAGCTGGGCAGCCCGCCGAGCGCGCGGCCGGCGAACGCGACGCGGCCGGCGCGCGGGCGCACCATGCCCATGATCGAGAGCACGGTGGTGGTCTTGCCCATGCCGTTCCTGCCCAGCAGCGTCGCCACCTGGCCCTCGGCGACCGAGAGCGAGACGCCGAACAGCACCTGGCTCGGCCCGTAGCAGGTCTCGAGGCCTTCGACCGCCAGCATCAGGCCTCCTCGCCGAGGTAGGCGCGCTGCACCTCGGCGTTGGCACGGATCTCCGCGGGCGCGCCGGTGGCGACGATGCGGCCGTAGACCAGCACCGAGATGCGGTCGGCGAGCGTGAACACCGCGTCCATGTCGTGCTCGACCAGGACCATCGTCTTCTCGCCCTTGAGGGTGCGCAGCAGCTCGACCATGCGCTGCGATTCCTCGGCCCCCATGCCGGCCACCGGCTCGTCGAGCAGCAGCAGCCGCGGCCGCGTCGCGAGCGCCATCGCGATCTCGAGCTGGCGCTGTTCGCCGTGGGACAGGTTGGCGGCAACGGTTCCCGCCCGGTCCTGAAGGTTGACCTCCTTGAGAAAGCCCAAGGCGGGCCCGGTGAGCGACGCATCCGCCCGGGCGCGGCCCCAGAATCTGAAGGAGTGGCCGGAATGCGCCTGCACCGCGAGCGCGACGTTCTCGAGCGCGCTGAAGTCGGGGTAGATGCTGGTGATCTGGAACGAGCGCGCCAGCCCGCGGTGCGAGCGCTGCGGCGCGGGCAGCGCCGTGATGTCCTCGCCGGCGAAGCGGATCCGCCCGGCGTCCGGGCGCAGCTCGCCGGCGAGCTGCTTGATGAAGGTGGTTTTGCCGGCGCCGTTCGGGCCGATGACGGCGTGCGTCTCGCCCTCGCGCACGTCGAAGTCCACCGCGTCGGTCGCGACCAGCGCGCCGAACGACTTGTGCAGCCCCAGCACCTCGAGCAGGGGGCTATTCATGCCTGCCCGGGATCAGCCCGGCGAGGCCGCGCCGCGCGAACAGGACCACCAGCACCAGGATCGCGCCGAGGTAGAGCTGCCAGTGGTCGGCCAGCCACGCCTTCGGCAGCAGCGTCGTCCCCGAAAGGAAGTCTTCGAGCAGCAGGAAGGCGGCGGCGCCGAGCAGCGGCCCGGCCGAGGTCGCGACGCCGCCCAGGATCACCATGAACATCAGCTCGCCGGAGCGCGTCCAGTTCATGAAGTCGGGCGTCAGGTAGGCCGTGTGGTTGACGAGCAGCGCGCCCGCGAGCCCGCACATCGCGCCGGCGATGACGAACGCCGCCAGCCGGTAAGGGTAGGGCGAGAAGCCGATGGCGCGGCTGCGCGCCTCGTTGGAGCGCGCCGCCTGCAGCGCGAGGCCGAAGCGCGAGTTCACCAGCCGGTCGACCAGCAGCAGCGAGGCCGCCAGGATCGCCAGCACCAGGTAGTAGAACGCGGCGGGGTGGTCGAGGTCGATCAGGCCGGCGAACTGGCTGCGCAGCTTCAGGCGCATGCCGTCGTCGCCGCCGTACTCCTCGATCGAGATGCCCAGGTAGTACAGCATCTGCGTGAAGGCGAGCGTGATCATGATGAAGTAGATGCCGCTGGTGCGCAGCGAGATGGCGCCGATCGCCAGCGCGACCAGCGCGGACGCGCCGATCGCCACCGCCCACTGCAGCCAGCCGCTGTCGATGCCGTAGTAGCCGAGCACGCCGACCGCGTAGGCGCCGATGCCGAGGTAGGCCGCGTGCCCGAACGACACCATGCCGCCGTAGCCGAGGATCAGGTTCAGGCTCACCGCGGCGATGGCGAAGATCATCACGCGGCGCAGCAGGTCGAGGTAGAAGGGCTCGTTGAGCCACGCGGCGAGCGGCGGCACCGCGGCGAGCGCCAGCAGCAGGCCGGCGAGGACCCAGCGCCGCGCGCTCATGCGCCGCCTCGCGCCGGGAACAGCCCCTCGGGACGCAGCGCCAGTACTACCGCCATCAGCACGTAGATCAGCATCGAGGCGAGCGCCGGGCCCGCGGTGTCCGCCGCAGGCGCCGACAGCACGGTCGCGAGCATCGGCTTGAGGAATGCGCGGCCGAGCGTGTCCACCATGCCGACGAGCAGCGCGCCGAGGAACGCGCCCCGGATCGAGCCGATGCCGCCGATCACGATCACCACGAACACCTGGATCAGGATCTGCTCGCCCATGCCGGGCTGCACCGCGTAGACCGGCCCCGCCAGCACGCCGGCGAGCCCCGCGAGCGCCGCGCCGAATCCGAACACCAGCGTGTACAGCAGCCGGATGTTGACCCCCAGCGCGGCGACCATGGCGCGGTTGCTCGCGCCGGCGCGGATCAGCATGCCGAGGCGGGTGCGCTGCACGACGTACCAGAGCAGCACCGCGACCGCGAGGCCCGCCCCGATGATCACCAGGCGGTAGACCGGGTAGACCAGCCCCCCGGGGAACGCGACGTGGCCGGCGAGGGCATCGGGGAAGCTGCTGAAGATCGCCGAGCGGCCCCACACGATCGCGATCAGCTCGTTGAAGAACAGGATCAGGCCGAAGGTGGCGAGCACCTGGGCGAGATGGTCGCGCTCGTAGAGCCGGCGCAGCGCCACCAGCTCGACCGCCATGCCGACGACCAGCGTGCCGGCGAACGCGAGCACCGCGCCCGCGAACCAGGACCCGGTCCACTGCGTGAACGCCACCGACAGGTACGCGCCCACCATGTAGAGCGAGCCGTGCGCGAGGTTGACGAGGTTCATGATGCCGAACACGAGCGTCAGCCCGGCCGCAAGCAGGAACAGCATCACCCCGAGCTGCAGGCCGTTCAGGGCCTGCTCGGCAATAAGAACGAGATCCATGAAAGAAAAGGGGCGCCGGAGCGCCCCTTCATCGTAGCAGCAGAGCCGCCGCTACTTCATCTTGCACTCCTGGTAGTAGGCGTCCTTGTGGTTGTGGAACACCGTCTTCTGGATCTCCATCACCGGCACCGCGCCCGCCGACTTGCCGGCGACCGCCTTCAGCAGGTAGAAGTTCTCGATCGGGAAATGGTTGATGTTGTATGTATATTTCCCGCGCGTGGAGGCGTAGTCCGCCTTCTCCATCGCCGCGATCATGCCCTTCTGGTCGGACAGGTTGCCCTTTACCGCGCGCACCGCCGAGTCGATCAGCAGGATGCCGTCGTAGCTCTGCGCGCCGTAGAAGGACGGCAGCTTGCCGTACTTCTTCTGGTAGTCGGCGACGAACTTCTCGTTGGCCGGGTTCTTCAGGTCCGGGCTCCAGTAGCGGGTCTCGTACTGCCCGAGCCCGGCGTGCTGCACCGCCGGCAGCGAGAGCTCATCCAGCGTGAACACCGAGTAGAGCGGGATCTCGCCGCGCAGCCCGGCCTGCGAGTACTGCTTCATGAACTGGATGCCCATGCCGCCGGGGTAGAACACCATCACCGCCTTCGGCTTCTTCGCGCGCAGCTGCGAGATCTCGGCCTGGTAGTCGGTCTGGCCGAGGCGCGTGTAGACCTCGTCGACGATGTGCCCCTTGTAGTAGCGCTTGAACCCGGTGAGCATGTCCTTGCCGGCGGCGTAGTTCGGCGCCATCAGGTACACGTCCTTGATGCCGGAGTCCTGCATGTACTTGCCCATGGCCTCGGGCGTCTCGTCGTTCTGCCAGGACGTGGTGAAGAACAGCCGGTTGCACTGGGCGCCGGCCAGCTCGTGGGGGCCGGCGTTGGTGCCGACCATGATCGTGCCCGCGCCGGTGACCGTCGGCTCGACCGCGAGCATGACGTTGGACCAGATCACGCCGGCGACGAAGTTGACGTGGTCGCGCTTGAGCATTTCCTCGGCGACCTGCTTGCCGACGTCGGGCTTGAACTGGTCGTCGCCGTAGATGACCTCGGTGTCGAGGCCGCCGACCTTGCGGTGCAGGTGGTCGAGCGCGAGCTCGACCGAGTTCTTCATGTCGGCGCCGATCGCGCCGACCGGGCCGGAGAACGTGGCGATGAAGCCGATCTTGAGCTTCTGCTGCGCGAACGCGGGCGCCGCGGCGAAGCACGCGGCCATCAGCCCCGCGAGCGCGAAGCGTGCAGGATGTCGCATGGGTATTCCTCCTCTCGATTTGAGTCTAGCAAGCAGGCTCAGGGGTGTCTAGGATTCCGGGTGGCATGCTTTATATTTCCGGGCTCGTCAAGCGCTTCGGCGCGCGCACCGTTCTCAGCCAGGTCTCGCTCCGCATTGGTGCGGGCGAGTACGTGGCGGTGATCGGCGAATCCGGCATCGGCAAGTCGACGCTGCTCAACATCGTCGCCGGGCTCGAGCCGGCGGACGCGGGCAAGGTGTACTTCCACGACGCCGACATCACCGCGCTCAGCGACGACGAGCGCACCGCGCTGAGGCGCGAGCAGTTCGGCTTCGTGTTCCAGGCCTTCCACGTGCTCCCGCACCTCAGCGTGCGGCAGAACGTCGGCCTGCCGCTGCTGCTGCGCGGCTTCCCCAGCACCGAGATCGAGCAGCGCGCCGCGGCGATGCTGGTCGCGGTGGGCCTTGGCGGCCGCGACGCCAGCCTGCCGCGCGAGCTCTCGGGCGGCGAGCTGCAGCGGGTCGCGATCGCGCGCGCCCTGGTCGGGGAGCCGAGGCTGGTGCTGGCGGACGAGCCGACGGGCAACCTCGACCCGGAGAACGCGCGCCAGGTGCTCGAGCTGCTGCGGCTGCAGGTGAAGGCGCACGGGGCGGCGGGAATCCTGGTGACGCACTCCGAGGCGGCGGCGGCAACCTGCGACCGGCGCTTCCGCCTCACCGCGACCGGCCTGCAGGCGCTCTGATCAGCGCGGCCGGCGCCCGATCCAGCGGATTTGCCGCTGGTAGGCGACCGGAGGCGCCTTCGCCTCGCTCTCGGCCATCGCCGCCAGGCGCGCTTCCTTCTGCGGCGTGTTCTCCGGGATCGCCTCGAGCGCATCCTTCAGCAGCGGCTCGTAGTCGGCGCCCACCGGGCAGACGTCGGCGCAGCGGCGGCAGCCCGTGATGACGCCGGCGCCGCGAAGGATGCTCTGCCAGAGGTCGAAGCTGTCTTCCGAGCGCAGCATCGCCTTCTTGCGCGCCGGATCCGGCTCGTCGATCACGCGCCCGAGGTACCCGGAGAGCTGCGCGAAGCCGTGCGGCGAGCGGTAGCGGTCGCAGGCCTCCCAGTCGCGCTCCCAGTGGCCGATGACGTCGCCGGGGCAGGCCTTGAGGCAGCGCCCGCATTCGGGGCCGAGGCAGAGCGCCTCTCCCATGGGGTGGTCGCATTCCACGTCCACGGAGCACAGCACCGCGGTCAGCACCACGCGCGGCCCGAACTGCGGCGTCAGCAGCTGCTCGTTCAGGCCGAGCGTGCCGAGCCCGGCCTCGACCGCGGCATGCGGCAGCGAGAGCAGCGTGCGCTGGTGCCGCTTCGGGTCGCCGTCGTAGCGCCAGGGGTCTACGTGCGTCGGCGGCACGATCAGCGCCGGATACCCCGTGTCCTCGAGCCAGTACACCAGCTCGAGCGAGACCTCCTCCAGGAAGGTGAGCGACAGCTCGTCGTTGTAGTACTTGTTGCGGTCGTTCCAGGCGCGGATGCGCGAGGTGCCGGCCTGCAGGCGCGCCGCGAGCACGATGACGCGGCCGCCGTCGTGCTCGGTGATCGACTGCGTGTCGAGCGCCGCGCCCTCCGCAATGCCGACGAGGTCGGCGCCGAGCGCGCGCGCCTTCTCCTTGATTTCTTCCGCAGTGAGTTTTCGCCGGAAGACGTTCACTCGCCCGCCTTCGCCTTCTGCAGGCGCTTGAATGCTTGCAGCTGCCGCGCGACGATGCCGCGGTAGCCCTGCTCGCCGACCCAGCGCAGGTTCCATTCGGAGAGCCCCGGGATGTCGTCGCGCTCGTCCCGCTCCCAGGACCTGCGCGCCTGCTTGAACGCGGCCGCCTTGGCCGCCTTCTCGGGCGTCCTCTCCGGGATCTCCTTCTGGATGTCGGCGAGGTGCGCGTGGTAGTCGTTTCCGACGGGGCAGACCGCCAGGCAGCGCGGGCAGTCGCCGAAGGAGCCGACCACGCGCAGCAGTCCCTGCCAGAAGCCGAACAGATCGCGCGACTGGAGGGCCTGCCTTCTTTGATCGGCGGATTCAAGATCGAAGAAGCGATCGAAGAACTTGGTGATCTGCGCGTAGCCGAACTCCTGCGCCTCGGTGGCGCAGCCTGCCTTGTCGAGCCCCCACTGGCGCACTGCGTCGGGAGGGCAGGCGTGAAGGCAGCGGCTGCACGACTCGCCGATGCAGACCTGCTCTTCCATCCTGCGGTCGGCCTCGAGCTCGAGCTCGGTGAGGATGCCGGTGAGGTACACTCGCGGGCCGAACTCGGGCGTGAGGATGTTGACCTCCAGTCCGAGCGTGCCCAGGCCCGCCTCGACGCCGAGGTGGCGCGTCGAAAGCTGGCCGTAGCTCGCGCGCTTCATGTCCCAGACGGTCTCTTGCGCCGCGAGCGTGAACGAGGGGTGGCCGCAGCGCTCCAGCTCCTGGGCGAGCTTGAGCGCGATGCGGTCCATGCGCCGCAGCACCAGCATGTCGAGGTACTGCACGGGGAGGTTGGACTTGCAGCGGAAGGCGCCCGCCGGAATGCGCTGCACGACCACGACCACGCTCTTCACGTAGGGCGATATGCGCTCGGGCGTCTGCGGCCAGCGCGGGTCGGGCGGGAAGGCGTTGAGGGTCGCGGCGGAGGCGATGCCGCAGAGGTCGGCGCCGAGCTCCCTGGCGCGGCGCTTTACCGCGGCGGCGTCGAGCGGCGCGCCGAGCGGCGTGCCGCGCCTCAGTGCCCGGGACATGGCTCCAGTATACGGTAGCGTGCTACGCTGCCGCGCCATGCCGCTCGCGCTGCCACGGTCGAGGCAGGAGATCTCGAGGCTCCAGTCGGAGCGCAAACGTGCGGCGGTCGAGCAGGCGCAGCGCTCGCCGTTCTGGCAGCGGCGCTTGCCGAAGCTCGATCTCGCCCGCCTCGACGATCCCGGGGAGTGGCGCAAGATCCCCATCCTCGACAAGGACACGCTGCGCACGCTCGGCGACGCGCAGTTCTACGACGGTTTCTGCGTCGCGCCGCAGGACGGCATCGCGGAGTTCTGGCGCTCGGGAGGCGTCACCGGCCAGCCGCTGTTCTATCCGCGCAGCCCGCGCGACATCGAGTTCGGGCTGCTGTCGTTCGCGCGCACCTTCGACTGCGCCGGCGTCGGGCGCGGCGAGCGGGCGCACGTCTCCTTCCCGATGGGCATCCACCCCGTGGGCCAGATCTTCTGCCGATCGGCGGAATCGCGCGGCATCGCGGCGAACTGGGCCGGCGCGGGCGCCTCGACGCCCTCGGCGCTGCAGCTGGAGCTGATCAAGCGCCTGCGGCCGACGGCATGGCTCGGCATGTCGAGCTACGCCCTGCACCTGGCCAACCTGGCGGAGGCGGGCGCGGTAGAGGCGCCGTTCGAGTCGGTAAAGCGCGTGCTGACCTCGGCCGAGCCGGTATCGCAGGCGAAGCGCGACAAGATCGAGCGCAGCTGGGGCGCGAAGCTCACCGATACCTTCGGCATGACCGAGGCCGGGATGATGGGCGCCGAGAGCCCGCAGGACCCGCCCGGCTCGGGCTTTCGCATCTGGAGCGACATGTATTACTGCGAGGTGCTGGATCCCAAGTCGCTCGAGCCGGCGACGGAGGGCGAGGTCGGCACGCTGGTGGTGACCGCGCTCTGGACCCACAACGTGACGCCGTTCCTGCGCTGGAGCTCCGGCGACCTCGTCACCTGGCGCGAGGCCGAAGACGGGGCGGGGCCGTTCTCGGTCTTCCCGCTCCTGAAGCACGCGCACCGCACCGCCGGGTTCTTCAAGGTGCGCGGCGTCAACCTCGGCCACCAGGACCTCGAGGACTTCATGTTCCGGCACCACGAGATCTGCGACTTCCGGGCCGAGGCGGTGAACGAGGGCGACAACGACTTCCTGCGGCTCTCGATCGAGGTTCGCAAGGAGGCCGACGCGACGGCCGTCTGCGCCACCCTCGTCGCGCAGATGCGCAACAAGTTCGAGCTGACGCCGCAGGTCGTGGTCCTCGAGACCGGGACCCTGGCGCGCGAGTTCGAGGCCAACGTCAAGGCCGCCCGCTTCGTCGACCGGCGGGGCTAGCACGCAGAAACGTGGTCTGCCCCTGTTTTTGCAAAAAAAGTGCAAAAACGGTGCAAAAACGGGGTCAGACCACGTTCTCTCAGCGCGGCTTGAAGAGGCGCCGGGCGGGGAAGGGGAGCTTGGCGCCGGCGAGCGCCTCCTCGATGCGCAGGCCCTCGTTCCACTTCGCCATGCGCTCGGAGCGCGAGAAGCTGCCGACCTTGAGCTGCGGGACGCTCCAGCCGACCGCGAGGTGCACGATCGACACGTCCTCGGTCTCGCCCGAGCGCGCCGAGACGATCGAGCGGTAGCCGGCTTCGTCGGCCGCGCGCAGGCAGGCCAGGGTTTCGGTCACCGTCCCGACCTGATTGGGCTTGAGCAGCACCGCGTTGCAGCAGCCCCTCGCCTTCCCTTCCTTCACTTTCTTCTCGCTGGTGACGAAAAAATCGTCGCCCACGATCTGGACCCGGTCGCCCGCGCTCCGGGTGAACGCCGCCATCGCGGCGGCGTCGTGCTCGGCGAAGGGATCCTCGACCGAGACGATCGGGTAGCGCTCGATCCAGCGCAGCAGCATGGCGTGCAGCTGCTCCGGCGTCAGCGAGCGGTCCTCGAGCGCGAGGTGGTAGCGCCCGCCGCGCCAGAGCTGCGTCGCGGCGACATCGAGCGCGATCGCGACGTCGGCGCCCGGCTCGAAGCCGGCGTCGGCGATCGCGCCGGTCAGCTCGGCGAGCCCTTCCTCGTTCGACTTGAAGGCCGGCCAGTAGCCGCCCTCGTCAGCCACGCCCTGCAGCTGGCCGCGCTTGGCGAGCCGCGCTGCGGCGGCCTGGTAGACCTCCGCGGTCCACTCCAGGCACTCGGCGAAGCTGCCGGCGCCTACGCAGATCACCATATAGTCCTGCAGGTCGATGCGGCCGCGGGCGTGCGCGCCGCCGCCGAAGATCTGGATCTGCGGCACCGGCATCGCCAGCTTGCGGTCGCCCGCGAGGTGGCGCCACAGCGGGCGGTGCGCGGCGGCGGCGGCGGCGTGCGCCGCAGCGAGCGACACGGCGACGACGGCGTTGCCGCCGAGCCGCGACTTGTCAGGAGTGCCATCGAGCGCGATCAGCGCGGCGTCGATCGCTCCCTGCTCGAGCTGCTTCCCGATCAGCGCCTTCCTGATGATCGTGTTCACCGTGTGCACCGCCTGCCGCACGTCCGCGCTCTTCGCCTCGCCGGCGCCGGTGGAGGCGCCCGCCGGCGCGATGGCACGGCCGCGCACGGTCTTCAGCACCACCTCCGCCTCGACGGTGGGCCGGCCGCGCGAGTCCCAGACCTTGCGCCCGACGACGTCTACGATGCGCGCCATGCTTCGCTGACCTCGGCGAGCGTCGCCGGCGGCTTGCGCAGCAGCGGGGACGCGACCCGGCGCACGCGCTCCTTCTGCGCCTCGTCGGTGACGTAGTCGACCGGCGACTTGCCGTCGACGCGCGCGAGCAGCAGCCCGGGCAGCAGGGTTGCCGTTCGCATTTCCAGCTCCGAGGTCCTTTCCCAGCCCACTTGTGAAAAATACGATCGAGACAAAACATCGAAACACCTCAAGAACCGGTCGCTCGCCTGAGGCACCCAGAGGCACTTGAGCAGCAGGTGGTTCAGGCAGAAGGCGAGGTCGAACGCCGGGTCGCCGTACCAGGCGCATTCGGCGTCGAGAAACACGGGACCGCCGGCGGCGACCAGGATGTTCTTCGGGCTGACGTCACCGTGGACCAGCGCAAGACGGGTTTGCGCAGTTCTTTCCGACAGCGTTTTCAGCCTGTCCCTCAAGTTTTCATGAGCAACGGCGGTTGCGATGAGGTAGGGCTCGAGGCGGAGCGCGTGGAAGCTGGCGTCGGTGGCGAACTGCGCGGCGACGTCGGGACGGCCCGCGGTGGCGGCGTGGATCCTGCCGAGGCGCGCGCCGACCTCGCGGGCGAATTCCGGGTCGGCTTCGCCCCTCGCCAGCAGCGACTTCCAAACCGGGGCGCCGCCGAGGTACTCCATGGCGAAGATGCCGGCGTCGTCCCCCGCCAGCACGCGCGGCGCGGCGCCGGGCACGATTGCGTTCGCCGCCTCGAGCCAGCGCCGCTCGTAGCGGTTGCGCTCCACCGGCGCCTCCCACAGCTGGGCCACGCGCAGCCGCGGCAGCGCGCGCTTCACCACCAGCGCGTCTCCCACGCGCCAGATATCGGACGACACCCCCCCGGCGAGGGCCGTCGCTCCCGCGGAGGCGAGGCCGTGCCGCTCCAGGAAGGCGGCGATCTCCTCAGGGAGCGAGGCGCTCAAGGGTCCAGCCGCCGCCGGGCGCCAGGCGGTACCGCAGGCGGTCGTGCAGCCGGTTCTCGCGGCCCTGCCAGAACTCGATGCGTTCCGGCACGACGCGGTACCCGCCCCAGTGCGCCGGGCGGGGCGGCGCGTCGCCGTACCTGGCCTGCATTTTGTGGAATTCGGCCTCCAGCGCCGCGCGGCCGGCCACCGCTTCGCTCTGCGGGGACGCGCAAGCCGAGAGACGCGCGCCCACCGGCCGGGTGGCGAAATAGGCGTCGGACTCGGCCGCGGCGACCTTCGCTACCCGGCCCTCGATGCGCACCTGCCGCTCGAGCTGCGCCCAGAGAAACACCAGGCAGGCGCGCGGGCGCGCGGCGAGCTGCCGGCCCTTGGCGCTGTCGTAATTCGAGTAGAAGACGAAGCCGCCGCCCTCCACGCCCTTCAGCAGCACGATGCGCGCGTCCGGGGCGCCGTCCGCGCCGGCCGTGGCGAGCGTCATCGCGTTGGCGAGCGGCAGGTCCGCGGCGAGCGCGTCCTTGAACCAGCGCTCGAACTGCAGGAACGGGTCGCGCGCGGCATCGCCTTCGGCGAGCCCGGCGCGCATGTATTCCCGGCGGAGCTCGGCGAGGCTTGCGGCGATTTTCATCGAGCGCAGATTCTATAATGCCGCCATGGCGCTGGAGGCGGCCGCGCAGGAGATCTTCGACTACGGCCACGGCATCAGCGCCGTCGACAGCGTCTACGACCGGCGCCTGCAGACCGCGATCCACCTCGTGGTGGAGCGGGGCCGCGCGGCGGTGATCGACACCGGCACCGCGCACGCGGCGCCGCGCGTGCTCGCCGCGCTCGCGGCGAAGGGGCTGGCGCCGGCGGACGTGGACTACGTCATCCTGACGCACGTGCATCTGGACCATGCCGGGGGCGCGGGGCAGCTGATGGCGCGCCTGCCGGGCGCGCGTCTCACGGTGCACCCGCGCGGGGCGCGCCACATGATCGATCCCTCGCGTCTCCTCGCGGCGACGGTCGCGATCTACGGCGAGGCGGAGACGCGCCGCCTCTACGGCGAGATCCTGCCGGTGCCGGCGGCGCGGGTGATCGAGACGCCGGAGGGCGCGGCGCTGAGCCTCGCCGGGCGCGAGCTACGGTTCCTCGACGTGCCCGGGCACGCGCTGCACCACGTCGCCATCCGCGACGGGCGCACCGGCCACGTCTTCGCCGGCGACACCTTCGGCTTCTCCTACCGGGAACTCGACCGGGACGGCCGCCAGTTCGCGTTTCCGACCACCAGCCCGACCCAGTTCGATCCCGCCGCGCTGCACCGCTCGATCGACCGCCTGGCCGGCCTCGCGCCCGAAGCGGTCTACGTCACGCACTTCGGCCGCCTCGAGGGAATCGGCCGGCTCGCCTCCGACCTGCATCGCCTGGTCGACGCCCATGCCGCGCTCGCGGAGCGGCACCGCGCCGCCGGCGCCGAGCGAAAACGTCTGCTGCGCGAGGGCGTTAGCGCGCTGGTGCTCAAGGAGCGGGAGCGCCAGGGATGGCGCCTGCCGAGCGAGAAAGTGCTTGAAGTGTTCGCGCTCGACGTCGAGCTGAACGCGCAGGGACTCGAAGCCTGGCTCGATTCCAGAGGGAAAACGGTCAAAAAAAGCGGCGGAAACGATTGACATCGCCCTCTGAGTTCGTGCATTGTTCGGCCACCGCTGCCCCGACGACGGCGGGAGGAATTTCGGGATCCCTGCAAGTCCTATCGATCAGAGGAGAATTCAGATGGCGAAGAAGAAGGCGAAGAAGAGCGGCAAGAAGCGCAAGCCGAATGCCGCGTTCATGAAGGCGATGACCCCGAGCGCGGCGCTCGCCGCGGTCATCGGCTCGAGCGCGATGCCTCGCACCGAGGTCACCAAGAAGATCTGGGGCTACATCAAGCGCAACAGCCTCCAGGACAAGAAGAACCGCCGCATGATCAACGCCGACGACAAGCTGAAGCCCGTGTTCGGCGGCAAGTCGTCGGTCTCGATGTTCGAGATGACGAAGCTCGTCAACAAGCACCTCAAGTAACCGTCCCACCCTGCCGGGGCGTCGGTCCCCGGCAGGGCCTTTCCCAGTGAATCCCAGCAGCCTCGCGCAGCCCGTTGCGGCAGCGCGGCGGTGCGCTTTTGCCCTCCTGCTGTCGCTTGCTGTCTAGCCCGGGCCCGGCGAGGCCGATCGGGGTGCGCGCTGCTCGATTCACGGCGTGGCTGGTCGTGCCGCTGCTCGTTTCCTGCGCCTCGCCCCCGGAGAATTGGGTCGAGGCCGGCAAGGGAAAGAAGTCGGTGCTGTACGTGCTTTCCGAGTCGACGACCTACTACGTGGATCCGACGACCATCGCGAAGGAAGGCAACCTGCGCAAGGTCTGGGAGATCCATGACCTCGGCGAGAAGGGGGCGCAGCACGAACGCTCAGTGCTTGCCGAGGTGGAATACGACTGCAGGCTCTTCAGGATGAGGACCGTGGCGGCCACCGGGCATTCCCTGCCCATGGGGCGAGGCGAGATCATTCCCCTGCGCAACGTGTCGGACGACTGGATCCTGCTGAGGCGCAATCGCCCCGACGACGCGGTCTTCGTCAAGATACTCGACCTGGCCTGCGCCCAGGGACGGTAGAGGAGGGACGAGGATGATCCGCCGCATCGAAGGACTGCCCGAGGGCGTGCTCGGCTTCCAGGCGCAAGGCAGGGTGAGCGCGAGCGACTACGCGACCGTGCTGACTCCGGCGGTCGAGGTGGCGTTCAAGCAGCGCGACAAGCTGCGGCTGCTCTACCAGATCGGCCCGGAGTTCACCGGGTTCGATGCCGGCGCGGCATGGGACGACATGAGGGTCGGCCTGAAGCACTATCTCAGCTGGGAGAAGCTCGCGCTGGTGTCGGACGTCGAGTGGATCCGCAGCTCGGCTGCGCTTTTCGGCGCGCTGATGCCGGCGCAAGTGCGGATCTTCGCCAACGGCGAGCTGGAGGCGGCGAAGCGCTGGGTGAGCGAGTAGCGGCGTAGGATTGAACCCCCTGTCGAGGAGAGGAGGCAGTCATGGCACTGAAGGAAAAAGCGGACACACTGCTGCGCAAGGCGACGGATTCGGGAGACGTGCCGGGAGTGGTGGCGATGCTGACCGACCGCAACGGCGCCACCTATGAGGGGGCGTTCGGCAAGCGGGTGCAGGGGCAAAGCGCGGCGATGACGCTCGACACGGTGGTCTGGATCGCCTCGATGACCAAGGCGCTCACCAGCACGGCGGCTATGCAGATGGTGGAACAGGGCAAACTGCAGCTGGATGCGCCGGCGAGCAAATGGGCGCCGCAGCTGGCGAATGCGAAGGTGCTAGAAGGCTTCGACGCCGCCGGCCAGGGCAAGCTCCGGGCGCCGAAATCGCAGATCACGCTGCGCCAGCTCCTTACGCACACTGCGGGCTTCGGCTACGACATCTGGTCGGCCGACCTGGTGCGTTTCCAGGAGAAGAACGGCATTCCGGGCATCATTTCCTGCAGCAATGCCGCACTCACGACGCCGCTGCTGTTCGATCCGGGCACGCGCTGGAACTACGGCATCAACATCGACTGGGCGGGCAAGATGGTCGAGGCGGCTTCGGGCATGAA
>Ga0335085_10005951_pt1 | contig 19426 bp, 17 predicted proteins | sample Lox_Sample_45_FD_206712 | JGI IMG/M metagenome (GOLD analysis project Ga0335085, IMG submission 206712) | Soil microbial communities from Loxahatchee National Wildlife Refuge, Florida, United States - Lox_Sample_4.5 | ecosystem: Environmental > Terrestrial > Soil > Wetlands | place: USA...
CCCGTGGCTCGCTCAACCGCTTCGTCCGGCCACAGCAATACCGTCAGCTCACCCAGCTTGGCCGATTCCTCCAAAAAACGCAGATCGCGCGATTTGACGTTATCAAACCCGCCGCTGACGATCACCTGGGGCTGCGCGGAGATCACGATTGAATTTTCAACGCCAGCGCAATTTTCCCCGCGGGCATTTCCGGCAGCGTCACATGCAGGCCCGCGGCGTCGCGAGTGAATTTCAATTTGCCGCGCGCGCCGAGCAAACGAACGCTCCCAATCTTGCCCGGCCAATTCGCCGAATCGCTCGCCAGTGATTTGACTGTCACCTGGCCATCCTTGGGAATTTCCAAAACAATCGCGTAAACAATGTGGCCGTCTTTCGATTGCGTAAAGCGAATGTCCTCCGGCGTAAACGCCGCTTTCTGCACATCCCTTTGCCCGCCGAACTGGCCCTTGTCCGCGCTCATCGTAGACGGGCCTTCGCCATAAACTTTCCACGGCCGCGTCGCGTAAATCGCCTCCCCGTTCACCTTCAGCCACGCGCCAATCTCGCTCACGATTTGGATTTCATCGCTGTCCGGCATTCCGCCCCGCTGCAACGGCACGCTCAGCATCAGGTTCCCGTTTTTGCTCACGATATCGGCGAGCATCCGCACCACCGACGAGGCCGATTTGTAGCGATGCTGCTCAAAAATCGCACGGTCGTAATGCCACGAGCCGAGGCACGTATCTGTCTGCCATGGCAGCGGCAAAATTCCCGCCGCCTTCCCGCGCTCGATGTCATACGTCAACGCCTCGCGCTCCATCGGGTCCAACATTTTCCCGTTCACCACCGCCTCATTGCGGCCATGACGTTGAATGCTCGAATTATAGATGTGCGCGACCAGGTTCAGGCCAATTTCATCCGTCACGCCATGAAACGGCAACACCGTGTCATCAAAATAAATCATGTCCGGCTGGTAATCGTCCCAAAGCTGCTTCGTGCGCAGAAAAAATTTCTCCATGTAAGCCGCGTCCGGAATGCTGCTGCCCTTCGCCGCATTCCAATCCCATTCGAGCCGCTTGCCCGGCACATGGTTCTGCGCATACAAATCCTGCGGATCCAGTCCGTCCCACCACAACCCCTTGCCATCGGCCTTCGTCAGCTTGCCATCATAAGGCACGCCCGCCATTGGGCCGCTTGTGTCCGCGCCCTGCGCCACTTCATACCACGACCACGCGTGCGCCGCGTGAACGCTTACCGCAAATCGCAATCCATTCTTCCGCGCCGCCTTCGCCCAGCCGCCGATCAAATCCTTCTTCGGCCCGATGGCCACCGAATTCCACGGCTGATATTTCGAATTGTAGTTGTCGAAGTTGTCGTGATGATTCGCCAGCGCCATGAAATATTTCGCGCCATTTTCCTTGTAAAACTTCAGCAGCTTGTCCGGGTCAAAATCCGCCGCCTTCCATTCATGAATCACATCCTTGAAACCGTTGGTGGAAGGATGGCCATATTCCTGGAGATGAGACCGATAGTCTGCGTCCCCCTGAATGTACATCTTGCGCGCGTACCAATCGCCGTGCTCCGGCTCGCATTGCGGCCCCCAGTGCGCCCAGATGCCGAACTTCGCATCGCGAAACCACTCCGGCGTCTGGTAATTCGTCAGCGAACTCCAGTCCGCCTTGAAAGGCCCCTTCGCAATCTCCGGCAATTTCAATTCAATCGCCCCGTTGGTTTGCGCAAAAACAGTCGCCAGCCAAAAGCTGCCGAACAAAACGCCGAATATTTTCTGGGTTGTTTTCATAATGATTTTTTTGCCGTTCGGACTTTTACTTTGAAAGCGCCAGGCACCGATTCTTTCGATGCCACCATCAGATAACCACCGCCGCAACCGGAATACATCACGCCCGAATACTGCCGCCGATACGCCGCCAGCAATCCCATCAAATCCACGTGAATCAGCGGATGCCGCACCACGTGCGGCAGCAACGCCTCCCAGCATTTCATGTTCAAATTGAACGAAGCCCCCAGCGCTTTCGCGTCCATCTTCACGATTGCATCATAACAATCGCGCCCCGATTGCCCCAGCTTCGCCACCCATTTCGGCTCCAGATTTTTCACGCCCAGCGGGCTGTAACCCTCCGGTCTCGGCTCAACCGGCACCAGGTGCAGCACCTTCTCCAGCCACCGCGCGACCTTCGGGCTGTTGCACGACTCGATGTGCGACGGAAAAACTCCCCCTTCCACTTTGAAATCATAATCCAGCCGGTTCACACCCGGATACACCAACCCAATCATATCCTGCGAACCGCTCGGCTCCGCTTTTCCCTTGTTTTCCGCGTCGTAAAGTTCCCGCACCAGTTCCGCGTACGGCCGCGCTGGAAGTTTTCCCTTCCATAATTTCATCGCCACCGCCCGCGTCCCGCTCGCAATCCCCGACCGATCCATCGGCCGAAAATCCGGCTCGATCTGCACCACCACCATCGAACCCGGCGGCCTGGGGTTGTGTTGCGAGACGAACGGTTGATCAATCCAGCCGCCCGCAAGTTGCAGTCGGTTGGGAATGGCGCCGAGAAACTTTTCGACCGGCGATAATTTCATCAGCCAATGCCCACGCGCTTGCCGGCTTTGCGGGCCTCATACTGGCCCTTGATCCACTTGTAAGTAATCGCCAGCCCCTTATCGAGCGGCGTGGAAGGCTCCCAGCCGAGCACTTTCCTGATGAACGTGTTGTCCGAATTGCGGCCGGCCACGCCCTGCGGCGCATTCAAATCATAACTGCGCTTCATCTTCACGCCCGCGATTTTTTCCACCTTGCTCACCAGCGTGTTGATGGAAACCAGCTCGCTTGAGCCCAGGTTGATCGGCGTCGCGATCAATTCATCGCAATGCGTGATGCGATCGATGCCTTTCACGCAATCATCGATATACATGAAGCTGCGTGTCTGCTCGCCGTTGCCCCAGATGTTGATGCTCAAATCTTTTTTATCGATGCCCGTAATAACCTTCCGGCAAATCGCCGCCGGCGCCTTCTCGCGTCCGCCGTCCCACGTGCCGTGCGGGCCATACACGTTGTGGAAGCGCGCGATGAACGTCTTCATGCCGCGCTCGTGCCAGTATTCCTCGCAAAACATTTCGCTCATCAACTTTTCCCACCCGTAACCGCGCTCGGCCATCGCCGGATACGCATCCGATTCCTTCAACGCGCGCACCTTCGGGTCTTTTTGCAGCAGCGTGTTGTAAGCGCAGGCCGAGCTCGAGAAAAAGTAGCGTCGCGCGCCCGCCCTGTAAGCCGCCTCCACCATGTGCGTGTTGATGAGGATCGACCGCAGGCACTCGATGCGAAAACGCTCGATGAATCCCATCCCGCCCATGTCCGCCGCCAGGTTGTAAACCTCCACCGCGCCTTCGCAAACGCGATTGCAATTTTCCTCGTGGCTCACGTCCAGGCAGATGTTCTCCACGCCCGGCACCTGCAGGTACCATTCGTAAAGCGGTTTCTTGTCCACGGTGCGAATGTTCGTGAAACCCTTCTTCTTGAAATACAACGCCAGGTTTCCGCCAATGAATCCGCCGCCGCCGGTGATGACAATCAAATCGTCCTTCTTGAGCGGCGCATCCTTTTCCACAACTCTCTTTTTCTCGTTCATAAAAATCGAATCATGCCAAAAAACGGCTTGCGAATCAAATTTCCCATCACAGTATCGCTGGAATTAAAGGGTTTGAATGACTATAGTTGACTCGTAGATGGATATTATTGACTTCCACCTTTATGACATCGCGAACCAATGAATCCGGCCCCGGCATCCGCCTGCCGGCTTTCTTTTCTTCCGATGTCGCGCAGGCGAGGCGTTTTTATCTGGCCTTGAAGCCCGCGCGCCACGGAAAACTCACCGTGATTTCCGGAGGTCTCGAACATTGCACGCCGGGTTATACCATCCACCGCAGCACTTTCCCATTTTTTTCCATCGAATACGTCGCGCGCGGTTCCGGCACGTTAAAGCTAAACGGGAAGACACATACTCTCAGCGCCGGAACCGTCTTCACCTATGGCCCCGGCATCCCGCATGACATTGTCAGCGATCCCACCGAAGCGCTCGTGAAATACTTCGTCGATTTTGCCGGCAGGGAATCCACCGAATTGCTCGCCGCCTGCAACCTGCGCCCCGGGACCACCGCCGAAGTTTTTCCTCCTCAAATTTTGGCAAGCCTGTTTGATGAACTCATCCAAAGCGGCCTGCGTTTCGGCCGCGAGAACGCCGCCTTGTGTTCAAAACTTCTGGAATGCCTCGCGCTGAAGATCGCCAGTGCCAACACCCCGCCGGGCGGCGCCGAAACCCCCGCCTTCGTCACCTACCAAAAATGCCGCGGCCACATCGAGCAACACTTCCTCAAATTGCAAACCCTCGAACAAATCGCCGCCGAATGCCACGCCGACAAAGCCTATCTCTGCCGCCTCTTTCGTCGCTACGGCTCCGAAAGTCCCTATCAATTTTTATCCCGCCTCAAAATGAATTACGCCGCCGAGCGCCTGCAGCAACCGGGAGTCCTGGTCAAGCACGTCGCCGAAGAAACCGGTTTCACCGACCCCTTTCACTTCTCGCGCGTCTTCCGAAACACTCTCGGGCTGGCGCCAAAAGATTTTAAGCGGTTGCGATAGACTTTACTTTCGCAATTCGCCGCAACGTTGCCCTCTCGAACTCCGCGTAAGCCTTCAACATCTTCTCGTACACGCGCGTGGCTTTTTTGTTCGGCTTGATCTCACTCTTTGCCATCGGCGCCGTGAAAACCGAAACCACTCTCTCCCAATCCGGCTTTTCACCCTCTTCAGCCAGCCATCCGTAGGCGGCCATCAACGCCGCGCCGAGCGCCGCGCTTTTCGAGACCTGGATCCGCACCACCGGGCAACCCATCACGTCCGCCATCACCTGCAGAATCGCCGAATTCGCCGAAGCGCCGCCCGTTGCATAAATCCGCCGCGTCTCGACTTTCATCCATTGCGAATGCAATCGCATCGCCAGCATCTGCGCCTCCACCACCGCCCGGCAATTGGCTGAGGGTTCGCCGGCGCCCAAATTTTCCCGGTGCAATCCCGGCACGTTCACGCGCGGAACAATTTCCGACTCGCACCATGGCAGCAGAATTCCGCCGTGATTCCCCGGAGGCGTGTCCGCCAGCGCCTGGTTAAACTCGTTCCAATCCATCCCATACGTGTTCCTGATTTTTTCCCGGGCCAGCGATCCGTTCTTGAAACAAATCAACGTCATGTAATCGCCCGTCGGCGAACAAAACACATGCCCCTCGCCGCGGCCATCCGTCCGGCAACGCGCCATCGGGCCAAAAAACGTATCGCTCGTGCCCAGACTGATGCCCGTCATCCCCTCGCGCACAATCCCGAGTCCCACGATGCTGCACGGATTGTCTCCCGACCAAACCAACGCCCGCGCCACTGGATTCAGCCCGTACTTTTTGACGAAATAAGAACTCACCGGCCCGATCACCTGCCACGAATCCGCGAGCGGCGGCAACTTCGCGCGCAGCTTCGGCGCCGTCGCCGCAAGCGCCTCGGGCAGCCACGCCTTCTTGCGAATATCCATCAGGTTCATCCCCGCGCCGTCGCCGTGATCAATCGGCGCGATTTTCCCGGCGAGCAACGAAGCCATGAACGAACTCACCAGCGCGATGCTCGCGGTCTTTTCATAGGCGGCACGATCCGTCTTGTAAAATTTCCGAATCTGCGGACCGGTGAAACGTTCGAAAGCGTCCGACCCGGTCAATTGGGCCGTCTTCCTAATGCCGCCGAGCCTGCGCCGGATTTCCCCGCATTCCCGGCTCGTCGAGGAATCCATCCAGATCGGCGAAGTCGCGCGCGAAAAAACTCCGCGCAAATTCTCAACCAGGGATTTTTGCGCATTCAACTTCGTGAGTGCTCCCGCCGCGCGCGTATTGAAATAAACCGAGCCATGCTGCTGCCCGCTGCCGCTCACCGCCCGCACATCGCCGAGCCGCACGCCCTCTTTTTTCATGCGTGCGAACAGCAAATCCAGCGCCTCCGCCCACATCAACGGCGGGCTGTGCTTCACCAGCGGATCCGCGTTCGGAAGCACCCCATTTTGCGTTTTGTAATGCGGCAGCGCCTGGTCGAAATTCAGCGAATGCTCGTACACCACCTTGCGCGAATCATAATCGATCACGATCGCGCTCAAACTCTGCGTGCTCGAATCCAAACCAAGAAATAATTTGCTCATACAATATTCCTCAAACGCACCGTGTTCGGCGCCAACGATCGAGTCTTTCCACCTGCGGACGATTTCGCCTCCCTCTCCGCCACGAAGTGGGGGAGAGGGACGGGGTGAGGTGGCGCTCAGGGTTCAGGGGCGCGAAGTGTCCTTTTCTTTTCCCTAAATAATTTAAGAGATCACTCGATCCATTCCCAACGTTTCACCCGCAAATGCTATTTCTGCGCGCGAACAAGTTTCTTCGCCGCGCGTTTTTGCAGAAGCTGGTCGGCAATCACCCCCGCCAGCACCACACTGCCCATTACCACGTAATTAAGCGTGCTCGAAATTCCCAGCAGGTTCACAAGGTTCTGCAACACCTGCAAAATCGCCGCGCCGATCACAATGCCAATGATCGACCCCTCGCCGCCTCGCAAGCTGCAGCCGCCCAGCACCGCCGCAGCAATGCCGTAGGTTTCCCAAAAACTGCCGAAGTTGGCCGGTGATATGGATCTCGTCCAGAACGCGAACAGAATTCCCGAAACACCCGTCAGAAAGCCGGCGACAATGTAAGTGCTCGAAATCACTTTCCGCGTATTGATGCCCGAAAAACGCGTCGCGTCCTCATTGCGCCCCACCGCCAGCAGATATCTTCCATAAATGGAGCGATGCAGAACGAACCACATGATGATGGTAATGATGATCAGGATGACAAACGGCATCGGCAGGCCAAACAGCTTGCCGTCAGACAGGCGTTCGAGCATCCCAAAACCCTGCCCCTGCGCGTCGCCAAATCCCTTGGTCGTATCGTCCGTGATGTATCGGGCCATGCCGCGATAAATCAACAACCCGCACAGCGTCACGATGAACGGCTGAATTTTCAGCCGCGTCACCAGCAGCCCGTGGCACCATCCAAAAAACATCGGCACAAAGAGAACAAACGCGACCGCCACCGGCCACGGCCAATGCCATTCGCGCAGCGCCATCGGCAACAGCACCCCGACCAGCGCAATCATCGAGCCGATCGAAAGATCAATCCCCCCAGCAATAATCACCAATCCCGAGCCGATGCTGAAAATCCCGAACAAGCCGATGATGTTCGAGAGATTGATGAGATTGATTGCGTAAAAAAAGTGGTGGTTCTGGGAGGCGGTGATTAAGCAAAGCGCCACCAGAAGGCCAAAAATGCCGAGATCTTTTTTCATTACTTAAAGTTTCAAGCAGCAAACGCCGGCTTCGCGGCCGCGATCGTGCGGCCCACCGCCAGTTGCATGATGTTTTCCTCCGAACAATCGGGACGCTCCAGCACGCCGGTGATTTTCCCCTCGTGCATCACCGCCACGCGATCGCTCACATGCAGCACTTCCTCCATGTCGCTGCTGATCATGAGAATCACTGCGCCCCGTGTCGCCAGTTCGCGCATCAGCCGGTATATTTCCGCCTTCGCGCCGACATCGATGCCGCGCGTCGGCTCATCCAGGATCATCACCTTGGGCTCCATGGAGAGCCACTTGCCCAGGACGACCTTTTGCTGGTTTCCGCCACTCAGGTTGACGACGAGCGTTTCGGCGCCCGGCGTTTTGACTTTCAACGAGGAAATTTGTTCATCAGCAGTTTTGCGCTCGAGGCTGCGTTGGATGAGCCCCATGCGCGTGAACCGCGGCAGCGATGGCAGGGTGATGTTTTCGCGGATGGACATGGCCACCACCAACCCCGCGCCGCGGCGGTCCTCAGGCACGAGATAAATGCCATGGCTGATGGAATCGCGCGGGGAACAAATCGAAAGTTTTTCACCGCCGAGCCAGACTTCAGCGTCCGTGGGGCCGTCGAGGCCGACCAGTGTCTTGGCCATTTCCGAGCGGCCCGCGCCGACCAGTCCAGCGAACCCGAGAATCTCCCCCTTCGACGCATCGAAGGACACCGTTTGCTTCGGATACATCGGCGAGCAAACGTTACGCACGCGAAGGAATCCCGGCGTCTTCGGCGCGTCGGACTTCACGTAGAAACTCTTGATTTCCCGGCCGACCATCAGGCTGATCAATTTGTCGTGCGTGGCCTCTTCGTGCGAAAGCTGGCCCGCGTTTTTGCCGTCGCGCAGAACAACCACGCGGTCCGCGCAACGGTCGAGTTCGCCGAGGCGATGCGATATATAAATGATGCTGACACCCTGTTCGCTGAGTTCGCACACCAGGTCGAGCAGCCGGTTCGTCTCGGAAAGCGTCAGGCTGGACGTCGGCTCGTCCATGATGATGAGCCGCGCATTGAGCGAAAGCGCCTTGGCGATTTCCACCAACTGCTGCTGCGCAATCGACAATTTATCCAGCCGCGTCGTCGTCGGAATCTCCAGCCCCAGCCGCTTCAAAAACGGCGCCGCGTCCGCATGAATTTTCTTCCGGTCAATCAGGCGGAATGGCTTCAAGACGGGCTCTCGTCCAAGGAACACATTCGCGGCCACATCGAGGTTGGTCAGCACATTCAGTTCCTGGTGAATGAATGCGATGCCAAGCCGCATGGCATCGGTCACATTGTGAATGCTGACGGGCTGCCCATCGATCCGAATCTCCCCATTATCCGGCTGATACACGCCGCCGAGAATTTTCATCAGCGTGGATTTGCCCGCGCCATTCTCCCCAACCAGCGCCAGCACTTCGCCCGTGCCGATTTCCAGACTGACGCCATCCAAAGCCACGACGCCCGGGAATCGCTTGCAGATTCCGCGCATTTCAAGCAGAGGTGTGGATGGGGAGGACATGAGACTGGTTCAGAAAGGCCGTGCGTTCCTTTCAGAACTCACGGCCCTGATCGATTACTTGCCCAGAAGCTTTTTCTTGTTGGCCTGGAACTCCGCCACGTTGTCTTTTTTGACGCTCACCGTGGGGATGAACAGCTTTTGATCCGCCGGAAAGACGGTCTTGTCGCCATGGAGATATTTGTCCATCAGCGTAATCGCCTGCTTGCCGAATTCGAAAGGCTGCTGCGCGACCGTGCCGTAAACATCTCCGGCGGCCACGCCGTCGAGCGTTTCATCTTCATCATCGAAGCAAACGATCTTCACTTTGCCGTTTTTTCCGGCGCTGCGAACCGCGTTGAGGATGGCGGGGCCGTTGTAGTTCCAAAGGCCCACCAGGCAGGAGATATCAGGATATTTCACCAGCGTATCCTCCGCGTTGCGTTGCGCGCGGCTGACATCGGTTTCATCCGTGCGGACGTCAACGATTTCGACCTTGGAACCCTCAAGCTCCTTCTTGATGCCGCCAAAACGATCCTTCGCATTCTGCGCGTCCATGCTGCCGACGAAGACCATGATCTTCCCGCCGTCCGGCAACGCTTCCTTGATCAGCTTGCCGGCTTCCACGCCCGCCGCCACGTTGTCCGTGCCGATGTAACAAACGCGCTTGCTGTTCGGCGCATCGCTATCCTGCGTGATCAACAACGCCTGGCTGGCTACCTTGTTGAGAATCTCCGTCTGGTTGGCGGGATCCTTGGGGCTGATCGCCACGCCGTCCACGCCTTTGGCCAGCAGGTCCTCCAGCAACTGCTGCTGTTCGGCAGCGCTGCCGGTGGCGGGGATGCGAAAATCCACTTCCACATCGCCCAATTCCTTCTGCGCCTCCATGCAACCCTGCCGGGCGATGGTCCAAAACGTCGCCGCGTTGTTGCAAACGAACGCGAGCTTCAACTTCTTGCCGGCAGGAGCGGCGGCAGCGCCGCCGGCCGTGCTCGCGTTGGAAGCGCCCGACGTCGTCGAACCGCTGTTATCTTTTTGGCCGCAACCTTGCAGCATCGCAGCCGCACAGACCGCGGCAAACGTCAATGATAGGTATCGTTTCATATGTGTCCTGGGTGTGAGGTTTACAGGGTTGAGAATTTATAGACGATCGTGTTGCGATAGGTCTCGCCGGGTTTCAATTCCGTTGTCGGAAACTGCGGCTTGTTCGGGGAATCCGGATAATGCTGCGGTTCCATGCAGAAAGCATAGCGGCGCTGATACACTTTGCCGTCCTTGCCGGTAATCGTGCCGTCGAGAAAATTGCCGGCGTAAAATTGCAGGCCGGGCTGGTCGGTCCACACTTCCATCACGCGACCGGTGGTCGGTTCCGTCACGCGGGCCGCCAATCCGAATTTGCCCAGCGGTTTGTTGATGACCCAGTTGTGATCGTAACCAGGACCGTATTGGAGAATGGTGTCCGGATCGTTGATGCGCGCTCCGATGGCCGTGGGTTTGCGGAAATCAAACGGAGTGCCGGTCACATCAGCGTAACCGCCGGTCGGAATGAGGTCCTTGTCCGTTGGAGTCGTTTTGTCGGAGTTGATATAAACTTCATGGTTGAGAATGTCGCCGTTGCCCTGGCCCTTCAGGTTGAAATAGGAATGATGCGTGAGGTTCACGACCGTGGGCTTGTCCGTCGTGGCCGTGAATTCCAACTTCAACGCGTTGTCTTCCGTTAGCGTGTACCGCGCGGTGACCTGCAGGTTCCCGGGAAAACCTTCTTCACCATCTTTGCTGAAGTAGCTCAACTCGACATATGGCCCCTGCGGCCCGACCTCCGCTTTGACTGGCTTCCAAACCACCTTGTCGAAGCCTTTGATGCCGCCGTGAAGGGTATTGCCATTATTATTCGGCGCGAGCGTGTAAGTCTTTCCCTCCAGCGTAAATTTAGCGCCGCCGATGCGGTTGCCATAACGGCCAATCAACGCGCCGAAATACGGGCACGACTTGAGATAAGCGTCACTGGTGTAGCCATCAAGATTGTCAAAGCCGAGCACCACGTCGGCGATGTTGCCATTGCGATCCGGCATCATCAATTTCTCCACGATGCCGCCGTAGGTCATGATGTCGGCCTCCGCGCCTTTGGAATTGCGCAAGGTGTAAAGTTCCACCGGCTGACCGTCGGCCGTGCCGAAGGGTTTTTTGCTGACTTGGCCGCCGGCGGAGCCGTGCGGCATCGCGCAGCCAGCCAGACAAAGAGCGCACGCGGCGCCCGTGAACAGCAGGATTGATGTCATCATAGTTCAGTGTTCTCCATTTAATGAGGGTGTTTTGTTGTCTGTCCGTAAGTGGCGTTGGGTCCGTGTTTCCGAAGAAAATGTTTTTGCAACAGCACCGTTTGCATCGGTTTCACCTGCGGATTAATGCGCAACGTCTCGCTCGCAAGCCGCGCCACAAATTCCAGCACGCCCGCATTGTGCACCGCGTCTGCCACATCTGTGCCCCACGTGAATGGCCCGTGGCTCGCCACCAGCACCGCCGGATGGTGCATCGGGTCCACTTTCTTGAACGTCTCCACAATCACGCGCCCGGTGTTCGCTTCGTAATCGTTTTTGATTTCTGCCGGCTTCAACTGCCGCGTGCACGGCACGTCGCCAAACCAATAATCCGCCTGCGTCGTGCCGTACGAAAGAATCGGTTTGCACGCCTGCGCCCACGCCGTCGCATACAGGCTGTGCGTGTGCACCACGCCGCCGATTTTCGCAAACGCGCGGTAAAGCACCAGGTGCGTCGCCGTGTCGGAACTCGGCTTGAATTTCCCTTCCACAACCTTGCCCGTCTCCAGCGAAACCACCGTCATGTGCGCCGGCTTCATCCCGGCGTAAGGCACGCCACTCGGCTTGATCACCATCAAACCACGCTCGCGGTCCACGCCGCTCACATTGCCCCACGTCTCAATCACCAACCCTCGCGCCACGAGGTCGAGATTGGCCTGGCAAACATCGCGTTTGAGAGATTCCAGCATGTTACGCCCTCGCCTTCTGTCGAATCGCAATCAATTTCTTCATCACGCCGTGCAGATTCCCCTTCCAGGTCTCCGTTCCGAACGCGTCGTGCAATTCCTTGTAAAGCGCGTAAAGTTGCTTGTAAACCGCGTGCGCCTTCGGGTCCGGTTTGAACACGCGCGGCTTCAAGCCCGTCATCGCCTTCTGCGCGGCATCAAAATTCTTGTGCGCACCCGCCACCACCGCCGCCGCGACTGCCGAGCCCAGCGCGCACGTCTGCGCCGAGCGGCTCACCTTCATCGGCCGGCCCGTCACGTCCGCGTAGATCTGCATCACCACCGGATTTTTTTCCGCAATGCCGCCGCAGTTGATGACCTGGTTGATCTTGACTCCGTACTCCTCAAAACGATTGATGATTGTCAGCGCGCCAAACGCCGTGGCTTCAATCAACGCGCGATAAACCTCCGCCGGCGTTGTGTAAAGCGTCTGCCCCACCAGCAAACCCGTCAGCCGTTGATCCACCAGCACCGTGCGATTGCCGTTATTCCAATCCAGCGCCAGCAATCCGGACTCGCCCGCCTTCAGCTTCGCCGCTTCCGCCGTCAGCGATTCATGCCCGCCCGCCTTGCCGCACGGCTGGATGTAATTCACGAACCAATTGAATATATCCCCCACCGCCGACTGCCCCGCTTCCAACCCGAAATATCCTGGCCGCACGCTGCCGTCCACGATGCCGCAAAGCCCCGGCACATCCGCCAGTTTTTTCGTGTTCGATGAAATCGCAATATCGCAGGTGCTCGTCCCAATAATTTTCACGAGCGCCCCCGCCGCCACGCCGCTCCCGATCGCCCCCAGATGCGCATCGAACGCTCCCACTGCCACCGGCGTTCCCGCGCGCAATCCGGTCCGCTTCGCCCAATCCGCCGTGAGCCCGCCCACGGCTTTATCCACCGTTTCCACGCGTGTCGTCAAACGCCCGCGCAGCGCGCCCAGTTTCGGGCTCAGCTTTGAAAGAAATGCCTTGTCCGGGTGGCCGCCCCACTTCGCATTCCACATCGCCTTGTGTCCCGCCGCGCAAACGCCGGCCACAAATTTATCAGGAGATTCCGTTCCCGTCAGCGCCGCCGGCACATAATCCGCCAATTCCACCCACGCATACGCCGCGTCAAAAACCTCCGGCGCCGTCCGCAGGCAATGTAAAATTTTGCTCCAGAACCACTCGCTCGAATACGTCCCGCCGCACTTCGCCAGAAATTGCGGCCGCATCTTTTTTGCGAGCGCCGTGATTTCCGCCGCCTCGGCCACGCCCGTGTGGTCCTTCCACAACCACGCCATCGCTGCCGGGTTGTTCGCGAATTTTTTGTGGAACGCCAGAGGCTGGCCCTTCGCGTCCACCGGCAACGGCGTGCTGCCCGTCGTGTCCACGCCAACGCCAATCACCTGCTCCGGCTTGAACCCGCGCACGCTCTTCTTCGCCGCCGCCAGCGCCTGCCGGATCGCAATCTCAGCGCCTTTGACGTAATCGGCGGGATGCTGCCGCGCGAGATTCGGATCGCGCGACAGTATCACCCCTTCCTTGCCGTGCGCGTAGCCCCAAACCGCCGAGGCCATCTCCGCGCCGTTCGCGACATTCACGATCAGCGCGCGCACAGAATTCGTGCCGTAATCCAGTCCGATGGTGTATTGGGCGCTCATGAACCGATTATTGGTGATGATACATTTCCCAGCCGAGATACTTGCTCAACGCTTCCTTCACGCCGTCGCCCACGCGCGTCGGATTGATCGCCACGTGATGCTCAAAACCGTTTTCGCAAATGTAACGCAGCAATTTCTGGAAATTCGCAATCCGCACCACGCCGTAACCACCGAACGTCTTCAGCGGATCATTCGTCAATTCGCCTTCGCCGACGTACGCCGTGATTTTCCCGTTGTATTCATCCGTGCTGCAGCGCAGGTAAGTGAACCCGCCGCCCTTCACGCGGCCCACCACCGTGCCGTAAGTGTTTTCCTTGCCCACCGTGCCCGCGATGATCTCCTGGTAATCCATCTTCGGCGCGTCCTCGCCTGATTCCACAAAAATGTCCTTCGGCAAATTGCTGCAATGGAACACCACGCCCTTGTCCGGGTCTTCGCCGTAATTGTTGTTCCAGTCCACCAGCGCGCTCGGCTTGCCGCTCGCTTGCGCCATCGCGTACATCGCCACCGTGCCCATGATGTCCACTTCGCACGCGCTGCTCATCAGCATGTTGCTCATCATGCTCATCAGCGTGCAGGGAACAACGCCGAAAAATTCCTCCATCGCCGTCCAGCATTGGATCGCCGTCGCGCCGAGCCGCGTGTCGTGCATCCATTTGTCCACCGCCACCCCGAACTTCGCCATCTTCAACAACGCCAGCGGCGGAATCGATTTCGCCACCACGTACTTCTGGATGTCCTGCAGCTTCTGCTCCACCGCCGCATCGCTGTCCTTCATCTTGTTCACCCAGCCGAACAACTCGAACAAATCCAGCGTCTCGATGCTGATGCCCGACTTCTCCAGCAGCTTCTCGCTGTAACGCACCGTATTGAATGCCGTCGGCCGCGCGCCGAGAGCGCCAATGCGCAAATTCTTCAACGACCGGATCACCCGGCACGTCACCACGAAATCCTGCAAATCTTGAAGGAACGCCTTCCCGTCCGGCGCATCCGTGTGCAACCGCGTCAACGTGAACGGCAGGTTGTATTGCCGCAAATTATTGCACACCGACATCTTTCCGCAGAACGAATCGCGGCGATGCGCAATCGTCATCGTCTTCGGATCATCGTTGAACGCGTGCACCAGCACCGGCACGCGCAAACCCGACCAGCGGATCGCATTTGCCACGCCGCGCTCATCGCCGAAATTCGGCAGCGTCACCAGAATGCCGTCGATCTTCCCCGCGTTTTGCTTGAACAACTCCGCGCACTTTTCCGCGTCGCCAAAACTTTCCACCGCGCCGAACTTCGTCGCATCCGTCGGCAGCGCGACCACGTCAATGCCCGCTTTTTCCAGCGTCTTGAGGATTTCCTTCCGCCCCGCGTCGCACAAATGCGCCGGGAAAAACCCGCGATTGCCGACAATGAGCCCTAGAGTGACTTTTTTTGCGTTCATTTTATTTTGTGAGTGATTTGGAGCTAAATAAATTCGAATTCAGGAATCGCCCATCGGCACAACCAGCCGGTCAATTCCCGCCGCCACCAGTCCCGCGTTTCTGCGGCGTGGCGCCTTTTCAATTTTCACCTGCCCGAACCGCGCCCAAAGAATGCCCCGCGCGATCGCGGTCGAAAGACCCGAAAAAACTTCTTCCGGCAATTCCACCAATGCACCTGTAATAACGACCCGCCGCACGCCCAAAACGTTCAATGCGCCCGCTATCACCGCCGCCGCCGTGTCCAGCGTCTTCCCCAGCCACGGCGCAATCCCCTGCCCGGCAATGGAACTCGAAAGCGCCTCCCAGGTGTGTGGCCCCTTCGGCGACGAAGCTGCAAAGCTCGTCAGCAAACCGTGATACGACGTCAGCGTCTCCAGGCAGCCGATCGCCCCGCAACCGCAGCGCCGGTCGTTGCCCACAATCGGTGTATGACCCAATTCGCCCCCTGCCGGCGGCGGATATCCGTAAAGCTTTCCCGTCGTCATTACCGCGCCACCCACACCGTCGCCAAAATCCACCAGCAGAAAATCTTCGCCCGCCGGATCCGTCGAATGATGCCCCAGTGCCAGCGCGCGTTGTTCCTGGATCAGCATCACCGGCGCATGCCACACCTGCCGCACCAGCGCCGCCAGGTTCGCGCCTTCCGTCCAGTGCAGGTTCGGAGAATAAAGCACCTGCCCCTTGCGCTCGTCTACAATTCCGGGGACACTCACGAGCACCCCCCAAAAAGACCGCTGCGAAATCTGCCCGGCCGCCTTGCGCAGCTGCTGCACCCATTCCTTCGCCGTATTGGGAGTTTTGAAATCGACTGCGAACTCGCTCTCATCCTTCACACTGAGCGACAACCGCGCGAGCCTTGTGTGCGCCACCCCCAATTGAATCCCCAAAAATCGCGGCTTGGATTCCGTCAACCGCAACATCCGCGCCGGACGACCCAGCTTCGGCCCGCGATGCGGATGCTTGCGCGACTGTTCAGCCTCCTCCTCGACCTCTTCAAACACGCCCAACTCCAGCAATTCATCCGCTATCTTCCCCGCCGTCGGCTGGCTCAAGCCGAGTGACTTCGCCAAATCCGCCCGCGACGCAGTACGCATCGTCTGCAGACAATTCAACAGCGCCCGTTTGTTCAACCTTCCCATCCGGGAGGGGACCACAATCATAAAGGGATGATTTACTTAATTAACTTTAGAAAATAATGCTCCCGCACCCGAGAAACCGTCAAGCACTTTCAAAGACCACTGCCTCCCCCAAACAGAGGAGTTCCCATTTTGAAGAATTCCCGGATGGAACAACCCCTGGGTCCGCCGCCGTCCCGGCGGCGAGTTCGATGTTGCATATTCGATCTTTCCCCCCATCACAGAGCGATTCAATGGACCCGAGGATGACCAACCGCGCTCCGCAAATAAAAATGTGCGATTACCAAAATGACGATCACCGCTACATTGATGACGCACAGGATCTTGCCAGTCACGTCCGCGTTGTGCGCTCTCCTTCGCGCCTCACTTCCCGTAATCCCGCCCTTGCGGGCGCTGGGCAAGCAGCAAACAACGATCAGGCCGATAACTCCAAACGTAAGAAACCATCGGCCATCTGCAAATCCCTTCTTCGATGCGACAATCGTCGCAATTATCGCTGGAACCCCCAAAACAATAAATAGTTCCGCAATCACTTTTTCGCCTCACCTCTGCGCCAACACCTTCTTTTCGTACTCCTTCACCTCCGCCAGCCACTCCTCCCCCACCGGCGCACCGTTGCGTCGGCAATACTCATCCCACACCGCCCCAAACGGCAGCGACCTGCTCTCCTCCTGCAACGCCAACCGCGTCGTGTAATCCCCCTCCCCCTCCGCCGCCTGCAATTTCTTCGTGGGCTCCAGCATCGCAATCAACAGCGCCCGCAACATATTCCGCGCCCCAATCGTCCAGGCCGCCACACGATTGATGCTCGCGTCAAAATAATCCAGCCCGATGTGCACGCGCTTCTCGAAATCATACGCCACAATCTCCCGCGCGATCGCCAGCAAATCATCATTCAACACCACCACGTGATCGCTGTCCCACCGCACCCCGCGGCTCACGTGCAACAAAATCTCCGGCATATATTGCAGCACACTCGAAATCTTGTCCGCGATGCCCTCCGTCGGATGATAATGCCCCGCATCCAGCGTCAGCAGTTTCTTCCGGCTCAACGCATAACCAATATAAAACTCATGCGACCCCACCACATAACTCTCACTGCCGATGCCGAACAACTTCGGCTCGACCGAATCGAGATTCAACTTCGGCGAAAGCGGTTTCTTGAAAACCGCATCCAGCGATGCCGCCAGCCGCTCGCGCGGCCCCACGCGATCCGCCGGCGTATCCTTCATCCCATCCGGCACCCACACATTCGTGATGCACGTTTTTTTCAGCTTCGCCCCAATGGCTGCGCCGATCTCGCGCGAACGAATGCAATGCTCAACCCAGAATTGCCGTATGCCCTTGTCCCGATGCGACAACGTGAACCCATCCGCCGACTTCGGATGCGAAAAACACGTCGGATTAAAATCCAGCCCCAGCCCATTGGCCTTCGCCCACGCCATCCAATTCTCGAAATGCTTCGGCTCGATTTCGTCGCGATCAACCTTCTTCCCGCCGAACTCGCCATAAATCGCGTGCAAATTCAGCCGATGCTTTCCCGGCAGCAATGAATAAACTTTTTCCAGGTCCGCGCGCAATTCGTCCGCCGTCCGCGCCTTTCCCGGATAATTTCCCGTCACCGCCAATCCACCTCCGAGCGCACCGCCCACCCCCTCAAACCCCGCCACATCATCCCCCTGCCAGCAATGCAACGACACCGAAATCTTCTCCAACCGCCGCATCGCAGCATCTGTATCGACATGGAGTCCAGCATAACGTTCCCGGGCAAGTTTATAAGCGCTCATAAAATTCAAAATGTATCACGACCAACCGTGCCGAATCGATTACCACAGCATGCAGAGCAATTCTAGATTTTTCCAGACACGCCCTTTTTCAAATTTCAAATTTGAGATCCGTTGGATGTCCAGGCTGTTCCTTAAAAGAGATACTCCGCCTCCACTCCTAAAGCCCCGGAAGGGCGACCGATAATGGCCCAGGATAAGGCTGCGCAGCCGCTGCAATCCTGGGTAACGATCAAATAAACCCCAGTTCATTGCTTCGGCGCCCGAACCAACCCAAGCACCTTCTCCATCGGCCGAATTTTATTCAACCTATCCGGCCCCAACGTAGCAAACGTAAACACCAACGAAACTGGCCTTGGATTCCCCCGCGCAGACCACCAGATGAGATAAGTCCCTCCATCTTTCAAAGAATCTCCGGAGAGACCTTGAACAATGAGCCTTTTCGCCCCCAACGGCCGCAGTCCTTCTGTCCCCAAATAGGTGGTTCTCGGCACATGGCAATATTCCACAAAGCCATCCATCGTTCCCGTCTCAGGCACGATGTACCAACTAATCAGATTGGGCCGTTGAATAAACGCCCAGACGAAATCCTCCGCGTTCTGCCGAGCCGGCACCGTAAACCTGAACCCATAATAATTCGTTCCATCGATAACCACCGGATCCATCGCCGCGAGCTGTTGAAATGCCGGCTGCCCGTCGCTATTCGTGGCCTGAGACAACAATGGAAACCGCAGAAATGCCTCCTGCAATTGTTGATCCCGTCCTCCCACCGGCGCGTCTTGCGCTGAGAGCCACGTCACCCGCACACAAAGGCAAAGCACAATCAAACCGAAGCACCTTCTGAAACTCATAAGCTTTCGCCGACAGTGTCCGACTCTCGGCCTCCGTTTTCAAACTATTATGGCCACCCGTACCCGATCTTGCCGTGAGCCGAATTCCGTAGCCAACCCGACAAACACGAAACCGTTTCGCCTTTCTCAATTTCACTCTTCTCTTAATTCTCTTCCTCGTCCTCAAAATCGCAAAAATCCCCAGCTGGATGGTGGCCGCAAAGCAGCCACATGTGCACCCAATTCCAGCCCCGCAGATTTTCGGGTCGGAGCGCCTGACAAACAACTGACAACACATCTTGACCGTACGCATTGGTCACCTATGCGCGACATCTGTTCAATGAAATTGCTGACGCGTGCACACACGATTTTTGTCAGAAACAAACCAATTAGAGCGGTTAAAAAAATACTGTAGCCATCTCGGAGCGAGGATTTTTGATTTTTGGCGAGGCTTCGGCGAAGGAGCAGGTTGATCTTTCTTCGAAAACGTGGATAGGGCTTTCGGGCGATTTGTTGGTTTAAGTTTAATTGAATTGGTTTTCAAATTCCACAGGAGATTGATAACCCAGAGCGCTGTGGAGCCGCTTTGGGTTATAA
>Ga0335085_10005952_pt1 | contig 19425 bp, 14 predicted proteins | sample Lox_Sample_45_FD_206712 | JGI IMG/M metagenome (GOLD analysis project Ga0335085, IMG submission 206712) | Soil microbial communities from Loxahatchee National Wildlife Refuge, Florida, United States - Lox_Sample_4.5 | ecosystem: Environmental > Terrestrial > Soil > Wetlands | place: USA...
CACTTGTTGCCAGCTGGGATGGAAATCACATCTATAATCATCATCTGCGAAGGCTCCTTTCTTCCCAGCGTCTTTGTCCTCAAACCAAGACTACCGAGTCAATCGAGCCTTCGCTCTTATCCAATCAGTCCACGCTCCGCTTGGGCGGGGGTTTCTTGCGGAGTGGAAAGAAATCGCGTTCTCTCGATTACATCAGCGCGTAGAGAAAGCCATCCGTGCTGCCCACGTAGATCACGTTACTCACCACTACCGGTGATGACTGTATTGCACCCACGCTCATCATCTTCTGGACGCCGATCACCATGCTGTCGTAGAAATTGTCGGCGAATGCGGCTTCATAGTTGGGAGTGCCATCCGGTTTGGTGAGCCCTGGGCCATTTTGCCGCGAACCGTCGGTCTCAAATGTCCACGCGAGCTTCTGGCTGGCGAGATCTATGGCGATAAGCTTGCCCTGGTTCGAACCGATGTAAAGCATGCCGCCCGCCAGGGCAGGCGAAGAAAACAGGGGCCAGCGATTGAAGTTCAGTGAAAAAATCGGTGTTCCCGCCTTGGCGTCCATTGCGAATACTGTGGCCGTGTCCGAGGTCGCGAAGTAGACTTTGCCGTCCTGCACCGCCGGCGATGTGATGACCCATGAGCCTTTGTTGTTAAACGCCCATTTTTTCTCGCCCGTACGGGCATCGAGCGCATAGAGGTTCGAATCGCGGCAGCCAAAGTACACCACGCCATCCATGACGGCCGCGGAAGATTGAATGCCAACCTGATTGTAGATGTTGTGATCCTCGCCGGTCTTGAAGCGCCATTTTTCTTTTCCACTGGCGGCATCGAGAGCGTAGAAGTAGCTGTCCCAACTGCCGATGAACAGGGTCCCATCGGCGATTGCCGGAGAGGCATGGACGACATCGCCGGTGTGAAATTTCCACTTCAGCGTTCCGGTTGCCGCATCCAGGGCATAGACGTTGCCGTCGCCGCTTCCGAAATAAACTGCCCCGCCCCACAACGCGGGAGACGATAAATAACAATCAAAGGGGTCGGGCATGGTTTCCGCGGCGGGCTCAGACCCGTGCAGATGCTTGCCTGCGAACCGCCTCTCGCCCTCTGTCTGAAATTTCCACTTCAGCTTCCCGCTTGCCGCATCGACCGCGTAAAACCTGCCGCTGTAGCTGCCGAAATACACGACTCCGTTCTCGACCGCGGGCGACGACGTTACCCGCACACCGGTGAAGAGCTTCCATTTTTGCGTGCCCGAGGCGAGATCAACCGCGTAGAGGTTCCCGTCCGTACTGCCCACGAAGATCATGCCATCGCCCACCGCTGGCGACGAAATCACCTGGCCGTCAGTGTGAAACTTCCACTTAACCTGACTGAACTTGGGGATGCCTTGCGCCTTATAGACGCCCGTGTGGGCCAGATCCCCGCGAAACATGGCGGCATCCTGGCCGAGAGCGGTCAGAGAAAACAGCAGTGCGGCAAGCAGAGAACGGCGAGCAATTTTCATTCGGGATAGACGCGGGAACCTGGATAAGGTCACTATCAAAGGCCGAAAGAGAGCGATGAACTGGGACAGCCGCCCCTGACTGTCTGGTGTACGCCCAGATGTCTTCATCTGGGCAGGCGAGCGGAACTCGCCAGGCCGACGGGCCGAGCTTCGCTCGGCTGGGCAGATGAAGACTCTGCCCACGATGGGTCCGGCAAAAGAAAAAGGGAAGCCGAAGCTTCCCTCTTGATAAGACCCCGCCCGGGCAAAGGTTGGACGGGGCATCCCACGAGACTAGAGAGCCGCGCACACCGACTTTACCTCGGTGTACAGCTCCAGGACATCGTGCCCCATTTCGCGGCCCCAGCCCGATTGCTTGTAGCCGCCAAAGGGTAGCGCTGCGTCGAAGACGTTGTAGCAGTTGATCCACACCGTGCCGGCGCGCAGTTGCGAAGCCAGGCGATGCGCTTTACCGATATCGCGCGTCCAAATGCCTGCAGCCAGCCCGTATACGGTGTCATTTGCTCTCTTGACCACGTCGTCATAGTCGGTGAAAGGAATTGCCGAAACCACCGGCCCAAATATTTCCTCTTGCACCACTTTCATGTTTTCGTTGGTATCGACCAGCACCGTGGGTTGGACAAAATATCCCTTATCACCGTGCCGCCCGCCGCCGACCACGGCCTTGGCGCCTTCGGAGCGTCCGGATTCCAGGTAGCCGCAAACCCGGTTGAGCTGCTCCTCGGAAACCAAGGGGCCCATGTCGCTGGACTCCTCCCATCCCGGACCGACTTTGATCTTCTGCGCCTTCGCTGACACGCCTTCAACCACCTGGTCGAAGATGCTCTTCTCCACATACAGCCGGGAGCCGGCACAGCAACATTGTCCGTGATTAAAGAAGATGGCGCTGGCAGAGCCCGAGATCGCCGTCTTCAAGTCTCCATCGTTGAAAACCACGTTAGGAGACTTGCCGCCCAACTCCAGCGACACTTTCTTCAGATTGCCGGCCGCCGCCTGCAGAATAAGTTTGCCAACTTCGGTAGAGCCGGTGAAGGCGACTTTATCCACATCCGGATGCGCCGCTAAAGCAGCGCCGGCGGTTTCGCCGTAGCCTGGGACGATATTCACCACTCCATCAGGAATCCCTGCTTCTTGAATCAGCTCGCCCAGGCGCAGGCACGACAGCGGAGTCTGCTCCGCTGGCTTGATCACCACGCAGCATCCCGTAGCCAAGGCCGGCCCCAGTTTCCAGGCCGCCATCAGCAGTGGGAAATTCCACGGGATGATCTGGCCTACTACTCCCACCGGCTGGCGCAGGGTGTAAGCCAGAAACTTGGTGCCGGCGGAAATCGGGATGGTGTTGCCTTCAATCTTGGTCGCCCAGCCGGCCATGTAGCGGAAGAGGTCCACGGCCAGCGGCACGTCCGCCACCCGGGCCACCTTCAGAGGTTTGCCATTGTCCAGCATTTCCAGTTCGGCGAATTCTTCCAGGTTTTGCTCCAGCAAATCTCCGAGTTTCCAGATCAGGCGTCCGCGCTCGGAGGGCATCATCTTTGACCAGGGGCCGGTTTCGAAGGCGGCGCGAGCTGCCTTCACAGCGCGGTCGATGTCCTCACGATCTCCCTCAGCGATGCGAGCCAGCACCTCACCCGTGGCCGGGTTGTACGTGGGAAAAGTCTTGCCGGAAGCGGCTTCGACCCACTGTCCGTTAATCAGCATCTTGCGGTTCTTGGAGATATAGCTTGTGACCTTGTCATCCATTTGAACGTTGGATAGTACGGTTGCCATAATTTCCCTCCTCTTAGTTGCGAATTCTGAGAGTGGCGTGCGTTGAAGTTACGCACGGACGATAGCAGAGTGCCCCCCGTGGTTTCGATAAAGAATCGATCTCTGACGTTCTGAAAGAACAAAGGACGGACACCCGGCCAATTTACCGGGCGCATTCACCGCAGATTGTAGCTCATTCCGGTGTAACGGTGGTGGTGCATCGGTTTTGCATTGGGCAGAACTCTGTCTACAATGGGCTTTCCCAGGATGAAATGAAGAAGCTCGACTATAGTTCGCGCCGCTGGACTGTGATCGCCTCCGGGCTGCTGTGTGGGGCCCTGGCCCTGGTCGTGCTGTTTACCAACCGTGGCGCATTCTTCAGCCCGCTGGCGGTGGTGGTGATGGGCGCCGTCGGCCTGGCTGCCGTCCTGCTGCAGCTTCGCTTGCAGAATCGCGAACAGGCACAGTCTTTCAGTTCGCCCGCCTGGCTGAATGTCCTGGGCATTCTTTTTGCCCTGGCGGCGTTCTTTGTGGACCTGCTTCACGTCAATTCACAGGTCACGGAGGCGCTGGCTCTGGGAGCGGTGGCAAGCTTCGGCGTCAGCGGGGTAATCATTCTGCGCAGTTTCCGCAAACGCGTCACTTCCAAATGAGCCGGGGCAGATGATTCCGGGCGCGCCCATTCTGCTTCCCGACCAGTTCAATGCTGCTACCTACTTCATCGATCGTCATATTCCTGAAGGCCGTGGAGAGAAGATTGCCATTGAGGCGGGCGAGACCCGCATCAGCTACCGCCAGCTCCAGGAGAGCGTAAACCGCTTCGGAAACGCCCTGCGCCAGCTCGGCGTACGCATTGAGGAACGCGTCTTCCTGCTCCTGCTCGACACGCCCGAGTTCGCAATCAGCTTCTTCGGAGCAATCAAGATCGGGGCCGTTCCGGTCCCGGTCAACACGCTGCTCAAGACATCGGACTATCACTACATCCTGAACAACTCGCGGGCGCGCGTGGCGGTGGTCAGTGAGGCTCTTTACCCCCAAATGCAGGGCTGGGAGAAGCTGCGCTATCTGCAACAGGTGATCGTAGTGGGCACCGCGCCCCAAAGAGACGCGCTGCGTTTCGCCAACCTGATCGTTCGCAGCTCGCCGCAACTCGAGGCCGAGCCCACCAGCAAGGATGATGCCGCCTTCTGGCTCTATTCGTCCGGCTCCACCGGATTTCCCAAGGCTTGCGTACATCTGCAGCATGACATGGTGGTCTGTGCCGAGCGCTATGCCAAGGGCATTCTCGGCATGACCGAATCCGACCGCTGCTTCAGCGTGGCCAAGCTGTTCTTCGCCTACGGCCTGGGCAATGCCCTGTATTTTCCTCTGGCCGTGGGCGCCACCAGCATCCTGTGGCCGGGACCGCCCAGGCCCCAGCACGTATTCGAGATCATCGAGCGCCACCACCCAACATTATTTTTCTCCGTACCGTCAAACTACGCGAATCTGTTAGCTTACGAACCCGGCAAAGTCCACGTAGGGACGGACGCCCTCGTCCGTCCTGGCGCGCAAAGCGCGCCCGATTTCGATCTCTCTTCCGTTCGCCACGGAGTCTCCGCCGGCGAGTCCTTGCCCGCAGCGCTGTTCCATCGCTTCAAAGAACGCTTCGGCGTAGAAATCCTCGACGCGATTGGTTCCACCGAAGTCCTGCACATGTTTATCGCCAACCGCCCGGGCGCGGTCCGCCCCGGCTCCACCGGCCAGATCATCCCCGGCTACGAGGCTAAGATTGTGGACGAAAACGACGAACCTGCAGAACCGGGAGAGGTCGGCAACCTGCTGATCAAATCGGATTCCACCTGCTCCCACTACTGGAACCAGCACGAGAAATCCAAGAGCACCATCCTAGGCCACTGGATTCGCACCGGCGACAAGTACTACCAGGACGCTGACAGATATTTCTGGTACGCCGGCCGCGCTGACGACATGTTGAAATGCAGCGGTGTGTGGGTCAGCCCCATCGAAATCGAAGCTGTACTGATCGAACACGCGGCCGTCCATGAAGCGGCGGTCGTTGGCCGTGAAGATCACGACCAACTGCTGAAACCTGCGGCCTATATAGTTCTGAAAAATGGCACGACGGGCACGCCCGAACTCGCCCGTGAACTGCAGGATTTTGTAGTCAGCCGCCTGCCCATCTTCAAGCGCCCGCGCTGGGTGGAGTTCGTGGACGAACTGCCCAAAACAGCGACCGGAAAATTGCAGAGGTACAAACTGCGGGAGCAGCGAGCTAACCTCTGACACTTTTCAACCCCAGCCCGGTTTCAAAATAGAACAAACAATTTAATTGAGCACAAGTTTCGGCTGCGAAGCCCGCCGGCACTGCGCTGGGGTTGACAAGGCGACCGTCGAGCATGTTCTGACTGGAACAGGCTTAGGCTGCAGCAGGCTCAGGTTGCAGCAGGTTTAGGGTGCAGCAAATTCAGGGTGGAGCAGGCCTTCAGGCCTGCATATAGGGCTTAGCGTCAGGCGGGGCTTCAGCCCCTGAGGTACTTCATTTCTTCACCTGTATCCCCAGTTCCTTCAACTGGGCTTCGCTGACCGGGGTCGGCGCGTCCACCATCAGGTCGACAGCCCGGGCCGTCTTGGGGAATGGAATCACTTCGCGCAGGCTGTCCGCACCGGCCAAAATCATCACGATGCGATCCAGCCCCAGCGCAATACCGCCATGCGGTGGCGTGCCATACTCCAGCGCCTCCAGGAAAAATCCGAAGCGCGACCGCGCCTCTTCTTCTGTCATGCCGAGAGCGCGGAATATCTTGCTCTGAATGTCCTGGCGATGAATACGGATCGAGCCCGAGCCCAACTCAGTACCGTTCAAAACCACGTCGTAGGCCAGCGCGCGAATTTCTCCCAACACAGACTTGGGATCACCGGTGGTGTCGAAGCTGGTCTCCAGCTTGGCCATGTCCTCGTCGTGCAACGAGGTGAAGGGATGGTGGGCCGCATTCCAACGCCCAGACTCGCGGTCCCACTCGAACATGGGGAAGTCGGTGACCCACAGGAAACGATAGTCCTTTGCCGGATCGCCGGTCTTGGTGAACCCACCATGCTTGGCCGCATACTTTTGAGCCAGATCGAGCCGCAGTTGCCCACACGTCTGGAAGAACTGGTGCGCACTATGCTTCGACTCCGCTTTGTGCACCGCCAGCACCCACAAATCTCCCGTCTCGACCCCGGCGGCTTTGAGAACCGGTTCGAGCGAATCAGGATAGTCGCGGGCAAAACGATTGGGATCGCTCATCAAACTGACGTACGACGCGCCCTGCGCGTGGGCGAAGGCGCCGTAGGTGCCAATGGTCCGCCGTTCCGTTCCGGAGATTTCTCCGGCCTTCGGAATTCGGATAAGCAGAGAACTAAAATCCGGGCTGACCTTGAAGGCCGATGCGAATTTCGCCAGCTCTTCGGGCGTGAACGCAGAACGCACGTCGGCCATCGCCGGGAGCCGCATGTCCGGCTTGTCGCTGCCATAAAGGCGCATGGCCTCGTCATAACTCATGCGCGGGAACGGCGTCCTGATCTCGTGCCCGGCGGCTTTGAACGCAGCCGAGAGAAAACCTTCAACCACCTCCCACACCCGCTCCGGCTGGGGATACGACATCTCCACATCGATCTGGGTAAACTCCGGCTGGCGGTCGGCACGCAGGTCCTCGTCGCGAAAGCAGCGCACAATCTGAAAGTATTTGTCGAAGCCCGAGATCATGAGGATTTGCTTGAACATTTGCGGCGACTGCGGCAGGGCGTAGAAACTGCCCGGCTGCACCCGGCTGGGCACCAGATAGTCGCGGGCGCCTTCGGGCGTCGAGCGGGTCATGAAGGGAGTTTCAATCTCGAAAAAACCCTGCGCGGAAAGATAGTCCCGAATGGCCAGTGCGACCTTGTGCCGCAGTTCGATGTTGTACTGCATGGTGTCGCGGCGCAGATCGATGTAGCGATATTTCAGCCGCATTTCCTCGTTGGGCAATACTGTTTCGCTGGGCAGGAAGGGCGGCTGCTTCGACTCGTTCAGGATGCGCAGTTCTTCCGCGATCAGTTCCACCTCGCCGGTGGCAATGTTCTTGTTGATCGTGTCGGGGACGCGCTGCTTGGCCGTGCCGAGCACTGCGATCACGTATTCATTGCGCAGGACCCCAGCCTTCTGGTGGATGGCGGGGTCGCGCTCCTTGTTGAACACCACCTGGGTGACGCCAGTGCGGTCGCGAATGTCAATAAAGATCAGATTGCCCAGATCGCGCCGCCGGTTCACCCAGCCCATCAGCACTGCTTTTTTGCCGGAATCAACCGGACGCAAGGCGCCGCACATATGGGTACGCCGTAGATCGCCAAGAAAGTCGAGCAAGTTGTGCCCTTCAGTAAAGAATGGAGTTGTAAGCCGAATCAAAGATTATAAATGGAGCACGGCCGTCCCGCGCGGGCGGCCTGACCGGAGACCTGCCTTTGAGTTCGAGCGCTGGGACTCAGTCAATCGGCCGCTGCGCCGTGGCCTGCTGGAACCTGAGCCGCCACTGGTCATTCTGTTTCACCCAAAGATCGGAGATGTGCTGATAGCGTGGCGCCATGCCGGGAGCATCGCCCTCGGGCATGTGAATGATGCAGTCATAGGTAACCACCGCGACCTCATCGTTGACCGGCAACACGCGCAGATTGTAGGTGTAATAATCTTTCAACTCGCCTTCACTCGCGCTCGCCACAATTTCTTCCTTGTCGTGCAGCTTGCCTTCGCTGCCCACGAAGGCGAAATCATCAGTCAATGTGCGTTTCAGGAAATCCACATTCCTGTTCTTCTGAGCTTCAGGGACCGCATTTGTGTTCGCGATCAGCGCCTGCTCCAGCGGGCCAAGAGGCTTGGGCGCACTGGCCTGGCCCTGCGCAAATCCCGCCAGAGAGAAAGAGCAGCAGAGCAGAGCAGCGATCAGAACTGGATTTCTCATTAGTCCTCCTGTTAGCAAAACGTTTTTGCTACCTCGGTAGTGCACATTTTGAGCCAAGCTCCCGTACGGGCGTCATCCTGAAGGGCTTCAGTCCCAAAGCGTGGCGCCTTACCAGAGAACTAGTACTTTCAAAATGAGCCAACTTGCACTACTTCGCCTGGATCCTTGCCGCCAGATCGGCGCGGGGAACCGAAACCTGCTCGCCGGTTTCCAGATTCTTAAGCGCGAAGGAATCAGCCTTGATTTCATTTTCCCCCACGATCAGGGCAAAGCGCGCGCCCAGCTTGTCGGCGGTTTCGAACGACTTCTTCAACCGAAAATTCTCGTCGCCCAGTTCGACCACCAGGTCGTGACGGCGCAGTTCTCTCGCCAGGCGCGCGGCTTCGCGGTCCGTGCCGGCGCCCAGGGGCGCGATGTACACATCCGGCTTGTGCTGCACCGCTTCAGCCGATTCCGGGAGCGCCAGCACGAGGCGGTCTTCGCCAATGGCAAAGCCGATTCCGGGAGCGCTGGGACCGCCAAGCGATTCCGAAAGCCCATCGTAGCGCCCTCCACCGAGAATCGCATTCTGCGCCCCGAGGGCGCCGTGCGTGAATTCGAACGCGGTGCGGGTGTAGTAGTCGAGCCCGCGCACTAACCGATCGTTTTCCTGAAACTCGACCCCGACGGCATTCAGGATGCTCTTCACCTGCTCGAAATGCTTGCGGCAGCCCTCGTCGAGAAACTGGCTGATGCGCGGCAACTGCTCGATGATGGGCTGGTCCTCTGGAACTTTGCAATCGAACACGCGCAACGGATTGGTGTCGGCACGGCGCCTGCAATCCTCGCACATGCCGCCGACGACCGGCTCCAGCGCCTTGCGCAGGGCCTCATTGTAGGCCGCGCGGTCTTTCGCGCATCCCACTGAATTCAATTGCAATATCCAATCCCGGATGCCAAGCCGGTCGAGAAGGGTCGCCAGCAGCTCCAGCACCTCCGCATCGCGTGCCGGAGACTCGCTGCCCGCCCTGGCCGGCCCGATGACCTCTGCTCCAATCTGATAAAACTGGCGGTATCGTCCTTTTTGCGGCCGTTCCCGGCGAAACTGCGGCCCGATGTAGTAGAGCTTGTTCAGTCCGCGGTCCCAGAGTTTGTGCTCAATGTAGGCACGCACCACGCTGGCGGTGTTTTCGGGACGGAGAGTCAGCGACTGGCCCTTGTCACTCTGGGCCCGCCCGCGGTCCTCCCAGGTGTACATCTCCTTCGCGACCACATCGGTTTCCTCACCGACTCCACGGGCAAAAAGTTCGGTCGATTCGAAAATCGGTGTGCGTATCTCGTAAAAATTGTAAGCGCGGAAGACGTCGCGCACCGCGGCCTCGACAAAATTCCACAACGCCGTCTCCGGCGGCAGTAGGTCGCGCGTTCCTCTAACTGCTCTAATCATGAATGTCGCTTCGGGCTGCTGGCTTCTAGCTACTGGCTCCGTCCTCGTACGTTAATCATGAATGAGATCTCAGCTCTCAGTTTTTAGTTCTCAGACCGGAAAGAATACCTTAAACCTGTGCCGGACCATTCACGCCGCGAAGTCTTCATCCTGTGGTACGGGCATGGGCGGCGGCACGCGGTCGGTAACTTCTGCGAGGACGGCCAGCTTCCCGGCCAACGCGTTGGTCAATGACCCTGGCTGATAACGCCAGCGGAAATTCCCCTCGGAGACGCTGGGCGTGTTGAGCCGCGCTTCGCTGCCCAGTCCTAGCACATCCTGCAGCGGAACCACCGCCAGGCTCGCAACCGACTCTTGCGCCAGGCGGATAAAGGCCCAGTGGATGCCGTCTTCGCAAGGTCCGACATACGATTGAATCGCCCGGCGCTCGCTCTCTGACACGCCCGACTTCCACCAGCCCAGCGTGGTGTCGTTGTCGTGCGTGCCGGTATAGACGACGCGATCGGAGGTGAGGCGATGCGGCAGATACACATGGGCGCCGGCATCCGCGAAACCAAACTGCAGCACCGCTGTTCCCGGAATCTGGTGACGCTCGCGCAGCGCGTGAACTTCGGCCGTAATGTGGCCCAGGTCCTCGGCGAAAAAGGGTAGCCCGCCCAGCGTGTCACGAAGCTTGTTGAAGAGCTCGTCCTTGGGGCCGTCCACCCAGCGTCCGTTTACGGCGGTAGCGTCGTCAGCCGGAATCTCCCAGAACTGCTCGAAGCCACGGAAGTGGTCGAGACGGATGTAGTCGCAAGTCTGTGTGCTCCAGCGCAGGCGATCGATCCACCAGTCGTAGCCTCGGGCCCGGATCGCACCCCAATCATAGAGAGGAGTGCCCCAGCGCTGGCCGGTGGTGCTGAAAGCGTCGGGCGGGACGCCGGAAACAGCTTCTGGTTCCAGGTCGTCCTTGCGCAGGCGGAAAAGGTCGCAGTGCGCCCACACGTCGGCGCTATCGTAAGCCACGAAAATCGCGATATCACCCACCACCCGAATGGCGCGTTGGGCGCAATAACGCCGCAAGGCACGCCACTGTTCGTAGAAGAAGAATTGAATCACGCGGCGGAGGTCCATCTCGGCCTTGAGCTCCTTGCGGGCCCTGGTTATTGCTGCAGCCTCACGGCGGGCCAGGCTGCGCGGCCATTCCTTCCAGCATCGCCTGTGGTTGCGTTCGCGCAGCACATCAAACAGGACAAAGTCTTCCAGCCACCAGGCATTCCCGGTGCAAAAACTTTCAAACCTGGTGCGGGCATGGCTCCCGGCGTTCTTCAGGAAGGTCCTTGCAGCCTCCACGATCAGCGGCGACTTTCGTTGAAAGACTTCTTCGTAGTCGATTGCGCCAGCCTCGTGCCGAAGGCCCGCCAGATCCGACGAACCAAGCCACCCGCGCTCGGCCAGGCGCTCCAGGCTGATGAGCAACGGATTGCCGGCAAACGCCGAGGTCGAAGAGTATGGAGAGTTCCCGTTGGCCGGCGGCCCCAGCGGCAGCACCTGCCACAGACCTTGCCGCGCCGACTCCAGAAAGTCGGCAAACTCGTAGGCGGCAGGACCGAAGTCGCCAATACCGCCGCGCGCTGGGAAGGATGTCGGATGCAGCAGAATACCGGTGGCGCGGGGGAATGACGTCATCTGAACTGTCCCGATGCTACCAGCAATCGTGGAAGCGGTGGGTATCCGCGCTTTACTCTCCCTGTTCCCCGCCCTGAGCACGGGTCAGGTTCTTCATCTCCTCGGCATTGATCTGGATCTTGCCGGATTTTTCCATCTGAGACCGCAGATTGGTAAGGAAAAGGCCAAACATTTCCTGCTGCTTGTTCTGGATCAACGCATCGCGAACCTGGTCTTTCTTGGCCTCGAAATCCTGGGCGGTCGGCTCCTGGCGGTCCACGACTGACAAAACCACGCCGGTCGTGCCGTTGCTGATCGGACCGCTGATCTCGCCCGGCTTCAGGCTGAAGGCCACCGAGGCCCCGCCCGACATGGAACCGATGTCCGGGACTTGCCCGTCCGGCAGCACGAAGTCGCTCGTCTTTATAGCTGCTCCAGCTTCTTTGGCTGCCTTCTTCAAGTCATGTTCAGCCTTGGCGCGATCGGCCAGCTCCTGAGTTTTCTGGTTGAGCAGGGCAGCGACGCGCTCATTCCTGAATTCGTCTTCCACCCGACTGCGAATCTCCTCAAATGTCGGAGTGGCCGGCGGCTTGATGGCAACGACCTGGAATACGGCATAGCCCTGAGCAGTCTGCACCTGGTCGGGCGGGGCGTTTTCGGCCTGGCCGAACACCGCGCTCATGAACTGGGGTGAACTGCCAATGCCCGGCAGACTGTCGGTGCGGCTCACAAAGTCGGTGTTGATGAGGTTAAGGCCCTTGGCCGCGGCTGCCTTTTCCAATCCTGCACTGCGCGCCTGCGCCAGCAACGCATTCACCTGATTCGTCGCAGCCTGGGCGGCCTTCTGCTGCTTGATGGCCTCTTCGATCTGGTCCTTGACCTCATCCAGCGGCTTCACATGCGCGGCCTGCTTGTCCTCGAGGCGGATGATGTGGAAGCCGTAACTGCTCTGCACCAGACCGCTAGTCGCGCCCTTGGCCAGCGAGAATGCGGTCTGTTCAAATTCCGGCACGGTGCGGCCCCGCCCAATCCAGCCCAGCGAACCGCCATTCTTGCCGCTACCCGGATCTTCAGAATATTTCTTGGCCAGTTCGGCGAAGTTTCCCCCCGCCTTCAGCTGCTTTAGGACATCTTCCGCCTTCTTGCGCGCCTCTTCCACGCCTTTGGGGTCAACCTTTCCATCCGGGCCGGGCAGAGGAGTCTTGATCAGGATATGGCTTACATTGACTTGCTCGGGCACGCGGTAATCGTCACGATGCTGGTCGTAGTAGGCCTGGAGGTCTTCGCGGGACACGGTCACTCCCGCTTGGATCTTCGCCATGTCCAGTACGACATACTGGACTTTGCGCTTCTCCGCAATCGAATTGTTGTAGCTGGCCTGGTTGCGCTGGTAGAAGGCCTTCAACTCGGCTTCCGTAGGTTTGATCTGTTTCGCCAGATCATCCTTCCGGAGCACGGCATAGTCGAACTTGACCTTGGTACTTTCCTTCTCAAATTCCTGACGCACTTCGCTGTCCGTGACCAGCGCGCTGCCCGCGATCAGGTCGCGCAGCTTGCCCACCAGGATATCGTCCTTCGCGCCCTGCTCGAACATAGGAACGCTCAGGTCGGCGTTTTGCAGAATGTTCTCATACTGCTGCTGGCCGACAAATTTTCCGCCCGGGAAGAACGTGGCCGAATAGCGCCCGTGCTGCAATTCGTCACGCAATTCTTCATCCGTAACCCGCAAACCCAAGCGCTCGGCTTCGGTGACCAGAGCCTTCCGGCTGATCAGGTTCTGGGCGGCGCGCTCAGCAAAGTAGGGCAGCAGCATGGCGGTCTGCTCGCCGCCGCGGGGGAACTGCTGGCGCAGCATCTGCCGGGCTTCGCGCTGCACCTCGAGCGTGGTCACCGGCTCGCCGGCAACTTTGGCCACTACGCCCTGCCCGGGCCCTCCCAGGCCGATGCTGTCGCCGATGCCCCCCGGGATCAGTGTGATCGCCATAGCGGCGCAAATGACCGTCAGCAATCCACCAAGAACCACTTTCTTGATCGGGCCAGGGGTCTGCAGAAATCGAATCATTGTGTCGTCACTCCAGGTTTGAAGCGGAAGCCTAAATTATAGACTACTGGCGCCCAATGGAGGACGGGCACCCTGCCCGTCACGCTCAGGGAAAACCGACGGGCGAGGAGTCCCGTGAAGGATTATCGCTTGTGCACGGACTCAGCCACGCGAATCAAGGTGGGAAGCACCATACCGAAGTCGTCCTTTTGGGAATCGCCGAAGGCGAAATAAAGTTTGCTGTAGAGGGGATACAGCTCTTCGTAAACCTGTTGCTCGGATTTGTCGGGCTCAAAACCCCGATGCGGTGGACAAATCCTCTTCTGCGCGTCCTCGATCGTCTTGAAAGTCCCGGCCGCCAGAAACGCAAAAATTGCGGAACCCAGGCTGGTCACGCTTTTGCTCGGCACCAGCACCGGCCGCCCCAGCACATTGGCATACACGCGGTTCAGCACGTCATTCTTTTGCGGAATGCCGCCGGCGTTGATGACGCGCTTGATATTTACCCCGTTCGCGGCCATACGATCGAGGATTACACGGGTGTGGAATGCCGTGCCTTCGATGGCGGCGAACAATTCGTCCTGGGCAGCGCTCTGCAGGTTCCAGCCCAGAGTGATGCCGCGCAGGTTGGGATTGACCAGCACGGTACGGTCGCCATTGTCCCAGGTCATGCGCAGCAGCCCGGTTTGTCCGGCGCGATAGTGCTCCAGGCCCTGGCTCAACGTCTTTACATCCGTGCCGGCGCGGGTCGCGATGGCGTTGAAAATATCTCCGACGGCCGACAGGCCAGCTTCGATGCCGGTGCGGAGTGGGTGCACGCTTCCCTGCACCACGCCACACACGCCCGGAACCAGGTTGACCGACGGCGTGATCCCGATGATGCAAGTGGAGGTTCCGACCACGTTCACCATGTCATCGGTGCCGCAGCCAGCCCCGATCGCATCCCAATGCGCGTCGAATGCCCCCACCGGGATGGGAATGCCGGCTTTCAGGCCAAGCTTATCGGCCCAATCCTTGGTGAGTGTTCCTGCGATCTGGTCGGACGCCGCGTACTCACCGTCGAGTTTTTCGCGAACGCCGGCCAGAAGCGGGTCGACTTTCACCAGGAATTGCTCGGGAGGCAGACCTCCGAGGGCGCGGTTCCAGAGCCATTTGTGGCCCATGGCACAAACGCTGCGCTTTACTTTCTTGGGATCGGTGATGCCGCATAGCGTTGCCGCCACCATGTCGCAGTGCTCGAAGGCAGAGACGAATTCCGAACGCTTTGCCGGGTTGTTGCGGAGCCAATGCAGGAGTTTCGAAAATCCCCACTCCGACGAGTACACACCGCCGCACCAGTAGATGGCTTCAAGGCCTTCGCGATGAGCGGCCGCTGTGATCTCCGCCGCCTCACCTTTGGCCCGATGATCGCACCAAAGATAGTATTCGCCGAGAGGTTGCAGATCCTTGCCTACAGGAATGACCGAAGAGCCGGTAGTGTCGAGCGCGATAGCCTCCACCTGATCGCCCGAGATTCCGGATTTCTTCACCGCTTCGCGCGTGGCAGAGGCCAGGGCGCGCATATGATCTTCGTGCGCCTGAGTGGCGTATTCAGGGTCTTCGCGCTTGCGGTGCAGAGGATATTCAGCGACCGCGGATTCCAGCAGCCCGCGATCGCTGTCCACGATGGAGACGCGCACGCTGAGAGTGCCGAAATCGACTCCCGCCACGATGGCCATCAGCAGGCCTCGTTGTTCCCCGGATGCTCGTACATATCCCAGTGCAAATACCGGGTGGTGGCTTCGTAAACGGCGGGCGCCACGCTCGAGAGGTTAGCCGCCACGTGATGCTCGAAGCCGTTTTCGCAGATGTAGTGCAGCAGCTTCTGCATCTGCGGGATCTCCACCACCCCGGCGCCGCCGAACGTGTTCAAGGGGTCATCGGTAAATCTTCCTTCGCCCACGTAGCCCCGCATCCTGCCCGCGGTATCGTCAGTAGAGAAGCGAGCGAAACTCATCTTTTCCGGCTTGATCAATCCCACGCAGGTGCCGAAAGTGTTCTCTTTACCGACGGTGCCGGCGATGATTTCCTGGAAGTCCATCTTCACCGAGCGGAAGAAATGCTTGGGCAGGTTGGAACAGTGAAAGCAGACCGCTTTGTTGGGATCAGAACCGTAGTTGTTGTTCCAGTCCAGCAGCGCCGATGGCGTTTCCGAAGCCAGGCGTAGGGCATGCATGCCCAGCACGCCGCAGATGTCCACCTCGCAGGCGCTCGAAAGCAATCCGTCGCTCATCATGCTCATGACCGTGCAGGGTACAACACCAAGATTCTCCTCAATGGACGTCCAGCATTGCACCGCACTGATGGCCACCTCGGTGGTTGCCATCCAGTGATCAACCACGGCGCCGAGCTTGGCCATCTTCACCAGAGCGGCTTCGGGTACACCGCTCGAATCCACGTATTTCTTGATTGAAGCCAGCTTGGCCTGCGCCGCATCGTCGTTGTCTTTCATGCGCTCGATGCGGCCCAGCACCTCGGAAAGATCCAGCGTCTCGATCGAGATGCCCTGCGATTCGAGGATTTTCTCGCTGTAGCGGACCGTATTGAAAGCCGTGGGCCGCGCCCCAATCGATCCCACGCGTAAATTGCGGAATCCATTGACGACGCGACAGACTCCGGCGAACCATTGCAGGTCCTTGGCGAACTCGGGCGAATCCGGACTTTCGGTGTGCAGCGTGGTGATGGAGTAGGGAATGCCATACTGGCGCAAATTGTTGCACGCCGACATCTTGCCGCAAAAACTGTCGCGGCGGAACGCGATGGTCATCTTCTTGGGGTCGTCGGGGGTGGCCTGGATCAGCACCGGCACGTGCAAGTCGGCCAGGCGCAAGGCATCGGCAATCGCGCGCTCTTCACCGAAATTGGGTAGCGTCACGATAACGCCGTCGATGCGATCGCGATTGCGTTTGAACAGGTCAGCACAGCGCCGCGACTCTTCCCGGGTCTCGACTGCGCCGTATTTGCTCTCTTCCGGAGTCAGCGCGACCACATCCATGCCGGCCGCGGTCAGCACCCGCAGCATTTCCTCGCGGCCGCTTTTGGCCAGATGATCGGGGAAGAAGCCACGGTTGCCCACGATCAGGCCCATCGTCATTTTTTTCGTTGCCATATCCTGCCTTCATGAAACCGCTGGGCTTAAGCCTGGCGCCGCGGGGCGAACTTCATGCAATAGATCAGTCCTATGATTAAGAGCACGGCGCCCCACCACACATTGGCGTGCACGTTGAACAGGACTATGTCCGGATTCGCTGGAGGATTTACTACCTGGTAGATTCCTGCAGCACAAATCAACGCGCCGTTCACGGCCAACGAGATACCGATAAAGAACCATATGGAAATCATGCAGCACACCTCTGCTTTTCAAAACCTATCGCTTGACCGTAGCGCCGGCAAGTTGCCGGCTCATCGCCGCCCTACCAGAAAATAATGTTTAGTACAAAGAACACCACCACCACCACGCCCCCCCAGAAAAGCGGCTTCTGGTACAGGGGCACGCTTCCGACCGAGGGAATCTCCGTCTGCCCGTACACCAGACCCCTTAATTGGCTGTCAGGCACTGGGTCCGTAACCATACTCACCGCTACCGTGACGACTACGCAAACCACAAACGACCAGAGCGCCTGATACATGTCCTGGGCGAGGGCCTTGGCATGGGGCGAAAGCGCCACATAACGCAGCGCGCTGGGATCGACCTTCACCCAGGTCCACATACCAATCGAAGAAAGAGTTCCACAGAGCAATCCCCAAAAACCGGCCGGGCCGGTCGCCCGCTTCCACAGCATTCCCAGGAGCACCGTGCCAAACAGGGGGGCGATGAAGAAACTGAACAATGCCTGCACGTAATCCATGATACTGGCGAACTGCATGACCAGGTACGCGGTGCCTACGCTGATCAGCACGCCGATCACGGTGGTCCAGCGGCCCATGTTCACGTAGTGATGATCGGTCCCCTTGCTGTTGATGAGGGGCCGGTAAATGTCGTAGGTCCAGACCGTCGTGAACGCGCTGACGTTGCCGGCCATGCCCGACATGAAGCCCGCAATCAGCGCCGTAATCCCCAGGCCGAGCAACCCAGGGCCGCAATAGCGGGACAGCATAAGGGGAAGCACGTCGTTATAGCTGTGGCCTCCCGTGACCGTCGCCACTGATTCCGGAACCAGCTTCATGGGCAGCAGGCCGAGGCCCAACAGTCCGGGAAGAATCACAATCAGCGGCACCATCATCTTGAATCCAGCGCCGATAATCGGGGCCATTTCCGCGCTGCGGATGTCTTTCGCAGCCAGGATGCGCTGTACCACCAGGAAGTCCGTAGTCCAGTAGCCCATCGAGATCACGGAGCCCAGCCCGAACACAATGCCGGTCCAGTGGATACCCATCGGGTTGGCGGTGAATGAGCCCAACCCTGACCAGAGGTGGACATACTGTTCCGAAGCTCTCTGCGTAATCAGTATCTTGAGATGGCCCCAGCCGCCGGCTTCATACAATCCCAGGATGGGGATGAGCAGCGCGCCCGCCCAGATCAGAAAGAACTGCAGCACCTCGTTGAAGATAGCCGAGCGCAGCCCGCCCAGGGTCACATAGATGGCCACCGTGAGTGACGAAACCCAGATGCTGAAATTGATGTCCCAGCCCAGCACGATTTGCATGACCTTGGCCATGGCAAACATGTTGACGCCGCTCATCAGCACGGTCATGAAGGCGAAGGAGATTGCGGACAGGGCGCGGCTGGGCTCCCCGAAGCGCAGCTTCAAATACCCTGGGACGGAATGGGTCTTGGAAATGTAATAGAACGGCATCATCACCAGCGCCAGGAAAAGCATCGCCGGGATGGCGCCGATCCAGTACCAGTGGGTCGCCAGAATGCCGTATTGGTAGGCCGAACCCGCCCAGCCCATCAACTCGAGAGCACCCAGGTTGGCGGAGAGAAAACTGAGGCCGGCCACCCAGGCCGTCATCTCGCGTCCGGCCATGAAGAAGTCTTCGCCAGTATTCGCCCGTCCGCGCAGGTAAAAGCCAATCGCCAGAACCAGGGCGAAGTAGAAGGCAATGATGACGAAATCCACCCGGGACAAATGCACAAGCTGCGTCTCGACCAACATCGCGAACGCTGGCATCATTTCTTTTCCTTTGCCTGCCCGTAATACGCGCTGGCCCCGTGCTTCCTCAAATAGTGCTTGTCGTGCAGCCCGCCGCCAACCGGTTCCGCTCCGGTATTGAGAGTGACAGTAAAATACGCCATTCGTGCCACCGCTTCCAGGATCACGGCGTTATGCGCCGCTGCGCCCGGGTCCGGACCCCAGGCGAAGGGGCCGTGATTGGCCACCAGAACCGCCGGCACCGAGGCATACCCCACCTTCTCAAAGGCACGAACAATAGCATGTCCGGTGTTTTTCTCATACTCGGAAGCGATCTCGCCGTCCGCCATGACCCCAGTGACCGGGACCGGACCATGGAAGTAGTCGGCATGGGTGGTTCCAAAACAGGGAATCGGCCGCCGCGCCTGTGCCCACGAAGTGGCATATTCGGAATGGGTATGGGCGACTCCTCCGATCTCCGGGAAGGCCCGATAGAGGACAAGATGAGTGGGAAGGTCGGAGGAGGGCCGTAAATTGCCTTCCACTATCTTGCCCTCAAGATCGGTGACCACCAGGTGCTCTGGTTTCATGGCCTCGTAAGGAACACCACTGGGCTTGATGACGACCAGATTCTGGTCGCGGGAGATGCCGCTGGCGTTGCCGAAGGTATAGAGCACCAATCCACTTCGCACCAGCTCCAGGTTCGCTTCGAGCACCTCTTCCCGCAGCCGAGGTAAAAGCATAGTGAGCTTTATATCCGAGGAAATGTGACGTCTGGCTAAGTAATCGTTTACTATGTGAAAAGTCAAAATAGTGTACGTAACCGCTTTTGTCAATCACGGAATATCTGCCGTTCTCGATTTCCCCCCGTCCGGCTGGCTAGTCCTAGGAGGGCAGGGCAAAAGCCCTATTCGGGCCACGCTAACGGGGGAATTTCTCAAGACGACAGCAAACGTTTTCTCAATTCTGTCGCTCGCCCG
>Ga0335085_10005953_pt1 | contig 19420 bp, 13 predicted proteins | sample Lox_Sample_45_FD_206712 | JGI IMG/M metagenome (GOLD analysis project Ga0335085, IMG submission 206712) | Soil microbial communities from Loxahatchee National Wildlife Refuge, Florida, United States - Lox_Sample_4.5 | ecosystem: Environmental > Terrestrial > Soil > Wetlands | place: USA...
GGCCTGATCGGCGCCAACGGCTCGGGCAAGTCGAGCCTCTTCGCCCTGCTGCACGGCGAGCTGCACGCCGACGCCGGCGACGTCGAGGTGCCGGCGCGCTGGCGCATCGCGCACGTGGCGCAGGAGACGCCCGCGCTCGAGCGGCCCGCGCTCGACTACGTCATCGACGGCGACGCGGCGCTGCGCTCGCTGGAGCACGAGCTCGCCGCGGCCGAGACCGCCGACGACGGCGTGCGCATCGCCGAGCTGCACGCGGCGCTCGGCGATGCCGGCGCCTACAGCGCCCGCGCGCGCGCCGGGGAGCTGCTGCACGGCCTCGGCTTCACCCAGGCGCAGGCGGCCGAGCCGGTGGCCGGCTTCTCGGGCGGGTGGCGCATGCGGCTGAACCTCGCGCAGGCGCTGATGTCCCCCTCGGACCTGCTGCTGCTGGACGAGCCGACCAACCACCTCGACCTCGACGCCATCCTCTGGGTCGAGAGCTGGCTGCGGCGCTACGCCGGGACGCTGCTGGTGATCTCGCACGACCGCGACTTCCTCGACGGCGTGGCGCGCGACATCATCCACATCGACGGCCGCAGGCTGCGGCGCTACGGCGGCAACTACACGGCGTTCGAGGCGCAGCGCGCCGCCGCGGTGGTGCTCGCCGCGGCGCAGGTCGAGAAGCAGCGCCGCGAGCGCGAGCACCTCGAGTCTTTCATCGACCGCTTCCGCGCCAAGGCGACCAAGGCGCGCCAGGCGCTGAGCCGCATGAAGATGCTGGCGCGCATGGAGGAGCTGGCGCCGCTGCACGTCAGCGCGCCCTTCTCGTTCGAGTTCCGGGAGCCGCTGCGCTCGCCCGACCCGCTGCTGACGCTGGAGGAGGTGCGCGCGGGCTACGGCGAGAAAACGGTGCTCGACGGCGTGACCCTCACGCTGCGCTCGCAGGAGCGCATCGGGCTGCTCGGCGTCAACGGCGCCGGCAAATCGACCCTGATGAAGACGCTCGCCGGCGCGCTCGTGCCGCTCGCCGGCACGGTGCGCCTGAACAAGGGCCTGGCGGTGGGCTATTTCGCGCAGCACCAGGTGGAGATGCTGCGCGAGGACGAATCGGCGCTGCGCCAGCTGGCGCGGCTCGCGCCGCAGGCGCGCGAGCAGGACCTGCGCAATTTCCTCGGCGGCTTCAACTTCTCCGGCGACATGGCGACCGAGCCGATCACCGGCTTCTCGGGCGGCGAGCGGGCGCGCCTCGCGCTGGCGCTGATCGTCTGGCAGCGGCCCAACCTGCTGCTGCTGGACGAGCCGACCAACCACCTCGACCTGGAGACGCGCGAGGCGCTCTCCGTGGCACTGGCGCAATTCGAGGGAACCCTGGTGCTGGTGTCGCACGACCGCCACCTGCTGCGCGCCGCGACCGAGCAGTTCCTGATCGTCGCCGACGGCCGGGCGCAGCCCTTCGACGGCGACCTCGACGACTACCGCGACTGGCTGTTCAGGACGAGGCTCGAGCCGGAGAAGGTGCCCGCATTGGCTCCGCCTCCGGAGCGGAAAGCTCCTCCACGCAATTCAAAATCGAGGAGTCAGGTTGCACGCCTGAAGCGCCTCGAGGAGCTGATGAGCCGCGCGCAGGACAGGAAGACCGGAATCGAAGCCCGTCTCGCCGACCCGGCGGCGTACGCCGCGGACGCCGAGGAGGCGCTCAGGAACCTCGTCGCCGAGCAGGCCTACGCGACGCGCGAGCTGGCAGACCTGGAGTCCGAGTGGCTGCAGCTGCACGAGGCGCTGGAGCGCCCCGGCGGCTGAGGCGCGCGCCGGCTCCCGCCCAGCGCCGCACCAGCCCAGTATCGAGGTCGAAGAGGTCGAGCACGCGCCCGACGCTGTGGCGCACGGCGTCGTCCAGCGTCTTCGGCGCGTTGTAGAACGCGGGCATGGGCGGGGCGATGATCGCCCCCATCTCGGCCGCCTGCAGCAGCAGCCGGCAGTGGCCCGCGTGCAGCGGCGTCTCGCGCGGCATCAGCACCAGCAGCCGGCGCTCCTTCAGCGTCACGTCCGCGGCGCGCACCACCAGGTTGTCGGCGTAGGAATTGACGATCCCGGACAGGGTCTTCATCGAGCACGGCGCGACGATCATGCCGGCGGTGCGGAACGAGCCGCTGGAGAGCGGCGCGGCGAGGTTCTGGTCGGAGTGCACCACGTGGGCGAGGGCCTCGACCTCGCGCACGCGCATCCCGGTCTCGAGCGCGATCGTCTCCTTGCCGCCCTTGCTGAGGACAAGGTGCACCTCGACGCCGGGCTGCGCGCGTAGCGCCTCGAGCATCCGGATGCCGTAGATGGCGCCGCTGGAGCCGGTGATGGCGACGACGAGCCGCATGCGCGGATGATAGCGCCCCGGCGGATTGGGTATATTTGGACCCTCCAAGGAGGTCCCCATGCTGCAGGAGCGAAGCCCCGACCTTTCCGGCTACGTCGAGCCCGACCGGGTGCGCCGGGAGGTGTATACCGACGAGCGCATCTTCGAGCTGGAAATGGAGCGCATCCACGAGCGCTACTGGATCTATTGCGGGCATGAGAGCCAGGTGCCGAAGCCGGGCGACTACTACGCAGTGCAGATCGGCCGCCAGCCGATGCTGATGGTGCGCGGCAAGGACGGCAAGGTGAGGGTGCTGTACAACCGCTGCCCGCACCGCGGCAACATGATGTGCGGCGACCGCCACGGCAACGCGGGCGAGTTCTTCCGCTGCTCGTACCACGCCTGGACCTTCCACCACGACGGCAAGCTGCGCAGCATCCCGATGATGGAGTCGGGCTACAAGGGCACGCGCTTCGGCAAGGACAACCCGGACTGCAGCATGAAGCCCGCGGCGCGGGTGGAAAGCTATCGCGGATTTGTCTTTGCCAGCCTCGCCCAAGACGGTCCCACGCTCAAGGAATTCCTCGGCGAAAGCCGCATCGCCTTCGACGACATGTGCGACCGGGCGCCGGAGGGCGAGGTCGAGGTGGTGCCGAACTGCTTCCGCGTCATCCAGCACTCCAACTGGAAGATCTTCCTCGAGAACCAGCTCGACGCGCTGCACCCGTCGGTGACGCACCAGTCGACCGGGCGCGCGGCGCACGAGGTTGAGAAGGAGATCGCGAGGGCGGCGAAAAAGCATAAAGGAGGAAATGCGGCGCCGCTCTCGTACCACATGCTCTCGGCCTTCGCCACCGTGACGATAGACAAGTGGGACGCGTTCCAGACGCTGAACTACCCCTACGGCCACTGCATCCTCACCGGCTACATGGGCCTCAGGCCGCAGGACCCGGACACGCTCGCTTACGACAAAGTCATGATCAAAGCGTATGGCAAGAAGCGCTTCGAGGAGATCGTCGGAGTGAACATCCACCACGTGCTGATCTACCCGGGGCTCTCGGTGCAGTCGCCGCTGCAGCAGCTGCGCGCGGTGCGGCCGCTGGGGGTGGACCGCACGCTGACCGAAATCTGGCATTTCCGGCTGAAAGGGGCGCCTGAGCCGATCTACCGCAGATCGCTCGCCTACTACAACCTGGTCAACTCGCCCGCGACTCTGGTCAACGCCGACGACCTGGAGAACTTCTGGAAATGCCACCAGGGTCTCTCTTCGGAGGGCGGCGACTGGGTCACCTTCGGGCGCCACTTCGGGCGGGATATCGAAAAGCCCGGCGTGGTCGAGACCGGCCCCAACATGGGCACGTCGGAAGCGCCGATGCGCAACCAGATGAAGGCCTGGGCGCAATACATGGGAGCCGCGCGGTGACGAAACTGCAGCTCCAGCACGACGCAGAGCAGTTTCTCTACCAGCAGGCGCAGCTGCTCGACAGCAAGCAATGGCAGGCCTGGATCGACCTCTTCGCTGCGGACGGCATCTACTGGATGCCGCCCGAGCCCTCGCACACCACCTGGGAGGGCATGCCTGCGATCTTCGCCGAGGACAGGAACCTGATGAAGGTCCGCATGGGGCGCGTGCTGCACCCCGACGCCTGGTCGCAGCGGCCGCTGTGGGAGACCAACCACATCGTCTCCAACGTCGTCATCCAGAAAGCCGCGAAGAACGGCGACCTCGAAGTGCGCTCCCGCTTCCACATGATGGAGCTGCGCCGCGACGACGTCCGGCACTTCGCGGGCTCCTACCTGCACAAGCTGAAGAAGACGCCGAAGGGCTATGCCATCAAGCTGCAGCGCGTCGACATGACCAACGCGCAGGCCGCGTACGACTACGTGCTGCAGGTGTGGGTGTAGTCAGTTTTCAGCTGATCCACCGCTTCAGCTCATCGAGCGGCAGCGGCTTCGCGTAATAGTACCCTTGGCCGATATCGCAGTGCTTCTCGCGCAGCGCCGCGGCCTGGTCCGCCGTCTCGATTCCCTCCGCAACGACTTTCATGCCGAGCTCATGCCCCAGCTCGATCGTCTTCACGGCAACGGCGGCCGCGCTGGCGTCTGACAGCATTCCGTCGACGAACTGCCGGTCGATCTTCAGTTCCGTAGCCGGAATGCGCCGCAGCTGAGCCATTGAGGAGAAGCCGGTCCCGAAGTCGTCGATCGATAGCCCGAACCCCTTCAGCCGCAAGCGCGCCAGGATGTCGAGCGCGGTGCTCAGCTCCTTGATGAGGCCAGATTCGGTGATCTCCATGACCACGGACTGCGGTTGCATCCCATGGCGCACGACATACGGACCGAGGCGGTCGGGCAGCTCGATGTCGGTCAGCGTCAGAGCCGAGACGTTGATCGACAAGGTGAAGAGGCCGGAGAGGGCCAGTGGTCCGATCTCGCCGACCGAGCGGCGCAACACCGCGACCGTGAGCGTCTCGATCTGGCCAGAGCGTTCCGCGACGCCGATGAACGAATCTGGGTAGATCAGCGTTCCGTCGGCGCCGCGCAGTCGGACCAGCGCTTCTACACCCGCAAGGCGGCCCGACACTAGCTCGATTTGGGGCTGATAGTGAACCACGATCGCGCCTGTCTCGAGCGCGCGGCGCAGCGCCTCCGGGTCGAGCTCGTCGGCGACCCGTTTCGGCGCAGCCGCGGGCGTGGCGCTCGCCATCGCGCCGACAAGCAAGGTCTCGGCCTCTGCAACACGGAATGGTTTGAGCAGGCGCCCCGCGATGTCCAGGCCGAGGGATTGCGCGAGCCCCTCCGCCGTCGCAAGCACCTTGCGGTCGAAGCCACTCATCAGCAGAATCCTGGAGCGGCAGCGGGCCTTGCCCAAGTGCCGCAGGATCTCGATGCCGTCGACGTCCGGCAACATGAGGTCGATTACCAGCAGGTCCACCTCGGGCGTGAGAGCGGCGCGGAATGCTTCATAGCCGGTGGTGACCGTGGAGCGCATCCCCACTGCCTGCGCGGCGGCCGCGATCAGCTCGCCGATCTCCGGCTCGTCGTCGACGATCAGCACATGGTGCGCACGGTGATCGGGACCGGCGGCCGTCATGCCAGCGTCTCCGCCATAACGCGATTGAGCACTCTGGCAATCTCGCCACGCAAGTAGGGCTTGTGCAGCAGCGGCGCATCGATTCGCGTGCCGCTGCGCTCGGCCAGCGCGCGCGACGGAAATCCGGAACTGTACACGATCCTGACGCGCGGGTGTGTCTCACGCAGCTTCTTGGCCAGCTCGACCCCGTTGATCCCCCCGGGCATGATGACATCGGTGACCACGAGGTCGATGCGGCGTTCGGGCTCCGATATCGCAAGCGCCTCCCGCGCGTTTGCCGCCCGTAGCGTCTGGTAGCCCATTTCCTCCAGGTACGTCGCCGCGATCTCGAGCAAGTCGGCCTCGTCGTCCACGACGAGTGCGACTGCATCCGCCGGAGCGCGATGATCGCTGGCGACGGCTGGTGCCGCGCCCTGGGCAGCGTCACTCGCGAGCGGCAGATAGATCGAAACCGTTGTGCCGTGACCGTGCTCGCTGTAGAGCTTTACGTTGCCACCGGACTGCTTGACGAACCCATGGACCATCGCGAGGCCGAGGCCGGTCCCCTTGCCGCGCTCCTTGGTACTGAAAAACGGCTCGAACGCGCGCTGCAGGGTTTCCGGAGCCATTCCCTGCCCGGTGTCGGAGATCCTGATATTGACGTACTCGCCCGGCGCCAGTTCCCCGGCGCGGACCGCAGAGTCACGGGCATCGATGCGCGCCAGCGACGTTGAGATGCGTAGGACGCCTCCCGCCGGCATCGCGTCGCGCGCGTTGATCGCGAGGTTGAGTATGGCGCTCTCGAGGCCGTTCGCATCGACCAGTACCGGTGGCAGGTCGGGCGCGAGGCTGGTCTCGAGCCGGATCTCCGGCCCGAGCGTGCGCGCCCCCATCTCGAGGATGCCGCTGATCGCATCGTTCGCCTGCACGGGCTCTGGAGCAAGCTGCTGGCGGCGGGAAAAGGCCAGCAGTCGGCGCGTCAACTCCGCGCCACGCTGCGCCGCGTGCAGGGCAGTCTGCACGCGCTTCGAGGCCGCCGCGTCGCCGGCGACGGCGCGCTCCAGCAAGTCGAGATTACCCATGATGATGCCGAGAAGGTTGTTGAAGTCGTGCGCGACGCCGCCAGTGAGCTGCCCGATCGACTCCAGCTTCTGGCTCTGCGTCAGCTGCTGCTCGAGGCTGCGCCGTTCGCTTACGTCGCGGGCGATACTGATGACCCAGCGCCCAACGCTCGTGTCGACTCCGCTGCAGGTGACCTCAACAGGGAACGCGCTGCCGCCCTTGCGCAGGCCTTCCGAGGCGTGGGCCGCATTCGGCGCCTCGGCAGTGCGCTCGCGCGCCGCCTCTAGCAACTGGGAGAGCGACGCGCGCTCGCCAAGCGAGGCCAGGCTGACTGCCGGCGAGCCCTCCAGCGCGCTCGCGGGGTAACCGAACATCCGCTCGGCCGCCGGGTTGACCATGACGATGCGGCCGTTGGCATCCGAAATCACCACCGCATCCGGCGCCGCCTGAAGGATCGCACGGAACCTCCGTTCGCTCTCGGCACGTGCCTGATCCGCGCGCACGCGGTCGCTGACGTCCCGGGCGATGGTGCCGACCGCTTGGAGGTGGCCGTCAGCTGCCCGGATCGGAAACTTGAGCGCCTGGTAGGTCAGACGGGCCTCGCCCTCGCCCACTGCTCGCTCGACCTCGCGCGGGTCGCCGGTGGCCAGCACCTCGTCCTCGTCACCGCGGACCTGGCCCGCGTACTCCTCCTGGAACAGGTCGGCATGGCGCTTCCCGAGGATGCTGCCCGACTTGCCACCGAGAGCGAATCTTTCGTAGGCCTTGTTGGCGAAGAGAAACCGGCCTTCCCGGTCCGTGGCAAACATGAACACGGGGTTGTTGCCAACGAAGCTGTCGATCAGGGCACCGCGGCGCTCGAGCTCGTCTTTGTTCACCGTCAGTTCGTCGACCGTGCGGCCGAGGCGCCAGGCCGCCTGCGCCGCCAGCGCGCCGATCAGAAGAATGACCGCGAACGCAATCAAGAGCGGCGCCACGCTCCAGTCGAGCAGGCCGCCCGCCAAAAGCTGCGCCCGGTTGACACGCGTGAACACGATCCAGGGCAGGTCCGGTGCGTCGTACGCCAGGTGCAGCGTGGAATCTGACGCGTTCGCGGCGCAGCCGCTCGCCCCGGAGCACAGCTTCAGGCGTGCGACGAGTGCACCGTGCAGGATTCCGGTCTGTGCTCCGTCGCCCGCAAGGTGACGCCAAAGCTCGGGGTCGGTCCTTGCCAGAGTGCGGTTCTCGCCGCCCGCCTGCATGAACGCCCACTCGAGGCCGGGCTCGGGAGACAGCAGCGTGTACCCAGCGCCGTTCAGCATGCCGTAGCTACCATGGGAGGAACGCAGCGCAGCCCGAGCCCTGTCGAGCATCGAGCTGGCGAGGACGTTCAACACCACTACGCCGAGCGTGCGGCCCGCATCGTCGCGCAAGGTCTTCGAGAACCGCAGCGTCGGCTTGAAAGGGCGCTCTACCTCGCCATGCTCGACGTTCAGATCGAGGGCCGAAACCGTGATGCCGCCGCGCCGCGCGCGCATTGCATCCTTGAAATAGGGGCGTGCGCTCTTGTCCTGCAGCTCGGCCTCGGCTGCGAACCGCACCGAGCCCTCGGCAGTGCGCTCCGCGCGCAACACCTCGCGCCCCGAGGCATCGAGCAGCCGGAGCTGATCGTAGCGGCGCTTGACCCTCAGGATCTCGCTCCACTCCTGGCGCAGGCGCGCCAGCGCAACACCGTCTCCGCCCAGCACCTCGGGAAGCTCCTCCGCACCCGCGTAGACCACGAAGTCGCTGTAGGCGTCCTCGGTCGTGTCCTTGAAGAGACGTCCGACCCGGGTGAGAAGCGTGCGCTCGCCTTCGGTGACATCCCGGAGATGCATCTGAGCGGAGAGCCAGACCAGCGCGACGCTGGCGCCGAGCACGATGAGCACGACAGGTAGTAAGCCGCGCAAGGCGCGGCGCAACGGAGCCGGTACGCGTCCGGAGCGAAGCACCGAAATCCTCCCGGGACGATTCTAGTCTCGAGGGACGGTGGTGACGACCATCCGGCGTATCTGTAGGAAAAACCTTACAGTCGCAGCGGATTTCGCTTCGTCAGCTTGCAGCAGCCAGCCGAAAGGCTGCATTCACCAGCGCGATGTGCGAGAGCGCCTGCGGGAAGTTGCCGAGGTGGCGCTTGGTCTTTGGGTCGTACTCCTCGGCGAGCAGGCCGACGTCGTTGCGGATGGCGAGCAGGCGCTCGAACAGGCGCACGGCGTCGTCGTGGCGGCCGATGAGCTCGAGCGCCTCGGCGAGCCAGAAGGAGCAGGCGAGGAATACGCCTTCGCCCTGCGGCAGGCCGTCGACGTCCTGCTGCGTGCGGTAGCGCAGCACGAAGCCGCCCTGCATCAGCTCGCGCTCGATCGCCTCTACGGTGCCGACGACGCGCGGGTCGCCCGGCGGCAGGAAGCCTACGCGCGGGATCATCAGCAGCGCGGCGTCGAGTGCCTCGCCGCCGTAGTACTGCACGAAGCTATTGCGCTTCGCGTTGAAGCCGTGGCGGCAGACGTCGCTGTGGATCTCGTGCCGCAGCGTGCGCCAGCGCGCGGCATCGCCATCCAGTCCGAATTCCTCCACCGCCTTCACCGAGCGGTCCACGGCAACCCATGCCATGATCTTCGAGTGCGTGAAGTGGCGCGGCGCGCCGCGCACCTCCCAGATGCCCTGGTCGGGGTCGCGCCAGTGGTCTTCGAGGTGCTCGAGGAGCACCTTCTGCACGCGCCAGGCCTCGTCGTCCTGCTCGAGCTTCGCGCGCCGCGCCATGTCGGAGAGGTCCATCATCTCGCCGTAGGTGTCGAGCTGCAGCTGGTCGGCCGCGGCGTTGCCGATGCGCACCGGCCGGCTGCCGCCGTAGCCCGCGAGCCACGGCAGCTCCTGCTCGGTCAGGCGCCGCTCGCCGCCGATGCCGTACATGATCTGCAGCTTCTCGGGCTGGCCGGCGACGGCGCGCACCATCCAGCTGCGCCACGCCGCGGCCTCGGCGAGGTAGCCGGCGTGCACCAGCGCGCGCAGCGTGAGCGTCGCGTCGCGCAGCCAGCTGTAGCGGTAGTCCCAGTTGCGCGGGCCGCCGAGCTGCTCGGGCAGCGAGGTGGTCGGCGCGGCGACGATGCTGCCGGTCGGATCGTAGATCAGCGCCTTCAGCGTGATGAGCGAGCGCTCGACCGCCTCGCGCCAGGGCCCTTCGTAGCGCAGCTGCCCGCTCCAGTGCCGCCACCAGGCGTCGGTGCGCTTGCACTGGCTCAGCGGGTCCGAGGGGCGCGGCGCGGCATGGTGCGACGGGTGCCAGGTGAGGCGGAAGGCGTGCGTCTCGCCCTGCCGCACTTCGAACGCGGCGCGGCTGCGGAAATCGCGGTTCTCGAGCGGCAACGTGCAGTAGAACTCGACCGCGTCGGGGCCCGCGACCGCGGACAGGCCGAAGTCGCGCTTGCGCACCCAGGGCACCACGCTGCCGTAGTCGAAGCGCAGGCGCAGCTCGAGCTCCATCGGCACCGCGCCGTGCTCGCCGCGCACGACGCGCACCACGTCGACGCGGGATTCGCCGCCGCGATGCGGCATGAAGTCGGTGACGGTGACGCCGCCGGTGGCGGTCTCGAACGACGTCTCGAGCACCAGCGAGCCCTTGCGGTAGCGGCGCGCCTCCGAGCGCGCGCCGCCGGCGGGCGCGATCCGCCAGCGGCCGTTGTCCGGCGTGCCGAGCAGCGCCGCGAAGCAGGCCGGCGAGTCGAAGCGCGGCAGGCACAGCCAGTCGATCGAGCCGTCGCGGCCGACCAGCGCCGCGGTGCGCAGGTCGCCGATCAGCGCGTAGTCCTCGATCGGGGTGAGGGCGTCAGTCGCCAAGCAGCAGCACGGTCTTGACGTCGCCGTCGCGGCGCGCGTATGCGTCCTGCCAGTGCTCGAGCGGCACGCGGCGCGTGATCAGCCGCTCCAGCCAGGCGCGGTCGGCGCGGGCCAGCGCCTCGGCCGCCGCCCGGTAGTGGCGCGTATTGGCGTTGACGCTGCCGAAGACCACCTCGTTCTCGAGCACCATGCTGCGGTTGAGGGCGCCGAGGTCGAACGAGAGCGCGTGGCCGCCGCTCGAGACGCCGGTGAGGCAGACGATGCCGTTCGCCGCGGCGCGCGTCATCGCGCCGAGCAGCACCGCGGGCACGCCGGTGCACTCGAGCACGATGTCCGGCGCGTAGTCGAGGTCCTCGACAGGCTTGCTGGTGTAGCGCGCGCCGAGCGCGCGCACCAGGTCGGGCTTGACGCCGTCGGCGACGCGGTCGAGCACGGTGACCTCGAGCCCGCGCTGCACGCCGAGCAGCGCCGCGAGCAGGCCGATCGGCCCGGCGCCGGTGACCAGGACGCGGCGCGGCGTCCACACCGCGCGGCGGCCGAGGCGCTCGATGTGCTCCCAGGCCTTCGCGACCACGCTGGTGGGCTCGGTCAGCACGCCGCACAGGCCGAGCGCCGCGTCCACCCGCACTGCGAAGCGCGGCTCGATCTGCACGCGCTCGGCGGCGAAGCCGTCGACTTCCTTGATGCCGTGCTCGGTGTACCGGCCGTTGATGCACATGTCCCACTCGCCCGCGGCGCAGTTGGGGCAGGGCGCGGGGTCGGGCCGGCGCACGATGCCGGCGACCAGGTCGCCGGCCTTGAAGCCGCTCCCCGGGGGCGCGTCCTCCACCACGCCGAGGCTCTCGTGGCCGATGACGAGGCGCCGCTTGCCCGGCGGCGCCCAGCCGTAGCGACCCTCCATCAGCTCGATGTCCGTGCCGCAGACGCCTACCGCGCGCACACGTACGTGCAGCAGCGCGGGATCGCGCGCCGGCTCGTCGATACGGTCGAGGCGTGCGGAGCCGGCGACACCCGGCTCGAGGGTAATGGCGCGCATGGGAGCCGCCGATGGTCGTCGGCGATCCTTAAGTGCCCCTTAACCTGCGGGCGTCCTAGCCGCTGTTGCGCAGGCCCGCGGCGACGCCGTTGATGGTGAGGTGGATGGCGCGCCGGGTGCGCTCGTCGGTGTCGCCGGCGCGATAGCGCCGCAGCAGCTCGATCTGCAGGTGGTTGAGCGGGTCGAGGTAGGGGAAGCGGTTGCGGATCGAGCGCGCCAGCGTCGGGTTGTCGGCGAGCAGCTCGGGATCGCCGGTGATCTCGCCGAGCCAGCGGCGGGTGCGGTGCCACTCCGCCGCGATGCGCCCGAAGACGTCCGCGCGCAGCCGCGCGTCGGGCACCAGCTCGGCGTAGCGCGAGGCGATCGCGAGGTCGGTCTTGGCGAGCACCATGTCCATGTTCGACAGCACCGAGCGCCAGAACGGCCAGCCGCGCTGCATCTCGCGCAGCTCGCCGAGCTCCCCGCGCCGCTCCTCGAGCCATCCCTCCACCGCGGCGCCGAAGCCGTACCAGCCCGGCAGCATCAGGCGGCACTGGCTCCAGCTGAAGACCCACGGGATGGCGCGCAGGTCTTCCAGGCGCTCGGAGCGCCTGCGCGCCGCGGGCCGGCTGCCGATGTTGAGCGCCGCGATCTCGGCGAGCGGCGTCGAGGCGCGGAAGTACTCCATGAACCCGGGCGTCTCCTGCACCAGGGCGCGGTAGGCGGCGAAGGCGCGCGCGGCGAGGTCCTGCACGATCGCCCGGTGGCGCTCGCGCGCCGGATGCGGCGGCCGCGCGCCGAGACTCGCCTCGAGCGTCGCGGCCGCGAGCGTCTCGAGGTTGCGCCGGCCGCTTTCCGGGTCGGCGTACTTGCTGGCGATGACCTCGCCCTGCTCGGTCAGGCGCAGCGCGCCGTCGACGCTGCCCGCGGGCTGCGCCAGGATCGCGTCATAGCTCGGGCCGCCGCCGCGCCCGATGGTGCCGCCGCGGCCGTGGAACAGGCGCAGGCGCACGCCGCGCGCGGCGCCCGCCCGTTGCAGGGCCGCCGCGGCCTTGTACAGCGCCCAGTTCGACGCCAGGTAGCCGCCGTCCTTGTTGCTGTCGGAGTAGCCCAGCATCACCTCCTGGGCGTCGCCGCGGCTGCGCACCCAGGCGCGGTAGAGCGGGTGCTCGAGCGCGGCGGCCATCACCTCGCCGCAGCGCTCGAGGTCGGCGACCGACTCGAACAGCGGCACGATGTCGAGGTCGAGCTCGGGCGGCTCGCCGGGCCGCAGCAGCCCCGCCTCGCGCAGCAGCGCGCCGACTTCGAGCAGGTCGGACAGCGACTGGCAATGCGAGATCACGTAGTGCGGCACCGCGCGCGGGCCGAGGCGCGCGCGCCCCGCGGCGGCGGCGGCGACCACGGCAAGCTCCGATTCGGCGAGCGCCGAGTAGCGCAGGTGCGGCGAGCGCAGCGGCCGGGAGCTCGCCAGCTCGCGCGCGAGCAGGGCGACGCGACCATCCTCCGGCAGCGCCGCGTAGCCCCGCTCGACGCCGGCGCGCGCCAGCAGCTCGCCGACCACTGCCTCGTGCTCGCCTGAGCTCTGGCGCAGGTCGATGGGCGCGAGATGGAAGCCGAACACGCCGGCCTTGCGCCGCAGCGCGCGCAGCCTGCCCGCGGCGAGGCGCGCCGCGCCCTGCGCCTCGAGCCCGCGCTCGATCAGGTCGAGGTCGGCGGCCAGCTCCTCGGCGCCGGCGTAGGGCTCGCGCCGCACGGCCGGCGCGGGCGTCGCCTGCAGGCCGCACAGCGACTCGGCGGTGGCCGCCAGGCGCGCGTAGATGCCGGCGACGATGCGCCGGTAGGGCTCGTCGCTGCGGTAGGGCGAGTCGTCGCCCGAGGCCGCTGCGGCGGCCTCGATCTCCGCATCCGCGGCGCGGATCCGGGTGGACAGCGCCAGCTCGCGGCCGAGCTCGTGCGCCTCGCGCAGGTAGTGCGCGAGCGCGACGCGCGCCTGCTGCGCCAGCGCGAGCTCGAGCGTGGCGGCGTTGACGTTCGGGTTGCCGTCGCGGTCGCCGCCGACCCAGGTGCCGATCGTGAGAAAGGCCGGCAGCCGCGGGCTGCGCGGGAGGCCGAGCCGCGCCGCGAGCGCCGCCTCCAGGTCGAGGTACAGGCGCGGCACCTCGTCGAGGAAAGTGAGATGGAAGTAGGCGAGGGCGTTGCCGATCTCGTCCGCGACCTCGAGCTTCGTCAGCCGCAGCATCGAGGTGAGCCAGAGCCGCAGCACCTCCCGGTGCAGCGCCGCCTCGCGCTCCGGCGCCGGCGGCTCGGCGATCAGGCGCGCGATCGCGCGCTCGCAGTCCAGGATCGACTGCCGCTGCACCTCGGTGGGGTGCGCGGTGAGCACCGGGCTGATGCGGGCGTGCCCGAACCAGGCCACGACCTGCTCGGCGCCGACGCCGGCGGCGCGAACGCTCTCCAGGGCGTAGGCGAGGCTGCCGGCGCGCGGCGGCGCGCCGGCGGCGGCATGGGCGTGGCGGCGGCGCGCCTGGTGCACGTCCTCGGCGATGTTGAGCAGGTGCGAGAAGAAGCTGAAGGCGCGCACCACGTGCAGCGTCTGCTCGACGTCGAGGGCGTTGAGCTGCGCCTCGAGCTCGGCGCGCACCGCCGCGGCGGCCTCGGCCCCGGCGCGGCGGAAGCGCACTGCGGTCTGGCGGATGCGCTCGATGGTCTCGAATACCGCCTCGCCGGCCTGCTCGCGCACCACCTCGCCCAGCAGCCGCCCGAGCAGCCGGCGGTCCTCGCGCAGCGGGCGCTCTTTCGCGTCTTCGGCGGGGTCGGCAGCCTGCATGACCGCCGGAATTATAGAAGCGCGCGCCGCGGAACCCGCGATCGCGGGCGCGGTCGGAGGAGAGTGAGACGCGAAACCCGTCCCTCGGGGGGTGCGCCGGACCCCGAACGCCGCGCGCTGCTCACGCGGGTGACCGCGGCGGCGGGCGGCGCGGCGCTGTGCGGCGCCGCGGTGCCGTTCGTGTCGTCGATGTGGCCGAGCGCGAGGGCAATCGCCGCGGGAGCGCCGGTGCATTTCGATGTCGGCGGCCTGGGCGAGGGCGAGCTCGCGACGACGTCGTGGCGCAAGAAGCCGGTGTGGATCATGCGGCGCACGCAGGCGCAGCTGAAGCGCCTCGCCGACGAGCGCCTCGACCTGCGCGATCCGCGCTCGCAGACGCCGCAGCAGCCGGAGCAGATGAAGCTGCATCTCGCCGACGGCGTGCGCGCGGTGAACCCCGAGTACCTCGTGCTGGTGGGGATCTGCACCCACCTCGGCTGCATCCCGGAGTTCCGCAAGGCGGGCTCGATGGGAGCCGAATGGCCGGGCGGCTTCTACTGCCCCTGCCACGGCTCGAAGTACGATCTTTCGGGGCGCGTCCTCTCGGGCTCGCCGGCGCCGCTCAACCTGCCGGTGCCGCCGTACTACTTCAAGACCGCGAGCGTCATCACGATCGGCGAGCTGCGCGACGGCGGCGACCTGAACTGGCACCCCGCCATCTGGTGAGGGGGCGCGCGGCGGCTATTTCGCCAGCGCCTTCATCGCCTGCTCGAGGCCGGCGATGGTGGTCGGGTACATGCGGTTGTTCATCAGCTCCTTGAGGATCTGGATCGACTGCCGGTAGGGCCAGATCTCCTCCGGCTCCGGGTTGAGCCAGACGCACTTCGAGTAGATCTCGGTGACGCGCTTGATCCAGACCGCGCCCGCCTCCTCGTTGAAGTACTCGACCGAGCCGCCGGGCTGCAGGATCTCGTAGGGGCTCATGGTGGCGTCGCCCACGAAGATCACCTTGTAGTCGTGCCCGTACTTGTGCAGCAGCTCCCAGGTGCGGGTGCGCTCGGAGTGGCGGCGGCGGTTGTCCTTCCACACGAAGTCGTAGAGGCAGTTGTGGAAGTAATAGAACTCGAGGTGCTTGAACTCGGTCTTGGAGGCCGAGAACATCTCCTCGGCGAGCTTGATGTGGTCGTCCATGGTGCCGCCGATGTCCATCAGCATCAGCACCTTGATGGCGTTGCGGCGCTCGGGCCGCATGTGGATGTCGAGGTAGGCCTTCCTCGCCGTGCTCTGGATGGTGTTCTCGAGGTCGAACTCGTCCGGCGCGCCTTCGCGCGCAAATTTTCTCAATCTTCTCAAAGCCACTTTTATGTTTCTCGTGCCGAGCTCAACCGAGTCGTCGAGGTTGCGGTACTCGCGCTGGTCCCAGACCTTGACCGCGCTGCGGTTGCGGCTCCGGTCCTGCCCGATGCGGATGCCCTCGGGGTTGTAGCCGTAGGCGCCGAAGGGCGAGGTGCCGCCGGTGCCGATCCATTTCGAGCCGCCCTGGTGGCGCCCCTTCTGCTCCTCCAGCCGCTGCTTTAGCGTCTCCATCAGCTTTTCCCAGCCGCCGAGCGCCTGGATCTGCTTCTTCTCCTCCTCCGACAGCGTCAGCTCGACCTGCTTCAGCAGCCACTCCAGGGGAATCTGCGTCTCGATGCCGGGGATCGTCTCCACCCCCTGCCAGAACTCGGCGAAGGCGCGGTCGAACTTGTCGAAGTTGGCCTCGTCCTTGACCAGCGTGGCGCGCGACAGATAGTAGAAGTCGTCGATCGACGGGCGGATGACGTCCTTGCCCATCGCCTCGAGCAGCGTCAGGTACTCCTTGATCGAGACCGGGAGCTTGTGGCTCTTCAGCTTGAGGAAGAAGTCGATCAGCATGGATGCGGGCGCCTCGGGGGCATTTTACCGGCCTACTTCCTCGGAAGGTAGGCGTCGGCCTGCGCCTCGGACATGTCGAACAGGTAGTAGAGGTGGTCGACGCCATGGAAGCCGAAGGTCGGTCCGCGGCGCGGCTGCCCCTCGAACGAGAAGCGCGCGGCGAGCTCCGGCGGCGCGAACCGGATGCCGTGGCGCGCCTCGAGCAGCGGCCGGTAGGTCCGGCAGATCGCAAGGTCCTCGGGATGCTGCGGAGAGATCTCGGCGTCCTGCAGCGCGAGCAGGAGCTTGCGGGACCGCAGCGAGAAGCCGCCGTTGCCGACGGCCATGCCGTCGCCGTAGCCCCAGGGCGCGCCGATGTAGTCGTAGCGGAGGAACTCGTCCGACCAGCGGCTGCCGTTCAGCACGTAGCCGTCGTACTGCACGATCAGCGCGAACGCGGTTTCGACGTGCGGCGCGAGATGCTTGATCATGAACCGCGAATACTCGCCCACGGACGCGATGCGCGGGATGCGGAGGGTCTCGACGCCGGGCACGCTCGCCTCGGCGTCGGTGAACAGGAGCGCGCGCTCGAAGCGGCATTGCCGCAGCGTGCGCCGCAGCGCATCCGCGGCCAGGGCGTAGTCGCGGCAATCCACGCACACCGGGGTGGTATCCGGCACCGCGCGCGCGGCCGCGCCGGCGGGCGCCGGCGGCGCGCTGCGCCGCACGCGGATCGAGAGCCATTGGCGCAGGCAGCGCTCGCGCTCGTGGAGATCGCCGGCGCGCTCGGACGCGACCGCGAGCTCCACCCAGGCGGGGGCGCAGTCGGGATCGAGCGCCAGCGCGCGCTTGAAGCACGGGGTGGCCTGGGCCGGGCGCTCCAAGCGCCGCAGGCATTGCCCGAGCGCGACGTGGACCAGCGGGGCGCTCTCGCCGAGCGAGATCGCCTCGGCAAGCAACTCCGCCGCCTGCGCCCAGGCCTCCGCCCGCAACGCCGCCTGAGCCCGCCCGACCAGGTCGTCAGCCTGCGTCACGGGGTCGATCCGCCGGGAGACAGTCGATCAGCATGGTGCGCCGCGCAAGAGTTCGGATTCTAAGCGAGGCATCGGCTTGCCCCGGGCGGTGTTAACCTGCCGGCGAGGATCTCTACTGGAGGAGGGCCAGATGAGGATCGAGTTCCGCTTGGCAATCGCGGCGGCCGGTGCGTCGCTGCTCGCGGCCGGCGTGCCGCTCTGCGCGTCGGCGCAGACGACGTGGAATCTCAATACCTTCGGGCCGCCGCGCGCCATCACCAAGGGCACCGACGCGATGGCCGAGTTCTACAAGAAGGAGTCGGGCGGCAGCTTCGACATCAAGATCGCGTACGGCGCCGCGCTCGGGCCGGAGAAGGAGGTGCCCGAGGCAATCAAGGCCGGCGGCTACGAGGGCGGCCTGATGTGCGTCGGCTACTATCCGAACAAGTTTCCGCTGCTGAGCGTCATGGAGCTGCCGTTCCTGACGCCGGCGAAGACGGCCGACCACGCCAAGGTCTACGAGGCGGTGATGAAGAACCCGCTGATCGTGAAGGAGATGGCCGAGCGCTGGAACATCAAGTATTTCGGGCCGGTGTTCCTGCCGCCGTTCGAGTTCATGGGCAACAAGCGCATCGCCTCGGTCGCGGACATGAAGGGCGTGAAGATGCGCATCTCCGGGCTGAACGCGAAGGCGCTGCAGGTGTTCGGCGCCGTGCCGACGATGGTGACGGCGCCCGAGGGCTACCAGGCGCTGCAGCGCGGCACCATCGACAGCTTCGGCTTCCCTTACTCGTACGCCTTCGGCTCGTACAAGCTGTACGAGGTTTCCAAGTTCTCGACCGAGGGCATGGCGATGAGCGGGTTCCTCTGCTTCCAGGGCGTGAGCGTCACGGCCTGGAACAAGCTGCCCGACAACCTCAAGGCGAAGCTGCCGCAGGCGCAGGCGCTCGCCGCGGACGCGCTGCTCAAGGCGTTCAAGGAAGCCGACGACAAGTGGATCCCGATCTTCAAGCAGAGGCTCGAGGTGGTGCAGTTCCCCGCCGCCGAGCGCGCCAAGCTCGCCGCGGGCGCCTCCGATATCTGGGAGGGCTGGGTCAAGGAGCAGGAGGCCGAGGGGCGCCCGGGCCGTCAAATGCTCGACTTCGTGAAGGCGGAGGTCGCGAAGCTCCACTGAAAGCCTGAGCGCCGTCGCCACGATGCACGAGCTCGCCGTCCTGGCGCTCGTCGTCGTGGCCGTCATGGCGGCGACGGCGGCGCTCGCGCGGCGCGTGGGGCAGGCGCTGCGCGCCGTGGAGCAGGTGCTGCTCGCCTGTGCCGCGCTGGTGATCCTGTTCGAGATGTTCCTGGTGGGCGCCGAGGTCCTGATGCGCTACGCCTTCAACTCGCCGATCCCGGGGCAGCTCGAGGGATCGGAGCTGCTCATGCCGATGATCGTGTTCTTCGCGATGGCGTACACGCAGGCGACGCACGGCCACGTCGGCATGGACCTGGTGCTCGACAGCCTGCGCCCGCCCGCGCGGCGCTACGCGAGCATGGCGGCGCTGCTGATCAGCATCTTCGTCTGTTCGGTGATCACCTTCTTCAGCCTGAAGAACGCGCTGCAGCTCTGGCGCTACCACGACGTCACCATGAGCCCGCCGTATTTCCCGACCTGGCCGGCCGCGGCGGCCATCCCGCTCGGTTACGGGCTGGTGGCGCTGCGGATGTTCGTGCAGGTCCTGCATCTCTACGATCCGGTCCGCTATCCGGCGAGCGAGCCCGCGGCCGGCGGGTTCCACGCCACCGACTAGGCCGCTGCGTGGACCCTGTTGCCGCCGGCTACCTGTCGCTGCTCGTGCTCACCGCGTTCCTCGTATCGGGCGTGCGTATCGCGTTCGCGACCGCGCTGTGCGGTTTCGCCGGCCTCTGGGTGCTGCGCGGCTACCACGCCGCGGCGTCGCTTTCGGTGACCGCAATCTTCGGCCACATCGCCAACTACACGCTGCTGGTGCTGCCGCTGTTCATCATGATGGGGTTCTTCGCGTTCTACGCCGGCATCACGCGCGACCTCTACTGGATGGCGCGGCAATGGCTCGGCCACCTTCCCGGCGGCCTGGCGATCGCCACCATCATCGGCTGCGCGGGATTCGCCGCGGCCTGCGGCGCCTCGACGGCGTCCGCGGCGGTGATGGGGCGGGTCGCACTGCCCGAGCTCAAGAAGTACGGCTACGACGACAAGGTCTCGACCGGCTGCGTCGCGGCGGGCGGCACCATGGCGATCATGATCCCGCCGTCCGTGCTGATGGTCATCTACGGCTTCATCGCGGAGCAGTCGATCGGCGCGCTGCTGCTGGCCGGGATCCTTCCCGGGCTGCTGCAGGCGCTCACCTACTGCCTCATG
>Ga0335085_10005954_pt1 | contig 19420 bp, 13 predicted proteins | sample Lox_Sample_45_FD_206712 | JGI IMG/M metagenome (GOLD analysis project Ga0335085, IMG submission 206712) | Soil microbial communities from Loxahatchee National Wildlife Refuge, Florida, United States - Lox_Sample_4.5 | ecosystem: Environmental > Terrestrial > Soil > Wetlands | place: USA...
CGAGTACTAATTCTGCTCTGCGCCGGATCGAATTTTGGCAAGCTCTGAACATCGTCGTCTCTAGCGTGTAAAGCTCTTGTGGCATGTACTGCAAAATGCCGTGTTATTCGCCTGGTCGTTCAGCAGGAGACCAGGCTGAGTGGAACTGTGCGGCTGATGGCAGGTCAGGCAGTTGATCGCCACCCGTACTTTGGTGTTGTCGTTGGGATCCATCTGGTCGACCACCGGATGACGATCCACCGGATGTCCCAGGCCGTACTTGATGGGCAGCCGGGAAACTTTGGCGAAATAGTTTTCCGGCAGCTTGACTTGCCCATTGAAAATCGTGACCAGGGGTTCGTTCGCCACCGGGGTTGGCCGGGCATCGGGGCCATGGCATTCCAGGCAAAGCGCATTAGGGCTGCTGACGCGCAGCAGGTGCTCGTTGTTCCCGCCGTGCGGGGTATGGCAGATGGAGCACGACTGCTCGAACGCCGGCTGATGATGCACTCTCTTTTTCGCCAGCTCCGCGATTTCCGTGTGGCAGCCGAGGCAAATGTTGACGGCGTCGGTCTTGGGCAAACCGGGCTGCCGGCTGGCATGGGGATTGTGGCAATCGGTGCAGTCGCCCATCGCGCCTGGATGCGGGACCTTGGCGTTCTCGATTTCCTTGCCTTTGTCGGCGTGGCAGGTGAGGCAGAGTTCTTTGGGGGAGGCGGCGGTGAGGACCACTTTGCCGTCCTTGGGCGGTTTATGGCAGGTGTCGCATTGCCCGTCGCCGAAGGGCATGTGCACGAAAGCCTGCATCAACTTGGGGCGGGCGGATTGGTGCGGATTGTGACAGGTAACGCAGTTGGCCTTCTCAAACGGCTGGCCTTTGTGCGCCGCCACCAGCGCAGGATCTTTGGCATCGTGACAGTCCAGGCAGAGCGCCGGCGGCGCCTTGGTCAAGTGATCTTTGAATTCAATTTCCTGACTCTCGCCCGTCTTGTGCATCACGTGGCAGGTGTCGCACCCCATGTCCAGCGCCGGATGCCGGCTGCCTTTTGCCGGAACATCGACCCCCGTGTTGTGGCACTGCAGGCAGAGATTTTCACCTTTGCCGCCGGATAGTGGTTTGAGCAGCTGGTTCTTATTGTCCGAACTGTGAGGGCTGTGACAGGTGAGACAATCGCGAACGGCCGGAGGATGAACATGGCCTTTTATTTGCGACGCATCCTTGTCGGCGTGACATTGCAGACAAAGCTTGACGGGTGTCGGCTCGATCAGCTTGATGTGAGTTATGTCGCGGTTGGTACGAATCTCGTGGCAGCTCAGGCAGCCCGTCGCGATGGCCGAGTGAACCGACTTTCCCTTGGCTTTGTCGGCATGGCACTCCAGGCATTTGGCGGAATCTGTCTTGGGGTCGAGGGTGACCGGATGCACCACCGCCCTTGCCGGTGAACCTGCCAGCAGGACGCCAAGTGTGACCAGGGCAAAGTGAGCCGCCCAGCCACCCCTCGCTATTCTGGATGCCAGTCTCTTGTACATGCCGCCTGCCGTCTCCACTTCGGTCATGCGTGGGTTCAAACGCAGGACTTAGGACCGTGTAGAACCGCTACATCCGACGCCAATGCTTGAAATCGAATTGCTGCAAAATACCACGGTGGTAAAAAAAAACAAAAACCGCGCCCAAAATGGGCTATTTCCATTCTGGAAATTCGGGAAATGACCCTTGTCACCGACATGGGCATATTTCACTAATATTGCGGGTTTCACGACAGTGCCATGCGCACGCATGCCTGTGATTGGAATCACATTTCTTGATTGGCTGAGCTGGAACCGTGCCCGGGGAAGGAATTCGAGCCGGTCAAGCGGGGGTCGGGCGGTCCGTTTGGGCCCAAAATTGCCGACGGGGTCCGGTCACGGCGGAACGTGACCGGAATCACGGCGGACCAGTTTGGGAAAGTTGGACACTGCCTGACGTACGAAACGACTGTCCGGGCGGCGCCGGTTCGATAGACTCGTGCTGCACGGGCAAGGCCCGATATCGTGCGAAAGGAAAGAATGCAATCATGAAAACAAGCAAGCTGGTCATGCTGATTCTGGCAATCGGGGTGGTGCTGTTCCTGGTAGTTCCTAATCTCGCCTGGGCGGAAGACGGCGCCGGCCTGTACAAAGCCAAATGTGCCATGTGCCACGGCGCGGATCTTTCCGGCAAGCCGGCAGCCAAGATCCCAAGCCTGGTTTCACCCGAAGCGACGGCGAAGTCTGACGCCGAGATCACCGACATGATTGCCAACGGGGGCGCGAACAAGAAGGCCAGCCACGCCTACGAGTCGAAAGGCATGAGCCCCGACCAGGTCAAGATGCTCGTCAGCTACATTCGCGAGCAGCAGAAGGGAAAGTAAGGTTGCTGTTCCCGTAACCGCGGATGCGGCGGCCTGCGCCCATGAGGCAACGGATTGGCTGGAGGGGCGTGAGTGATCCAGCTGCCGAAACTGTGCGGACCGCCAGGCCGGAGGATTCCGCCCATCCCAGCTCCGCTGGAACCGGGAACAGTGCGCCCGGGCCTTGATCTCATCCTGAGGCCCGGGCATTTTTTCAGAAAAAGAGCCGGGACGGCGGCCCGGTGCCCATTCGAGATTTCGCGCTTTTTGCGAAATTCAGAGCGGGGATGATCTGCATTGACCTCACAAAAATTGAGCCCTCCCGGTGAGGCAGATCACTGACTGGCTGCAGCCTCCACCGCGATAATTTTCCCGCAAATCACGAGGGGGTTCGCGATGACTCAAACACAGCACAAATGCGAAAACTGCGGCCTTAGGCGCCGGGCTGAGAAACGGCCCGATTCTCTTGTGGGACGTTTCTGGCGCTGGCATACCGGCTGGTGCCCCGGCTGGAAGGCTTACCAGCGGGCACTGGCGGAACGGCAAGCGCAACCCCGCATAAAACAAACTGCTGCATAAGGCTGGTCACCTGGTCAGCGGTTACCGCTTCTATCCGGACGGGCTCGCTGGTGGTCCGCTCAAGGCGCTATGTGATGGCATCCTCGTTCTGACGATATGTTCCAACCGGAACATTAGAACGAATCCTGCAGGCGCATTTGCGATGGCTTGACTTCTTCCTGGGCGGTGGCTCTCTTCCCGCGCGATCACTGCCCTACGTGATTCGGATCACAGCCCTTACCTGCTTCTAAAGTTATGTTTAAGCCGCAGTGTGGAGAAGCTGGTGGAGCAGCCGCCAAGAGGAGAGCACATGGTTTCTGCAGGGCAAATGCCGCACGGCATGGGCGTGCCGCGTGATTTTTCCCGCAATCCGATGATTGTGTACTGGGAGATGACCCAGGCGTGCGGTTTGGCGTGCAAACATTGCCGCGCAGAGGCAATGCCGACCCCTCATCCCATGGAACTGACGCCGTTGGAGAGTGAACATCTGCTGGCGCAAATCGCCGGGTTCGGCGATCCCCTCCCCCATTTGATTCTGACCGGCGGCGATCCACTCAGCCGCAAGGATTTGTTTGAAGTTATTGACTACGGCCGATTACTCGGGCTGGAAGTTTCGATCACTCCGAGCGCAACACCTGAACTCACCTGTGCCGCTATCGACAAGCTGAAGGCGCACGGCATTCAGAGCCTGGGGTTGAGCCTCGATGGTTCCTGCGCGGCAAAGCATGACGCCATCCGCGCGGTTCCCGGCACTTTCGACCGTACGGTCGAAGCGGCTCGCCATGCCGGACGGCTGAACCTTCCCATTCAGGTGAACACCCTGGTGGCCGAGGAAACCGTGGAAGATTTGCCTGCGATCTATGAACTGCTGCGGAGCAGTTTTCCGGTGATGCGCTGGAGCTTATTCTTTCTCATTTCGGTGGGGCGCGGCAAAGCCTTGAACGAAGTTTCTCCGACGGAGGGAGAGCGGATTATGGAATGGGTGCTGGACCTGGTGCCCCACGCGCCTTTTGCCGTGAAGACCACCGAGGCGCCGTCCTACCGCCGCCTTGCTTTGAACCGGATGCGGGCCGCCGGCATGCACGGCGCTGAAGTAGAGAATACAGCGGTCTACAAGGGCTTTCAGATTCGTGACGGGCATGGCATTGTTTTTGTATCGAACCTCGGCGAGGTCTATCCTTCAGGATTTCTGCCGCTACCCTGCGGAAATGTACGCAACGGCTCGCTGGTGAAGATCTACCGCGATTCTCCAGTTTTTCGCGCGCTCCATAACCCGGGAAGCTTTCTTGGCCGCTGCGGAGCCTGCGAATACAAACAAATTTGCGGGGGATCGCGCGCCCGGGCCTTTGCTCATACTGGCAACGTGCTGGAGAGCGATCCTTTCTGTCCCTATGTGCCGGCCAAGTTGTTTCCCGCGCTGGCGTAGCTGAGCCGGGACGGCGGCCAAGCCCGGGCCGGGAGGATTTTCGCCGTATAATGACGAGCCATGAGCTTACCCGAACAAATCCAAAAAGATATTACTGCCGCTATGAAGGCGCGTGACGAGCAGCGGCTTTCGGCGCTGCGCATGGTGAAGGCCGCCCTCAAGAACCGCGAAATCGAGAAGATGGCGCCGCTCGACGACAAAGAGGCGCAGCAGGTGCTGAACACGCTGATCAAGCAGCGCAAGGAGTCAGTGGAGCAGTTTCTGAAGGGCGGGCGGAAGGAGATGGCCGACAAAGAGGCGGCCGAGATTACCTTGATTGAGACGTATTTGCCGAAGGCCGCTGGGGAAGAAGAGATTGTGGCCGGGGTGAAAGCGGTGATCGCCGGGATGGGATCGCCTGCCATGAAAGAAATGGGCGCAGTGATGAAGGCGGCCATGGCACGCTTCGCGGCCGCCGGGATGCGCGTGGATGGGAAGGTCGTGAGCGAAGCGGTGAAGAAGGAGCTGGCGGGAAAGTAGGCGGGACTTTGCAGTGCTCGGGCGAGGGCGCCCGCGCCACGCTGGCTGGGGTTTACCATCTCTCTATGCCCCGTAATCCTGTGTCTTATCCTATTCCTACAATCACAATCTCCCGCCGAGGCGTGGATCGGCTAAGGGCGGGGCACGTCTGGGTGTATCGCTCCGATGTCGTCTCGGCTGACGGGGTGGATCCGGGAACCATGGTCGGCGTTCGCGACGATCACAGCAAGCTGCTCGGATCAGCGCTCTACAGCTCGGCGTCACAGATCGCCGTACGCATGATTTCGCGCGAGGCGATTTCCGATTTTCCCGCGCTGCTGCGCCAAAGAATCGCTGAGGCGCTGGCCTACCGCGAGCGCGTGGTGCGCGACACGGACGCTTATCGCCTCATTTTCAGCGAGGGTGACTTCTTGCCCGGTTTGATCGTGGATCGCTACAACGATCTGCTCTCGTTCCAGATTCTGACCCAGGCGATGGATGCCGAATCCGTCCGCCAGACACTACTTGCCGAGCTGAATGACAAGCTGCACCCGGCAGCCATCGCCGAGCGAGTGGATGCGCGGGTGCGTGAGCTGGAGCAGCTGCCACCGCGAGAGCCCGGGCTGGTGCGGGGTGACAAAAACGCGACGGTGGTCACCATGAACGGAGTGAGGTTCCACTATGACGCGCTCGAAGGGCAGAAGACGGGGGCGTTCCTGGATCAGCGGGAGAATTATGCGGCGGCGGCGGAGTATGCGCGCGGCGAGGCGCTGGACGTCTTTTGCTATCAGGGAGGTTTCGCCCTGCATCTGGCTGGGCGGTGCGAGCGGGTGACGGGGGTGGAAAGTTCGCGTCCGGCGCTTGAGGTGGCGGAGCGGAATGCCTCTCTGAATGGGCGGGAGATTGAATGGATCGAGGGCAATGCCTTCGACCTGCTGCGCGATTATGCGGCGGCGGGGCGGCAGTACGACACGATCATTCTCGATCCCCCTGCCTTCGCCAAGAGCAAGCGGAACCTGGAAGGGGCCGTCCGGGGATACAAGGAGCTAAACCTAAGGGCGCTGAAAATGTTGCGGCCGGGCGGGACGCTGGTGAGCTGCTCGTGTTCCTACCATGTGGGTCCGGTGCAGTTTCTCGAGATTGTGGCCAGTTCCGCCCGAGATGTGCACAGAAATATTCGTTTGCTCGAAAACCGAACCCAGGCGAAGGACCATCCCATCTTATTGCAGGTTCCCGAAACTGCCTATCTCAAATGCGTGATTATGAGTGTAAGTTATTGAATTTATTAAGCATTTAATACTTGACAATAACACACTCATATTTTAGCATAGCAACATACTAAAGCCTCATCGAAGTGATGTAGGCGCAACCAAAGCCAAAATTTCTGAGAAGACCTTTTGAGGAGGATTTAGCTATGACAGTTCTTACCCGTTGGGACCCCTTTCGTGAGTTCAGCACCCTGCAGGACCGCATGAACCGGCTGTTTCAGCAGTCCTATGGAGATGGCCGCGAGGAAGCCCTCACCACCAGCACATTTGCTCCCGCCGTCGATGTCTACGAGGACGAGCACAACATTACCTTGAAAATTGAAGTCCCGGGCATTGAGGAGAAGGACATTGATGTCCGGATTGAGAACAACACACTGACGGTACACGGCGAGCGCAAGTTCGAAAAAGAAGAGAAAGAGGAGAACTATCGCCGGGTGGAGCGGCAGTATGGCAGCTTTACGCGGTCCTTCACGCTGCCGAACACGGTGAATGCGGAGAGCGTTACGGCCAACTATGACAAGGGCGTATTGAAGATCAAGCTGGCCAAGAAGGCGGAAGCCAAGCCCAAGCAGATCAAGGTGAACGTCGGCTCTGAAAAGGGCGAGAAGACGCTTGAGGCCAAGGGCACCGGGAAGGCGGCGTAAGCCGGAAATTGGTGGTCTGTGGTTCTTTGCGGGAGGTGGCAGAGGTGACCGCCTCCCGTTTTGTTTATCGCAAAGTAATAGAATTGTCATTCCGAAGCGCGGTTTTTGCGCGAGGAATCTGCTTGCCTGAACCGCACGAGCTGCCGGACAAGAAGCAGATTTTTCCTTGTCCCTGCGCATTCGCTCAGGGGCTCCGCGGCCGGAACGACAAAGGTTAGGAAAAATTATGGCAATTCGTTGGGACAAATTTACGGTCAAAGCACAGGAAGCAGTCCAGCGCGGGAATGACCTGGCGTCGGAGCACGGGAATCCCGAGCTGCAGCCGATTCATCTGTTGGCCGCGCTGCTCGAGGATAAAGAAGGCATAGTGCCGCCGGTGTTGGAGAAGATCGGCATTGGGCCGCAGGCAGTGCTGACCGAGGTGTATCGCGCGATCGAGGCCTTGCCCAAAGTCTCCGGCGGGGCGGCGCAGGCATCGCTTTCGCAGGCGGCCAACCAGGTGCTGGAGCGCGCCTTTAAAGAAGCCAGTAATTTCAAGGATGAGTACGTTTCCACCGAGCATTTGCTGCTGGCCATCACCCAGGGCAAGCGCGAGGCGGCGCAGGAAATTCTGGCGCGGCATGGCGCGACCTATGACGCCATTCTGAAGGCGCTGACCTCGGTGCGCGGATCGCAGAAGGTGACGGATCAGAATCCCGAAGCCAAGTACCAGGCCCTGGAGCGCTATGCCCGCGATCTGACGGAGCAGGCGCGGCGAGGCAAGCTCGACCCGGTCATCGGGCGGGATGAGGAAATTCGCCGGGTGGTGCAGGTGCTTTCGCGACGGACGAAGAACAATCCGGTGCTGATCGGCGAGCCCGGAGTGGGCAAGACCGCCATCGTTGAGGGGCTGGCGCAACGAATTATTTCCGGCGATGTGCCGGAGGTGCTGAAGAACAAGCGCGTGGTGGCGCTGGACTTGGGCGCCATGCTAGCGGGAGCAAAGTATCGCGGAGAGTTTGAGGATAGGCTTAAAGCGGTTTTGAAAGAAATAGAAGATTCGGCGGGGCAGGTCATCCTCTTTATTGACGAACTGCACACGCTGGTCGGGGCGGGAGCAGCCGAGGGCGCAATTGATGCTTCCAACATGCTGAAGCCGGCGCTCGCCCGCGGCGAACTGCGCGCGATCGGCGCGACCACCCTGAATGAATATCGCAAGTACATCGAAAAAGACGCCGCGCTCGAGCGGCGGTTCCAGATTGTGTTCGTCGGCGAACCGAACGTTGAAGACACGATTGCGATTCTGCGCGGCCTGAAAGAGCGGTATGAAGTTCACCATGGCGTGCGGATCAAGGATTCGGCGATTGTGGCCGCGGCCACGCTTTCGCATCGCTACATCTCGGACCGTTTCTTGCCCGACAAAGCCATTGACTTGATTGATGAGGCGGCGGCTTCCCTGCGCATCCAGATTGACTCCATGCCTACGGAAATTGACGAACTGGAACGGCGCGCCATGCAGCTGGAGATCGAGAAGCAGGCGCTGAAGAAGGAAAGCGACCCGAACTCGAAGGAGCGGCTGGCGGTGATTGAGAAAGAGCTGGCGGAAATTCGGGAGAAATCCAACGCGCTGAAGGCGAAGTGGAGGCAGGAGAAAGACCTGATCGCCCGCTCCCGGCAGCTCAAGGAAAAAATCGAGCAGCTCAAGATTGAAGAGCAGACGGAGGAGCGCAAAGGGAATTTGCAGCGAGTGGCGGAGATTCGCTATGGGCTGATTAAACAGGCGGAGACTGAGCTGGTTAAGGTCTCGGCGGAAATCGACGGTACTGCTCCTGGCAAGAACGCGGGCGGGGGCGCCCGCGCCACACGCATGCTGAAAGAAGAAGTGGACGAAGAAGACATCGCCCGCATCGTTTCGAAGTGGACTGGTATTCCTGTTTCCAAGATGCTGGAAGGCGAAGTGAAGAAGCTGGTGGCGATGGAAGAACGCCTGCGGCAACGCGTGATTGGGCAGGATGAGGCTCTGGAGCGGGTTTCGAATGCGGTGCGGCGTTCCCGTGCCGGCCTGAGCGATCCCAAGCGGCCGATCGGCTCATTTATCTTCCTGGGACCGACGGGCGTGGGCAAAACCGAGTTGGCACGCGCGTTGGCGGAGTTTCTGTTTGACGATGAGCATGCGCTGGTGCGCATCGACATGTCCGAGTACATGGAGAAGCATGCGGTTTCGCGGCTGATTGGCGCACCTCCGGGATATGTCGGCTACGAAGAAGGCGGACAGCTTACCGAGCAGATACGGCGGCGGCCGTATGCGGTCATACTTTTCGACGAGATCGAGAAGGCGCATCCGGATGTCTTCAATGTGCTGCTGCAGATCATGGATGACGGGCGCTTGACCGACGGCAAGGGCCGCACGGTGGATTTCAAGAACACGGTCATTATTATGACCTCGAACATCGGGGCGGCATTCCTGCAGGCGGAAGGACTGAGCTCGGAGGAGGGCTTCAGCGATGCGTCCAAGCAGGTGCTGAATGCGCTGCACGGGCACTTCAAGCCGGAGTTTCTGAACCGGGTCGACGACATCATCATCTTCAAACCGCTGGGGAAAGAACAGCTGGTCAAGATTATCGACCTGCGCCTGGAGGACTTGCGGCGGCTTTTGGCGGAGCGCAAGATTTCGCTCGAACTGACCGACGCGGCGAAAGAGCTGCTGTTCACCGAAGGCTTCGACCCGAATTTTGGGGCGCGTCCGCTGAAGCGGGCGATTCAGAAACTGGTGCAGGATCCGCTGGCGTTGAAGATTCTCGATGGCGAAGTACTGCACGGCGACCACATCATCGTGGACGCCGACAAGAAGTCCGGCAAGATGACGTTTGCGGTCAGCAAGCGGGTGGGGGAGAAGGAGCCGGCGAAGGCGAAGAGATAGCTCCTCTTGTCCGGATTCTTGGGGATTCGTTCCAGTTCACCCGTTCTTCGCTGACGTGGTTACCATAAATTAGCTACTTGCGAAGCATAATGCTTTCGCGTGTGTCGTACGGTTTCATGGATGACTCCCACGTCGAGCTTCGCTCGACGGGACAGCCGAGGGCGGCTGTCCCCACGTGCGCCCGTATTCAAGTCCAAAGCTCCGGTTGACTCCCGGGGCTTTGGCTTTTTGGGCACGTTCTCGTGTATCTTGGGCAGCGAGGATTTTTACCCATGACCATCAGACGAGACGCTCTCCCCGCACTTTCCGTTGTTCTGACTCTCCTCTTTCTAGTTAGCGCATCGATTGCGCAGGTCGATCAGCGCTGGAAACCGAACGACCCCGACCGGCCACTGCCTCCGATCATCACGCCGGGAACCTCGAGTACGCAGAAAGAGCCCGGCCAGCCGCCCTCCGATGCCGTTGTGCTGTTCGATGGCAAAGACCTTTCCAAGTGGGCGGGCGAAGACAACGGCCCCGCCAAGTGGAAGGTCGAGCACGGCTACGTAGAAGTAGTCCCCAAGACCGGCTACATTCATACCAAGCAGGCGTTCGGCGACTGCCAGTTGCACGTGGAGTTTCGCGAACCCACGCCGCCGCACGGTGAAAGCCAGGGACGGGGCAACAGCGGCGTGTTCCTGATGGGACTTTATGAAGTTCAGGTTCTCGATTCCTACCAGAACAAAACCTACGCGGATGGCCAAGCCTCGGGTATCTATGGACAGTTTCCTCCGCAGGTAAATGCTTCGCGGCCGCCCGGAGAATGGCAGTGGTACGACATCGTTTTTCATGCCCCGCATTTTGACAGCGACGGCAAAGTGACGGCGCCGGCCCGCTTCACGGTGTTTCACAACGGCGTGCTGGTGCAAGACAACGTTGAGCTCTCGGGGCCAACGGAGCATCATGCGCGTCCGCCGTACAAGGCTGGCCCGGACAAGCTGCCGCTGGCGCTGCAGGATCACGGCGATCCAGTGCGTTATCGCAATATATGGATTCGGGAGCTGAGTGAAGGGCAGTAACCAGGATTGCGGGTCCCACTTCTCGCCAAACCGGCGCGAAGTGGGACGCCCACATCAACTATTTGTGTGCAGCGCGTCGGCGGCGTCTTTGAGCAACTCCGAGCTTTGCCAATCCACGCCGTGATACCACTTGAAGATGCGGCCGTCGGGTCCGATCACGGCTGTGCTCAGCGAGTGGTTGATGACGTTTCCTTCCTGCGAGTAAGAAACGGCGAAAAATCTGGCGATGGCGGGAAGGTCTGCCACCCGGGGCGCAGCAAACTCCCAGTGACGAAACAAGGAAGGCTGTTTGCCGCCGGCACAGGAAAAACCGTAAGCGCGGAGAACCTTCGGCGTGTCGTGCGCGGGATCGAAGGTGACGCTCAGCAAGTGAGTCTTGCCGCTTAACGTCGCGTCGCCCTCAAGCTGCCGGTTGATTTCCGCAAACTCATGGCTCACGCGCGGGCAGAAATTGGGAAAAGGACAGCGGGTGTAAATGAAGGTCAACAGCAAGGCCTTACCGCGATATTGGTCGAGAGAGATTCGACGCCCATCCTGATTCACGAATTTGAAATCGGGTACCGCCTCGCCGGGCGCGGGAATGTGCAGCTCCGAGGTCGGCTTGGGGGGCGCGCTGTGTCCGGTGACGACAATATTCTCCAGCCAGGAACTGTCGCCGCTGACAACCACGTCGGCGGTGATTTGGTCGCCGGGGGAGAGCTTGTCGAGCAGCGAATCATCTTTGACCGTATAGGGCATGGTCATAGCGGCCATGAAGCCGGGAATGTCGTCGCCGTCAACCATGACGGAGTGGCTGCGCTTGTCGGTGGAAACCACGCGGCCGGTCAGATGGTAGCGCTTTTGCACGGGCTTGTTGCAGGAAACAGACAATACAAGTACCAACCCAACTGAGAACAGCAAAAGGGAATTACGAATTTTCATTTCAGCTCCATTCTAAGTCTGACCAGGCTCCTAATAGTGAAAGCGGTAGCGAAATTCCACATAGATTTCGCGCGGGTTATTCCAGTGGAAGCCACCGAAGGTCACGCTGTTATCGAGTTCGGCGCGGCGGTTGGCCACATTCAATGCGTTGAGTGAAGCCGAGAAGCGCTCACCGAAATCCTTTCCCAGGGTGAGGTCGAAGGTCGTGTGGCCGGGCAGGTAATCACCCGGATAGGGCTGATCCGGAAAACCATTCGCGAATCCGGAGCCGTAGTAAATATTGGTGGAAGCGAAGCTACGCCAGGGTAGATTGACATCGCCTCCGAGGTTCAAAGTGTTGCGCTGATCGTGGTCGAGGGGGGATAGGCCCTCGGGCAAGGAAAAATCCGTCAGACCGCCGGTGATAGCGCCGCCTCCCTCAGCAAGCTGGTTGGAATACGCCAGGTGAATCTGTCCTCGCCTGGCAATGCGCGGAGAGCGAAGTGTCACTTCCCAGCCGCGAATGCGCGCCTCGGCGATGGTAAGCGGGAAAAAGAGATTCGATTCGCCGATGGTGTCATGATCGAAGAAGTTCGTGACGTTGGTGTTAAAGGTGTCCGCGTCGAGCACCCAGCCACGGAAAGGAATGCTCACGCCGAACTGTGACTCTTCATCGCGTTCGCCGTTGAGCGGGATGAATCCCAGATCTTCGGCGCTAGCGAACTGCAGCAGCGGACCGGAGGCTGTTGTAAGCGGCGGCGCCTGATAGTAATGCCCGTAAAAGGCGCGGAAGGTCCAGTTGAGATGGGGCACGGTCAGAGCCGCGCCAAAACGCGGGCTAATGGCCGTTTCCGTAACGTCGCCGGCAAAGCGAGTCGGCCTCATCCCCGCGGTCAACGTCAACCACGGCGTCACCTGGAACCTGTCATCAATGAAGAACGCCGCAAGATTTCCCGAAGGATGTTCGGTGTCCGCCAGGGGCAGATTGTCGCTGCCGTCGTTGAAAATCGCTCCGAACAACTCGTTGTCCCGCTGATAGAAGCTATACAAACCGACCTGCAGATTGTTCCTCGCCACGTTGGCGCTGAAGCTGACTTGCCCCCCACCATAAGTCGAACCGCGATGGTCAGTGGTCGCTATAGGAGTGTCGTCCGGCGAACTGTCGTAGTTGGCGCTGTTGTAGTGGTAGAAGGGCGAAACCGTCAGCAGTAGTTTGGAATTGAAAGTATGAACCCAGGAGAAATTCACAATGGCATCGGACTCACGGTCGGTATCCCGCAAGCCGATACTGGGATATTGCGCGGCAAAATCGTTCCCGGGGATGTCTGCGTTTTCGATGTCGTTCGGGTCAGGATCGTAAGGAACCTGGTAAAAATCCTTGCGCAGGGAAGTGACCAGTCGCAGTTGGTTCGATGGATCGGCATTGAAGATGAGAGAGCCGAAGCTGCCGTAGCCGTTCTCGGCATCGTGTACGACCTGGGGAACAGGGGTTTCAATGCCCAGGTTGCTACGATTGCCGTTCACGCTTCCGTAGTAGGCGAAGCGCTCGGTGTGGCTGCCGAAATTGATCTGATCGTTGGTCTGGTAGAAATTGCCGAAGCTGGTGATCAGCTCAGCCTCGCTGTTGCGCTCGAACCCCGTGCGCGGTACCACGTTGAAGACGCCGTAGGTCCGGTCGCCGAACTCGGCCCCATAGCTGCCGCGATTCACCTCCAGATAGTCAACATCTTTGGGATCGAACTGCGGGCCGAGGTTCGAGGCAATATTGGTGTTCGGCACTGGAACGCCGTCAATCAGCCAACTGGTTTGATGACCGCCCCGGATGTGCAGCTGATCGTGGGTGACGTAAGCCCCAGGCACATAATCGGTGATCATGGCGAGGCTATTGGTGCGGTCAGCGCCAGGAGTCTTCTCGATCTCATGCCTGCTCACCAGGGTGGTCGGTGTGACCGAGCCGGTAGCAAGCACTTCGGGTGCGGCCGAGACATTTACGGTTTCGTTGCCGGTGGCAATCTTCAATGCGATGTGCAGAACCGGCTCGAAGCCGGATTCGACGACCACGTTCTGCTCCGCCTGCTCGAAGCCCGGGCTGGCAACAGACACGGTGTATTCCCCGATGGGAATCGCATTGAATGCAAATTCGCCATTGGCATCGGTGTTCACGCTTTTAGACCAATCCGCGGATTTGGCCCGCACCATTACCATGGCGTCCTTTACAGGCCGATGCTGCGGGTCATGGATGACCCCGCGCAGGGCGCCAAAGATCGAGGCTTGTACCATGAGGGGAAAAACCAGCAGACAGGTAACTACGGACAAAAGGCAACGCATAGTATCCTCCGCCCGGACAACAGGCATGCCGCGCAGTTTGTAGACCGGGAAATCGCGATCCAGCGCGGTTTGAACTGCAATGGAAGAATCAGGCACCTAGCCCCTCCACCGGGTTAGAGATGCCTCGGCCACGCGCGTGCGTAGCCCTTAAGATGTGCTTGCAGTGCCGCTTAAGCGAAGGAGGGATGCGGAGGGCCGCGTCCGGAATGGGTGCTGTTGCGAACTTTGGCGAGAAGCGGCAATGCCGCTCCCACTTGCAGAATAGAAAATGGATGATCCGCGGAAGCGTCGGCTTGCGGAGCGACATCCGCCCATTGCGCAACGGTCAGCCCGCAATGACAACGCTGCCGGCAGCCGGGCGCATTCACGATCGCCGGACCGGAAGAAGTATGCGCATGCGGCCCTTTCCGCATGCAGCAACCGCGGCTGCAACAGCCACACCGCGAACTCGCCGCCAACCCCCACGCTCCGGGAGCAATGACATTTCCCAGAAGGAGGGTCAGCAACAATCTGGCAATCAACCGATACATAGGGATTCGTCAAGAATACGGGAAGCAGTCTGGTGGGTGCAACCGGGCGCAACAAGCACCGAAAACGTAGAAGCGCCGCAGAGCGAAGCGCGCGAACTCCGCGGCCCTCCTTGCTCTCTGTGGTTTAGTGTTTCTTTGCTCCCGCCTCCACCGCGCTCGCAGGCCGGATGCGAATCGCCTGGCCGCCGCCGGAAGCCAGCTTCGCCTTCAGCACGGTATTCTTCGTCACCAGTTTGTGCTCCAGCGTGGTGTGCGTTGGATTCTCGCTTGCGTCCGGCGCGTCGGAATAAATGTCGGCCATGTATTGTCCGGTTCCAAGGAAATTCAGCGAAATGTCGAGGTCGGCGGCGTGCCATCCGGCGATGCTGCCCACATACCACTCTGCGTCGTGACGGCGGGCGATAGTCACATAGTCCCCAACCTTGGCGTTCAACACCCGCGTTTCCTCCCAACTGGTGGGCACCTCGCGAATGAAGTCCAACTCCTTCTGCCCGTTGTAGGCTTCCGGGTAATCGGACACCATGGCAAGAGGGCTTTCAAAGACCACGTAAAGCGCCGTCTGGTGAGCGCGGGTGCCCATCACTTCAGGGCGTACGTCGCGCGCCTCGAATTGCGCCCGGGTTGCCTGGCGCATCGCGCCGGGCGTGTAGTCCAGGGGACCGGCCAGCATGCGGGCAAAGGCCACCATTACGTGGTGATCGGGGTCATCTTCGGCGCTCCACTTGTTGTATTCCATCCCCAGGACGCTTTCGCGGGTAATGAGGTTGGGATAAGTTCTGCGCAGGCCATCGGGTTTGAATGCACCATGGAAGTCGACCATCAAATGGTGTTCTGCCGCTTTCTTCACTACCCTGCGATAGAAATCCACCATCCACTGGTCGTCGCGGTTCATAATGTCAATCTTTACGCCGGCGATCCCCCACTTTTCATAGAGCGGAAACGCCTCGTCCATCTGGCGGTCAATGTCCGACCAATGCGCCCACAGCCAGACACGGACATTCTTCGATTTGGCGAAGTCCAGAATTTCCTGCATGTTGATATCGGGTTGAGGCTGGGTGAGGTAGGCGTCGGAAGCGGAAGGGCCGACTGTATGGGCGGCCCAGCCGGCGTCAATCAGCATGTACCGGAAGGCATTACGGGAGGCGAAAGCGATGTAGTCTTTCATGGTGGCGGTGTTCATGCCGGGCTTTTCTACTCCCTCGGCATACGATCCCGACCACCAGTCCCACGCCGCTTTGCCGGGCTTGATCCACGAGGTATCGGCGATTGCGCTGGGCGGATTCAAGTTGATGACGATGTTCGATGCGATCAGGCGCCCAGGATTGTCGGCCACCATCATCACGCGCCACGGGGAGTGCATGGGGGTCTCATTGACTACCGAAATACCCGGCTCGTCCACCCGCGGAGACAGCTGCGCCACCAGCGTGTTTTCATGATGCTCGTCTCGTTGTAAATACATACCTGCATAGTTCTCGATGTCGGCTTCCGTGATGGCCACCCATGCGATGCCCGGCACTTCCGCCAGCAGCGGCATGCCAACCAGCCACGCTGGATGTATGTTGCTCAGCGGCAGCATGTGATATTGGTCTTCGTAGGGGGTGCGAAAGCTTTGCAGAATCAGCGGATAGGTCGTGGGCTCCTTGCTGAATTGAAATTGGGTGCGCTCCTCCGTCAAACGCAGCACTCGAATCGCGCTTTGCTCCGGAATCCCATAGCGGAAAGCAATGCCATCGTCATAAGCACGGGCTTCGACAGAAAACTTTCGCTCGAATTGTGCCGTGTCCCGCAGCTCAAACGTAATTGCGTTGTAGTGATTGCGCACCGGGTTCGATTTGCCGGCCGGCACGGCGTAAGTTTCATCCACGCTAGAAACCGGCGTGGCTGAGATGATCTCAGCGTTTGTTCCCAGCGGGCTCTGGTTCTGGATGTCCAGTTCGAGCGGCGATTGTTTGAAAACCGGCTTGCCACGGTAGCTCACGTCGTAAAGCAGCTGTCCTGCCGCGGAGCCATTGCCGGAGATCGAAAAACGGATCTGCAACTGGCCGTCGGGAGAAGAGACCACCGGGCTGGTTTGGGCCGCGAGCATAGCCGGCGAAAGAAGAACGGCAAGAAAAGCGGTAGCGAATCGAAGCGATTTCATCAGAAATGTTTTCTCCGGCAGGGATTATACGGCAGCCAGGCGTAGGCAGCCGTCCCCCCCAGCTCGGCAGAGCCACCCAAACGGCGCCCGTTCCGGCACTCAAGGTTGCATGACTTCACTTCCTGCACGCGAAGCTTGCACCGCGGGTGTACAATCGCTGCACATTCGAAACTGTCGCCGATTTCCACCACAAAACGCTGAGCCACCAGTAAGAAGCTACAACATCGCTCGTGACAGACCATGCGGGTGAAGCAGTGCGAACCTTGAAAGGGAACTGTCATGCGAATCTTGCTCTACAACCCCGACAACGGGGTAACCCGCAACTTCATGCCGCATCTCTGGATGTTTCTGCTCCAGGCGCTCACCCCGCCTGGACACGAAGTTGTGTTGATCGACGGCAATGCCCAACCGATGGACGAAATTGACATCGCGCATTTCGTCCGCCAGAAAAATATAGGCCTGGTGGGCATTGGCGCGATGACGAGAATGGCGGCCAAGGCTTACCGCATGGCTGATGCCATTCGCGCGGTCGGGGTTCCCGTGGTGATGGGCGGCCCTCACGTAACCGAGGAATCCGACGAAGCTCTCGGCCGCGATGGCGGTCCGCGCCATGTCGACGCCGTCGCCCTCGGCGAAGCGGACGAAACCTGGCCACAGATCGTGAACGACGCCGCTCGCGGGCAACTCAAAGATATTTACGCCCCGGTGGATGCGGCAGGCAAAGAAAGCAAGCCCTCGCTCAAGCAGTATCCGGTCATCCCCTGGAACTCGCTCGACCTCGCCCAGTTCAATCTGATCCCCAAGGTGGCAACGGCGTTCATGCAGAAGGTGGACGCCGGCTGGGGAACGTTCCGCATCATCCCGGTGGAGTCCGGCCGCGGCTGTCCTTACGGTTGCGAGTTCTGCACGGTGACGGGATTTTTCGGCGACTCGATTCGCTTCCGCAGCAATGAGAGCGTGGTGAACGAACTCCTTCTGTTGAAGGAACGCGCCCGCAGCGAGAAGGGGCAAATCGCAGTCTTTTTCATTGACGACAACTTCGCCATCAATGTGAAGCGCACCAAGTCGTTGCTGCGCGACATTATCGCCGCCGGGGCCCAGCTCTATTGGGTGGCGCAGATCAGCGCCAACCTGCTGCGCGATGAAGAATTGGTGGACCTGATCGCCGCCTCCGGAGGCAAATGGATCTTTATCGGCATGGAATCCATTGACCCGGCCAACTTGAAAGACGTGAACAAGGGATTCAACAAGCCCGGCGAATATTCTGCCGTGCTGGAACGTCTCGCCAAACGCGATATCCACGCCATCACCTCGTTCATCTTCGGCATGGACAACGACACAGTTGGGGTAGCCGAGCGCACCCTGGAGCAAGTCCGCACCTGGCCGCCGGGACTGCCCATCTTCGGCCTGCTCACTCCGTTGCCTGCCACGCCGCTTTACAAGCGCCTGGAGGCGGCCGGCCGCCTCACCCGGCCCAAACACTGGCAAAATTTCATCCCCTTCAGCATGGCTCACACTCCGCTGAAGATGACCATTGATGAAGCTCACTCTGAGGTGGAGTACGGCTGGGTAAATGCCTACAGTCCGGAGGCGCTGGCCAAAGCGGTGGACGCGATGGATAACCAGCCAGTCGGCTGCCGTATCAATATTTTTCTTGCGCGCTTATGTTTCCGCGGGATTTATTTCCCCATGATGGGACGCTTCGCATGGGTGAAGGTGATTGCCCAAAACCGAGCGACTATTTTCAAGCTGCTGAGAGAAGCCTTGTTCGGCCGTAAAGTGCGCCATCAGCCAGGTTCCTCCCCCGAACCTTCATACGGAGAAGTCGCGGCCGATTAAAGCCGGCGTGGACGGACGCTCTTGCCGCCGCTTTTGACGTTGGCTTCGCTTGAACTCCGCGTCCGGTTTTCGATTTGCTCCGCCACGAGGTTCGATGGGACAATGGGTCTCGTTTTGGCCAAAGAAGGTTTCAGCCATGGGAGGCGGGGTTATGGACAACGGTTCGAAAATAGCAGCCACCATCAAAGCGGTACAGGAGCAGGCTGCGCGTTGTGCTGGGGCCGAAAGCAGCGATAACTATGGGGACCTCGATGCCCAGATCGAAGCCCTGGAAGGGCAGGCCCGCGAGACGGTGCAAGCGCAACTGGCCATCGCCATGTTACTGCCTAAGCTGAAACAACGGAAGCCTTTAGGCGCCGATGATCTGAAGACACTCGAGTTGCTAATCGTGGGGGATGCCGAGTCGTTCGTGAAGTATGAAGCCGACGTGCCGGGCTGGAAGTCCAAGGTGAGCGAACTGGTGAAAGAAATTGGTGACCTGCAATCCTCTCAGCTCGATGTTGATGGCTTGATGCATCTTCGGGCGCTCTGTCAGGAAGTGCGCCGCGTGCTGCCGGGCATTGTTTACTATTTCGAGCAGAAGGAACGCGTTTCCAAGTTCCAGGAAGCAACCAAGGGTTCTCTCGACGCGGACGGCTACCGCGCGCTCACCGAGATCGTGGAAGCTATGGCGTCTTCGTCCAAGATGTGAAGCATCGCTCTGGAGGATGGCCCTCGATCTAGCGGTCAATGGATTTCATAGCTGCTTCGGGGTAGCGATCCCCGGCAACTTCGTCTTCGGGCACCGCGGATTCCAACTCAGTCACTTCAGCAGCCGTCAATCGGATGTCCGCCGCCGCGGCGTTTTCCTCTAAATATGTCCTCCGCTTAGTTCCCGGAATTGGCACCACGTCTTCGCCTTTGGCCAGCACCCATGCCAGCGCGAGTTGCCCAGGTTTCACGCCAAGCCGGTCAGCGATGGCCCTCACTCGATCCACCAGCACC
>Ga0335085_10005955_pt1 | contig 19419 bp, 13 predicted proteins | sample Lox_Sample_45_FD_206712 | JGI IMG/M metagenome (GOLD analysis project Ga0335085, IMG submission 206712) | Soil microbial communities from Loxahatchee National Wildlife Refuge, Florida, United States - Lox_Sample_4.5 | ecosystem: Environmental > Terrestrial > Soil > Wetlands | place: USA...
CCGCACCGCAGCTTTGCTCCGATGTAGCCATCGCGCGAGAGTCCCTACCGATTGCTCTTGTGCAAAGTCCATGAGCATGGCGTCATCCGATGCGGACCATGGCGGTCGCTCCTTGACGTACCTCCCTGCAAAGCCGAGTTGCTGGGCACGCTCCCAAATTACATGGCTCCGCCACTTTGGATGGAGCTGCTGGACCTTGTTGATCGCGTCTTGGGCTCCATGCCAGCCCCGTGCATATCCCTGCCCGATGATCGCGTCCAGCTCTGGTGTCCACAAGACCGGGTCCCGTCCCGACTCGGCTACTGCTCCCGGCCGGCCCCGATCTTCGTCGTCTCCGTTTCCACGCGCTTCCATACGATCCGATCCTCATGAATCCTTTCTTCGCCGCAGGCACTGCGGCCGGCGCTTCGCTATGAAGTAAATAGCTGAACTTCTTCAGTCATCGAAGCGTCTCCCACGAGCGCGCCCTGTTACAGAGTCAGTTAATGGGCCGAAAGATCGCGCAGTGTGAGTTCACGGCGGTCAGCAAGTTCTTGAACCCACACGAGTAGACGGCTCGCGGTTCGTGGTGACGAGGGGGGCTCGGGGAGAGTGTCTGTTCAGCAGGTACGGAGACTTGTGGAACTGGGAGATGGCTCTCAGCGAACCTAGAGCCCGCAAATGGATGACCGGTTACGAGCCTGTCGAGGGGTTTGAGACCTGGAGGCCTACCAGTCTTTAGCGGCGCCTCCTTATACTGTTGGAGGCTCGGCACGTTTTCGTTAGGAATCCCTCCAAGAAGAGTGTATAGCGCAGGAAGCGATCGTACGTTTCGCGAATCTTCTCGTGCCAACATCGAGGTAACGGGCACTGGGCGTCGGCTCTCGAGCACCCGAGCTTTCATGGCGCCATTCGATTCCTTTCACAACCCAACGCGACGGACGGCACAACACCTTGTCCGGAACTGTTCCGGGTGTCCTAACGCACAGCGAGAGTCCTTGTTCCTGCAAAACACGTGACGCGTCCAAAAGTTGCGCTCCAAAACTCCCAAAAGGCTTCCTGCAGCCCCTCTTGAGAATTCTCGCCATGCTTGGGCACAACTGGAACTGCAACCACGCGCACTGACGAACGGCCCCGCCCTGCAGCATTCGCGGAGGAACCTAGTGCGCCGGGATTCCGCCCGCGAAAGGTGTCCTCTCGAGGACCAACAATGCGAGTTAGGCTATCCAGTTCACAGATGGTCACTTCGACCTTCGAGGACGAGCGACAGCGGTTTGCTAGAACCCGAGCGTTCAACAGGACCCTCCATTATGTAAGGAGCATCGAGACGGCAAAAGCGGAGACAGCCTGGCGAAAAAAATTCCGTCTGATTTGCGAAGGTCTTCGTTGACATCTTCGTTCTGGCGGTGGCAATCTTCGCTTCGGACAGGTTTCACTGAAGGCTGACTCACGGCGCGCTGTCAACGAGGGGGAGAAGTCTGCCACGGGACAGTCCTTAAAGCCGAAGAATGGACGAGAATTGGCCCCTCTTTGCTGCGCGATTGTCCGGCAGAGCGCCGACGGAGCACGAAGCTCGACTCCTCGACGCTTCGCGGCGGCTTTGGGACACTGCGGTCGTCTTCACGAAAAACAAGCTCGGCGAGACATCCGAGTCGGAAACGGATGCCCGCGCTCTCACGACCCAGGTCTGGGAGGGGGTGTTGTCCTCGGTGTTGGGGACGATGGAGAAACTCGGAGCGGCCAGGATCACCGATCTTGACGCCTATCTGTTTGCTATATTCAGAAATCGTCTTAATCGGTATCTTGCGGCTGAACGCAAGCGACGCAGGATCGTGGAGTCTATGCCATCGCTCCAAGATCTTGCCGAACTGGACCAAGCCCTCGACTCGTCCTGGCCTACGCGGCTCGACTCCGAAATCCTGGTCAGGCAGGCGCTGGCGCGGATGGATGAGGTTTTCAGGGCCACTGCCTGGTGGCGGACACAGGGATATTCATGGAATGAAGTCGGTCGCCTGCTCGGCCTCTCGAAGGAACAGGCCAGAAAGCGATTCGAATACGGTCTGCGCAAGTTGCGAAAGCTGCTTGGAGACCCGTCAGAGAGAGCCCGGGGGCCGAAGCGTTAACCGGTTCGGCCCACGTGCCACTCGCTCTGCGACGAACTATACTCGGAGGCTGTGATAGCCATCGTGTTATCCGGAGAGGAAGAAAAACGGTTGCTGGCTGCACTCAGCCGCACATTTCTGGAAGGCTACCCGAACCCGGAGCGCCGCGGCTGCCCTGGCACAGGTATATTGAAGGCTATTGCCGCGGGCAAACTCACGTTGGAAGAGGCCGAACCGTGGATTGATCACCTGAGTTCCTGTTCCCCTTGCACGCGCGAATTTGCTGAGCTTCGTCGCGGAGTTCAAAGACGTAAAGCGATTCAAATCGCTTCTGTCGCCGCAGCCATCATTATTGTCCTGGCTGCGGGGGCTTGGATATTACTTCGCCGGCATACCGGTCCTGCCCAACTCCAACCCGCGATGCTGGATCTTACCGATCGCGGCGTATTGCGCGGCCCCGAACAAACCTCGCCGGCCCCACCCCTGTCGCTCCATAGAGGGCTTTTGGACCTGACTCTGTACCTGCCCATTGGGAGTCAACCCGGCACATACGAAGTCCAGGTAGTGCGCGAACCCGGACAGCCGATGTGGAGCACGCGCGGAGAAGTGAAGCTTGAAAACCACAAGCCGACGCTCCACGTACGGGCGGACCTCAGCCATCTGCCGCACGGCCTGTATCTCCTTGCGATCAAGCCCACGGGCTGGAGCTGGAATTACTATCCACTGGTTCTGAAATGACGGGGCGACCTCGACCCCCTTCTTGAGCCGAAGCCCCAGTTTCGACCTGCTCACTGTGCCGCGGACGACGCCCGGCACGATAGGGCCGTGGATTGGGTCTGACGGCGGTCGAGTCGGACACGGCGCGCAGGCTCGGTGGCGGGAACGTGATCGTGACGGGCCTCTCGCACTTCGAACGGACGATTTGAACCGGCCATGCAGCCCGAGCCGTCGCCGACCATTACGAAACCTGCCCAGTAGAACGGTACCGCGATGCCCCCGGAATCGCGTATTGAGTCGATCTTTGCATGCTGCAAGGCTGAGCCACGGTCTTCGCCGCTTGCAAGATGTGCATAGAACCGCCCCATCAGGTGAGTCGTGTAGATATCACTCGCCGTCCAAAGGCTGGCGACAACCGATCTCGCGCCGGCAAACAGAAAAGCCTGAACGAGGTTGGCAACCCCTTCCTCTCCCTCCAGACTGCCGACGCCGGTGTCACACGCCGATAGGGTGACCAGTTGAGCGTCAAGACTCAGATTCCTGATCTCGCGCGCCTGAAGCAACCCGTCTTCGTGGCCCTTAGGGTCGGGGCTCAGCACTAGCGCCGCTCGGTCAGGAAATTCAGAACTGGCCACACCGTGCGCCGCGATGTGGATGATAGCGAAATCTCCCAAAGGCTGCGACTTTACAGCGGCTTCGGTTGCGTCCGAGCCGAGGAGTAGTCGGCTTTTTCCGCCCAGAGCCTGATTCGCAATGATCACTTCGTCCCGCGTGTCCGGAATATTGCCAAGCCGGGCAGCCTGCAGTCCCAGAAAGCTGGTCGTGGCGGACTCGCTGCCGGCTCGCGATTTGCCGAGGCCGTCGTATTGAACACCGCCAACGCCGAGGAAACGCAGCTCAGGAGGGTGGGTCACTGCTGAAGAGCGCATCAGAGAAAGAACCGTACCTGAAGGGCAGTACGTGACGACGTGGGAATCAAGGACACGGTGGCCCGCGCCATCGATCAAAGAATCGAAAGGCAGAAAGTTCAATTTCCCGTCCGGTACCACAATCAGTCTGGACTTGTCACCATGGGTGAGATTTGGTTGGAGTAGCTCGGCATAGAGCTGCTGGCCGAGTTCGCTGGCGGGCTTCCTGGCACGAATCTCCGCCAAATATTCACCGACCGTCTGCTCGATGCGCCCTCGCCCCTCCTGGAGGATGGCCACAGTTGCGTGAGTGCGCGTAATACGGATGCAGAAGGACCTGGGCTCATCAAGGACATATTCAAGGACCATCTCGTTGGGAAGCAAATGAGACTGCAGCGTCGCGAGAGGTATCGGCCTTACTCGTCTCGCGGCCGACCGCAGAGGCGTCGCCGGGCCGCTGACAGGCGTGAAGACCTGCTCGGCCTCAAACAGTCTTTCAAGCAGGTCTTGCCTCCTACCGCGGTCAGTCTCATGAAGCAGGGCGAGTTGAATTCGATTGATCTCCTCTTGCGCCGAAGTCGTCATGCGGTCCGCCGGCGGTTCTCTGTCTCTTTCGCCGCGCAGCGCGTCCGCGAGCGACCGGCCCCGAGCCTCCTCGATCACTTCGTAAGCCTTGGCTGTGTCGTGCAATCTTTCAGCCGTCAAGTCGAAGTGCGAAAGATAGACGTTACTGAGCGTAGAGATCAGCGAGCTTTCAATCTGTTGGCTGGGAACGTTGATCAGTAGCGAGTCAATCAGGTCAGAGGCTTGCTCGTAGAGCCGATCTGCTTCCTGAAGTTTGCCCCTGCTGGCCTTCAAATCTGCAAGGAGCGCGACGTGCTGCGGCAAGTGGTACTTGTCTCCAAGGTCGCGCATCGCAGACAGGGCTCGCGTCGCATACTCTTCGGCGGGCGCCAGATCGCCTCTGTCCCGGTAGACCCTGGCCAGCTCTAAGGCGCTCCAAGCATACGCGTGGTAAAAACCCCCGCTTTGGCTGAGCGCGTTCGCGGCCTTCAGATATTGAATCGCTTGGCCGGGGTTATGCTCTTTAGCTCCGTCTCCCGCAACAATGAGAAGCTGTGTCTCTGCCGAACGATTTCCTTCGGCGCGCGCCCGCCGCAGCGCTTCCTCGAGCACCCCCTGAGCCTGCGCGTAGCGGTGGAGCGCAATCAGCGCCCGGGCCTTTCCCTGATACGCGAGGAAAGGAAACCCAGCACCTCTCACTAGGGAAGATTCTCTAGCAGCCAGGTTGCAGTAGCGAAGCCCGGTTTCCGGTTCGCCGGCCTCAACCAGCCCGTTTCCCACGATCGAGCTGTAGTAGATGGCTGCGCCAAAATCCCCCTGACTGTACTGCGAAAGAATCGCCTGCTTGAACATTCGGACCGCGGCTTTCACGTCTCCGTCCATGTACATGATCTCGCCCAGCTCCGCTTCGGCACGAGCACGCCAGCGCTCGTCGCTCGCCGCTTTTGCCAGGCTCAGGATTTGCTCCCAATCGTCGCGTGCCGAGCTCTCATTGACTTCGCGTTCGAGCGCAGCCTTGGTTACGAGACATCGAAGCATCAGTGGCGGGTCGCTTCGAACCATGGGCGCCAAGAGGTCTCGATCAACCTCGCTCTTGACTGCCGCAGTTACGCCAGTGTCGGCAGTTGCCCAGACAAAGCCGAGCCTGGCGTAGAGTGCGTTCCTTGTGTCTCCGGACCCTCGGAAGAGAGTTTCAGCTTGAGCGTACAGAGGGGCCGCCTCGGGCCAATTGTATAGGAGCGTAAGACGGTCAGCTTCGGCGAGTATCCGTCTGGGATCGTGCAAGCGGTGGCTTGAGCAGCCCAGCAAGAGCAAGGCGACTGAGGCCACAATCAGGGGCTTCTGCCGAAGCACAAATCGTCTCCCGCAGCAGAAGATCGCAAGGCCGCCGCGCATTGGAGGAATATCCTCGGGGCCTTGCTCCCCCTTCAGTAGAATTCTGGCACAAGTGACCCCGGAAGCGGGCCCTTTTCCTGCCGCCGAAGGACACGCGCACGTCCCGCTTCTAACCGGAGAAGCAGTCTGCCGAAAGCACGATTGCGAGTGCCTTCGCGAGCTCTCGCATCGCCCGCTTGTTTGCGCCGAGCAGCCGGAGAGTTCGTACCGGAGAACCGATGGCCACGCGCAACGCTTTGCGGCCATCCAGACTGCCTTGCGCGTCCAGAGCCCTGTTGAAGTCGGGCAACTTGCTTTCCAGGGTGTCCGCGACGACCCGAAGCACCGCGGCAGGAACTCGGGCTTGCGCCGCTACCGCGAGGACCTCATAACTTTCCATGTCAACAACCGTCGCCCCGGACTTGGCGAGCGCGAGTTTGGCGGTCGTGCTGACTCCAATCCGGGGCGACGTGATGCCGGTACCTGGTTCACACGTGATGCCACGTGAAACCAGGAGCTGCAGCAAGCGGCCCGTAATCGACGGAGAACAATCCAAGGGACCTTGGGTCGGCTCGGTCGACAGGCATTTCGTGTATGCGACAATCCGCGATTCGCGCAATGATGCGGTCAGTCCCCCACAAAGGCCGATTACCAACACTGCATCCGGCTTGTCGCCCTCAGTCGCCCCTGCCCCACCTCCATCTATCCAGGGGCCGAGCGCTTGCGCGGCAATCCCTCTGGCGGCCTGCGTACCCATTCCGCTGATCTTTACGGTCAACTCGTTCGCACCAACGCGGAGTGGCGTAGGATCACCCGGGGGCCGATCACCGCTGTTCGAGCCAGCTAGACCGATGACCGGGCCTGCCTCCATTTTGGAAGCGGAGAAAACGTAGAGCCTGCTCATCTCTAATCTCCCGATGAAAGACGGTATCGCGAGACACTGTCCTGGTCCGAGTCATAGCGCCCCGGGCCGGCAACCGATGCTTCAAAGCTCTCTCCGCCGGCGGGTGCGCCAATTCCGTTTTGGTGAGCGTCTTCGCGCTGCCCTCCCTCGACGAACACTTGGCCGCCCTCCACCTGCAGCACTCTGTCAGCCATCTCCCAGACCTGCGGCGCGTGGCAGATGAAGATGACTTGGTGGAAGCCCCCGATCTTCATGGCATGCCGAAGCATGCGAACATACTCTCTGGAATTCTTCGAATCCAAGGCGCCGACCGTCTCGTCCCGAAAGAGCGTTTCGTGCCGGACGCCCTCCCCCTGTTGCATATTGTAAATCGCAATCCCCAGGTTGACCGCTTCATTTACCAGTACGAACTGGCCGCCCGAGAGCTCATCCACCAGGCAGGTCCGGTCCAGTGTCTTGTTTCGCACTTCGATGTCGAAATCATCCACGAACCCGCAGCCGTCCGCTCTGGGCCGTTGCGTCCGGAAACGAACCTCGAATTTGTTGTCGAAGCACCCCTCCAGTAAGGTGTTCACGATACTCGATATTCCAGGCCCTGCCGACTGAATCTCGCAGAGCTGAATCTCGTCCGGCCCAAAGGCCCTGGCCAGATAGTCGAAGTCGTCTCGCTCAATTCGAGCTGCGGCCAGTTCGGTTTCAACGGCGGAGCCGCGCGCCTTGGCGTCCTCGATTTGCTGCGAACGCTGCTCCGCTTGTGCCTTGCGCGCAATCGTCCGCTCGCGCTCGGCCCGGCATCGGGTGACTGCGGAGGCCACCTCGCGAGAACGCTCACCGAGGGCGTTCAGCGCGGTCTGCAGGCCCTCAAAATGGGTCAGAGAGTTGGCGACTTCTTGAAGCTTCGCTTCAACGCCGCTTCTTTCCTCATTTAGCTTCCCAAGCGCCGACTGTCGCTCGGCCGTTCTCACCTGAACCATCCGCAACTCTTCGTGTCGCTTACGAAGAGTTTCCAGGTCTCGACGCTCGCGCTCGCATTCCTGAAGTTGTTTCACCAATTGAGCTGAGCTTACTGGAACCTCGACCACGGCACCGCGCTGAAGCTCCAGTTCGAGCTCGAGCGTCGCCACAACTCCCTCAAGATCAGACAGCGCCTGACGCGCCTGAATGCCCCGGCCGATCTTGACGCATCTCGCGTACGCTCCCTGACCACCGCAAGGAACACTGTCTAGCTCAGCGGATTCGACTCGTGACCGTTCCAGCTTGTCCCGGTTCGTCTCGAGATCGTGCTCGATGCTTCTGACGAGTCCCCCGGCTTCGCGATTTGCTGCCTCCTGGGCTTGAACCTGGTCGACACGCCGGTGAAGTTGCTCGGCCCTTGCGTTCAGGCCTTGTGCCCGCTGTGCCGCGTCATCGACGTCATGCTGCTCCCCAATCCTCCGCTGATCCTCTTCAATGACTTTTCGCAGCTCCGCGATTCTACGGTCGAGCCTGGCCGCTTGCGCGGAAAGGTCCTGACGGCGTAATTCGAGGTTCTTGCCCTCGATTTCGCGAACCTTGAGATTTTGTTGCTCATCCTCGGCTTGGCCCTTTTGCTCTTCAAGTTCTTGCAGTCTTGCTCCGAGTCTCTCGAGCTCCCGCGCCAGTTCGTCAATGTCGTCAACCTGAAAAGACGTGGACAGTAGTTGCATAATGCCCTTTCGTTCCCCTTCCAGCGCCAGGACCGTCCGGCTGGCTTCCTCCGCAAGTCCGCGGGCTGTGGCCGAAATCAGCCGTAGCCTTTCGAGGCCAAGGAGCTGAGTGATGAACAACTGCTTGCGCTCGCTCCGCTCAAGGCCCAGGAAATTTCCCGTCCGCTTTTGGTTTGAAAACACAGTAGCCTGGAAGAACTCGGCGGTGCCAATCCGCTTGCGGATGGCCTCCTGGTAGGCATCTTTCTTGCCGCTGGCTAGAGCCACTCCCTGACTGTCAAACAGGTAGGTCTCCATCTGCCGGGACTTCGGGTCGATCCTCAGTAGTGAGCGGTAGCGATCTCCGTTCGCACTGAATGTGAGATCAATCTCGGGCCGCACGTTGGTACAAAAATCGTACAGCGAACGCTTCTGTCCAGGCAGCTGACGGAACAAGGCCGCAAAGACCGAGCCGATCAGCGTAGACTTTCCAACACCGTTTTCGCCGATCAGCGCGATGAGCCCTGGGCCGAGCGCCTCGAAGTTCACGGTCACGAAGTTGGGAAATGCTTCAGTAAGCCCGCAAATGCTAATGTGATGGAGCTTCAAGCCTACCTCCTACCTCAGATCTGCGATTGTCGTTGCTCGTCGTCTGTGTGGAGGCTGTCAGAATTACTGAAATGCCGTGCCACAATTCTTCAAAAAAACGTGCCACAGTTCGTGAAAAGATCCCATCGTGGCAAGTGGCTCAGGCTCTCGCAGGAGGGCGTGCGGGAAGACATGGGACGACTGTGCCATGGATGTGTTCCGAAAGCGGCGGCCCAGGCGTTGGCCTAATCCGGTTCAGACTACACCGTCAGACAGGACCATTCACCTTCGGCTCCCCGGACAATCGTCGCCGCGAGCCCGTCTGGGACAACTTCCGAGTAGCGCGTAATCCAAGAGTTTCTGCGATTCGATTCACACAAGCCGACTTGTCGTTACTAATCCGCGACAGCATCGCATACGGAGTGTCACTGAAACGGCGAGTGCGGTGCCAATATCCGTGCCAGCAATTTCGAATCTGAAAGTGCCGGAACACCTCATTGTGATCGCTGGCGCAGTCGCGATTCTTCCATTTGCTGAGTGATGCCCGCCTTCAGGCCGGCTGTGACTGCACAACAGGCTCTGCGATGCTTATCAGTTTCCCCCCGCCGGCCTTTACAGCATGCTTGACCAGCTCGCGGGTGACGCGCAGGAACGTGCTTGTGTTGGGATCTGCCTCCTCGCCAGGAACGGGGAGCGCAACGTCATAAATCCTCTCGATGTCCCTTGCCCGGGGCCGGGTCGAGCCTGGACCGAACCGGTCGTAGGCCCGCTTCCAGTCATCGATCTGCTCCTGGAGCATCCGGCGGATCGCGAAACCCTCCATCAGGATGTGGAGCTGCTGCTTGACGCTCGCGATAGCGGCCTGCTTCTTCTCGCTTGATCCGTCCACCGGCTCCCACGCGATGGGGCTCTGGAGGAACAGGCTGATGTTCGATTCCAGCACGCCGATGAAATCATCAATGGGGTTGAGCGAGTCGTAGCCTGCGGGGTTCCGGTTGGCTAGGCGGCGCGAGAGCGCCTTGATCCTCGACCAGTGTTCCTGCCGGTATTCGGGATGCGTCTGAAAGCCGAGCTTCGACGCCCACGGCTCATGGAATTCCTGAGCCGCTGTCTGGAGCCGGAAGATAAGGTTCGCATCGTCGTAGACAGGGATAAGAACGGGGGGCTCGGGAGGAACGGCGAGCGCCCTGATGACGCCCACGAGACGGTTGAGACCCGCCTTCGTAGAGGAAGAGATCTGCCGTCCGTCTTGCAGATTTTCCAGAAAGAAAAGTTTCTGGAACACAGACTTCTTCAGAATGACCTCGGCCTCATGGTCGAGGGCCTTGCCGATGCCCCTGATAGCGTTGTCCACGGAGTTCCGCAGATGGCTCTGCCGCGCTTTTAACGTCGGCATGCTGTCGCCGGTCACCTGGTCGAAATGGGTGAAGCAGATGACTAGCTTGGATTCATGGCCGCTACGCACGAGGCTCTTCAAGACCGCGGCAGACGCGGACTGCATGGGAACCGCCGCATTATCAACGAGCAGGATTGCATTCGCGAGCTGGTACCGCCGGGTCACTTTCATCGGCACGTTGGAGAAGGAGTCCGGCGTGTGGCCCATACCCTCGCCGTCGAGTAGCACCAGGCGCGCATCGCCTTCAACCAGCCAGTCGGGCCTGAACGGGCCGGCTACCCGGATTCCATCGACGAGCGGCGTCAGCAGCGTCCCGAATCTCGGCGCGTAATTGCTGGAGAACCTGTTCACCGTCCGGATGAACACTTCCCGGTCGTCGGTGTTGAGTTTCCAGAACGCCGGCCAGCCCTCAGCATCGAGTTCGATCTCTCCGCGCGTCACTAGTGTGAATCGCCGCTCGACGGCGTCGAGCACCTCGTCGATGAGCAGCGAGAAGTCGGGGCGGCGGACCAGGTCCTCTTCGAGGACTTCCTCAAAGGCGGTCTGGTCGCCGCCTCCGAACTCGTCGAACGGCTTGCCGAATTCCTCCTCCAGCTTAGCCTTTTCGGCCGAGGCGATGTCCCGGATCGCGTCAAGAAACCGCTGCAAATCAGCAGTGGCGTCGGCCAGGAACCCGGACGGCAGGTCTTCCTCAGGGCCGCTGGACCCAATCGCTGGGTCTTCCTGGTCCTGTAGTTCCTCGGCGTCATCCTCGTCGGTGTCCCCGGACCAAGTGCCGAGAATGTAGTCCAGGCGAAATCGCTGCTCGCCGTGCACCAGGAATTTCCGCACCAACTCGTCGTGCCGGCCGGTCTCCACGTATCTGAACACCGCAGCAAGGATGCATTCCTCGATTTGCTGGCGGACCTCGTCACGGGGAAGGAACGTTACAGCGGCCCGGTACGATGGGCCTTCCAGGATGATCTCCAGATCACAGGTCGTTGTCTTAGCGGAAGCTGTCGAAGGAAACCTCTCAGTCTTAGGATCGGTGCCGATGATCTGGCGCCCGAGTGTGGTTTTGCCGGCGGCCGTGGCTCCAACTAACTGCGCAACGGCGTATCCATCTTTGTACGTCGGTAGGGGAATGATCCTTTCCCTCACGTGCCACGAATCCCTTGTGGGAGGGACCAGGTCGTCGTAGAAGATCTTGATCACTAGGGGGTCGTACAGCTCTTTTGCGCTGTCACGGGCTGCCGGGCTCCAGAGGGATTCATTGGCAAGCAGCTCGTTCAACTGATCCTTGATCCGCTGAGCAGTCGATTCATCCGGCGTCCCGAGACCCCGCCGGAGCTTTGGCCGCGGTGTTCCGTCTGGCGCCGTACTGCTCGGATGCCTGAAGCTGATGATCCAGCCCGGCCGACCCTGGCTCCTGGTGAGGCTCGCTCGCGAACTTTGATCGGACATCAACTACCCCCATTCGTCGTTGTTACGCGTTGTTCTAGACAATGATAGGAAGGTCGATGCCAGAAGTCAATAGAATCGTAACAACGTAGAACAACATGAGGCGGCCAGCGAAATAAGGCTCCAGCTTTGGATCGCGTGCGCGAGGTTTTGCCACGCGGTTTGCCTCGGCGGAAGGACCCTGATTCCGGCCGACGAAAAAAATCTCCTTGACAGAGGGTCGATTTGTGTCATTATCGTCACGTCAGTCACGTGACAGAGGTGATTAGGATGCACATCGAGATGAAAGAGCTTGTCGACGGCAACCCGGAAGTCTTGGCCGGCGCGATCAACGGCCGAAATGTATTCACGAAGCTGATCCAGAAGAGCGCTGACGAACCAAGTACGCCTCAGCCTTTGTTCCTGGATTTCAACGGCGTTGAAGTCGCGACCACAAGTTTTCTTCGTGAAACTGTGCTGGCTTTCCGCGACACCGTTCGCCGCCACCGATCCAATCTCTATCCTGTCATAGCCAATGCCGGCCCACTCGTTGAGGAAGAGCTGAAAGTTCTCGTTGCTTCGCACAAAGACGTGCTCATGCTCTGCGTGCTGGACCAGGACGGCCACCCTCACCATCCACAAATTCTCGGCGACCTTGACCCCAAGCAGAAGTTCACCTTTGATCTCGTGCAGCAACGCGGCCTCACGGACGCCACGCAACTATGGCGCGACAATGGCCCGAACGAAACCGTAAAAACTGCGTGGAATAACCGTCTGGCGGCGCTCGCCAATCTGGGACTGGTCGTTGAATTGAGCGAGGGGCGTACCAAGCGGTATCGCCCTCTTTTTGCGGAGAGCTGACTATGGGAGTGGATTTCATCAAGAAGGCGGCAACCAGCTTTAACAAAGGGCTTGACAAGGCGCGGACCGCCCTCAGCACGCCAAGTCTTTTCAGGGTTCAGCCCGGATGCGTGCCGCAGGCTTACGCCGTGCAGCTTCGCGGTGACAAAGTGCTGCACAGCGGCGAGAAGCTGGGCGTAAGACTGGATGGCCAGAACGTCCTTGCAATGCGCGGCTTCGAACTCATCGGAGTCTTCAAGAACCCGACGCCAGAGGTAAGAGCTGCGCTCATCGAGTCACATGGAGAAGCTTTCGGAATCGTCCAGACCATCCATGCGATCGCCGGTGTTGCTGAGGTCACCATATGCTGACCCCATTTCCAACGCCGAAACAATCGTCGCGCAACCTTCGCCGTGAGCGCCGCCTGTGGCACGACACGACTCTTTACACGCCATCCATCGGCTGCCCGCAGTGTCCTGACCACGCTGTCTGCGGTGGCTTGCAACTTCCGGCTCCACTGTACAACTGCCTAAGCTTCTGCTGCCAAAATCCGGACGATTGCGACGCCGTCTGCAGGAACAGTCCGGAGAAGTTCGCGCAGCGCGTGCGGGAAGTCGACGGATTCCTGCTGGACAATGTTGCCCGCAATCCCGTCCTTCCTGCTCCAGCGCTTCCCGCACTCGTCCCCTTGCTCTATCACGGCTCCCGTCGAACGTCACCGTTCCGCGCCTCCGCCGTATGCTTGCCTTTGTACAGCGTGATCGAGCGTCATAACGGCGAAGCCCGATATTCGTGTCCTGAGGCTCTTGCGAAGAGCTTTGTGATTGATCCAGACGTGCCGGTGATGCTGACGGGTGCGGCGAGCGACGCTCCTCTCGAACGCTGGTGGTCCCTCGGCCCACAGCGACGCGAGCGGATTCGTGCGTTGCGGCGGCTGGGGATCGTTCTCGTAACTAGTCCCAATTACAGCCTGTTCGTTGATCAGCCGCGATGGGACGACCTGCACAGCATCAAGCGAATCGCCCTTGTGCATGAGGAGTTCCTCAGCGAAGGCCTTCCCGCGGCCCTGCACCTGAATGCGCGCACCCAACGAGACTGGGAGCGTCTTCAAGAATTCGTGGCCGCGCGTCCGGAGATAACACACGTAGCGTTCGAGTTCGCCACCGGCGCCGGTTGGGCTCAGCGTGCGCCGTGGCACGCCGACAAGCTGGCACGGTTCGCCGCGGGCGTTGGGCGTCCGCTTCATTTGATACTGCGCGGCGGCGGCAAGCTTCTGCCGATGCTCGCGCTGGCCTTCGCTGACATCACGCTGGTGGAGACCTCCGTCTTCATGAAGACCCAATCGCGTCAACGCGCTTTTCTATCCGCGCAAGGCGTCCTCGCCTGGCGTTCCTCACCGACAAAGAACGGCGAACCGGTCGATGCTCTATTGCGAGAAAACTGGGCGGTCGTCACGGCGGCCTACGAAACAGTCCTGAATCAAAGGCTTCTGCCGATGCAGGCATGCGGATGATCCGATCTGCCACGCCGCTCACTTTCGCCGCCGTAGACGGACTCGGTTTCGCGGCCGCTCGCGGCTTGCTGCACGCCGCGCAAGAAAGCGCTCCGTTCTTGCCCACGAGCCTTGGCCCTCTTTTGGAATTGCTGCATCTCGCCGAGTGCGGAAGATTGCCTCTTCCTCCGACCGGGAGTTGGTTTGCCGATAACGCCGCAGGCCCCATGATTGCCGCGCTCAGCGACAACCCCGAGTTCTGGGTCAATCCCCACGACGGCCGGATGGGATTCATCCGCGCTGTCCGCAGGGGTCCCGACGGCGACGCCCGGTTCACGGGTTTCCTCATGCACGCCAAGAGGGCAGCGACCAATACCGCCCGATTGCCGGGAAACGCGCCGGCTCAGCTCGCCGCGGCAATGGGCGAGATGGAAAGTAATATTCACGAGCATTCTGAAGCGCCGGAAACGGGATTGCTTGCTTTTCGCGCCACACAAGGCACGTTCGAGTTTGTCGCCGTCGACCGTGGGATTGGAATCCTGAAGAGCCTGCGATCCTGCAATGCCTATGCGGCGATCACGGACCACGGAAAGGCGCTAACAGCAGCTCTTTCCGACGGCGTCTCGCGTTTCGGAGAGGACAGCCGACGAGGCCACGGATTCCGCCAGATTTTCCTTGGCCTGCTCGATCTCTACGGCACCCTGCGTTTCCGATCGGGCGATTACGCTCTTCTAATGGACGGGACCAGTCCGGACCTAACGACGGCGCAGCTCGCCCAAAAACCTGCGGTGGACGGGTTTTTCGTAAGCATTCGCTGCCGCGTCGGGGCGGCTTCGGAAAGACCTTCGCATGCTTGAATCTGTATTGCTTCCGTCGCTGAACAGGCTTGCCGTTCCGGCCCGATACGACATCTTTCTCAGTGCTGGGGGATTGCAGATTCGCCGGCTGTTGCACGGGCCCCTGGTGCTCGATGCTTCTTTTGCGCCTTTCAGATCGCGCGGCGCTACCTGCCGTCGTGTTCTCGCGACCCTGACCCAAGGCGGGAAAATCGTGATAGAGCTGGCACGCTTCACTGACTCATACGAAGCGGACGTCACAGGAATTATTCGCGCCAGCCAGGCCAAGGCCTCTGACGGACTTTTGCGTCTTGACTCGGCAAAATACAAGCTACGCCCTCGACTTCTTTCGGACTTCACGGGCCTTCGGGAGGACATACGCTCTTCTTGGGAGTCAGGCATTAGCTACCGTCCCGAGATCATCGATGAAAACGGCACACTTCGCAACAAGGGTCTGCGCCTTCCGCAGCGGGGAGCCCTGCATGCCATCGCTTCACACTGGACGCTGGAGCGGAATCCCGCGCTCGTCGTCATGCCGACCGGCACGGGCAAGACGGAAGTGATGATCGCCGCATGTGTAAGTTCGGCAGCGAACCGCGTTCTGATTATCGTTCCGACGGATGCCCTGCGGCAACAAACGGCCGACAAGTTTCTGTCTTACGGACTGCTTCAGAGTATCGGCGTCATCGCCGACCTGCCGAATCCGATCGTCGGCACTCTCGCTTCCACGCCGGTCCGCGATCATTTCGAGGCGATAAAAGCGTGCAACGTCCTCGTAACTACGATGAGTTCCATCGGGCTGGCCGCGGCCGATCTTCAAAAGGAAGTTGCTGCGCTTTTCACGCATGTTTTCTTCGATGAAGCTCATCATATGGAAGCCGCAACGTGGAAGCGCTTCAAGGAATATTGCGACCAACTACACCCGTTACTGTTTACGGCGACCCCTTACCGGGAAGACGGAAAGGCCATTGAGGGCAAAATCATTTACGAGTTCCCGCTCAGCTTGGCACAGGAACTCGGGTATTTCAGGAAAATCCATTTCATTGAGGTTTTCGAGCCCGACTCCCGTCGCGCCGACCGCGAAGTGGCGGCTGCAGCTGTCGCCCGGCTCAGGGAAGATCTTAGACGTGGTTTCGACCATATTCTTTTGGCCCGGGCCGCAACAATCGAGAGAGCGACGACTCTGTACAACAGCGTCTACGCGCCTCTCTATCGCGACCTCAACCCTGTCCTTGTGCACAGCCGGGTCGCGAACAAGAGAGTCGTTCTCGATGCCATCCGCAATGGCTCGCACCGAATCGTTGTCTGCGTGGACATGTTCGGCGAAGGATTTGATCTCCCCAACCTCAAGATCGCTGCTCTTCATAATGTCCATAAGAGCCTGGGTGTGACGCTGCAATTTATCGGCCGCTTTGCCCGCACAGGCGGCCATGTCGGCGAAGCAACTTTCATCGCGAACACCGCCGAAGACGGCGTTCCGGAAGCGCTCGAAAGCCTCTTTCACGAAGACTCGGACTGGAATCTTCTATTGGCCGACCTCAGCTATGACGCCATCAATCCACAGGCTGAACTTTCCCGGTTGGTAGAGAACCTGGAGCCTGCCGTCTACACTGAACAAACTTCGGATCAGACGGCACCCGAAATCTCAGCGATTGCCCTGAGGCCCAAAATCAGCGGGCAGGTCTACCGCACATCGGCGTTTTACCCGCATCGGTATGCCGACGCGTTCACCGCCAAACAACGCATCTACCATCCAAAGATCAGCACACGTGACAACTTCCTCATTCTGGTCGTCAACCAGCAGGAGACTCTCGACTGGACCGACTCGCGCGACATCGCCACTGATAGCTGGGACTTGTATATCGGCTATTTTGACGCCAACAGGAATCTCCTTTATCTACACAGCTCGCGAAAGGGAAATGCGACGGGAGCCCTCGCCGCCGCAATCTCAAAGGACCCGATCCTTATAAACGGCGAGGAGACGTTCAAGGCGTTCGGCGGTCTCAAGCGTCTCACCTTGTACAGCGTCGGACTTTCGAGTCGCAGCAAGAATGTCCGGTATCAGTTGTTTGCCGGCCTCGATGTCAGGAATGCAATCGATCCCATCCAGCAGCAAGACAAGATGAAATCGAACATCACCGGACTGGGCTACGAAAACGGGAAGCGACGGACAGTCGGATGCTCGCGAAAGGGCAAGATCTGGTCGATGTCATCCGGATCAATTGCCGACTGGAAATCATGGTGCGACGAAATCGGCGCCAAACTGTGCGACCCGAATGCGCAACCGAACGATTTCCTCAAGTACACGTTGATTCCGTTCGTTATCAACGAGTTTCCGCAGGTGCCCGCGCTGATGGTCGACTGGCCCGATCAACTTTTCGAGTATTCGAACTTTCGTTTCCAAGTCCGTACCGCAGACGCGAGCTACGATTTTCACGATTGCCAGCTCGACATTGTCGAGTGGGGAGCCCGCCAGTCCTTCACTTTTATCCTCAGCGCGGGTGAGAACGTCAAAACGTGTCTCGCACTTGAAATCGAGCCCCACCGCGACGATCAAGGCGAACATGACAGCACCTACCGCGTGCGCCACATAAGCGGTGACCGTGTCACAATCCAGTCGGGAGGCGAAAGTTGGGATGGTGTCGCATTCTTTGAGGCCTATCCTCCGCTCCTGCGGCTGGCGGACGGATCACAGATTTCCGGCAACATCCTGCTTAAGCCGCGCGAAGAGCTGCCGGACACTTTCGATCGCGACCTAATCCGCACCATCGACTGGACCGGAGTGAATTTCCAGAGAGAAAGTCGTTGGAAGGATGGCGCATTCGTCGAGAATTCTGTTCAGGGCCGATTTGTGGACCATCTGGCAGAGGGGTCGGCCACGTTCATCATCGACGACGATGACAAGGGTGAAAGCGGCGACGTGGTTTCAATCGAAGAAACAACCGATACCGTGATCGTCCATCTCTGGCATTGCAAGTATGCCGGCGGCGCGACACCGCGGGCGCGCGCCGACGACCTTTATGTCGTTTGCGGGCAGGCGCAAAAATCGGCGAAGTGGACGTGGAGTTTCGAAAATCTCATGAAGCATCTCCTGATCCGCGAGAACGAACATCGCCGCGGCCGTCCGACCAGATTTATTCGTGGCTCCGCGCAAGAGCTCGTCACACTGCGAAAAAGCGCCAGGCGGAAATTCGTCGTGTTCCGCGTCGGCATAGTGCAGCCCGGATTTTCAAAGGCGGGTGCTCCGCCCGAGCATCTCGCGATCATCGGTGGGACAAACGGGTTCATCCGCTGTATCACCGACGAGCCATTAATCGTCTATGCGAGTGACTGAACGCGAATATGAGTTCCATTCACCTCGAATTACCAAGGGCTCATATGTCCGCCTCGAAGGCGAAATCCGTCACCGCGAGTATTTCCGCGCGTCAGCTCCGACGGCGCGGCGCCGTGGAAAAGGTCCGTCACTGAAATCCGTGTCTTCCGTCTCGCCGAGCTCGTGGGACTTCACGTGATTGCGGTTTATCATCGATTGCCATGGCGAGCGCCTGCTCAAGTGCACGGGCGCGGTCGTCTTCCGCGATGGAAAGGGCTTGCGGTCTCAGAATCCCCAAGCCGGCGCAAGCCGCCGCGGTGGTGAGGAAATCGCGCCGACTAACGCCAGGAGGGTTGATGCGCCCCGTGCATCTCACTTTGTTCTCTTTTGAGGCCGCTAACGCCTCTTGCCGCCGGCTGCAAATCGGCTTCGGATCTCTTCGGCCCGTCCGCGGGCGGAACTAGCTTCGCGCTCCTCGCCCAGGCTCTCCAGACGGCCGGCGTAATCACCGAGTATGCTGCAAAGCGCGGCTTCTCACCCCAATTCTCTTCTCGAATCGCCGGAGCCCTGATCATGGCTGGAACTCCTGCGGGCAAACCTGTGCGAGAAGATGGTATGCGTGGCAGGTTGACGGCGCAACGCCGCCCCGTGTCGTTGATGCGGTCACCACGGCCACCTGGTGACGGTTCGGCTGGCTCATCGATATACGAAACTGTCGGGCAAGAACCCACTCATGCGGCGGCCGCGGTGTAGAGCGTCATCCCCCAACTCTCGTATCGTCGCCCACTCGGAGACTGGCCCCCTTGTCGCCTAGCATTTGGCAACCTCTTACGACTGCACCGAGCTATGCTTCCTAGGGGCCAGCAAGGTGCCCCCGCGGCGACGCCGGAAGTTTGGGAAGCTCACCTGCTCCTCACTTCAAAGCCGAGTCCAAGAAGTACGCTAACCTCACGCCGGCCTTCTCCAACTGAAGCTCGATCACCGGATCCGCCTGACGCTCGTACGCCGGCGTGATGGGCGCCGGATTCTCACTGCCCAGGTTCCCATAGGCCACTGCCTCCGCCAGGCGGTGCCCCTCCAGAACCCAATCCTCAATAGTCCCCTGAGTCCACTCTTCGTGCTCCTGCGGGGTGATGTGGCTCTCTAGTTCTGCTGCGAGCGCCTCGGGATTCCTGTTGATGTGCTCCAGCAGACCCGTGTCCCAAACCCAATGCAAGTTATCTGGCCTCCCATCGAAGATCACGTGACGGGCGTTCCCGCCTTTGTCGCCGTCATCCTCGTCATGCAAGGGCTGATGCAGGTCGGCGACGAAGTGGACAACGT
>Ga0335085_10005956_pt1 | contig 19419 bp, 21 predicted proteins | sample Lox_Sample_45_FD_206712 | JGI IMG/M metagenome (GOLD analysis project Ga0335085, IMG submission 206712) | Soil microbial communities from Loxahatchee National Wildlife Refuge, Florida, United States - Lox_Sample_4.5 | ecosystem: Environmental > Terrestrial > Soil > Wetlands | place: USA...
CGGCCTTCTCCAACTCATTGATGCCTCCCTTGAACGGCAGCCCGCACATCAGGGTCTTGTCGAGCATCGCCTGTTCGAACGGCACGACATTGACCACGAACTCGCCGGTCGCAAGCACGTTGGCGTAGGTGTCCTTGTTGGTGGCGCAGGTGAAGGCGATGTACATCGGGTCGTGGCAAACCCGCGTGCAGGTGCCGTAGGATGCCGCGTTCACATTGCCGGCTTTGTCGACGGTGGTGATGATCACCAGGCAAGAGCTCGGGGCGAAAATATTGTCCCACCATTCCGGCCGCACATCGACTTTGCTCATCAAACCGTTCCTCCCTGCCGCGCTACGATATTCTGCATCTCGCTTTGCCGTCCGGCGAGAAACAGCCGCATGTTGCCGAGCACGATCGGCAACATATAGTCCTCGTATTCCCAGACGTAAGCGCCGCTATGCGGCGTAAGCACCACGTTCGGCATGTCCCACAGCGGACTGTCGGTGGCGAGCGGCCGGCTGCGAAACACGTCGAGGCCGGCGCCTGCGATTCGCTTTTCGCGCAGGGCAGCGATCAGTGCATTCTCGTCCACGGTGTCGCCGCGCCCGACATTGATGAAAAAGGCAGTCGGCTTCATGGCGCAGAAGACATTCTTGCCGATCAGGTCGCGGTTCTCCGGTGCGCTCGGAAGAATGTTGATGAGATAGTCGGCTCTGCGCACCGCTTCGAGCAAGCGCGGCCGCGGCACGACCTCATCGAGGCCTGCGACCCGCCGCGGCACGCGAGTGACCCCGATCACCGTCATGCCGAATGCCTTGAGCAGTTCGCCGATGGCTGTCCCGCCGACGCCGAGGCCGACGATCGCCGCGGTCTTGCCGGCGAGCAGGCTCCAGTAGCGGCGGTCCCAGCGATGGGCCTTCTGGTCGGCAATCTGGCGCATGGCATCGCGAGCGAGGAAAAGCATGAAGTAAGCCACGCTCTCACGCATCGGCGGCCCGTGAATGCCGCGTCCCGAGGTGATGAGCACGTCGGCGCGCAGCGACGGCATGCGCAGGAATTGGTCGGTTCCGGTGGCCAGCGACTGAATCCATTGCAGCCCCGTCATCCGTCGAAACAGGTCGTCGCCGAGGTCGTTGCCGAAGGCGATGAACACGGCGATGGCCGACAGGTCTTTCGGCGCGCACGTCTCGTCGCGCGCCGCATGCACGATCAGCGCCGGAAATTCCCGGCGGAGATTGTTCGCATAGATTTCGGCGTGATCGTCGAGAACGAGAACGTCGGTCATGTCAGGTCGAGCAGCCGGGCGGCATTGCCGTGGGCGATGTCCTCGCGAAGATTCTGCGCCAGCGGCACATTGTCCATGAATTCGCCGGCCTCGTGTGCCGACTCAAATGGGTGGTCAGCGGCAAACATCACGCGGTCGCGCCCAAGCGCAGCAATGCTGCAGTTCAGCGGCTCGGCCGAGCACATGCCTGATGTCGTCACCATGACATTCTCGCGGATATAGTCGGACGGCTTCCTTTTGAGCTTGAGACCGTGAAACTCGGCTCGGCTGTCGAGGCGCCACAGCAGGAACGGAAGAGTCTCGCCCAGATGCCCAAGCATCAGCTTGCTCTTCGGGAATCGATCGAAATGGCCGCTGACAATGAGACGCAGCGCATGCGAGCCGGTCTCGAAGCCCCAGCCCCACATGGGTCGCATCAGGACCTTGTAGCCGGACAGGACCGTCGGCTGCGTCACCGGATCGGCTGGATGTATGTAGATCACTGCGCCGAGCGCATCGGCGCGCTCCCAAAACGGATAAAGCGCGGCATCGTCGAGATACTGGCCGTGGGTGTGGCCGTTGATCATGGCGCCGCAGAATTTCAGTTCGTGCATGCAGCGTTCGAGCTCATCGGCCGCCGATTTCGCGTCCTGCATCGCCAAGTGCGCGAATCCGGAATAGCGATCGGGCCGCTTGTCGATTTCGCGGGCCAGAAAGTCATTTGATTCGCGCGCTCGACGCGTCGCCGTGGCGCCATCGCGCTCGGCCTGCACGCCGGGACCGGCGATGGACAGCACCGCGCGCGCAATGCCGGCATGGTCCATGCTGTGCAGGCGCAACTCGCCGAAATCGGTCAGGTTGCGAAAGAAGTACTCGGCGCGCTCCGGGGCGACCTCGGTCATCGTTGGCCGCCAGTAATCGACCAGGCCGGGCGACAGAAAGTGCTCTTCAAGCGCGATTTTTCGAACCATGCGTTTCCCCGGTCGTTCCTTTACCTGTCCCAGGGTCTATATCCGATATCGGCTGCAATGGTATATGGCCCAATGCTATAAGCGTCGCAGCAAGTGGGCGTGCGAGGGAGGTTGCGCGTGGTGAAGAAAATCCGTGGCGTCGCGTTGGAGGAAAACCTCAACAATTCGATGGGGCTTGAATTCTATAACCTGTCCCATCGTTTCGGCTACCAGTCCCCGAATTGGCCGTATTTCGAAGACGTCAAGATCGAGCGCATCCATTACATGGCGAAATCTGGCGTGTTATCGCAGCGCATCACGACGTCGATGCACAACACCACCCATATCGATGCGCCGGCGCATGTGGTGCAGGGCACGCCGTTCATCGACGAAGTGCCGCTGCCGCATTTCTTCGGCTCCGGAATCGTGATCTCGATCCCGAAAAAGAAGTGGGAGCAGATCACCTACGACGACCTGGAAAAAGCCGCCGGCAAGATTGTACGGCCGCGCGACGTCGTTATCGTCAATACCGGCTGGCACAAGCTCTACGAGGACAGCGAGGACTATTTCTGCCGCGCGCCGGGCTTCGTGCCGTCGGCCGGCGAATGGTTCGTCGAGAAGAAGGTCAAGGTTGTTGGCCACGACACCCAGGCCAACGATCATCCGCTTGCCACCGCGATCGGCCCGCAGCGCAACGGGCCGCTGCATCCTCATCTCGCCGAGGAATACAAGAAGTGGTCCGGCGGCCGCGATTGGAAAGAGGACTTTCCGGAGTGGGAACCGGTGCACCGCATCCTGTTCAAGAACGGTATTCTGGGCATCGAGAATGTCGGCGGCGATATCGACAAGGTCACTGGCCGACGTTGCACCTTCGCGCTGTTCCCGTGGAATTGGGAGCGCGGTGACGGCTGCATCATCCGCCTGGTGGCGATCATCGATCCGAAGGGAAGCTATCGGATCGAGAAAGGGGAGAAGTTCTGATGATTGTGCGTAAATTCTCGGATGCAAAGCCGTACGAAGCGCCGAATCATCGCGGCTACAAATCGTTCCGCGTGTTCGGCGCCGAGATGGGCGGCTCGCAGACTCTGGTATTCGGCATCTCGCACTTTCTGCCGGGCGGTGGTGCCGGCCCGGATGCTTCGCCGCCGGAGAAGATCTACTACGTGCTCGCTGGCGAGCTCTCCGTGATCGTCGGCGGCAAGGAGACGGTCATCAAGGCGGGCGATAGCTGCTATATCGGCCCCAACGAGAGCCGTGAGATCATCAATCGCAGCAACGAGGTCTGTACCATCGCGGTCGCCGTCGCGCCGGTGAAGTGACGCCGCAGGCGCCATGGCCGGGGTTGACCCGGCCATCCACGTCTTTGCCGCAAATGAAGACGTGGATGCCCGGCACAAGGTCGGGCATGCCGAATCAGTTATGCAAAGATGAGATGCGCCATGTCCGAAGACTTCCTGAAAAACCCACTTTCGCTGTTCGACGTCAAAGGCAAGACCGCCGTGGTGACCGGCGCGACCGGCGCGTTCGGTGCGCTCGGCGCCAAGGTCCTGGCTGGCGCCGGATGCAATCTTGTTCTGGCGGCCGGCGGTGCCGAGGCGTTGAAGAAAGTCGCGGCGGAATGCGGAGAACTCGGCGCCAAGGTCGAGACCGTCAATATCCGCCCGAGCTCTGCCGCCAACTGTGACAAGATTGTCGAGGCTGCGGTGAAGCGCTTTGGCGGCGTCGACATTCTGGTGCTGGCGTCCGGCATCAACAAAGTGTCGAAGATCGTCGATCAGCCGCCGGAAGCGTTCCTGGAAGTCATGGACGTCAACGTCACCCAGTCCTGGCTGATGGCGCGCGCCGCCGGCAAGCAGATGCTGGCGCAGGGCCGCGGCGGCAAGGTGATCTTCATGTCGTCGGCGCGCGGGTTGCTCGGCCATCCGGCCGGCTATACCGCCTATTGCGCGTCGAAGTCGGCGATCGACGGCGTCACCAAGGCGCTCGGCTGCGAATGGGGCGACACCGGCATCACGGTCAACGCCATCGCGCCGACGGTCTTCCGTTCGCCGCTCACCGCCTGGATGTATGAGGACAACGAGCGCTCGGCCACGGTCCGCAAAGGCTTCATCGGCCGCGTGCCCAAGGGCCGGCTCGGCGAGCCGTCCGATCTTGCCGGACCGCTCCTGTTCCTCGCTTCGAAGGCGTCGGACTTTTACACCGGCCACATCCTCTACGCCGACGGCGGCTACACGGCGGGCTGACGATGGCGAAGGCGCGTATCGCCGTCGTCGGCGCCGGGCTGATGGGCCACGGCATTGCGCAGGTCTTTGCGCTCGCCGGCCATGATGTGAAGATCACCGACACCGTCGTGAGCAGCCTCGACACGGTGCTGACCCGCATTGCGGCCAACCTGCGTGACCTCGGCGACGACGAGAGCGCCGTTGCGCGCGTTCATCCGTGTGTCGATCTCACCGAGGCGGTGCGGGACGCCGATTTTGTCGTCGAGGCGGCGTCCGAGAAGCTCGATCTCAAGCAGAAATTGTTCGCGGAGATCGAGCTCCGCGCGCGGCGTGACGCGGTTCTCGCCAGCAACACCTCGGTCATTCCCATCACTGCGATCATGCAGAGCCTGATCCGGCGCGAGCGTGCACTGGGCACACATTGGTGGAATCCGCCGTTTCTTGTGCCGCTCGTCGAAGTGATCGAGACGCAATGGACGTCGCCGCAGGCGATCGCCTGGACCATGGAGTTGCACAAGGCCGCCGGCAAACAGCCCGCCCATGTGAAGAAAGACGTGCCGGGCTTCATCGGCAATCGCTTGCAGCACGCCCTCTGGCGCGAGGCGATCTCGCTGGTAGAGCACGGCATCTGCGACGCTGAGACGGTCGATAGCGTGATCAAAGCGTCGTTCGGCAGGAGGCTTGCCGTGCTCGGCCCGCTGGAAAATGCCGATCTCGTTGGCACCGATCTCACGCTCGCCATCCACGACACGGTACTGCCTGCAATCGACAACCGGCCGGGCTCGTCGCCCTACCTGAAGAACTTGGTGGCGGCCGGAAAGCTCGGCTTCAAGTCCGGTGAGGGCTTTCAAAAATGGAGCCCTGAGCAGCAGGCTGCGCTTCGGGCCAAGGTGATGAAGCACCTCAAGGCGTCGCGCGACCGGTGAGGTCGCATCACGGCTTCTTGTAGCTCGGATCAAAAAGCTCGAAGCGGGTCCAGCTTTCGAACTGACCTTCGGTATATTCGTGCGTTGCCGGATCGATTTCGTTTTGGCCGGGCTTGCGCAGGAAATGCGCTTCGACGGTCATCGCTCGCTCCGGCGTGGTCTTGGTGCAGCGCTGCTTGATGAAGATGCCGCCGACCGGTGTCTCGCCCGGCTCAGGGGCAAAATCGGTGCAAGTCCAGCCGTCCGGACCGTAGTGGTTCATCACGTCGAGCTTGAGAAGGTGCGCCATGCGCCGCTCCGCAGGCGTCCCGCGCGGATCGCTGACGAAGCGGATGCCGCGCAACACGCCGTTGTCGTCGAACAACGCCGACAGAATCACCGGATGCCCTGCCACCCGCGTGCCGGTGTGTTGCGAGGCATAAAGCGGATCGTCGAGCGCTTTGCCGACATATTCGGCCTCGTCGTCGAAACGTGCATAGACTTCGTGCAGGCCGTTCGGTTCCGGCCGACACTTGGCAAAGTCGGACCATTTGTCGAGCTTTTGGCGTGGCGGCCCGCCGTTGCTTCCGCAAGCAAGATCGCCCCAGTCGTCGGTCGTTATTGTGTCGGCGCGAAGGCCGAGCTTGAGACCGTGGATTTCGCTGGGTTCGGGATTGGCCTGCGCGCGTGCGGCGCTAGGAAGCGTCGCAATCGACAGGAGTGCGAGGATGCCGCCAATGAGTTGCACCGCGCTGGGGGGCGTCATTGTTTCATCGGCTCGCATTGCCGAGTTTCGGTGCCCCAGAACTTGACGCAGTCATCGTAAGTCGAAGGACCATGTCCGACATCGGTCGCGAACAGGTATTTCACCACCGCATCGATCTCATGCGGGTTGAGAAACGCATTGGGCTCCGGCGGCATGTCGTTGCCGAGATCGACGCGCGTGACGCCGTAACAGCGCTTGTCGGTGTACGCGAATTGGTCGTGAAACGGCATCCCGGTGCCGGGCCGGCCGCATTTGACGGTTTCGCTCATCTGCGCCGGGGTAAGCTGCGTCTTGCGAAGCGACAGCGCGTTGCCGCCATAGCCTTGGTCGCCGGACGCGTCCCATTTATGGCAGAACTGGCAGGTCGCTTTGGTCTTGAAGATATCCTTGCCGAATTCGATGAGTCGCGCCTCTTCGGCCGACTGGGCGTCTTGTGCCGAAACGCGGCAGGTCATTGCAGTCAGGATGACGATGGCGACTGATGCAAGTGCGATGGTGGCGCTGCGCATACGAAGTTTCATTGACACGATGTGAGTTCTTTTTCTTCGATCGAGAAGATCTGCCCGGCTTCGATCTTGAGATTACGGACGATGCAGGTACGGCCCTTGATGTCGACCAGTTTGGAGTCATAGGTGCCCGAGGTTATGCCGGTAATGCGCAATCGTTCGTCAGGATCGACGGTGCCGTCCTTATCGTTCTTGCACTGATCGGGCCCCCAATTGGGGGTGCCGGCTGGGGCCAGGTAGAATTCCCGGATTGTATCCTGGGTCAGGTTCCAGAAGCGGGTCGGTGCGCCCTGCGCGACAATCGCGCCGGGGATTACCCCAAGCGTCAATATCGACGCGAATCGTATCAATGCGGCCCGTGTCGGCACTGCCTCCCCCGATGTGGTTGTTCTGGCGTAAACTGAAGCAAAGTATCGCCCTCCATCGGTGGATGGCAACCTTGACAGGCAGAGCGCCTGCGCCACTATCCGAAGGACTCCATTGCGCCGTCACCGCAGGCATGAATCCATCATGAGCGTCAGCGTTCCCAAGATCAGCATCAGCCTGCACAGCGAATTCCCGAACGACCATGTGCCGCTACTGCGCTGGCTGATATTTACCGGCGTCACCGGCTTCGGCTTCATGCTGGCCTGGTATTACGGCCTGTTCCACCTGATGCTTTCGAGTGACAAGACCTACATCTCATCGATCATTGGGCTGCTCTACGTCGCGACGTCGATACACTGCCTGATTCGGACCTTGGCGATCTCGCGCGAACTGGACGCCGCGCATCGCGTCTCGGCGCTGGTCAGCCGCGGCGCCGGCGGCTTCAGGACGGTCGGCGAGGACGTTGTCAGTGACGACGGCGTCGCACTGCCGCGCGGTCAGATCACCACGCACATTCGCAATCTCATCGTTAAAGCCCGCCTGCAGGGCCATCACCGGCTTGACCAGACGCTGCTGTTGCGCGGCCTTGCCGATGTCCTGCGCGGTCCGAATCAACTCGGCTCTTTTGCCAGCGACAGCCTGATGAAGCTCGGGCTGCTCGGCACCATCATCGGCTTTATTCTCATGCTGGCGCCGATCGCGGGCCTCGATGCCGCCGATCATGCCTCGGTGAAAAGCTCGATGGGTCTCATGAGCGACGGCATGGCGGTCGCGATGTACACGACGCTTACCGGTCTGGTCGGCTCGATCCTGATCCAGACGCAGTATTATATGTTGGACGAGGCGACGCAGAAGCTGTTCGCGCTGGCCACCGATTTGACCGAAGTGTTCGTCGTGTCGACGCTCGAACGGGCCAACGATGGATAGTTTCGGCAACTATCCTCGCGAAAAGCCGTTCGATCCGTTCAGTGTCATGCTGTTCAAGGCCTTGCAGGTCGTCGCCTTTCTTTTCTTTCTCGCGCTTCTGGCCATCAATCCCGAGGCGAAAAGCGGCAAGATCGACACCAAGGCCGAGTTCATCATCACCATGACCTGGCCGGACAACCATCCCGACGACATCGATCTTTATACCGAGGACCCGCTCGGCAACATCGTCTGGTATCACGAGCGAGAGGCCGGCTTCATGGTGCTCGATCGCGACGATCGTGGCGGCATCAACAACTCGGTCGTGATCGCCGGCAAGAAAGTGATGAGTCCCATCCGCCAGGAGACGGTGAGCATCCGCGGCATCGTCGCCGGTGAATACACCGTGAATATCAATCACTACCTCGCCACCACCGGCACGCCGGTGCCGGTCACGGTGAAGGTTGAAAAGGTGAACCCGACGGTCCAGGTCATCTCCTACGACACGCTCAATCTCGACCATACCGGACAGGAATTGACCGCGGTGCGCTTCCGCGTCGCCGACAACGGCGACGTGGTCGACATCAATCATCGCGAAAAGTCGCTCATCCAGTTGACTCGAAGCGTGCGGCGCTCGGCGAAGTGAAGGCGCAATGACCGCGACTGTGCTTGCCATCTGCGCCGCCTATGTGGTGCTCGCCGTGCTGTTGCTTGGCATGGGGCTGACGTCGCGGTTCGTGTGGTGGATCAAGGCGGCGGCGATCATCGTGACCACAGGGTTCTTCGTCGAAGCGTTTTTCGCGACCAAGAGCCTGCTCGGCTGGCCCGGCACCGGGCAGCTTCCGTCCAAGTTCCAACTGCTGTGGACGCGCGTGGTCGAGCCCGATCCCAAGCTCGGCGAGCGCGGTTCGGTCTATCTGTGGATCGAGGAGGTTGACGAGAACAACGTGCCGTCGGGCCTGCCGCGCTCCTATCGGATGCCTTATACGCGGCCTCTGGCCGATCGCTCGAACAAGGCGCGCGACGAGATCATGTCGGGCAATCCGCAAGAGGGCACCGCCGACGATATGACCGCGGAGGAAAGCCGGAGCGAGATGAAAGCCGCCGACAACCTGCCGCAAGGTGAGCGCTCCGAGGCCGGCACCTCGAAAATCGAAATGACCGAGGCTTTGCGCCGGGCCCAGCACGTCGAATTCCGCCCCATGGGCACGCCGCTGCTGCCGCCGAAGCCATGAGCTTTTTTGCTGTCATTCCGGAGCGCGGGCGAAGTCTGGGATCTTGATTCGCGATCTATCCCATCGTCATGACCCGACTTGTTCTGGCCATCCACGTCTTTCGGTCGGCCAGGCTTTCAAGACGTGGATGCCCGCGACGAGCGCGGGCATGACGAGTCAGTGTCGGTTTGCGCTAGATTAAATTTGCCGCGGCCCGGTCATCGCCAGGAATGCCTGCTCGATCGTGGCCTTGCCGGAGTTCGCCGCCAGCTGTTGAGGCGTAGTGTCGGCCAACACCTTGCCGCGATGGAGCACGATGACGCGGTCGGCGTCGCCGACCTCGTCGCACAGATGCGTCGCCCAAAGCACGGCGACGGCACGTTCCGTTCTCAAACTCAAGATGAGCTTGAGAAGATCGCTGCGGCTCGCCGGGTCGAGGCCGACCGTGGCCTCGTCCATCAACAGCACCCGCGGCTCGTGAAGAAGCGCGCGCGCAAGCTCGACGCGGCGCCGGTTACCGCCGCTCAGTTGCGCGGTCTTGTCGTGGGCGCGGTCCGCAAGTCCGAGCCGTGCCAGCTCCTTCTCGATGCGCGGCTTGGCGACGGCGCGCGAAATTCCGTGCAATCCGGCGTGGAAGAGCAAATTGCCGGTGACGGTCAGCTCGAGGTCAAGCGTCGGCTGCTGGAATACGATGCCGAGTTTTGCCAATGCCGGCACCGGGTCGCGCAGCATGTCCTGGCCCATGATTTCGATGCGGCCGGAATCGGGAACGAACAGGCCGGAGAGAAGCTGGAACAGCGTCGATTTGCCGGCGCCGTTCGGTCCGAGCAGCGCGATGAACTCACCGGGCATCGCCTGAAGGCTCACGCCGTCGACGGCGCGAATCGAACCGTACGTCTTGACCACGCTGTCGAGGAGCAGCGCCGGCATGCGCTCGTCGATTGCCATTTGTTCCCCGGCCCTTGCCTTGTCCGCCCTCTCTATTAAGACGTAGTGTGGGAGTGACGCAATCAAGGTCGTGAAATGCGCAGATTGGCTTTTGCGCTCCTCTCGATGCTCGCATTCGCCCGTGCCGAGGCCAAGGATACCGGCCTCATCTATGTGAGCAACGAGAAGACCAACAATATCATCGTTATCGATCCCAAGACCGACAAGGTGGTCAACGACATCAAGGTGTCGCGCCGGCCGCGCGATATGCATTTCAATGCCGACCACACCAAGCTTTACATCGCCTGCGGCGACGATGACGTGATCGACGTGCTCGACGTCGCAAAGGGGCAGGTCGTGGGCAAGCTCGTGACCGGGCCGAGCCCGGAAACCTTCGCCATGGATGAGAAGCGGCGGCGCATCTACGTCTCTGACGAGGAAGCCTCATCGCTCTCCATCATCGACATGGACCAGAACATCATCGTGAAGGAAGTGCCGACCGGCGCCGAGCCTGAAGGTGTGCTGGTCAGCGGTGACGGCAAGACCGTCTACGTCACCTCGGAGGTCGGCGATCTTGTGCACCAGGTCGATGCCGAGGGCGGCTATGTCACGCAGGACGTGGTTGTCGGCACGCGGCCGCGCCGCTTCGCGGCGACGCCCGACGGCAAGGAACTGTGGGTTACGACCGAATTGTCCGGCGAGGTCTATATCATCGACCGCCAGAAATTTGTCGTGTCGGGCAAGATCGATTTCCTGCCGCCCGGCATGCGCAAGGCCGACGTGACGCCGGTCGGCCTCGCTATGACCAAGGACGGCAAGACCGCCTACGTAACGCTCGGCCATGCCGCGCATGTGGCCGTGGTCGATGTGCCAACCCGCAAGGTCGAGGCCTATATCCTGGTCGGCAAACGATCCTGGGGCATTACGCTGTCGAAGGACGAGAAGACGCTCTACGTCGCCAACGGCCTCGGTGACGATATCACCATCATCGACACCGCGACCCGCAAGGCAACGATCTCCATTCCGGTCGGCCGCGTTCCCTGGGGCGTCGTCGTCGATGAATAAAAGCGCATTGGCATTGGCGCTGCTGTTTGCGGGTGGCGCTTTCGCGGCTGCATTCGCGCAGAATGCGCCGGTGCCCGGTCCGCCGCAGCAACATGTCAAAATTGGTTTCGTCGAGGTCGAGGGTGATCCGCGCTATGAGCCGATTCGCGCCTATGAACGCATCATTCTCAAGACGCGCGAGCATCCATTCGCCGGCGCCGAGGTCGGGATTGATGAAGCGGCGCCGCTCAAGCGCGTTCTCAACACCGACTTTACGCTCGACCGCATCGTTGCCAAATCGCCGGCCGAAGTGGCGCCGGCAGTCGCTGCGGCGGCCGATGCCGGCACGCATTTTTTCCTGATCGATGTGCCGGCGGAAGCCTATAAGCCGCTGACCGAGGCAGTGCAGGGCAAGGACATGCTGCTGTTCAACGTCTCGGAGCCCGACGACACGCTGCGTCGTAATTTGTGCGCCGCGTCGTTCGTCCACGTCTATCCAAGCCGCGCCCAACTCATGGACGGCCTCGTGCAATTCGTCGTTTCGCGCAAATGGACCAATCTCCTGGTGTTGGAAGGCCCCACGCCGGGCGATGCGACGAGGGCGGCGGCGTTTGCGCATTCGGCGCAGAAGTTTGGCGCCCGCGTTGTGGCCGACCAACATTTCAAGCCGGGCACCGACCCGCGCGACCGTGAGCAGAACGATCCGGCGCTGCTCAGCGCCATCAACCGCGATTTCGACGTGGCTTTCGTCGCCGACGAGGATTTCGATTTCGCCCTCTCGGTGCCCTACCACCTGGTGCGGCCGCGCCCGGTCATCGGCAGCATCGATCTCGAGCCCGTGGCGTGGCATTGGACGTGGGGTCACAACGGCGCCCCGCAGGTCAACACGCGGTTCGAGAAGAAGTCAGGCGGCCGGCACATGGAAGGCGCCGACTGGGCCGCCTGGGTGGCCGTCAAGATGATCGTCCAGTCGGTATTGCGCACGCGCTCTATCGATTTCTCCAAGCAGCGCGCTTTCATTCTCGGCGACGCCAGCTTTGACGGCGACAAGGGCCTTGCCGTGAGCGTGCGGCCTTGGGACCATCAGGTGCGGCAGGCGGTTCTGCTTGCCGCACCCTACGAGGTCGTCGCCGACGCACCGATCGAGGGCTTTTTGCACCAGTCCAACGAGCTCGATACGCTCGGTGACGATAAGCCGGAATCGCCGTGTCATTTGGATAAGTAGCCCGGATTTTTTCGTTGCGCTCGTCCGGGCATCAGGGAATCCCGCCCATGCAACTGATGCATACGCTGCGGGCGCTTCGCGCCGTCACCACCCGGGAGCTGCTCAAATTCGTGCAACAGCGCGGACGGCTGCTGTCGGCGCTGGTGCGCCCCCTGATGTGGCTCGCCGTGTTTGCCGCGGGCTTCTACAACGTGTTCGGCGTCTCAATCATTCCACCGTACAAGACCTACATCACCTACCAGGTCTATATCGTGCCCGGCCTGCTCGGGATCATTTTGCTGTTCCACGGCATGCAGTCGTCGCTGTCGATGGTTTACGATCGCGAGATGGGTGTGATGCGGCTTCTGCTCACGGCGCCGTTGCCGCGCTGGGTGCTGCTCGCGTGCAAGCTCGCCGCCGGAACGGCGTTGTCGGTCATCACCTGCTACGTTTTTCTGGCCGTGTGCATCCCGTTCGATGTCACGTTCGAGCCGATCGCGTGGCTCTACGTGCTGCCGGCGTTAATTATTTCAGGGCTGATGCTCGGCGCGCTGTGGCTGTTTCTCTCGGTCTATATCAAGCAGGTTGAGAACTTCGCCGGCGCCATGAATTTCGTGATGTTCCCGATGTTCTTCTTTTCTTCGGCGCTCTATCCGCTGTGGAAGCTGCGCGAGGGCGGGTCGGAAGCGATCTACTACGTGTCGCTCGTCAATCCTTTCACGTACGCGGTGGAGCTCATCCGCTTCGCGCTCTACGGGATGTTCGAGCCGGTTTCAGCGCTTGTGGTCTGCGGAACAACGGTACTGTTCTTTCTGCTCGCTGTGCTCGGCTACAATCCGCAGCGCGGCATGATTCGTCGCGCCGGACAAGCGCAGCCGGCTTAGCTTACATCTGCGCGGCGGCTGTCTTTAGCGCGATCTCTTTGCGGATCGCTGCGATCTGGTCCGCGCTGCGCACGCTGCGCGGGTTTTCGATCGGCACTTCGGCAAGCACGCGCGCGGGACTGGCCGAGAGCAGGAAGATGCGATCGGCAAGACCGATTGCTTCCTCGACATCATGGGTAACGAGAAGCGTCGTGACCGGCCTGCGCGCGACCAGCTCGACAAGCTCGGCGCGCAGCTTGGCGGCGAGCTGAGCGTCGAGCGACACGAACGGTTCGTCGAGCACCAGTAACTCCGGATCGACCGCAAAAGCGCGGGCAAGCGCAACGCGGCGCGCGAGGCCGAGTGACAATTCGCCTGGATAGTGGCGCCGGTGCTCGATGAGCTCCAGCGTCCCAAACAGTGTTGCGAGGACATCCTCTCCCGCTTGCGGTGCGGCAAGCCGCACGTTCTCTTCGACGGTGCGCCAGGGCAGCAGGCGCGGCTCCTGGAACACGATGCCGAGCCTGCCTTGATCCGGCAAAGTGACGCTGCCGTCAAAATCGCGGTCGAGCCCGACAATGATGCGAAGCAGCGTGGTCTTGCCGCATCCGGAAGGACCGACCAGAGCCGCGACCTCACCGTTGTTTAGCGTGATCGAAAGGTCGTCGAGCACCTGGAGCCGGCCACCCGACGCGGTGCGGTAGGATTTCTGTTTGACATGGACTTCAAGCCGTCCCGACTCAGGCCTGCTTGGGTCGCCAGCGGGAAACATGTCGTTCAAGCGGCTGCACCAGGAACGTTTCGATAGCGAGCATCACGGCAACAAAGGCCAGAGCATAAGCCAGGATGCGCGTCACGTCGAACAATTGGAAGGCGACGCCGATTTCGAAGCCGACGCCGTTCGGCCGGCCTAGCAGTTCGACGATCAGCACGATCTTCCAGACCAGCGACAGGCCGGAGCGCGCCGCCGCCGCGATATAGGGCGCAAGCTGCGGCAGCACGACGTGACGCAGCCGCACCCAGCGGCCCATGCGGAAAACCTCGGCCATTTCATCGAGCGTCTTGTCGAGCGCGCGCGCCCCCTCGCGCACCGTCACAGTCGCGATCGGCAATTTGTTGAGCGCGACAGCGGCGATCGCCGCCGTTTCGGTGAGACCGGCCCAGATATAAGCCAGCACGATGATCACCAAGGCCGGCAGGTTGAGCAGCGCCACCAGCCACGGATCGCCGATCCGGTCGATCAGTGCGTTGCGGCCCATTGCCAGGCCGATCACCGTCCCAAGTGCCATCGCAATGACGAACGCGACGGCAACGCGCGCCAGCGTGACGCCAAGATTGAAGGCGAGCGCGCCGGAGCGAGCTTCATTGACAATCGCGAGGCCTACCGCCTGCGGTCCCGGCAAAAGCCGTTCGCCAGCAAAATGCGCGCCGACAAACCACACCGCCAGCAGCAGCACGATCGAGGCGAGCCGGAGCGCCACATTCGTCATTGCTTTTCCAAATCCGCGCCGGCGGTCATTCGCTCGGGCCAGCACTGTAGAACGTGCCGGGGGCAAGCTCGCGCGCCGGGCCGACGAGATCGGTGCCGCCGATGTCCGCGAGCACGCGATAAAGGTGTTGCGCATCCGCGGCTTCCTCCGCAAGCGGCCGGTGCGGAATGCCTTCGAGGTAGCGCCGGCGATATATGTCGAGCGCGCTCGGATCGCTGACGCCGATGCGCGGGGCGAGCCGCTGCCATTCGGCCGGCGATTGCGCCAGGATCTCTTTCGCTTTTCGCGTGGCGTCGAAAAAGCGGTCGAGCGCCGAGCGGTTGTGCTGGGCGAAGCCATCATCGAACACGTAGCCGACGATGGCGACGGCGCCCTTGGCGCCGAGGCTCTTCATCACGTCGTCCATGACGATGGCGCGCCTCATGCCCTTGGCCTCGAGCTCGGCGCAGAAATTCCAGAATGTCAGCGTGGCATCGGTCTCGCCCTGCAAAGCCTTTTGCGAAAGAAGCGGCGGCGCGCCGAACGCGATGTCGGCCTGAGTCTTGAGGTCGATGCCCGAGCGCCGCGCCAGGGCCTGAAGAAGAAGCCAGCTCTTGTCGAGCGGCCCGCCGGCGACGCCGAGCTTTTTCCCTTTGAGGTCGGCGACGTTCTTGATCGGTGAATTGGCCAGTACCATCACGCCACCAAGTGTCGCCGAGTACGGATAAAACACGAGGTCGTCGCCGAGCGCGCGCTCGCGCGACACCCACAGCCAGTCGGACAGGATGAGATCCGCCGAGCCGCCTCTGATCGCGATCTTGCCGGCTTCGGTGCTGGCAAGCTCGGTGGTCTCGATATCGAGGTTGGCTTCTTTGTCGAGCCCGTGGTCGCGCAGCACTTCAAGCTCCCAGGCGAACGTGCCGGTCTTCTGCGCGGCGATGCGAATGCGATCGGCTGCGCTTGCGTCCGATGCAACGAGCGCCATCGCGGCCACGAGCGCGATCAACAGGGATGTCATGTGCCGCGCTGCCGACGGCTTCATTCACTTGCCCTCGTGACCGGGCATGGCCATCGGCCCGTCGGCCTTTCTTCCACTTGCCTCCACGACAACGGGAGGCGCGGCGGCAATTTCAGGCCCTGTGACGATGATCTGGCCGATCATGAATGGGTGGGGCGTGCACTGGTATACGTAGGTGCCCGGCTTGTTGAACGTTACGCTCGCGCTCTCGCCGTTCATCAAGAGGCCGATGTCCCAGCCGCCCAAGTCGGCGCCAGTAGCGTTATGCGGCTGCTGTCCGGCATTGGTAAACGTCACCTTGGTGCCGGTCGTCACCGTGATGCGTGACGGGTTGAACGCATAGTCGATCGTCTTCACCGCATTGGCCTTCACGATCGGCACCGCGCCCTTGAGGAGCCCAGTGAAGTTAAAGCTCACTTCGGTCGGCGGCGGCGGCGGCGGATCGAACTGCGCGATCGGGTGATCCTTGTTGCCCTTGAGCGAAAACGCCCAGATCATGTCGCCGTTGGTGGAAGCCGTCTGAATGGAAACGCCACCAACGCCGATGGCGATATACTGCTCGCCGTCGATCTCATAGGTGATGGCTGGGGCGTCGGCTCCTGCGCCGGTCTGCCATTTCCAAAGCAGTTCGCCCGATTTGGCGTCGTAGGCCTGGAACACGCCGTCCGGCTCGCCGTGGAACAGCAAGCCGCTCGCGGTCGTCAGCGCGCCGCTGCCCTGGCCGATCGAATACGGCGTCTTGTGCTGCCAGACGATGCGGTTGGTACGGGAATCGACCGCGGTGAGCGTGCCCGAATACTTGGCGCCTATCGCCGGCGGCGCAATCGCGCCGCTGCCGGGCGCGATGCGGCCTGCCGGGCGGTCGGCGGCCGTGACGTAGAAATATCCGGTCTGCGGATCGTAGGACATCGGCGCCCAGTTCACGCCGCCGTTGCCACCCGGCGACATCAACGTCGGCACGTCCCACACCGAGCCGTAGATGCATTTCGTCACCCAGGTGCCGAGCGGCTGCGGGCATTGCGGCATCACCGCGTCGCCGACCGGAATCGGCTGCGTGGCGGCGGTGGCGCTGCGCGGCTCCTGCTCGACCGGCTTTTCTTCGATGCCGATGAGCGGTTTACCGTTGGTGCGGTCGAGGATGTAGATCCAGCCGGTTTTGCAGGCTTCGGCGATGCCCTTGCGCATCTTGCCGTCGTACATTTGATCAAACAAGATAACCGGGCTCGGACAATCGAAATCCCACAGATCGTGATGCACCTGCTGGAAATGCCAAGCATAGGTGCCGTCCATATGGAGCGCGACGATCGAAGAGCTGAACAGATTGTCGCCCGGCCGGTTGGCGCCGACGCCGACCGCGCTCGGGCCGGGCTGTCCGGTCGAAAAATAGATGAGGCCGAGTTCGGGATCGACCGCCGGCGTCTGCCAGATATTGGCGCCGCCGTGCAGGTAGGCCTTGGCGCGGACGGGATTGGGATCGTTGGGCGAGGGCCAGGTCTCCGAGCCCTTGGCGCCGGGATCCGGCACCGTCCAGAATCGCCATAGCTCCTTGCCGGTCTTGGCGTCGAGCGCGGTGAGTTTGCCGCGCGCCTCGCGGTCGCCACCGGAAATTCCGGTATAGACGGCGCCGTTATAGTAGAGCGGCGCGGCCGAGATAGTGTAGCCCTCCTGCCATTTGCCGATTTCGGTCTTCCACAGTTCCTTGCCGGTCTTGGCATCGAGCGCGACGAAGGTGCCGTCGAGCTGGCCGACGAACACCTTGCCTTCGCCGACGGCGACGCCGCGATTGTCCCAGCCGCAGCACACCGTGTTGATCGCCTGATCGATGCCGGAGAGGTGCTGCCAGATCAACGCGCCGGTACGCGCATCGAGCGCATAGACGTCATCGTTGCCGGAGGCGATGTACATGACGCCGTCTTTGACGATCGGCGTGCCTTCCATGGAATATTTCTGGCCGAGGCCCGAGCCGAGATGGACCACCCAGGCGGCCTTGAGGTTCTTAACGTTGGCGCGATCGATCTGTGTCAGTGTCGAGTAGCGCGTGTTGTGCCAATCGCCGCCGATGGTGAGCCATTCCTTGCCGGCAGGCTTGCGCATGTCGGCCTGCGCCAGCGCGACACTCGGGACGATCGCGAGCGAAAGCGTTGCGAGTTGAAGGCAAATCGCGCGCATGATGTTTTCCGTGCCCTTGTTCCAGGAGTCTTAATGCTCCTCGCGGACAAAGTGGCACGGCGATCAGCTATCTCGCAAGCGACAATGTCTTGCCGGCGTCGAGGCTGCTCGTAGCACGCAGTGCAGGCATGACGTCTTTGGTGAACAGGCCGATCGAGCCGAGGCATTCGCCAAGTGTCAGATCACCGAAAGCGAATTGCCCGACGACGTAATTGCACTGCGTTTCGGCAAGCTGCGCCGCAAGGATTTTCGTCACGGTTGCCGGTGAACCCGCTATTCCCTGTCCAACTTCGGCCAACGCATCCCACTCCGGCGGTCGCGGATGCCGCTGGCCGCGGCCGCGCAACTGAAAGAGATAGGTGAATGCATGATGCCACACCGGATAGGCGCGGCGCGCCAGCTGCAATGCCTCGGCGTCGCTTCCGGCAACCACGATGAAACGGCCAAGCCCGATTTTTGGGATCACGGCGTTCGGCTGCGGGGGCCGCCACGTCGCGCGATAGGCCTCGACGGCGACGCGCGTTTCGCCGGGAGGATCGAGGCTGACCACATGGAGGTTGCGCTTTGCCGCGCGCACGGCGCTATCGCCGGCATGCACGCCGTACCAGATCGGCGGATGCGGCTGCTGCAACGGCTTCATTTCCATCGGCACGTCGCCGAATGAAAAATGCTTGCCGTGAAAATCGAGCGTCGGCTTGGTCAGTCCCTGCACGATGACCTCGACCGCTTCGGTATAGACATCCTGCGCGTCGTCGGGATCGGCGCCGTAATATTCAAGCTCGAGCGGCGACGCACCGCGGCCAAAGCCGATGTCGAGCCGGCCGCCGCTCATATGATCGAGCATGCAGATTTCCTCGATCAGCCGGATCGGATGGTAAAGCGGCAGCGGATAGACCATCGGGCCGAACCGCAGCCGACGCGTGCGCTGGGCGAGGGCAGCAAGGAACACGCTGGGCGACGGCGCCATGCCAAGCGGCGTCGAATGATGCTCGGCAAGATGATAGCCGTAGAAGCCAGCGCGGTCGTAGGCTTCCGCGATCTTGAGGCGGTCCTCGTAATAATCCTGAAGCGACGGGCCGGTGCGATCGAGATGATCGAAAACGCCGAATTCGAGTGTCTCGCTGCTCATGTCAAGCGACCTTAGGCGACAACACGCAATAACTCAATCAACGACTGGCTGTCGGTGAGTTCGTCCAGGCCGAGCAGGGCTTCGACTAGTGCATCCTGCTGTTTCGCGGCCATGAGGCCGCGCGTCAGCTTGCGGAATTTCTCGATGATGTCAGCGGCATCGGCGAAGGATTGCTCGCTGCCGCGTGGTGCCTCGCGCGTCTCGCTTTGCGTCGAGCCATCGTGGAAATGCACGTCGACGCGAACTTTGTGCCGGTAGCCGGCGCCAAGCTGCGTTATGGCTGGATCTTCGACGACTTTCACCCGGCGCGAAAGCGCGATTCGCGCCTCGTCATCGACGCAGTCCGGAGTGAACTCATCGACGAACACGTCGCCCTCGATGAGCAGCGTGGCGACGCAGAACGGCAGGTTGAGCTGCGCCGAGGTCAGACCTTGAGGCTTGTAGGGCCAGCCGGCGTGATCGACCGTAACCTGCGAGCCATGGACAACGATCTTCTCGATATCGTCGATCTCGAACGGC
>Ga0335085_10005958_pt1 | contig 19415 bp, 15 predicted proteins | sample Lox_Sample_45_FD_206712 | JGI IMG/M metagenome (GOLD analysis project Ga0335085, IMG submission 206712) | Soil microbial communities from Loxahatchee National Wildlife Refuge, Florida, United States - Lox_Sample_4.5 | ecosystem: Environmental > Terrestrial > Soil > Wetlands | place: USA...
CGAAGCCGTTCGGCCCGTCCTCCGGGAAGCCCTGGACGACGGGTTCGGTCGGGAAGACTTCTCCGCGCTCGGCAAGGTGGTTCGCCGGCACGCCGGTATGGAGTAGCTCGCCCGCACGCCGCCGCCGCCCCCCCGCCGCCGATCCCCATCGCCCCCGAAGGCCGCCCCGGCCGGCCGGCACGCGCGAGCAGACCGGGACGCGCCTGGCCTCCTGGACCATAATGATGCGTGGTGGCGGACAGGGACGAAAGTCGTATCGCGCTCGAAGGGAGCGAACGGTGGCCCCGGGGCGTCACCGTCGGTCTGGGCGCGGCCGGCGCGATCGGCATGGTGCTCATCGCGATCTCCGGGGTCGTGGTCGGACCGACCGGACCGACCGGCTCGTCGGTCGAGCGGGTCATCCTCGCGTGGGCCCCCAAGGGGTCCGCGGCCACGGTCGTAGGCGCGGTCACGATGACACTCGGACTCATCCTCGTGCTCGGCGCATGGCTCGTGCTCGGGTTGTTGCTTCGCCGCGGCGCATCACTCCGGCCGCTGTTCCGCATCACGTGCATCTGGGCCGCGCCGCTCCTCATCGGTCCGCCGATCTTCAGTCGCGATCTGTACAGCTACGCGGCCGACGGCATGATGGTGAGCCGGCACATCAGCCCGTACGCGCACGGCCCGGCCGCGCTCGGCGCGTCCAAGTTCCTGACGCCCGTGAGTCACGCGTGGCTGACCACACCGTCACCATACGGGCCGTTCTTCTTGCGGCTCGCGAACGTCGCGGTGCGGCTGTCGGGCAACAGCGTCGTCACCTCGATCATGATTCTCCGGTTGATCGAGCTCGTGGGGATCGCACTGATCGCGATCTCGCTCCCGCCGCTCGCCCGCGCGGCGGGCAAGGATCCAGCGCGCGCGGTCTGGCTCGGCGTCTGCAACCCCTTGGTCCTGTTCCACTTCATCGGCGGGGGTCACAACGACGCGCTGATGATCGGCCTGATCGTCGCCGGGCTCGCGGTCGCGACGACGGCGAACCGGCCCCTGTTGGGCGTACTGCTCTGCATGCTCGCGGCCACGATCAAGATCCCGGCCGTCGTGCCCGCCGGGTTCATCATCTTCGACGCGGTCCGGCGCGCTCCGGCCGAGCGCCGGGTCAGGGAGTTCGCGCGGCTGTCCGCGTTGGGATCCCTCGCGTTCCTGCTGATCGCGTGGGCGTGCAATCTCGGTTGGGGCTGGATCGGCGCGCTCGGGATCCCGGGCACGAACCGCCTCCTGCTCACGCCGACCACGTTCCTCGCCCATTGGATCGCGCACGTCACCGGGCACGAGACCGAAGTGCTGAACCTCGTGCGGACCGCGGGGGCGGTCGCCACGGGCGTCGGCCTGATCTACCTGCTCTGGCGCGCGCCGAGGATGGGAACCGCACGAGCGTGCGGATTCGCGCTCGCCCTCATCGTCGCGCTCGGACCGATCGTGCTTCCTTGGTACGTCCTCTGGGGCCTGATCCCGCTCGCGGCGGTCGGTCGTCGTATCGAACGCGGCTACGCGATCATCGCATCCGTCGTGCTCGCGATCGTCGTGCAACCGTCCGGCTCCTCGATGCCCGACGTCGTCTTGATGCTCACGGTCACGCTGCTCGCGGCGTTGGCGATCGCAATCGCGTGGCGCCCCGTGCGGCAGTGGATCCGCAACGATCTCCGCGCCGCGATCGAGGAATACCGCCGCCGCGGCCGCATCACCCGCGGCGCCGACGTTCTCCGGCTCGCGGTTCCCGCGGCGTGGACGGCCCAGGCCCGTACTTCGGAGCACCCGGCCGTCTGAGGGCTCGGACCCGAGTTCACAGGATGCGCGGCTACCGTCGGATGGATGACGGTCACGGCTGCGCGGCGGCGCATCGGCGCCGGCGTCGTCGCGGTGGCGCTCGTAACGGGGGCCGTCGTCGGTGTCGTAGCTCTCCGGCATCGGGAGCCCCCTCCCCCGTCGTGCACGGTGAGTGCCGGCGCGGGCACGCCGCAATACAGCCTCGATATCGACCAAGCCGAGAACTCCACGACGATCGCCGCGGTCGGCAAGCGCCTCGGGCTGCCCGATCACGCGGTCACCGTCGCGCTCGCGGCCGCGCTGCAGGAGTCGAGGCTCCACAACCTGCCCTACGGTGATCGAGACTCGCTCGGGCTGTTCCAGCAACGCCCGTCGCAGGGCTGGGGCACCTCGGCCGAGATCCTGACGCCGAGCTACTCCGCGGCCGCGTTCTTCCTCGCGCTGACACGGGTCTCGGGCTGGGCAACGCTGCCGGTGACCGAGGCCGCGCAGGAGGTGCAACGGAGCGGGGCTCCGACGGCGTACGCCCAGTGGGAAGAAGAAGCGCGCACGCTGGCGATGGCGCTGACCGGCGAGAAGGAGGCGGGCCTGTCGTGCCGGTTCTCGTTGCCACGCGCGCAGAGTCCCGCGCCCGACTTCACGTCGAGCATGGGCAACGAGCTGGGCGTTACCTCACTCGCCACGAACTTCGCAACGCAGCGGGGATGGACCGTCGCGAGCTGGCTCGTCGCACACGCCGAGCAGTTCCGGCTCACGTCGATCTCGTTCCGGGGACGCGAATGGCGAGCGTCGAGCGGGCGCTGGCACAACATCGCGCGAATCGACAACCGCATCCGCGTGCTGCAGCGCCAGACGTGAACGGGCATGCGACGCCGCGCGCGATCACGACGTGGCGTGATCGTGCACGCCGAGAAACACAACTTGGCCGACCGGGGCGTGGTCTTCGTCGAGCCAGCGCGCCGACGCCGCGTACGACCGTTCGACGAGCTCCTCGGAATGTGAGAAGTCGACGGGTGACACGGTGAGCGGGCACAACGGGGGAAGGACCCGGAGCTCGACCCTCGACTCGTAACGCTCGACGTCGACGGCGAGCTGCTTGTGCAGCAGGAGACTCAGCGCGTGAAGGGCCATGGCAAGTGCGCTGGGCGGTGGTTCGGTGAGCGCGCACGCGTGGCCCGCGCACAGCACCCATATCTCGTCGACGCCGGGAAGCGCGACCGCGTGGGAGATCGGCGTGTTGTTGCCGACGCCGCCGTCCATGTAGGGAACGCCCGCGATCTCGACCGGATCGAACAGTGCGGGCAGGGCCGCACTGGCGAGGACCGAGTCGACCGCCGGGCCCGACGACAACAACACGTCGCGCCCCGTGAGCACCTCGACCGCGACGACGTGCAGCGGGATCGGCGCGTGCTCGAGGCGATCGAAGGTGACGTGCTGTTCGATGAGCGCGCGCAACGGATGCTCGTCGAAGAGGCTCCGCCGCCGGCCCGCGAACGCGAGCAGGCCGCGGCGCGCGTCGGCCGGGAACACGTCCGAGCGATGAATCCCCGCCCAGACTGAGGCGAGGTCTTCGATCGGCGAATCCGGATGACCGGCGAGCCACGCACCGTTCAGGGCCCCGACCGAGGTGCCGACGATCACGTCCGGATGAATGTCGCGCTCGCGTAGCGCGCGGAGCATCCCGACCTCGACTGCGCCGAGGCTTGCCCCGCCCGAGAGCACGAACGCGATCGCCACGGCGGAGAAGGTAGCGGCGCCGGTCCCGGAACCGCCGCGAAGCGTTGCGGCGGCCGAGGTGCTGTCACTCCCCGTGGCGAGCGGGCGGACGTTTCGGTGTCAACGGCCGGATCTGCGCTTATCCGTCGATGCCGGACGCCGATGTGAGCGCAGCAATCGGCCCCGGGAGCGCGCCGCCGGCGAGTGGACATGAGCAACCCCTCACACCTCCAAACGAGAGGATCGCCCCGCGCGCGGCTCCTCGCGATCACCGCGTGTGTCGCGATCCTCGCGCTCGCGATCACCGGCCCCGCGTCGGCGGCACCGCCCGCGTTCGACGCGGGCACCGGCCTCCCGACGGTCGGCAACTTCAACCCGATCACGCTCAACGGCACAGATCAGATCACCTCGGCGTCCATCGCTCCCTTCGTCCTCACCGACGACTCGGGCACATTGGCGGGCTGGCACGTGACGATGCTCGTACCGAGCTTCCACAACGGCACGGGCGCGGACTGCACCGTGGGCGCGTCCGCGTCGATCGACGGCGCGAACGTCTCGATGAACGCGCCCATCGTGACGGCCGCCGACGGCTTCACGAGCATGACCGGCGTGACCGCGACCGGATTCACCGACTTCACCATGCCCCGCACCATCATCTCGGCCGCGGCCGGCGACGGATCCGGCACCTACGACGTGGCGCCCGCCCTGCTCAACCTGATCGTGCCCGCCGACGCGGTCGCCGGCGCCTACTGCACCCAGGCGACGATCGCGATCACGTCCGGACCGTGACGCGACGCAACCCCGCCCTCCCAACAGTTGGCACGCTCACACCCGCCAACGCAACCGCATCGTGCCAACAGTTGGCACGCTCACACCCGCCACCCCCGCCTACGACTGGTCGTCGGGGATGATCGCGTAGGTCGAGAAGCACATCTCGTCCTCGGTGCCCTCGGCGAACACGATGTACTTCGGCGGGCGGTTGGGGTCGAGCGACCGGTCCCACGAGCATGTCATGCGGATCTTCTGGCCCGCGTCGACGTGCAGGGGCTGCGCGAGCGCGTAGTTCATCTGCCAGTCGAAGTTCCACGTCGGGATGTCGAGCAGGACCTTCGGTCGAGGCGTGTCCGGGTCGAGTGTGAGCCGGAAACTTCGGCCGAGAGTGTGCTCGTGGCCGAAGACCGACACGATCGTGCCCGACTCGGGGATCGTGTAGTCGCACGTAGACGACGCGACACCGTTGTGGAAGGTGGCGGCGAGCTGATCCGAGGTCTCGCCACAGAGCCCGAGTAGGGCCGCCTCCGCGCCGGCACCGATCCCGCCGTACAGGCGGACGTCGTCGGCGAGTGCGGCATCGCGATTGCAAAGCGGTGCGTTCTGACCGGGCATGCACGGGATCTCGACCGGCGCGATCGGATTGATGATGTCGATCGATCGGATCTTCTCGGTGCCCGGCGAGGTCTGGAGCGATACGGTCGTCTGGTCGGGAACCGGCGTGGTGTCGTAGTGGTAGTGGACCTGCAGGACGAGCGCGTCGCCCGGCTCCATCAAGATGCCGGAGTTCTGCGGGTAGACGACGGGATCCTGGCCGGGCACCCAGCCGGCGACCAGACCCGCTTGCCCGGTGAACCCGGGCACCTGATGGCGGCCCCGGTCGTGCCGGGCCGACGGGAGATCGACGGTTCCGTAACAGCTCCACCCCGGCTTGCCGTCCTGCCCGGAGATCGCCCGCCCGGCCGCGACCTGCGACGAGTCGATGTGGAATATCTGGACGTGGTGGATCTCGGCGCGGTGGCCGGGTGTCACCTGATAGCCGGTCACGTAGGTGGGCTTGGTGAGGTGCGGATCCAGGATGAAGCAGCGGTAGTCGTTCGGAACGCTCAGCGAGCCGGCATACGCCTGCGGCATCTGCAACACGACGTCGCGCCGCGGCGCGGGGACGTGCGGGCCACCTTTCGGCACGATCTTCGTCGAAGCCGGGACGTCGAGCGGTCCGCCCGCACGGGACCAGGCGACGATCGCGTCGATCGTGGACTGATCGAGCCGCTTCGAGTTGAGCAGCGCGACGCCGTGCGGGGAAGCGGGCCACGGCGGCATGTACCCCGCCTCGACGACCGAGCCGATGCCGTCCGAGATCTGCTGCGCGTCCCCCGCGGTGGCGAGCGTCCAGTGCGCGGCTCCGACTTGACCGGGCTCGTGACACGAGGCGCAGTTCGCCGCGAGCGCCGGCATGATCACGCTCGCGAATGACGGACTGTCCTTGGGTCGGGGAGCCGACGCCGGCGCCGCGATCGCGTCGGGGATCGCGAACTTCGAAGGGTCGAGCGCCGTGAGCTTCATGGTGAGGGTGACGTCGTTGGAGGTGCTCACCAGGCCCGCGAGGCTGATCGGCCCGATTCCGTACGTCGACATCTTCACCGTCGCGGTCGCGGTGGCGGTGAGCTTTCCACCCGTGAGCGTCGCGTCGACGCTCCACGTCACCGGGGCCGGGGTGCGCTTGACGGTGAGCTCGGTCGACATCGAGAAGTGGTACGGCGTTCCGTCGGTGATCGTGGCCGGAAGGCCTGAGAGGCCCGCGACCGTGAGGTCGGCGAGCGGGTAGTCGTGCGAGTCGAGATACGTCTGGCGCATCCGAGCATCGCGCAGGTTGTTGTCGGAGTGCAGCTGCTCGACGTTCACGACGATCTGCCCGACACGGCTCGCGCTCGGATGGGCGGCATTGACCGCGATGTCACCGGCGATTCCGTTGGTCGTTCCGACCGCGCGGTGAGCACTGTGTCCGAAGAGCTTCTCGTCGATCGAGTAGCTGACTTGTGACTGCGTCGGATCGATGCGGTAGATCCGCTCGCCCGAACCGGCGACGAGGTGCGGCGCGGTCGGGACGGTGTAGCTGATGACGCTGAACTTCGTGGATGTCAGCGTGTGATATTGCCGCCACGCGTACACCCCGGCGGCTGACGCACCGATCGCGACCGCGGCGAACACCCACCACATCCAGCGACGCGACAGAATCCCCCGGGCGTCGCGGGCATCGGCTTGTGCAACGGCAGTGCTCATCCGACCGCGCGCTCCCCCGGTTGCTGCGACCACGGACGGTCCGAATCATATGCTCTCGCCGTGAAGGCCTGCAGTCGCCGCCGAGACCGGCGGCTACTCGCGACGAGCGCGACCGTGCTGGCCATGCTCGCCGGCGGGTGCGGATCGAGCACCCGTGCGGTGAACACCATTTCCCTCCCGCCCCGGCCGTCGACCCCGGCGACCTTGCAGATCCTGTTCCCGGCACCGAACTCACAGGTGAGCCGCAACGTCGCCGTGACGATGCGGCTCGCGAACGCGCACCTCGTTCCCCCGACACAGGTTGGTGGCGCCATACTCCCGGATCGCGGGCACATTCATCTGTTGCTCGACGGCCAACTGATCGCAATGCCGCTGCAGCTCTCCGCCCGGCTCCCGCGGCTCAGCGCGGGCATGCACACGGTCGAGGCCGAATTCGTCGCCTCCGACCACCTCGCTTTTGCGAACCGCGTCGTGGCCGCGGTCACCTTCCACGTGCGATGACCGCGACCCTCTCTCCACCAGCTGGCTCCCGTCGCGCGGCACCCGTCGCCACCACCGCGGTGATCGCCGCGATCGGGTGCGGCCTGCTCGCGGCCCGGCCCGCACTCGTTTCGATGTCGTCCCGGCCGGCCGCAGTGCTCGTGTGTCTGTTCTCGCTGCTGCTTATCGTCGGCTTGTCGATGCGAATCCCGCCCGAGACCCGCGTCACGGGTGCGCGGCACCACTTCGTGATGACCACGGCCTTGGGTGTCGTCGCCTTCGCGGTTGGACGCGTCCTCATCGGCGGGCACGCACCCATCACGATCACGCTCTGGTCGCTGGCCGCGAACTCGCTCGCCGCCGTCGCCGAAGAGGTGTGGTTTCGCCGCGTATGCTTCGGTGTCTTGGCCCCCGCGGGCACAGCGTTCGCCATCGTGGCGTCGAGCGCGCTGTTCGCGGTGGTGCACGTATCGACCTACGGCGTGTCGGTGCTGCCCCTCGACGTCGCCGCGGGCGCGCTCCTCGGGTGGCAGCGCGCGACCACGGGATCTTGGCGCGCACCTGCGCTCACCCACGTGCTCGCGAACGTGCTGGTGTTGTTGTGAGCCGCCGGCGCGTGCTGACGACAGGTCTCGCCGTCACCGTCGTCTACCTGTTGGCAGTCGTCGCGACCGCCGCCTTCCGTGGCGACGGCGCGCGGCCGCTCTTCGACGGCTTTGTTCCGCCCTCGTCGTACCGGTTCGTCGACCCGCCCCAGTTCTTCGCGCCCGGCAACGTGCAACCGGGCTCGATGGCGACGACGCTCGCGCTCGGACCCGACGGCTCCGGGCCGGCCGGCTTCGCGACGCCCGACGGGCAGTTCGTGGTCAACTTGGCCCGCGGCGCGATCCAGGCGGCACCCGGCGCGACGTCGGTGCAGGTGCAGGTCACACCGATCGCGCCGCGCCACACGCGCCCGGTACCGGGCGGATTGCGGGCGAACGGGAACGTCTACGAAGTGAACATGCGGTACGAGCCGACGGGTACGCAGGTCACGCGGCTCGTGCGGCCAGCCACGCTGTTGATGGAGCTCCCGGAGCTCGGCAACGCGCTCTTCGTTTCGCCCGACGGCACGCGCTGGACGCGCTTGCGGTCGCGACCGGTCTCGGCTGATCAGCTCACGCTCACCGCGAACTTCACCGGGCCGGGCTTCTACGTCGCCGCGACGGACCTGCCCGAGCTCGTCGTACAGCCGGCCGGCGCGCAGCGATCCGCGATCTGGATCGGCATCGCGACCGCGTCCGGCGCGCTCGTGCTGTTCGCCGTCGGCGCGCTGGTGGTCGTCCGGCGCCGCCGCGTTCGCGAAGGCCGTCCCGCCGCGCCGTAGCTACCGCAGGATCACGTGCCGAAGGTCCCCTGGGCGACCGTTCGCTCCAGGATGCCGAGCGTGGCCCGGAGCGCGCCTTCCGAGATGATCGGGAAGATGTTCGCCTCTTTCCACACCGGGTCGATCGACGACCAGTCGTAGTAAGAGGTGACGAGCGTGCCCTCGGTGACGGGCTCGAGCGTGTAGCCGTAGATGTGCCCGATCGGCGGCTTGATCTCACCGAGGATCTTCCACGCGATCTCGTGATCGGGGACGAACGTCGTGATCGACACCGTCACGTCGTACTTCCCGAGCGGGAAGTCATTCAGCGACTCGCGGTCCATGTGCACGACGAACGTGTCGCCGACTGCGGTGACCGGATCGCCCGTCGCCGACTGCAGCATTCCCGAGCTGTCGATCGCGACGTGACCACGCGGATCGGAGACCACCCGGAAGATCGCGGCCGGCGGTGCCGGAATGGTGCGCTGGACTTCGAACCGCTCGGTCGTCATGTTGGCATCCTGCCATGCGGACGGGGAGCCGCCACGCCAGATCAGTACGCCGCCTTCTCGGCGGCGAACTCGAGGAGTTGCGGAGCGAGCAGGGGCCAGCGCTCGAAGAGGTGGCCGGTCCCGTTACGCGCCGCGTCACTGCGCTCGATCCATTCGCGGTCACCCCACGGCGGCTCGACGAGCCGCGCGCCCGGGATGAGGCCGGCCAACGACTCCGATGTCGCGCGGGTGTGGTACGGATCGCTCGCGCCGCTCCGGAACACGAGCGCCGGAATCGAGAGCCGGGCCAGCGCGTCGTCGGCGAGACCGGGCAACCTCATCGCCGGGTCGGGGCAGTAGACGAGCATCCATCGTTCGAGTGTGTCGATGAACTGCCGCGGGTCGAGGTCGAGGAAACGCCGGCGGTTGCCGGGGTTGCGTTCGAGCACCTCGGCCCACTCCGGTAGCTCGACGACCGCTTGCATCCCGCCCTGCCACGCGGCGCGGATCGAATCGCCGCAGTAGACGATCGCAAGGGTCAACAGCCCGAACGGTCCGCCGGAGATCCACCAGACCGCGAGCCGCTCCGCGATCGCGGGGTGGGTCGCGGCCGCGAGCAGCGACACACGCGCGCCACCTGAGCCGCCGACAATCGTCGCGGGTGCGAGGTCGAGGACCTGCAGGAGCCCGGCGAGGTGGTCGGCCTGCATCTGCGATTCCGACGCGCCGGCGAAACAGACGTCGGACGCGCCGGTGTTCGGACGGTCCCAGATGAGCACCCGCCGGCCGCGCGCGGCGAGAGCTTCGGCCAGCTCGCGCACGCCCGGTGTCTCCTTGGAGAAACGACCGCCCGGCGTGATCACCCACGGAGGGCCTTCACCGATGATCTCGTACGCGATCGTCGTGCCGTCGACTTCGACCGTCGCCACAGCCAGCCTCCTCCGCGCGGGGCTCGCACGCGGCTCGCCGAATGCGGCGCACTGTACAGCCGATCCATCGACGAAACGTTTGGAGGCCGCGCCCTCTGTCGGCGAGACTGGTTGCGATGCCCGCTCCCGACCCGCCGATCGTCAATCACTGGATCGGCGGAACACTTTCGACGGGAACGCCGGCGCGTCACGGCGATGTCTTCGATCCCGCCACGGGACGCGTGACGAAGTGGGTGGCCTTCGCGTCGGCGGCCGACGTCGACGACGCGGTCGCGGCAGCCAGCAGCGCGTACTCGGCGTGGCGCGCGTCGTCGCTCGCGCAACGTTCGAAGATCCTCTTCCGCTTCCGCGATCTCCTCGACCGGAGCGCCGACGAGCTGGCCGCCATCATCACCTCGGAGCACGGCAAGGTGCTGAGTGACGCGCGCGGCGAGGTCGGGCGCGGCCTCGAGGTCGTCGAGTTCGCCTGCGGCCTGCCGCACCTGCTCGAAGGCGGTTTCTCCGAGGGGGTGTCCGATCGTGTCGACGTCGCGTCGGTGCGCCAGCCGCTCGGGGTCGTCGCGATCATCAGCCCGTTCAATTTCCCGGCCATGGTGCCGTGCTGGTTCTTCCCGATTGCCGTCGCGGCCGGCAACACTGTGATTCTCAAGCCCAGCGAGAAGGATCCTTCGGCCGCGAACCGGCTGGCCGAGTTGTGGGCGGAAGCGGGCCTGCCGGCAGGAGTCTTCAATGTCGTCCACGGCGACAAGGTGGCCGTCGATCGGCTGCTCGCGCATCCGGGCGTGAAGGCGGTGTCGTTCGTCGGCTCGACCCCGATCGCACGCTACGTCTACGAGACCGCGACTCGTTTCGGCAAGCGCGCACAGGCACTCGGCGGCGCGAAGAACCACATGGTCGTCCTGCCCGACGCCGACCTCGAGCTCGCCGCCGACGCCGCGGTGAACGCGGGCTTCGGCTCCGCGGGCGAGCGATGCATGGCGATTTCCGTAGTGGTGGCGGTCGGTGCCACCGGTGACGCGCTCGTCGGCAAGATCGCCGACCGCATCGGTGAGCTCTCGGTCGGCAACGGCCGGGACGGTACCGACATGGGGCCGCTCATCACCAAGACGCACCTGGGGAAGGTGACGTCCTACCTCGATGCGGGTGTGAAGGCCGGTGCGTCGCTCGTAGTCGACGGGCGCGAGCGCGCGTTCCGAGGTGATGCCGACGGATTCTGGTTGGGACCGACCCTCTTCGATCACGTGACACCCGACATGGAGTTGTACACCGACGAGATCTTCGGACCCGTCCTGTCGGTGATCCGCGCCGCCACCTACGACGAGGCGCTCGCGCTCGTGAACGCGAACCAATATGGCAACGGCGCCGCGATCTTCACGAACGACGGCGGCGCCGCGCGCCGCTTCCAGAACGAGGTCGAGGTGGGAATGGTCGGGATCAACGTCCCGATACCTGTTCCCGTCGCCTATTACAGCTTCGGCGGATGGAAGAGCTCGCTGTTCGGCGATACCCACGCCTACGGCCGCGACGGTGTGCACTTCTTCACGCGCGGCAAAGTCGTCACCAGCCGGTGGCTCGACCCGAGTCACGGTGGCATCAACCTGGGGTTCCCGCAGAACAGCTAGCTACTCACGCACAGAGGGGAAATCGCCATGCCGCTCCCGCTCGACCAGGTCAAGGTGATCGACGCCGACACGCACATGACCGAACAGCACGACCTCTGGACGAGCCGGGCCCCCGCCGCGTTCAGGGACCGGGTGCCCCACGTCGGCCAGGTCGACGGCGCCGCGACGTGGCTCGTCGAAGGCGATGTCGTGCTCGGCCGGGCCGGCGCGGGTGGCGTCGTCGACAAGCACGGCCACAAAGGCCGGTCCTTCGAGGGCCTCTACGAATGGGAGATCGAGCAAGGGCACGCGGCCTCGCACGATCCCGCCGCGCGCATGGAGCTGCTCGACGAGATCGGCATCTGGGCCCAGATCGTGTTCCCGGGCGTCGTCGGCCTCGGTGGTCAGACGCTCGGCGACCTCGTCAAGGACGAGCAACTCCGCGATCTCTGTCTCGAGATCTTCAACGACGCGAACGCCGAGATCCAGGCCGAGTCAGGCAACCGCCTGCTCCCGATGGCGATCCTCCCCGCGTGGAGCATCGACGGGTGCGTGCGTGAGGTTGAACGCGCGAAGAACCTGGGGCTGCGGGGCGTCAACCTCACCTCCGACCCGCAAGACCTCGGCTCGCCCGACCTCGCGAACCGGGCTTGGGACCCGGTGTGGGAAGCGTGCGCGGCGCTCGAGATGCCGGTGCACTTCCACATCGGCGCCAGCCTCACGACGATGAGCTTCTTCGGCAACTACCCGTGGGAGTCGCACGACGACGACACGAAGCTCGCGATCGGCGGCGCGCTGCTGTTCATCGGTAATGCGCGCGTCGTCGTCAACATGATCTGCTCGGGGATGTTCGACCGCTATCCCGCCCTCAAGATCGTGTCCGTCGAGAGCGGAACGGGCTGGATCCCGTTCATCCTGGAGGCGCTCGACTACGAGATGGACGAGAACGCCCCGCAAGCCAAGGCGTCGATGTCGATGCTCCCGTCGGAGTACTTCAAGCAGAACATCTACGCGACGACGTGGTTCGAGCAGCGCAACCTCGCGTCGCTCATCGAGTCGGTCGGTGAAGACAACATCATGTTCGAGACCGACTTCCCGCACCCGACGTGCCTGTACCCGGAGCCCTTGAAGACGGCCGAGCACAACCTCGAGGCCTTGAGTCCCGCGGTGCAGCGAAAGATCCTCGGCGAGAACGCCGCCAAGCTCTACAAGCTCTGACCCATGCGCGGCCCGCGCCGGCGCGGGTGTCGAGTGCGGGCGCGACGGCCGCCGGCGCGGCGCGCTGCTTGAGGACCGCCGACAACGGGTAATGCTGAGACGTCGATGATCGAGCACGCTCGCGACCTGTGGACTCCCGACGCCCGTGGGGCGATTCGCTCCCTCGCGACTGTAATAACGCTCGCGGCTCTGCTGGCTGCGTGTGGCGGCTCGGGCGCGCGACCCGAGGCCGCGCCCGTGGCGTCGACGGCGCCGACCAGCTCCACGACGACGACCGTGCCGCTGATCGCGTATCGCGTGAAGTCGGGCGACACGCTCACGGCGATCAGCCGGCAATTTCGCATCTCCGTCGCGACGCTCGTCGCCCGCAATCACCTCGCCGATCCCGATCGGCTCGTCGCCGGGCAGACGCTGTCGATCCCGCCCGCGCCGCCGTTGAAGCTGAAGGTGAACCCGGCCGGCGGGCGGCCGGGGCAGGCCTTTCGGTTGACCCTCACCGGTGCCGCGCCGCTGGAGACGATCACCTTCGAGGTCGACTCGGCCACGTCCGCGTTCACCGGCAGCCCGCACACCGCGTCGCCCACCGGCGCCGTCACCGCGACGTATCAGAGTTCACCCGACGCGCCGACGGGCATCTACAGCGTCACCGCGCGCGGCAACTTCGGGAGCACCGCCCGGGCCGGCTTCCTCATGATCTCGGGTTGACCGGCCGGAGACGCACCTACCTGCTCACACCGCGGATCGGATCGGAGAGCACCAGCGGCGCCGGCCAGGGTAGGTATGGCGCGTCCCCGAACGCGAACAGGCCTCCGTCGCCGGCGGCGAGCCAGTAGCCGCGTCCGCTGGAGGTGCTCGCGATGCCGCGTACCGGGAGCCGCAGCGCCGAAGCCGGCGCCCCCCCGAGCGCGGGCGCGTCGCCGAAGGCGTACACCGAACCGTCGGACGCGGCAATCCAATACCCGGCACCCGTCGCCGTCGTTGCCATGCCGGCGATAGGCGACCGTGCGACGGGAGCCGCCGAGCCGTGGAAGCGCGCGTCGCCGAAGGTGAAGATGCCACCATCCGACGCGACCAGCCAGTAGCCCTTCCCCGTCGGCGTCGCGGCCATCCCGACGATCGGCTGGTTGAGCCTGATCGCGCCGGTCGACCCGAAGAAACGCGCGTCGCCGAAACTGAAGATGCCGCCATCCGACGCGACCAGCCAGTAGCCCTTCCCCGTCGGTGTCGCCGTCATCCCCACGATCGGCTGCGTCAGCCGCATCGCGCCGGTCGACCCGAAGAAACGCGCGTCGCCGAAACTGAAGATGCCGCCATCCGACGCGACCAGCCAGTAGCCGCGATCGTCGAAGGTGGAGGCCATCCCGACGACGGGATCCCTCGCGAGGCCGGCGGCGGAGCCGTAGTTCGCGGCGTCGCCGAAGGTGAAGACTCCGCCGTCACCCGCGAACAGCCGGAAGCCGTGGACGGACCGGGCGCGGACGGTGGCGGGATCGAAGGGGACCACGGGAACCGACGCCACGGAGCCGCGACCTGCGCCGTTCGCGTTCCGCGCGATCACGGCGCACTTGTACGTCCGGCCGTTGGTGACGCCGGTGACCGTCAGCGGTGAGCGGGGCCCGGCTTTGCTCGCCGGCTTCCCGCCGTTCGTCGACGAGCACGTCGTGGTGTAACTCGTGATCGGACTCCCACCGCTGGACGGCGCCGCGAACGACACCGTGAGCTGCGCGTTGCCGACCGCGACCTTCGGCTGGGCCGGCGCGGTCGGAACGGTGCTCGGAACGACCGCGGCCGACGCGGGCGACGGCACGCTCGTACCGTTCGCGTTCGTCGCCGTGACCGTGCACGTGTACGACTTCCCGTTCGACAACGCCGTGACCACGATCGGCGAGCTCACACCGGCCTTCGCTCCGGGCAGGCCACCGTTCGAGGAGACACATGCCGCCCCGTAGCCGACGATCGCGCTCCCGCCGTCGAAGGGCGCGACGAACGACACGGTCAACCGGGCGTTCCCGGGCGCCGCGGCCGGGGCCGCCGGCGGATCGGGAACACGGGTGGGGACGACCGCGGGCGAGGGCACCGACGGGGCGCCGCTTCCGTTGCTGTTCGCCGCGGTCACCGTGCACGTATACGTATCCCCATTGGACAAACCCGCGACGACGATGGGCGATGCGGCGCCGGTTGCCGAGCCCGGCGCCCCTCCGTTCGACGACGCACACGCGGCGGTGTACCCCGTGATGGGGCTGCCCCCGTTGAACGGGGCGACGAACGACACCGTCAACTCGCCGTTACCCACCCCCGCCGTCGGCTGCCCCGGCGCGTTCGGGACGGTGCTAGGGATTACCGGGGCGGACGCCGGCGACGGCGGGCTCGTACCGTTCGCGTTCGTCGCCGTCACCGTGCACGAATACGACTTCCCGTTCGACAGGGACCCGACCGAGATCGGCGAGGTCACCGCGGAGTTCGAGCCGGCGACACCTCCGTTCGACGAACTACACGAGGCGTCGAAGCGGATGATCATGCTGCCGCCGTCCGCCGGTGCGACGAACGACACCGTCAACTGCCCGTTTCCGACCCCCGCCGTTGGTTGCGCCGGCGCGGCCGGAATCGTGCTCGGCACCACGGGCGCGGACGCGGGCGACGGCGCGCTCGTACCGTTCGCGTTCGTCGCCGTCACTGTGCACGTGTACGTCTTCCCGTTCGTCAACGACCCGACGACGACGGGCGAACCGGGGCCCGACGCCGATCCCGCCGCGCCGCCGTTCGACGACACGCACGCCGCCCCGAAACTCGTGATGGCGCTCCCGCCGTCGAACGGCACGACGAACGAGACAGAAACCTGCGCGTTCCCGAACCCCACCGTCGGTTGCACGAGCACCGACGGAATCGTGCTCGGAATCGCCTTCGCCGAAGCCGGCGACGGCGCGCTCGTGCCGTTGGCGTTCGTCGCGGTCACCGTGCACGTGTACGACTTCCCGTTCGACAGGCCGCCGATGACTATCGGCGAACCCGCAGCCGAGTTCGTCCCGGCCGTACCACCGTTCGACGACACACACGCCGCGGTGAAATTGGTGATGCCACTGCCGCCGTCGAACGGCGCCACGAACGAAACGCCGAGTTGCGCGTTGCCCGCCACCACGGTCGGCTGCGCCGGCGCGGTCGGAACCGTGCTCGGGATCACCACCGCCGACGCGGACGAGGGCGCGCCGTTGCCGTTGCTGTTCGTCGCTGTCACCGTGCACGTGTACGACTTCCCGTTGGACACGCCGCCGACGACGATTGGGGACGCCAAGCCGGTGTTCGACCCCGCGGTGCCACCGTTCGCCGACACGCAGGCCGCGTCGTAGCCCGTGATCGGGCTGCCGCCGTCGAACGGCGCGACGAACGATACCGTCACTTGCGCGTTACCACCCGACACCGTCGGCTGCGCCGGCGCATCCGGAACGCGGTTCGGCACCACGACGGCTGACGCGGGCGACGGCGCGCTCGTACCGTTCGCGTTCGTCGCGGTCACCGTGCACGTGTACGACTTCCCGTTCGAGAGGCCGGCGAGGACGATCGGTGAGCCCGCACCCGACGCGAGGCCCGATGCGCCACCGTTGGACGACACACACGTCGCGTCATACTGCGTGATCGCGCTCCCGCCGTTGAACGGGGCGGCGAATATCACCGTCACCTGCCCGTTGCCCGCCCCGACCGTCGGCTGCGCCGGCGCGGACGGAACCGTGCTCGGGATCACCGGGACCGACGCCGGCGACGGCGCGCTCGGACCGTTCGCGTTCGTCGCGGTCACCGTGCACGAATATGACTTCCCGTTCGTCAACGACGCCACCACGATGGGCGAGCCCGCGCCCGACGCCGACCCGGCTGCGCCGCCGTTCGACGACACGCACACTGCCCCGAAGCTCGTGATCGCGCTGCCGCCGTCGGCCGGGGCGACGAACGACACGGAGACCTGCGCGTTTCCGAACCCCACCGTAGGTTGCGCAGGCGCTGACGGAACCGTACTCGGGATCACGGGCGCCGACGCGGGCGACGGCGTGCTCGTACCGTTCGCGTTCGTCGCGGTCACCGTGCACGTGTACGACTTCCCGTTCGAGAGGCCGGCGAGGACGATCGGCGATCCGGCGCCCGCGGCGAGTCCGGTAACCCCGCCGTTCGACGACACGCACGTCGCGCCGAAATTCGTGATCGCGCTGCCGCCGTCGTCCGGGACGACGAACGACACCGTCACCTGCGTGTCCGCACCCGACACGGAGGGCTGGGCCGGCGCGTTCGGGACGGTGCTCGGGATCACCGGCGCGGACGCCGGCGAAGGGGCCCCGTCGCCGTCGGCGTTGGTCGCGGTGACCGTGCACGTGTACAGCTTCCCGTTCGACAGCGAGCCCACGACAATCGGCGAACCCACGTCCGAAGCCGAACCCGCTCCTCCACCGTTCGACGACACACAAGCGGCCGTGTACTCGCTGATCGGGCTCCCCCCGTCGAACGGCGCAACGAACGACACAGTCAGCTGCGCGTTCCCGGAGCCGACCGTCGGTTGCGTCGGCGCGTCCGGAACACGATTCGGCACGACAGCCGACGACGCGGGGGATGGCGGGCTCGTGCCGTTCGCGTTGGTCGCGGTCACCGTGCACGTATACGACTTCCCGTTCGACAACGGGTCCACGACGATCGGCGAACCCGCGCCCGAGCTCGAGCCGGCTGCGCCGCCGTTCGACGAGACACACATCGCGTCATAGCCCGTGATCGAGCTCCCACCGTCGAAAGGAGCGGCAAACGTCAACGTCACCTGCCCGTTGCCGGCGCCCACCACCGGCTGCAACGGCGCGGACGGAACCGTGCTCGGGATCACGGCCGCGGATGCGACCGAAGCGGCGCCGTCGCCGTTCGCGTTGGTCGCGGTCACCGTGCATGTGTACGACTTCCCGTTCGTGAGGCCACCGACCACGATCGGCGAACCCACATCCGAGGCGGATCCCGCGGCGCCACCGTTCGACGACACACAGGCGGCCGTGAACTCGCTGATCGCGCTCCCGCCATCGCCCGGTGCGACGAACGACACGCTCACCTGCGCGTTCCCACCCGACACAGTCGGCGCCGCAGGCGCGGACGGGACCGTGCTCGGGATCACCGCCACCGATGCAGCCGAAGGCACGCCATCGCCATTCGTGTTGGTCGCGATCACCGTGCACGTGTACGACCTCCCGTTCGTGAGGCCACCGACCACGATGGGCGAACCGATGTCTGCGGCCACCCCTGCAACGCCACCGTTCGACGAGATGCACGCGGCCGAGAACGTAGTGATCGGACTGCCTCCGTCGAACGGCGCGATGAACGACACGCTGACCTGCGCGTTCCCACCCGACACAGTCGGCGCCGCGGGCGGGTCGGGAACGGTGCTCGGGATCGTCGGCGCCGACGCCGGCGAGGGATCGCTGGTTCCGTCGCCGTTCGTCGCGGTGACCGTGCACGTGTACGTATTCCCGTTCGACAGCGACCCCACCACGATCGGCGAGCCCACATCGGAGGCCGCCCCAGCGACGCCCCCGTCCGACGACACGCACGCCGCGTCGTACTCCGTGATCGCGCTCCCGCCGTCGAAGGGCGCCGCGAACGACACCGTCAGCTGCGCGTCTCCGGCTTCAACAGTCGGCTGCGCCGGCGCGTTCGGAACGTCCGCGAACGCGGGGGACGAAGTAACAATGCCGACCAGCAACGCGGCGGTGACGGCGGCGAAGAGGCGCGCCGCACGCGCTCGCGCTCGCACGCGCGCCGACCCTCGGCCGGTGGAAACACGGTCGCGGCGCCGGGCGCGGCCGGAGAACATCGGTGGAGGGGACAAATCGTCTACCCGCCCGTGGTGCCCGAGGGCGCGAACGGAACCGCAACCGGGTCAGATGGTTTCTGCGTCGTCGGGGTGTACGGGACCGGCACGCCCCGCGGTTGGGTCACCGGCGATGAGGTGGCCGGAACGTTGACGACCGGCGCCGTGGTCACGGCGGTGTGCCGAACTCTCGGCTGACTCACCGCTACCTGCGTGACGGGCGCGGCGATGGTCGTCGGCACAACTGCCGGCGGGGGCGGGGCGGGCGCCTTCGTCTTGGCGGGCACCGTCCGGTGGACCCGTTTCGGTGCTGTCGTCGGTGTCGCCTGACGGGGCAGCGTGGGCGAGGACGGAACCGCCTCGGTCGGCAAGGAGCTCGGACCGTGCGCCGACGTGAGCGCCAGCGTCACCGGAACCAACAATGCCGCCGCGACACAGAGCACTGCACCGACCATCGCCTGGATCGTGCGCGAGTTGGTCTGCGCATCGTCGTCCGCGTCACCCGGGCTCCGCGGGACACCGGCTGCGGGGTCGCGGTCGTCCTCGACGGGGACGCGGCCGGACGGATCGCGGCTGTCGATCGCCCGCTCCGCGCCCTTCGCAGGGCTGTCGGCGCCGCGCGCATCTGCAGGAGATGCCGAGCGTGCCGTGCGGACCATGATCGCCTCTTCCCCTCCTCCTCTCGTCCTGCGACCTCGGGGATTGCCCGAAATCGTGGTGTCGCGAGGAATCGCCGGTTGCCCCACCGTGGACGATCAACTGCACCGGCTCTCGCCGATGCGAGCCGAGCGACTCCCCTGGTCACTCTCCGTGCTCATCGACAACCGTGCGCGCCCAGAGTAGTGCGCCAGTCCGGCCCAGATCAATGGGGGTGTCGGGCACCGGCCGGGCCAGGACCGCCAGGAGCCTGAGCCGTTTCGCCCTGCGACCGCGTCGGTACAACGCAGGACGGCC
>Ga0335085_10005960_pt1 | contig 19407 bp, 8 predicted proteins | sample Lox_Sample_45_FD_206712 | JGI IMG/M metagenome (GOLD analysis project Ga0335085, IMG submission 206712) | Soil microbial communities from Loxahatchee National Wildlife Refuge, Florida, United States - Lox_Sample_4.5 | ecosystem: Environmental > Terrestrial > Soil > Wetlands | place: USA: Florida...
GGTGAAGGTGTAGCTGGTCCCGTTGGCGAGGCCTTTGACCGTCGCGGAGGTCGCACCGGCGGGCGCTTCCACCGGGGTCAGAGCCGTCGAGCCCACATACGGAGTGACCTTGTAGCCCGTCAGCGGGCTGCCGCCGTTGCTCGCGGGTTCGGCCCAGCTGACCTGCGCCTGGCTGCTGGCCACGATCGCACTCACGTTCGTGGGTTCGGACGGTGGGTTGCCGGCTGTCGGTGTGATTGCGTTGCTGGGTTCGGAGGCGGTCCCGGCCCCCTTCGCGTTGATGGCCTGGACGGTGAAGGTGTAGGTTTTGCCGGCTTTCAGCCCCGGCACGGTCGCGCTGGTGGCGGGGGGCGTTCCCGTGATCGTGGTCGCGGCCTGGGCTTCGCTGCCGATGTAGGGGGTGATCTTGTATTCGGCCACGGCGCCCCCTTCGGTCGGGGCGCTCCAGCTGAGGCTGGCGGCCCCCGCGAGGGCGGTGGCGGTGACGGCGCCGACGCGCCCCGGGACGGTCTGGGCGCCAGGCTGGAAGTCGACGTCGACGTAGTAGTTGGTGGCTTTGAAGGAGTTGCTGGGGAAGGTGGTGGTGGTGCTGTAGGCGTAGACGCCGTTGACGCTGGTGGAGCTCGCGAGTGCGCTCAGGGGGGCGTTGGTGACGGCGCTGGCGAAGCCGTTGGAGGTGGCCGAGTAATGGCCTTTGGGGGCCAGGTAGCCGGCCACGTAGGTGGTGTTGGCGTTGATCGCGACGGGGGTTGCGAAGTTGACCTGCTGCCAGCCGGAGGCCGTTTCGCTGGTGAAGGTGGCGGAGGCGAGCAGGGTGCCGGTGGAGCTCCACAGGCTGCCGACGTGTGTGCCGGTGTTGGTGGTGGCCTTGTAGAAGCGGATGCCGGTGATCGTGCCCGCCATTTCGGAGGTGAACTTGACGCCGACCTCGACCGAGGAGGAGTCGTTTTCGCCGGCCACCGTGGGGGTGGCGAAGTCGAAGATCGTGTCGCGCGGGACGACGGTTGCGGAGGGTGCGGAGGCGGGTCCGTTGCCGGCCGAGTTGACGGCCGTGACGGTGAAGGTGTAGCTGGTCCCGTTGGCGAGGCCTTTGACCGTCGCGGAGGTCGCACCGGCGGGCGCTTCCACCGGGGTCAGAGCCGTCGAGCCCACATACGGAGTGACCTTGTAGGAGCTGATCGCGGCGCCCCCGTTGCTGGCCGGTTCACTCCACGTGACCTGCGCCTGCGAGCTCGCGGCGCTGGCGCCCACGTTGGTCGGTTCCGAGGGCGCCGTCACCAGCGACGGCGTCACCGGGTTGGGGTCTTCTGCCACCGGGCCCGCCCCGTTGGGGTTCATGGCCTGGACAGTGAAGGTGTAGGGGGTACCGTTTTTGAGGCCTTCCACGACCGTCGTGGTGACCGGTGGGGTGCCCGTCAGGACCGTCGCGGCCTGGGCTTCGCTGCCGATGTAGGGCGTGATCTTGTATTCGGTCACCGGGCCTCCGCTGGAGGGAGCGCTCCAGCTGAGCACGGCCGATCCACGGCCGGCGACCGCGTTCAGGTTGGTTAGCGGCCCCGGTGCGGGTACGGGTGTGAACACGGGATCGACCCAGTAGTTGGTGCCGTTGAGGCTGCTGGTGGGGAAGGTGCTGGTCGACCCGTAGGAGAAGAAGCCGTTGGCCGAGGAGAAGGAGCCGCTCGCGGGAGCCGCGTTGGCCGGCGTGGCGTGGAGCGGGGAGCTGTTGAGGATGTGCCCTCCGGTCGCGGGCGGGGTCAGGAAGTAGGTGCTCGTGGCCGCGTAGTGGCCCGAGGGGGCGAAGTAGGAGGCGACGTAGGTCGTGTTGGGGAACACGTCGACGGGGTTGGAGAACGTGACCTGCTGCCAGCCGGAAGCGCTTTCGCTGTTGAAGGTGGCGCTCGCCAGCAGCGTCCCGGTCGAGGTCCACAGGCTCCCCACGTGGGTGCCGGTGTTGGCGGCGGCCTTGTAGAAGCGGATGCCCGTGATCGTGCCGAACTTTTCGGTGCTGAACTTCACCCCGAGGGTGACACCGTGGGGGTCGCCGGAGTCGATCACCGCCGGCGTGACCGCGTCGCCCCAGATCGAGCACGGGCACGAGATGTTCACCTGCGCGCCGGCCGAGGGCGTCTCGAGGTCGGCGCTGTCGTTGACGGCCCTCGATTTGATCGTCGTCGAGGGGTAGCCGTGGGCGGCCCACGTATAGGACCACGAGACGCTGGCGCCGTCCGGGCTGGTGATCGTCGCCGGGTGCCAGCTGGCGCCGTTGTCGGTCGAGACTTCAACCCCGGCCACGACACCCCCGCCGCTGTCGGTGGCGGTGCCGGTGATCGTGGTCTGGCTGCCGTCGGTGATCGTTTCGCCGGCGCTCGGGCTGGTGATGTTCGAGCTCGGCGGGGCTTTGTCGCTGGAGGCTTCGGCCGGCTGCAGTTCGGACTGCAGGGTCCCCGGCTGGGCGCCCATTTCCGCGAGCAGGTTGACGGTGAACTGCTGCATGTTCGGATCGGGCGGGTTGTTGGAGGGGTCGGTCGTGCCGACCGCCCAGGCGTTGATGTTTGCCAGGCCCCACGACCACTGCACGGTCCCGGCGCCGAACACCAGCGCCCCGCTCGGCGCCCTGTACAGGGTCAGGTGGTGGGTGCCAGTCTGGTTTGAGCTGACGGTGCTGCCGTAGTCGTTGAACGCCTGCAGCCCGCTGACGGTGGTCGAGGAGAGGTCGAACTCGCCCGCCGGCCGATAGCCGTTGTCGACATCTTCGTCCCACTCGTAGCCGAGTGTCCCGGTGCCGGGGGCGAGCGTCAGCGACTGCCCCGACGGCAGGTTTTCGGCGGCCGTGTGCCGCCACAGCCGCAGCTTGCCGTAGCTGGACGGGACGGTGATGTCCGAGGTTCCCGAGTTGATCTCGAACTGCTGGCCGGTGAGGGAGTTCGCGGGCTTGCCCCCGTCGGTTCCGGGACCTCCACGCGGGTCGCTCCAGGCGCCCGTCCAGGTCGGGGGGTCTTCCGGGTCGGTGGGCCCTTCGAAGTGGGTCTCCTTGTAGCTGCTGAGCGTCCGGTAGGGCGTGTTCGAGCCTTCGATGCTCGGTCCCCAGCGGGTCTTCCAGAACAGCTCGTTGCCGCTGAAGAAGGCGAGGTTCACCCCCGCTTCACGGGCCGCTTCGACGTTCGCCCGCTGGCCCGTCGACCAGTACTCGTCGTGGCCGCTGGACACGAACGCCTTGTGGTTGTCCAGCAGCGGCCCTTTGCTGTCGACGGCGGCCTCGGCGGTGTAGCTGACGTTGTAGCCGTTCTCCTCCAGCCAGTAGATCAGCTGGTATTCGGCGTACCACAGATACGAGGCCCCGCCGTTGATAGCGAAGCCGCCGTTGAACGGGCGGTTGTAGGAGACCGCGTAGGCACCCTTGTAGGTGCTCGGGTTGCCCGCCGGGCAGGAGACGGTGCACGTGTACAGGCTGTTGCCACCGTAGGTGTTGTAGGCCTCCCAGGTGGCGTCGGAGGTCTGCAGCAGGATTTCCGAGTGGCTCGAGTCGTTGCGCACGACGAACGGGATCTCGCTCGAGCCGCCGGTGTCATCGCGTTCGAGGTGTGCGAGGTAGATCCCCGAGACGGCGTTGCTCGGGACCGCCCAGGAGGCCGACACGGCCCAGTTGCCGCAGTCGATCAGCCCGGTGGACGCTTCATGGAGGCATTCGGGCTGCGTCTGGGGGAGCTGCGCGGTGGGCAGGATCCCCGAGGCCACCACCCTCGCGCCGTCGCCCTGGTAGTAGCCCAGTCGCAGGATTTCGATGTGGTAGGCGCTGGCATCGGTGTTGATCTTGAAGGAGATCGTTTTCCCGGCATTGACGCTCATCGCCGTGGCGAAGCCCTGGATCGAGGGATCCCCGGCGCCCCGTATCTGCCAGTTCTGGGGCGGGTCCCCCGGGAGCTGGTTCTCGCACGCGACCGGGTTCGGGGTGGACGCGCATTCGTCTTCCCCGTCCGCCGCGGCGGTGGCCGCGGGGTAGCAGAGCAGTACGAGGGCGCACGCCAGCAACAGCGCCAAGAGCGCCGTGGTCGGCGCACGGCGGCGACGTTCCGTCCCGGCGGACGTCGTCATGGCGCACCCCGACCGCAGCGCAGCACCGGCAATGCCGGCTGTGGTACCGCGCGGACCTGCACAACCGAGCAACGTGCTGCTCTCTTGCGGACTTCCGCCTGCTCCCGTGCCGCCACTCCAAGCCCCCTCGGAATGTCTAGGAATTTGCGGTAATCACGGCGATTCGAAGTCCACGTCCACCCAGTAGTTCGTCGCCTGCCAGGTGCTCGTGGGGAAGGTGCTCGTGGCGCTGTAGGCGTACACGCCGTCGGGGGTGACGGAGTTGGCCAGGGCCGTCAGCGGCGCGTTGCCGAGCGCGTTGGAGAAGCCCGAGATCGTTTCGCTGTAGTGGCCCACGGGCGCCAGATAGCCGGCCACGTAGGTGGTGTTGGCGGCGATCGCCACGGGGGTTTCGAAGTTGACCTGCTGCCAGCCGGAGGCGGTTTCGCCGCTGAACGTGGCCGAGGCCAGCAGCGTCCCGGTGGAGCTCCACAGGCTGCCGACGTGGGTGCCGGTGTTGGCGGCCGCCTTGTAGTAGCGGATGCCGGTGATTTTCCCGGCCACTTCGGAGCTGAACGTGACCCCCAGCTCGACGGAGTGGGTGTCTCCCGAGTCGAGCACCGGCGGCGTGGCGAAGTCGAGGATGGTGTGGCGCGGGATCACGCCGGCCGACTGTGCGGAGGCGGCGCCCGCCCCGCTGCCGTTGACCGCCGCCACGGTGAAGGTATAGGTGGTCCCGTTGGTGAGGCCATTGACGATGCCCGAGGTGCCCGTGCCGGCGATTTCGGTGGCCGTCTTCGCGACGCCGGAGACATACGGGGTGATGCGGTAGCCCGTGATCGGGCTGCCGCCGTTGCTCGTCGGTTCGCTCCAGCCGAGCTGCGCCTGGCCGGTGGCGACGGCGAGCGACTGGATCGTCGGCGCGGAGGCGGGGCCGGAGGCCGTCGGCGTGACTTCGTTGGAGGCGCTCGAGACGGTGCCCGCGCCGTAGCTGTTCAGCGCCTGAACCGTGAACTCGTAAGCGGTCCCCGCTTTCAGCCCGCTGACCGTGGCGCTCGTCGCGGGCGGGGCGCCCGTGAGCGTGGTCGCGGCCTGGGCCTGCGTGCCGATGTAGGGCGTGATCTTGTATTCGGTCACCGCTCCGCCGCTGGCGGGAGCGTTCCAGCTGACGGCGGCGGCGGCGGGGGCGGCGGTGGCGCTGACGCCGGTCACCTGCCCCGGCATGGTCAGGGGAGCCGGTTCGAAGTCCACGTCGACGTAGTAGTCGGTGGCTTTGTAGGAGCTCGCCGGGAACGCGCTCGACCCGCTGTATGCGTACACGCCGTTGACGCTGTTGGAGTTCGCCAGCGCTTCCAGCGGCGCGTTCAGCACGCCGGCGGCGGCGAAGCCCGACAGCGCTTCGGAGTAGTGGCCCCGCGGGGCGAAGTAGCCGGCCACGTAGGTCGTGTTGGCGGCGATCGCGACGGGGGTTTCGAAGTTGACCTGCTGCCACCCGGTGGCGGTTTCGGTGCTGAACGTGGCCGTGGCCAGCAGCGTCCCGGTGGAGCTCCACAGGCTGCCGACGTGGGTGCCGGTGTTGGCGGCCGCCTTGTAGAAGCGGATGCCCGTGATCTTGCCCGCCACCTGGGAGGTGAACTTGACGCCGAGCTCGACGGCAGAGCCGTCTTCGGAGTCGATCGTGGTGGGCGTGGCGAAGTCGAAGATCGTGTCCTGCGGGATGACGGCGTTGCTGGGCGAGGAGACCACGCCCTGGCCGTTGGCGTTCAGCGCCTGCACCTTGAACGTGTAGGCGGTGCCGTTGGTGAGCCCGCCGATCGTCGTCGTGGTGACGCTGGGGCCGACTTCGGTGGACGCCTGTGCGGCCGCGAAGATGTAGGGGGTCACCTTGTAGCCGGTAATGGCGCTGCCGCCGGTGCTGGCCGGTTCGCTCCAGCTCACCTGAGCCTGGTGTGTGGCCGCGATCGCGGTCGGGGTCCCGGGGGCGCTCGGCACTCCCGGTGGGCTGGGAACGACGCCGTTGGATTCGGCGGACACCGCACCCGAGCCCTGGCTGTTGAACGCCTGCACCGTGAAGGTGTAGGTGGCGCCGGCGGTGAGGCCGGAGATCGTGGTGCTCGTCACGGGCGGGTTGCCCGTCAGGACCGTGGCGGCCTTGGCTTCCCCTTTCACGTGCGGGACGACCCTGTATTCGGTGACGGGCCCGCCGCTCGCCGGTGCGTTCCAGCTGACGGTCGCCGAAACCACGCCCGCCGTAGCGGTGACGCTCCCTGGCTGGCCCGGAGGCCCGGGCACGACCGCGTTCGATTCCGCGGTCGGGCTGCCGCCTTTGCTGTTGAGCGCCTGGACCGTGAACGTGTAGGTGGTCCCGTTCGTGAGCCCGCTGATTTTGACGCTCGTGGTGGGCGGGTTGCCGGTCAGGACCGTGGCCGTCTTGGCTTCACCGTTCACGCGCGGGGTGATCTTGTATTCGGTCACGGGGCCGCCGCTGTTGGGGGCGCTCCAGGTGATGGTGGCCGAGCCCACGCCGGCGGTGGCGGTGACGTTGCCGGGTTGGCCCGGAGGCCCGTTCGAGCTGCCGTTGGGCATGAAGACGGGTTCGACCCAGAAGTTGGTCCCGTTTTCGTTCTGGATCGGGAAGGTGCTGGTGGCGCCGTATGAGTAGAGGCCGTTCAGCGAGGAGAATTCGCCGCCCACGGGCGCCGTGTTGGCCGGCGTCGCGTGTAGCGGCGCGCTGTTGAGCACGTGGCCGCCGACCGGTGGCGGGGTGTAGAAGTACCATTCGGTTTCGGAGTAGTGACCGGCCGGGGCGAAGTACGAGGCGACGTACTTGGTGTTGGCGGAGATGGTCACGGGCGAGGAGAAGCTCACCTGCTGCCAGCCCGAGCCCGTTTCGCCGGTGAACGTGGCGCTGGCGAGCAGCTGACCACTGGCGCTCCACAGGCTGCCCACGTGCGTGCCGGTGTTGGTGGAGGCCTTGTAGTAGCGGATCCCCGTGATCGTGCCCGTCACTTCGGAGGTGAAGCTGACCCCGAGGGTGATCGATTTGGGGTCGCCCGCGTCCACCAGCGCGGGCGTGAAGGACTTGCCCCAGATCGTGCACGGGCAGGCGACGTTGATGGTCGTCCCGGTGGCTGGTTTCTCGGTGTTCCCGCTGTCATCCACGGCACGCGATTTGATCGTGGTGGAGGGGTTGCCGTGGACCACCCACGTGTAGGACCAACTGACCGTCTGTGCGACCGCCGTGGTGAGTGTTGTGGGATGCCAGGTGTTGCCGTTGTCGGTGGAGACTTCAACCCCGGCCACCACGCCGCCGCCGCTGTCGGTGGCGGTGCCGGTGACGGGCGTCGAGCTTCCATCCTGGAGGTTCGTGCCGGCCGTGGGGCTGCTGATTTTCGACGTCGGCGCCGTCGTGTCGGCGCTTTTTTCCGCTTTGAGGAGACCGCTCGAAAGCGTGCTCGGCTGGACCCCCATTTCAGCGAACAGGTTGACCGTGAACTGCTGCATGTTGGCGTCCGGTTCCTTTTTGTGCGGCTCGGTGGTGGAGTAGTTCCACGCGTTCACATTGGCCAGGCCCCAGCTCCACTGCACCGTGCCGGCCCCGAACACGAGCGCCCCGCTCGGCGCGCGGTAGAGGGTGAGGTGGTGCGTGGCGGTGGCGTTGCCGGTGATGTTGGTGCCGTAGTCCACGAACGCCTGCACGCCGCTGACAATCGTGGTGGAGAGGTCGAACTCGCCGGCCGGCCGGAAGCCGTTGTCGACGTCTTCATCCCACTCGTAGCCGAGCGTCCCCTGCCCGGGAGCGAGCGTGAGGCTCTGCCCCGAGCCGAGTGTTTCGACGGAAGTGTGCTTCCACAGGCGCAGTTTTCCGTCGCTGGCCGGCACGGTTATGTCCGAGGTTCCCGAGTTGATCTCGAACTGCTGGCCCGTGAGTGTGTTCTGCGGCTTGCCCCCGTCGTCGGAGGGGCCGCCCCGGGGGTCGTTCCAGGCGCCGGTCCAGACCGGCGGGTCGGCCGGGTCCGAGGGGCCTTCCCAATGGGTCTCCTTGTAGGTGGTGAGGGTCCGGTAGGGAACGCTCGAGCCTTCCGTGCTGTTTTCCCAGCGCGTCTTCCAGAAGACCTCGTTGCCGCTGAAGAAGGCGAGGTTCACCCCGGCTTCGCGGGCCGCTTCGACGTTCGCCCGCCCCGCGGCGGACCAGTACTCGTCGTGGCCGCTGGAGATGAACAGCTTGTGGTTCTTCACCAGCGCGCCGTTGCGGTCGACTTCCGCCTGGCTGGTGTAGCTGACGTTGTAGCCGTTCTTCTCCAGCCAGTAGATCATCTGGTATTCGGCGTAGTAGAGGTAGGACGACCCTTTGTCTTCGGTGAAGGAGCCGTCGAACGGGCGGTTGTAGGAGACCGAGTAGGCGCCCTTGTAGGCTTTCGCTTTGCTCGGGGGGCAGGCGACGGTGCATCCGTACAGGCTGTTGCCGCCGTAGGCGTTGTAGGCCTCCCAGGTCTCGTCGGAGGTCTGCAGCAGGACTTCGGAGTGGCTGGAGTCGTTTCGCACCACGAACGGGATCTGACTCGAGCCGCCGGTGTCGTTGCGCACCAGGTGCGCGATGTACATACCCGAGACGGCGTTTTTCGGCACCGTCCAAGACGCCGACACGCTCCAGTTGCCGCAGTCGATCAGACCGGTGGTCGCGTGCTGCAGGCATTCGGGCTGGGTCTGGGGGAGTTTCGCCGACGGCTGGATGTTGGAGGCGATCTTGCGGGCCCCGAGGCCGCCGTAGTAGCCGAGACGCAGGATGTCGATGTGGTAGGAGCTGGCCGGCGTCTTGATCTTGAAGTTGACGGTTTCCCCGATGTTCACGCTCATCGAGGTGGCGTAGCCCTGGATCGTGGGGTCGCCCACGCCTTCCACCTGCCAGTCGCTCTGGGGATCCCCCGGGAGCGCGTTTTCGCAGGCCACCGGGTTGGCGGCGTTGGCGCATTCGGTTTCCGCCACCGCCGAGGCGTTCAGCCACAGGCAGCTCGCGGCACAGACCACGACGGCCAGCAGACATACCCGTGGGACGAACCCCCGCATAACAGGGCAACGGGCGGGCCCTGCAAGAACTTTTGCACCGGGAGATCCTGGGAATCTGCTGGCAATCGCGACGCGGCGGGCGAAGCGTCGCGGCGTCGGGCGGCGCCCCGCCGCCCGTCAGGCGGCGCGGGCGAACATGTGGCTCGTAAGCCGCTCGATCACGCGGTCCTGGTCGGCCTCCGAGAGGCCGGGGAACAGCGGCAGCATCAACGTCTCGCGGGAGGCGGCCTCGGTGTGGGGGAGCTCGGCCCCGGCAGACGCATAGGACCGCTCGAGATGGATCGCCATGACGCCGCGGCGGGTCGCGATCCCGTCCCGCAGCAGCAGCGTCATCAGCTCGCCCTGGTCAACGCGTGAGCCCGGCGCCAGGCGGATGCAGTAGGACTGCCAGGTGCGCTCCGCGTAGGGAGGTTCGTAGGGGGTGTCCACGAACGGCACCGGCGCGAGCGCGCTCGTATAGCGCTCGGCCAACTCGCGGCGGCGCTCGAGGATGTGCTCGAGCTCCTGCAGCTGGCACAGGCCGATGGCCGCCTGCATGTCGGTCATGCGGTAGTTCCAGCCCCGCTCGGGGTAGGACTCGACGACCACCTCGCGGGAGGTGTGGCGGGCGAGGTCCGAGAGGTCCATCCCGTGTGCCCGCAGTCGCCGCAGGCGCTCGGCCACGGCCGGGTCCTGCACGGTGATCATGCCGCCCTCGCCCGTGGTGATGACCTTGCGGGGATGCAGCGAGAAGCAGGCGGGCGGTCCCAGCGAGCCGATCGCGCGGCCCTTGTAGCGGGCCCCGATCGCGCAGGCCGCGTCCTCGACGACCGCCAGGTCGTGGCGCTCGGCGAGCTCGAGGAAGGCGTCCATGTCGGCCGGCAGGCCCACCTGGTGGACGGGCATGATCGCCTTCGTGCGGGGGGTCACCGCCCGCTCGGCCAGCTCGGCGTCGAGGTTGTAGGTGCGGGGGTCGATGTCCACGAACACGGGCGTCGCGCCGCAGTGCCAGACGGCGTTGGCGGTGGCGATGAACGAATGCGAGGGCACGATCACCTCGCTGCCGGGGCCCACCCCGCTGACGTGCAGGGCGAGCGCGAGCGCGGTCGTACAGCTGGTCGTGGCGACGGCCTCGGCTGCTCCGACCCGCTCGGCGAAGGCCTGCTCGAAGGCCCTCACCTTCGGCCCCTGGGAGAGCCAGCCGGAGGCGATCACCTCGGCGACGGCCGCCTGCTCGGTGCCCACGAGGAAGGGTCGCGTGATCGGTATCTCGCTCACGATCCGCCCAGCCCCGTTTCTGCTGCTTCGGCGGTTTCGCCGCTCGCGTAGAAGCTCGGCGGCCCGCCGTCTTCCTGGGCTTCGCGGCCGACCTGGAATTCGGTGCCCGGCGGTTCCTCCTGCTGCCATCCCTTGGTGGCTTCTTTGATCGTCTTCACGGCGGGGGGTGGGGGCAGTTCTTCGATCCGGCGGGCGTTTTGTTCGTATTCGTTGGAGTAGACGCCCCACGGTTTGGAGGCGACCGTTCCCACTTCGGTGTTGCGCTTGCCGTAGTAGAGGACCTGCCCGTTGGCGTTGGCGTGGACGAGGATCGCCAGCCAGTACTGCTTGCCGGCTTCCAGCGGCACCTTGAAGCCGGGCACTTCGCGCCATTCGTTGGCTGGGGGCTTGGAGAAGAACGCGCTCTTGACTTCCAGCAGGGTACCCGGGCATTCGGGCGGCATCCCGCTTTCCTGCCAGTAGAGGCCGTTCTTCCCGTACACCGAGAAGGGTTCCTGGTAGGAGTAGGTGCGATTCGCGTAGATCGCGAATTCGGCGCCTTCCACCCCGGGAGCGGTGGTGTACCAGACGTACAGGTGCAGCGCCGTGAGCGTGCCCGTCTTGGTGGCGGTGAAGGGCCAGGCGAGGATCGCCGCGCGGTTCTGCGGGACCTGGTTGGGGTAGGCGTGGGTATCACCGATCAGCGTTTCGAGCTTCGGCGTGAAGTCCACGTCCACCCAGTAGTTGGCGCCCTTGAAGGTGTTGGTCGGGAAGCCGCTCGTCTTCGTGTAGAGGTACACGCCGTTGGCGGCTGTGGTGCTCGCCGGGGCCTGCAGCGGCGGGTTGCTCACACCGGTGCTGGCGAACGCCCCGCTGGTGACCGAGTATTCGCCGTTGGGGGCCAGGTAGGCGGCGACGTAGGTGGTGTTCGGCGTGATCGCCACCGGCGTGGAGAAGTTGACCTGCTGCCAGCCGCTAGCCGTCTCGTTGGTGAAGGTGGCCGACGCCAGTAGCCGTCCGCCGGCGCTCCACAGGCTGCCGACGTGGGTACCCGTGTTGGCCGTCCCCTTGTAGAAACGGATGCCAGTCACGTTGCCCGCCACCTGTGAGCTGAACTTCACGCCCAGCTCGACGGAGTGCGGGTCGTTGGCGGCGAGCGTCTTGGGGACGCCGAAGTCGAACAGCGTCGCCTGCGGGGAGACCGGCGCGGAGGGGGACGAGGGGGGAGAGTTGCCGGCGGCGGCGAGCGCCGTGACCGTGAACGAGTAGCGCGTCCCGTTGCTCAGGCCGGTGACCAGGTCGCTGCTCGCGCCGGCCCCGGCGTACACCGGCGGGAGCCCGCTTCCGCCCGCCGAGGGCACGATCTGATACCCCGTGATCGGGCTGCCGCCGTCGCTCGACGGCGGGGTCCAGCTGACGAGCGCCTGACCCGAGGCCGTGGTGGCGCTGACCGCCGTCGGCGCCGTCGGCATGGTGGCCGGTGTGACCGGCGCGGAGGCTTCCGATTCGCTGCTCGCGCCGTAGGCGTTCAGCGCCTTGACCGTGAACGTGTACGTGTGCCCGTTCTGCAGTCCGGCGACGGTGGCGGTGGTCTGCGGGGGCGTGCCGGTGAGGACCGTCGGCGCCAGCGATTCGCTGCCGGAATGCGGGATCACCTGGTATTCGGTGACCGCGCCACCGTTCGTCGGAGCGCTCCAGCTCACGACCGCCGACCCGTTCCCGCCGCTGGCGCTCACCTGTCCCGGCCGGCCCGGGGCGACGGCCTGGGTTGGTTCGAAGGCGACGTCGACCCAGTAGTTGGCGCCCTGGAAGCTGCCCGTGGGGAAGGTGCTCGTGGTGCTGTAGCTGAACACCCCGTCGGGGGACGTGCTGTTGGCGATCGTCGACAGGGGGCCGTTGCCGATGGCCGCCGTGAGGCCGCCGCTGGTGGCCGAGTAGTGGCCCGCGGGCGCCAGGTAGCCGGCCACGTACACCGTGTTGGCGGCCACCCGCACGGGCGCGGAGAAGCTCACCTGCTGCCAGCCGCTCGGGGTCTCGCCGCCGGCGGTTGCACTCGCCAGCAGCGTGCCCCCGGAGCTCCACAGGCTGACGACGTGGGTGCCGGTGTTCGCTGCGGCCTTGTAGAAGCGGATCCCGGTCACGAAGCCTTCAGCTTCGGTGCGGAACTTGACCCCGAGCTCCACCGAGTGGGCGTCGCCGGCGTCGATCGTGGCGGGGGTGGCGAAGTCGAAGATCGTGTCCGCCGGCACCACCGCCGCCGAGGCGGCTGAGGCCGGGCCGCTGCCGAGGCTGTTGGCCGCGGTCACTGTGAACGTGTAGGGCACGCCGTTGCTGAGCCCCGCGACCGTGGCGCGTGTGCTCGTGCCGGGGACGGTAACGGCGAGGGCCGGCTGGGCCTGGCCGGCGGTGTAGGGCGTGATGCGGTATTCGCTGGGCGCCCCGCCCTGCGTGGGGGCGCTCCAGGAGACGCTCGCCGAGCGCGTGGCGGCGAGGGCCGAGGGCGTCGGGACCTGGCCCGGGGCTGCCGAGTGGGCGGCTTCGAAGACCACGTCGACGAAGTAGTCGGTCGCTTTGAAGGAGTTGGTCGGGAAGGTGCTGGTGGCGCTGTAGGTGTAGACCCCGTTGGGACTGGTGGAGTTGGCGAGGCCCGTCAGTGGGGGATTGGACAGCGGTGCGTTGAAGCCCCCCGCGGTGGCGGAGTAGTGGCCGGCTGGCGCCAGATAGGCGACGACGTAGGTGGTGTTGGCGGCGACCGGCACGCCCGACGGGAAGTTGACCTGCTGCCAGCCGCTTGCCGTCTCGTTGCTGAAGGTGGCGCTGGCGAGCAGCGTCCCGCTCGCGCTCCACAGGCCCCCGACGTGGGTGCCGGTGTTCGCGGCGGCCTTGTAGAAGCGGATCCCGGTCGCGGTGCCGGGCACTTCGGAGCTGAACTTCATCCCCACCTCGACCGAGTGGGCGTCACCCGAGTCGGCCACGGCGGGGGCCGCCGAGCCGTGCAGGCTGCGGGGTTCTTCGGCCGCGGCCCAGGCCGGGCAGGCGACACAGCCCGGCAGCACGAGGGCCACGGTCAGGACCGCCCGGCGGGCGCCGCGCCGAACTCCGAGGTGCGTCGGGCGAGGCTTCCAAGCCCGGACCGCAGCGCTGTCCTCGTTCATCGCAGCAGCGATGCGTCGGCGAGCTCGCGCGCCTCCCGGCGCAGCTCGTCGAGGTCGCTTGTCCCGGACAGCGAGCGGATCACCCTCGCCGGGTTGCCGGCGGCGATGACAAGCTCGGGGATCGAGCCGGTGACGACGCTGCCGGCGCCGATCACCGAGTGCCGGCCGATGCTGACGCCCTTCAGCACCAGCACCCGATCGCCGATGAACACGTCCTCCCCGATCTCGACGGCCGCCATGCGGGGCCGGCCCCCGCGGTGGCGTCCCGGGCGCAGGTCGTGGAAGTCGCTGTCGTAGACGGTCACCTCCGAGCCGATCAACGCCCCCCGGCCGATGCTGATCCCGGGTCCCTCGCTCTTGATGAAGGCGTCGTTGTTGATCTGCACCCCGTCGGCGATCTCGATCCGCGATCCGGGGGTTGTGGCCTCGAGATGGCAGTAGCCGGTGTGGAAGGACTTCGAGGACGGCCAGCCGAGCTCGACGCCCTCGCCGAAGCGGATGCTGCCGTTGCCGATCAGCAGCACCGGCTGCAGGCACCGCGGCGAGCCGCTGACGTCGCGGCAGTCCGACAGCGCGCGGTACTTCAGCGCCCGCACCCGCTGGGAGAGGGCGGCGAGCTGGGCGCGCCCGATCAGCACAGCGCCACCTCGGCCCCGTCGCCGACGTGCAGGCGCAGCGCTCGCGGCACCGAGAAGTCGCGGAACACGCGCGCGCCGCGGCCCACCACGCTGCCCACGAGGCGTCCTCCCACATGCAGGACGTCCGCGTCGGCCAGCACGATCGAGCGCTCCAGCTCGGAGCCTTCGATCCGGACCCGCTCCGCGATCGACGTGTGGGGCCCGATGTAGGAGTCCACGATCACCGCGCCGGCTCCTACGATCACCGGTCCGACGATCACGCTCGAGCTCACCGTGGCGGTCGGGTGGATCGCGGCCTGTCCCTCGAAGTGGTTGCTGCTCGCGCTGTCGGTGGTTTCGGCTTCGAGCGCCTCCAGGACGGTGCGGTTGAGGTCCAGCAGGTCACGGATGTCGCCGTCGAAGTGCCGCCACTTGCGGACCGTCCGCACGCTCGTCCGTGCCCCGGCTCGCGGCAGCTGCGTCGCCAGCGCCCCCAGGTTCAGCGCGGGCGCCGAGGTTCGGCCGGGCATGCGCGAGAGCGCTCCCGGCGCGAGCAGGCAGACGCCGATGGTCGCGGGCGAGGCCGGCACGGTCGGCCTGGAGGCGCCGTGGTCGGTGCTCGACACCAACTCAAGATGGGGCGGGGCGTCGCTCTGGCGGGCCGCCACCAGCATCAGCGCGTCCAGCGACTCCTCCGCGCAGAGCTTCGCGTAGGGGAGCAGCTGCTGTCCGAGCAGTCCATCGGCCCGGTGCAGGATCGAGGGAGCGTCGCCCACCCATTCCGCGACCGCCTGCCACGGCCGGCCGCCTTCGTCGGGCGCCTCCACGGCGAGGCTGTGGACGTCGATTCCCGGCGAGCCCTCGCTGTGCACGCAGGCGGCCACCTCCTTGGCGACGTCGGGTGGTGACACGATCGCGACATCGCTGACCCCGGCCTCCTGCAGGGCCGAGAGTACGTGGCAGACGATCGGGCGGTTACCCACCCGTTGCAGTGCGCTCGCGCGCGTCGCGCTCAGCCACGGCCCGCTCAGCAGGCTCGGGCTGGGTACGACAACGACGCCCTTGGCAAGCACGCACACGAAACGCACGGCGTGGCGCTCTACTCGCGCCGCGAATTCTGCGTCTTGGCCCGATCCTCTCAGGCGACGGCCGGCTCGACCCAGGGGCCGAACTCGAGCGGGACGCCATTGTCGCGCATCGACGCCTGGGCCATCTCCACGGCGGCCACGATGTCGAGCCCGAGGGCGAGGCTGGAGCGGGGCTCCTCGCCGGTGCGGATGGCGTTGGCGAAGTCCTGGAGCTCCAGCGCGAGCGGCTCCTGCGGTTCCACCCGCGGGATCACGACGTCGCCGGTGCGGTACACGAGCTGGTGCTCGCCGAAGTTCGAGATCGGCCCGTGGTCCATGCCCCGGTCGTAGACTCGCACCGGTTCGTCGGAGGCGGTGTCGTCGTACTGGACCATACGCTTGCGCCCGACCACGATCATCTGTCGCACCTTCCGGGGAGCCAGCCACGAGAGCTGGACGCTGGCGGCGATCCCGCCGGCGAAGGTCAGCGTCAGGAACGCCGTCTCGGGGACGCTCTCGTGGAACACGCAGGAGCCCGACGCGGCGACTTCCACGACCGGCTGCTCGAGCCAGTACAGGAGGATCGACAGGTCGTGGGGCGCGAGGTCACAGACCACGCCGTCGCGCTGGTACTTGCCGAGGTTCATGCGCGAGGAGGTGACGAAGTGGATGTCCCCGACGACGCCCTCGCGGATCAGTTCGCGCACCGTGTTCACGGCGGGGCTGTAGATGAAGGTGTGTCCCGGCATCAGCACGACGCCCGAATCCCGGGCCTGCGCCGCCATCTCGCGGCCGTCGGAGAGGCGCGTGGCGAGCGGCTTCTCGACCAGCACGTGCTTGCCGGCCTGCAGCGCCCGCATCCCCAGCGGGTAGTGCGTTTCCGGCGGGGTGGTGAGGACGATCGCCTCGACCGAGGGGTCGTCCAGCATCTGGTCGAAGTCGCGGTAGGTCCTCACGTCGGGGTGGCGGCAAGCGAGCGAGCGCAGCGGCTCGGGATCGCGATCGCACAGCCCGCGCAGCTCGAAGTCCGGGACTTCGGCGAGGTTGCGGGCGAGGTTCGGACCCCAGTAACCGCAGCCGACGACGGCAGCCCCGATTGGGGCTGACCGGGGTGCAAGCGTGCGTACCCCACGCACATCCTTGTGCGCCCAACCGTTTCGCACTACTTACCCCCGGCCATTCTCGCGCCCCCTTGCCGGCGGCGGGATGACGGCCCCGTCCGCTGCGGCGTGATGGCCGACAGTGACGCTCTCGAGGTTGCCACCGAATCGTCCATTCGCCCCATCAACGGCCGAGGGGCTCTGCTCTTGCATGAACTCGAGGACCGCGTCGCCGACCCGTTGGAGATCGTCGTCGCTCATGCCCGGGAACAGCGGCAGCGAACAGATCCTCCGGGCCAGCCGCTCGCACTCGGGCAGTGTTCCCTCCGTGAGCCCCAGCGGCGCGTAGGCGTCGGTCAGATGAATTGGTTCTGGGTAGTGGACCGCCGAGGCGATCTCGCGGCGGCTGAGATGCTCGCGCAGCTCGTCGCGCTGCGCGGTGCGGACCACGAACAGGTGATAGACGTGGTCGGCGTCCTCGAACGGCAGGCTCGTTGGCTGCACCGGACAGGTCCCGGGGACGCTCCTCGCAGCGGCGAGGGCCGTGCGCAGCCTGTGTCCCAGCCGGCGGCGCTCTTCGTTCCAGCCGTCGAGCCGGGTCAGCTTCCGCCGCAGCACCGCGGCCTGGAGGGCGTCCATCCGCGCGGTGCCGCCGATCAGGCGGTGGTGGTAGCGGGGCTTCTCTCCGTGCGCGCGCAGCAGCCGCACGCGCTCGGCGAGCTTGGGATCGGAGGTGACGACCGCCCCCGCGTCTCCCCAGGCGCCGAGGTTCTTGGTCGGGTAGAAGCTGAAGCAACCGGCCGCACCGAGGCTGCCGACGCGCCGGCCGCGGTAATAGGCGCCGTGAGCTTGACAGGCGTCCTCGACCACGTACGCCCCGGCCTCGCGGGCGAGCTCGATGATCGGATCCATCTCCACGGTCGCGCCGAACAGGTGCACCGGGATGACACAGCGCACGCTCGGATTGAGATTGCGCTCCACGATCTCGGCGGTCAGCAGGTGCGAGTCGGGGTCGACGTCAACCAGCCGCGGCGTCGCGCCCACCGCGCTGACGGCCTCGGCGGTGGCGATGAACGAGTTCGACGGCACGATCACCTCGTCGCCCGGACCGATCTCGAGCGCCCGCAGGGCCAGCGCCAGTGCCTCGGTCCCGGAGGAGACGCCCACAGCGAACTCGGTCTCGCAGTAGGTGGCGAACTCCTGCTCGAAACCGTCAACCGGCTCTCCGAGGGTGAACGCCCCGCGCTCGGCCACGCCCCTCACCAGGGCGAGCAGCTCCTCGAGCAGCGCCGGGTCGGCGTAGTCAAGGCGGGTGAAGGGAACCGGAGTCGTGTCAGGTTCCTGCTGTGCCGGGCTCCCGCTCAACATGCCGTCTTCAGTGAAGCGGCCGTGGACGGCGCCCACCCCAGCTGCCGAAGCTCTTGCTGGACGGCACGGCGGCCGCGATGGTGAAGTCCGTGGATCGAGCTCTCCGAGCGACCCATCCGCTCGGCGATCTCCGGAGGGGAAAGTCCGATGACGTGACGCATGATCATCACGTCACGCTGCTCTTCGGGAAGTGCGGCGAGCGCCGCGTGCAGGTCACGCGCGCGGTCACGGGCGCCTTCGTCGGCGTGCGTGTCGGCGCTCAGGACCTCGTCGGTGAGCGTGGGGCGACGGCGGCGCAGATGGTCGAGTGCCACATTGCGCGCGAGCCTCAACAGCCAACCCGAGAACGGCACTCCGCGATCGTTGTACTTCACGATCACGGTGACGAGCTTCATGAAGACGTGCTGCGTGAGGTCTTCGGCCTCACGGTCGTCTCGCACGATGCTGCGAACGTAACCGTACACATTGTCTGAATAACGCAGGTACAGCACACGCACCGCGTCCCTGTCACCCTCCTTGGCGCGGGCGATCGCGAGGCTTACTTCTCTTACTGTCTCTGGTGATTCATCAAGTGTTCTGCGGCTGCGAAATCCTGCTTGTTCATCCGTGACACCGGGATCGCGCACGACTCTCTCGGCCCCCTTCGTTTATATGTGGTTGGGAGTGGGTAGGGGCGATGATTCCGAGCGTCCGACGCTTTGGCAATAGCCCGACGTTCGCGACCGGCGTTCAGAATGTGAACGCCCGCATCCCCCAGATGGACAGGGGTGACGGCGTTACGGGGCAACCCAGATTCGGCTCTATAGCTGGCCTCAGGCCCGCCGCCGCGGGGCTCCGCCGAGATGGCGCGCCGCGGCCCTCGGCACCCGTGTCCGGGTCGCGCAAGTTTCCGTACATGCCCCGCGTTGGATGAGCAGCCATCCATCAGGAGGTCGGGGGAAGAGCCTGCGCGTCAGAAAAACCGCAAAGGCGAGCTCTCGTGCACTTGCCTTTCAAGGCGTTCTCCGTGTGTCCCGCGTCGCGCGGCCACGGGGGCGAGAGCGAGGCCCGTGGCGGCGGCGCGACTGCCACGGGCCCGCAGCTCTGCCGAGCGCGCGGGCGGCTCTGTCAATCGCGCGCGGTAGGCCCTGCGGGGGAGTGATGCGCGTCGCGCGCAAGTTAGCCCGCGGGCGACGCGTTTGGTCGATCTACGCCCGTACCCAAAATCAAGGAAGAGAGTGTGAATACGGTCATGAGGTCCCTCACCAGGTTGTCGTTGTTCGTCGGGCTGCTCGCGCTGCTCATGACGAGTGCGGGTACGGCGGCGGCAGCAGAAGGACCCGACCTCGCGGTATCGAAGATCGCGGGAGGCAGCATCTTCGGCGGCGTGCAGCCGACGGTCTCGAGCTCCACCGACCCCCACCCCGTTGAGCTCGGGGTGAGGTTCGAATCCCAGACGCCGTTGGCGATCGAGGGGATCCGCTTCTTCAAGGGGGCCAAGGACACGGGCACCCACGTCGGTCACCTGTGGAACAGTGAAGGGACGCTCCTGGCGAGTGCGACCTTCACCGAAGAAACGGCCTCCGGGTGGCAGTCGGTGCGCTTCCAGAAGCCGGTCCAGATCGAACCGCACACGGTGTACATCGCCTCCTACTACGCACCCAGCGGCGGCTACGCCGAAGCGGAACACTACTTCGAAAGCGGGCCGGTCGTGAGCGGGCCGCTGACCGCCCTGCAGGGAGTGAAC
>Ga0335085_10005961_pt1 | contig 19404 bp, 19 predicted proteins | sample Lox_Sample_45_FD_206712 | JGI IMG/M metagenome (GOLD analysis project Ga0335085, IMG submission 206712) | Soil microbial communities from Loxahatchee National Wildlife Refuge, Florida, United States - Lox_Sample_4.5 | ecosystem: Environmental > Terrestrial > Soil > Wetlands | place: USA...
TTTGGAATTTCTTTCCGTTCAAACTCCCCATCGCTTCGAGCCGTCTCAATTCAAACTTGTTCTCGATGAAGTTGATTAAGGTTGTGAGTCGCTGCTGGCCATCTATGACTTCAAGCCGTCCACCCGGCATCTTCCCGAAATATATCGGGGGAATTGGTATCTCCAGCAGCAGGGATTCTATGAGGCGCGAGGGTAATTCTGGACGGAGCCTCCAGACATATTCCCGTTGGTATGCAGGTTGGAGGTCTAACTGCCCTTTATTCCACTTTTCTCTCAGAGTGGAGATAGTCCAGTCATGCGGTTGGCTTGAAACGGGTTTCTTATCAGCCCCCGCTGGAGCGGGTGGCTCTCCAGTATCGGGTTCGAGATGATCGGGCGAAGTTAAGTCTACCCCACCGTTCGTTTCCATCGGCAGAGCCGTCGCCGTCCCGACCTCCTCAATTTCAGTGTGGGCAGGTGGATCATCTGGCTCGACCGGAGCGTCAGGGGCGGCAGGCATCGGATTCGACGTGTTCCCTGATCGCAGCAGAAATTGAACGCGATCATTTATGCCAGCCTCAGACAGCGAGGGTTCTGTATCCAAACCCGCCATCGTAAGGACTTCCTGAATCTCCGCGATGACCTTGACACCGCGTCTTGCTGCGCCGAACCACTTGAGCACCTTGCGAACGCGAACTCTTTTGGGTTTCTTATCTTCTTTGAGTTGTTGAACGATTTCAAAAATTCGGCTGGGAATCTGAGCCACTTCGCTCCTCCTGTCCGTGCTCGAACTTCTGACCGCCTATCTACACAAGTCAAGCAACTCCTTCATCATTTTCACAGCCCTCGCGTTTTCTTATCTTCGATGTTACGTTGTCTTGCGCCATCACTTACGTATGTACGCAGGTGCGAGTATACTGCCCTTTCCACGAGGGGCTTATGGAAAACAAGACCGGAAGCCGTGGTGCGGGCAAGCATCGGGCTGCTGCAAAGCGGGGCGGGAGCACGCCGTCAGAGAAGCCAGTGGCGCTTACGCTCAAGGTTGACGGCTCCACATACGTCCGTCTCAGCACGCTGCGAGCAACCCAGAGGCGGACGAACCAAGACATACTGCAACAGGCTTTGAAGGAATATCTTGAGCGAGCGGGGGCGTAGCGCGATACGATGACCGAACTTATCTGGGAAGGCAAGTACGTAGATGGCAAGCGGCAAAGCCCGGTGCGGGTCGCGCTGCCGTTCCAGACCATCGAGACCGTCAACGAGAGTGCCGCTGATCGAAATAGGAATCTGGAATTGTTCTCCTCAGGTCGTTCGACCGAATGGCGCAATCGTCTCATCTGGGGAGACAAGAAATATGTGCTTCCGTCCCTCTTGGCGGAATTCGCAGGCAAAGTAAATCTTATTTACATAGACCCGCCTTTCGACACGGGTGCAGATTTTTCGTATCAAGCATATATTCCCGACCTCTTTGGTAAAGACGATGAAAGCACATCTTTCACCAAACAGCCTTCTATTCTGGAACAAAAAGCCTACAGAGACACTTGGGGGCGTGGACTCGACTCGTATCTCCAATGGTTCTACGAAACCGCTGTTCTACTTCGGGAGCTACTGACCGATGATGGTTCCATCTATGTGCATCTTGATTGGCACGTCTTCCATTACGCCAAACCGATTATGGACGAAGTATTCGGAGCCGATAATTTCTTGAACGAAATTATATGGCGCAGGAAACAAGCTACCGCATGGCAGTCAAAGCAATTCGGGATAACGAACGACAGCTTGCTGCTGTACGTCAAAGGCGATGAATATACGTTCAACCCGCTCTACACGCGAGACGACGAGAATACCCAAAAATACATTCGTGAGCGATTTACATTTGATGACGGGGACGGTCGCAAGTACAGGAAGTCTCCCCTCGTAAATCCACTTCTACGTCCGAACTTGCGCTACACCTTTCGCGGTGTGGAACCACCCCCAACTGGCTGGCTCTACTCCAAGGAGCGCATGGAGGGGATGTACCAGAGGAACGAGTTGGTTATGCCTTCTGGGAAAAAGGAGCGTATAGAGCGAAAGATTTACGAGGACACCTACCAGGGGCAGGTCATTCAAAACATCTGGACTGATATACCTATCGTGAACCCGATGGCAATCGAACGGCTTAACTATCCGACGCAAAAACCGGAAGCACTCTTGCAGCGGATTATTTCAACGTCCTCCGATGAAGACCAATTAGTGCTCGATTGCTTCGTTGGTAGCGGCACAACAGCGGTGGTTGCAGAAAAATCACATCGCCGTTGGATTTCCTGTGATCTGAGCCGTTTTTCCATTCATACGACCCGGAAGCGATTATTGGCTGTACCGGGTGTCAAGCCCTTCGCTGTGCAAAACCTTGGCAAGTACGAACGGCAGGCGTGGCAGACCGCCGAGTTCCAGACAGGCGGCGAAAGTGCAATGGAGCAGCAACGGCTGCGCGATGCAGCCTACCGAAAGTTTATCCTCGACCTCTACCACGCCACCCCAATCAACGGGCAGACTTGGATGCACGGGCTGAAGTCCGGGCGCTTAGTACACGTCGGAGCAGTGGATGCTCCCGTCACTCTGGCGGATGTGAAAGCCATTGCACGGGATGTATGGAAAGCCGCGAGCGGTGGGAAAGCCGCAGGAAAGGCTGCGGCGGACATCCTCGGTTGGGAGTTTGCATTCGAGCTAAACGAGACTGCACGACAGGTTGCAGCCGAATCTCGTGTGGATGTCGCGTTCAAGAAAATCCCTCGTGAAGTGCTGGAAAAGAAAGCAGTCGATCAGGGGGACATCAAATTTTTTGAGTTGGGAGCTTTGTCGGTCGAGCCGAAGCACAAAGGTCGGGAGTTGATCCTCAAGTTGACCGACTTCCTAATCCCCATAGACGACGTGCCGGAGGAGGCACGGAAAACCATCAAGCACTGGAGTCAGATGATCGACTATTGGGCGGTGGATTGGGATTTCCGCGACGACACGTTTCACAACCAGTGGCAATCGTACCGGACACGCCAGGAACCCGACTTCGAGCTTTCTGCCAAGCGTGAGTACCAAGCACCAGGCTCGTACAAAGTCGTAGTGAAAGTCATAGACATCCTCGGCAACGACACCACAAAGACTCTGGACATACAGGTGAAATGACGATGGCTCGCCGGAAGCGTGCAACGCCTGACAACGCGCAAGCTGATCTTCTCGATGTCGCTTCGAAACTCCGCACTGCGCCGTGCGTCCCGGCTCTGCGCGAGGCAGTCAAAGCTTGGGTTGCTGGCGGATATAAGGGCATCACCGATACGACTCGCATCCTGTTGAACTATTGGTTCTACACTGACCACAAGCTGGCGACTGGCGCTCCGTTCAAGTATCACCGTTCTCAGCAGGAAGCCATCGAAACTCTGGTTTTCGTTTGGGAATTCGAAAAAGTCCGCACCCGCAAGGGGCTGCTGGAACGATACGCACAAGACCTTCGGGACGTGCGCCTGCCACCGCTCGATGACTTTGCCCGGTACTGCGTGAAAATGGCGACAGGGAGTGGTAAGACGAAGGTCATGTCTCTCGCCGCCGCGTGGCAATTCTTCAACTCTGTACGGGAAGCCGAGGAGATCGCCAAAGATTATGCGAAGACTTTTCTCCTTCTCGCTCCTAACGTCATCGTTCTGGAGCGGCTGAAAACCGATTTCGCTGGCGGACGAATATTCCGCAGCGACCCAGTCATCCCCCGTGAACTGGAAATCTTCTGGGAATTCGATTGCGTTATGCGCGGTGAAGCCGAGAAAGCTCCCGCCGAGGGGATGCTATTCCTGACGAACATCCAGCAGTTTTACGAACGTGCCGACCGCAGTGCCGAGCAGGAACCGGAGCAGATGACGGCGGTTCTTGGATCGAAGCCTCCGACGCAGAAGTTGGAACTGACGGACTTTGGCGACCGGATCGCGCTGAGAGCCGGGAATCTTGTCGTCCTGAACGACGAGGCGCATCACACTCACGACGAGGGCAGCGAGTGGAACAACGTCATCCGAACCCTGAGCGATAAGACCCCACTGGCGGCGCAGTTGGATTTCTCCGCTACTCCGAGATTCCAAAAAGGTGCGATCTTCCCGTGGACGATCTCGGACTACCCTCTGAAACAAGCGATCCTCGACAACATTGTGAAGCGCCCGATGAAGGGAATAGCACGTATCGTCGAGGCAAAGTCGGAGTATGCCAGCGTGCGGTACCGAGGCTATCTGACGGCTGCCGTGGAACGCTGGCGGGAGTACCGCGACCAGTTGACGACCCTGAAGCGCAAGCCCGTACTGTTCGTGATGATGAACGACACGGACGAGGCTGACGACGTGGCGGCATGGCTTCGGGAGAAGTATCCAGCCGAGTTCGGCGGCGAGAAAACGCAGGTCATTCACACAGACAAATCGGGCGAGGTCAGCAAGAAGCAACTGGACGAGGCACGGAAAGCCGTACACGACGTCGATCAGGCGGAAAGCCCCATCAACGCCATCGTCAGCGTCCTCATGCTCCGTGAGGGCTGGGACGTCAAGAACGTGACGGTTGTGGTCGGGCTGCGACCCTACACAGCCAAAGCGAACATCCTGCCAGAGCAAGCCATCGGGCGCGGTTTGCGTCTCATGTTCCGCGACATCCCGGTGGGCTTCACGGAGCGCGTGGACATCATCGGCAACCAAAAGTTCCTCGACTTCGTGGATGACTTGGAGAAGCTCGAAGATTTGAAGCTGGACACATTCGAGGTTGGCAAAGACAAGGTCGGCATCGTCACTATCCTGCCGCTGGAGAACCGGAAGGAGTATGACATCGGGCTGCCCGTTCTGTCGCCGACGCTGATCCGCAAGAAGACGCTGGCGGACGAGATCGCGAGTTTGGACGTCATGTCGTTCCAGACGATCCAGCTACCCATGACAGCCGACGATCCTCGCAACAAGACTTTCCGATACGAAGGCTATGACATCATCACGCTTCAGAAGGAAGTCGAGCGTGACTACACGATCCCGGAACCCCAGACGGCGCAGGAGGTCATCGGCTACTACTCCCGGCGCATCGCCGAGGCAGTGAAGCTCCCATCGCAGTTTGCCGCTCTTGCTCCCAAAGTGCGGGAATTCTTCGAGCAGAAAGCGTTTGGGCAAACGGTTGACATGGCTGACACGGTAGTCGTCAAGGCGATGGGCACTCCCGTTGCACACTACGTCTGTGTTGACGTCTTCTCGAAAGCTTTGAAGAAGATGACCATCTCAGAGCAAGAACCAAAGCTACTGGAGCCAGAAAGACTTCTGTCTAGCTGCCAGCCGTTTCCGTGGTCGCGACCAGTGCTGGAGGATGCGCGGACAGTATTCAACCTAGTTCCGTGTGATAACAACTTCGAGCGGGATTTCGCCAAGTTCCTGAATAGCGCCACTGACGTCACGCGCTTCGCGAAGTTGCCGCAGCCATTCGGCTTCGCTATCGACTACACGGACGGCGCGATGAATCTGCGGTCGTACTACCCGGACTTCGTCGCCGTGGATGACAAGAGCACACGCTGGCTGTTGGAAACCAAGGGCGCAGAGACCGGGGATGTCGTGCACAAGGACATCGCGGCGGCTCAATGGTGCGCGAACGCCACGCAGCTTACCGGAACGAAGTGGGAGTATCTGAAGGTGCCGCAGAAGGGCTTCGAGACGCTCCAGCCAAGCCGTTTGGAACATTTGATTGCACTCAAGCCGATGACCCTGTTGTAGCTTTCGCTTATCTGAGCAACGGAACACGATGATAGAATCCAATCTGATGGGCAAATACCATAGTGGCGACCACGTGAAGTTCGAAGTCGTTGATGAGCACTCCAGCGAGTCGGAGTGGCTCTGGCTCTCCGTCGAGCGGAGCGACGACGAGAATCGAATTGTTTTCGGCAGGCTGGATTCGCAGCCGATAGTCATCGCCGACATGAAGCTCGGTCAGGAACTTGCTGTCAGTTACGACAAAGTGCGAGACCACCGCAGATTCACGCAGCAAGAAAACCAATGATCCTCTCGGTGAGCTTCGAAGGCTGCCTGGTCCAGCACTCCCAGACAGTGAGTAGCTTCCAACCTTCCTTCCTCAGAGCCGCCCTGTTCCTCCTGTCTCTCTGCTTAGTCTTTCCGCGCTTTTCGCTCCAGAAGCTCACGTTCGAAGCGGGCTTCACTCGTCCGTAGCGGCAATTGTGGACATGCCAGAAGCAGCCGTGTACAAAGATGATCTTTTTCCGACGAGCAAGGACGATGTCGGGCTTCCCCGGAAGGTCTGGCCGATGCAGGTCGTATTTGACCTTCAAGGCGTCAAGCATCAAGCGCACCGTGATCTCAGGCTTGGTGTCCTTGCCCCTGATGGCAGCCATGCAGCGTCTTCGCTGTTCAGGTGTCAATACGTCGGTCATTCAGTTTGAGGAAAGCCATTAAGCCAACTATTTGGCGGCTGAGGGTTTCACGCCCCCAGGTGCAACCAGACCCAGTTTGCCGATTACAAAGTCGAGATCAAGATCGGGGACACCAACACGTCCACGGTACGAATCAAAACGAAAACTCATCTGTTCCGCATAAGGGCTGGCGACGGTCGCAAGACAATCGAGTTTCTTTACATCGTCCAGGCCCAGAACCTCAAGCTCACGGAACTCAACGACCAAGTCGGGAATGCTCAAGAAGGCTGGCAAGAAATGTACACTCTCGGCGGAACCGAAATTTTTGTCACGGTTGTTCGCCATAAGCCTCGCAAGCTGTTCACGAGTTTTTTTGCTGGCGTTCCTGATGTGCTCCTGTGACTCCGGACAGGACGACAGCAACTTGGTACGGGCACAAAGGACTCTGTCTACCTTCGGCTTGCGCCCTCCAGAAGAAACCATGTCACAGGTAGGCCACAGAACTACAAGGTAGTCCACGGTATCCCCTGTTGTCCGCTTCCGAACGTCACCCAAAACTGGGTCTTGAGAGAGAGGGGGCATGACATACATTTCCACGGGATGCACCTTCTCAGGATCAAGCGAGAGTGGTTTGTAGTTGTCAAATGCCTCGGCGAGCGCTCGCTCCACGTCTGTTCGTTGGAAGAAGTATGCAAGCCTGCTCAGAAGAACACGCAGGAATTCCGGTCGGTCTGCGACATCCTTTAGTTGCGCCCATTGCTTTGTAACAAAATTCCACATGTAGTCGCACAGGGCACGGTCCAGATGGTTCAGAATCGCTCTGTTTATCTGAGGTACGTGCGTGGCGAAAAGAGCGTCGATTTCTGCGGCGAGTTTTCCGAGTCCATCGGTTTTGGCAACAAGGCGCACGAACTCGCTTCGCCTGCCCTCAAGTCCTTCCGGCAGGTTAGTGTGAATAACAACGGGAACAAACCCGGAATTTTGAAAATCATCCAGCACGCGTTCGCCCACCCGCTCGCCGCCCGTCGCAGCCTGCCCTCGGTAGATGTCCAGAATGGCCACGTCGGCTTTCCGCCCACGTATGAGGCCGAAGGCGTCATCCCAGTTGGTGATGGGAGAGATGGCCATACGCCTGCCAGAGACGTTTCGATTTTGGAAAAATTCCTCAATTTGGCGCACGGTGTCAGGATTGTCTTCAATGAGCAGGGCGTTCCAAGGCGGCAGTTCCGTAGACGGCTTCGTGGCTGGGGCGGCGGGTTGTGCTGGCTGGTTACTCCCCATCGTCGGCCCCGATTCGCTTTCTCAACCGCACTCGGAACGTGGCACCCGGAAGAGGCCCCTTCGCAAGCAGTTCAAGGGTTCCGCCGTACTCGGCCGCGGTTTCTCCGGCTATCGTCAAACCAAGCCCGACGCCTTCTGGCTTTGTCGAAAAGTATGGGTCGAAGATTCGGTCCCGGATGTCCTCGGGCACACCAGGACCGCTATCAGAAAATATGATCTGCGCTTCCTGGCCCTCTCTTCTAACTCGAACGACTATGTGGCGCTGATCCTCCGGCTCTTTTTCAAGCCAGTAGAGCGAATTTTCAAGAAGATTTAGAAATATCATTTGCATCTCAGCCGGGTCGGTTGTGACCGTAGTTGACCCATCGGGGAGGTCTGTCGAGACCTTCAGGTCGTTCAAGCGTCCTATGTTAAGTTCGAAGGTGTCCTTGATGAGTTGTTCAATCGTTGTGGTCACAGGTCTGCCCCGCTTGCGGCCACTGAACGGTGCCAACCGCTTAAAGAGGAGGGTGAGCATCTCGGCTTGCTCGGTAATAATCCGGAAGCGTTTTCTGAGTCGATCGCTGCCGCTCGTGTCAAGCTCTTGGCTGATCTGCGTGTCCGCGAGTTCAATTTCGTTCTTGATGGTCGCGACCGGAGTACGGCCCTCGTGGAGCACCACGTCGATCAACTGCCCGAGTGTGGCCAGTCTCCGATAGCGTGCAAGAACCTGCTGAACCTCACCTACCCCTTCGTCATGGGTATGAACCACTCCTTCAAGGTAGGTCTTCAACTCCTTATCGTCGGGGTAGCGTGCAGTCAGGAACTCCCGGATGGGGGCAATTTCAAGTTTCTGAAATACTCCTGCGGCCGTTGGTTCCGGCTTTCTTGCACGACGCACGGAATCACGCTCAACCTCAAGTTTCGACAGAATCTCCTTCAGCGCGGCCTTGAAGTCATCAAGCTGCGAACTGTCAACGATTCCCTGGCGGTTCGTCTGATCCTTAAGTCCGGGATTCTTGTCAGCGGAGATGTAGACCTGCCCGACCACTTGGTTGTTGCTGAGGCGTAGCGTGGGATTCTGCACACGGCGGAGATCAAGACGAAGCCAGTCGTTTTCCGGAATCAACACGCGGAATCGATCCCTGTAGACGCTGATGCCGCTCGCCGCGTCAAGATCACGACGAATGTCCCTCACTGTTGAATGGAGTTCTGTTGCGAGAGGCTGAAGGTCCTCGGGTTGGCGGTCCCACACACGGAACTCGAATTTGAAAGGACCGCAACTGGGAACACGACCACCCTGAAGCTTCACTATTGGCATTTTGCCCTGCAACCGAATTCTCTTTCTGCCGTTCGGACCGTCGTACACAGCCGCAAGGCGGCCTGCGCCATTGATTCGGCCGCTGAGTCGATAATGGGGTTTCCCAAGCACCTCAGGGGGAGTGATCAATCCAGAATAAGACTTGAAGCGTTGCGGGAGTCTGAGTTCAATGCTGAATTCGTCTTTTCTGAGAGGGGCTACCAGCCTTGACAGTTCCGCTCGGAGGTCCGTAAAAGCCGAAAGACCTCGCTTGTCGTCTTCATCCCAACCGTCGTTCAAATTGAGGAGCCGCAGCGTCGTGCCGTGGGCCAGTCGTTGGGCGGGTGCAACCGTCCATGTGCATCTGATCTCATCGAGGTACTTACTCTGATCCTCAAAAGCGCCCCAGTCGAATCGTGCCTTGATAAGCTCCCTTCTATCACGTGGAACGGAGGATATTTCCAGAATTCGGGCCACCCTTGCCGCCGCGAAGCGCCCGATGCCCTTTTCACCGGTCACACGACGACCCTTGCGTGTGGTTTTCTTTGTAAGTTTAGAAACCGTGGCGGGTTCCATCCACGCCGTCCGGATCGTCTCCAGTGTCATGCCGTCACCGTTGTCGGAAATCTCAATGGCTCCCTGGCCCGAATTGAGGGGTTCCTCAAACGTGATGGTGACTTTCGTGGCGTCTGCGTCGTAGGAGTTCTTGATGAGTTCCTGGATGGCTATGACCTCGTTGGAGATCAGGTCACGGCCAAGGGTTTGGATGATCCGTGCACGAGGACGGAAGACTGCCGAACCGCTCTGCGGGAGCGTCCGTTGCGCGGTACCCCGCTTCATTTGGGTCGGCATGTGTTTCAATAGTTTGGCGAAACTTCCGGCACCAACTATATATCGCTTTCCACGTTCAGGCGATTTCCTTTAATCCACGGAGCCAAGAGTTGCTTGCCGACGCTTCCTGCGCTCGCCACGACTGGAAGCGGTCAGCCTCCGAACGACAGCACGCATGACAGGCGGACATACCGCGTTGCCGAGAAGTTTGATCTTCGTCCGGCGTGTACCACGGTTAAGTTTGTATTTCAAAGGAAAGCCCATCGCCTTTTGAAGCTCGGGCACCTGTAACATGCGCATCTCGTGACCTTCGCCGTTGGGCCTGACGAATGCAAAACGGTCAACGGTTGTGATGGTTCGCAACGGAACATTGAGATGCTGCCAACCTCCCGCTCCGTCTGTGCCGTAATACACGATGATGAAGGGACGCTTGAGTCCCACAGCACGCATCGCACGGTCCGCCCGGTCAAGCGTGGGGCGAGCACGGTTCTTCTTCTTCAGCGGAGAGAAGGGAAATGCTCCGTTTGAGTTAAGGATCGTGGCGGCGGTCTTCCTTGGAAGGGTTCTCCACGCCGTTATTTTCGGAGGTTCCATCAGGCGATCACACAGGACGAAGAGGCGTTTCCGGGATTGAGGCACGCCAAATTCGGCGGCGTTGAGCACTTGCTGCCGGACTCGGTAGCCGAGTTCTTCAAGTCGTTTGATCCAGTCGGGGAACTTTCTCCAGCTTCGCATGTGCACCACGTTTTCAACGACGATCCAGCGTGGTTTGAGATGCGCAGCAAAGCGGCACACCTGGAAAGCGGTCTCACGACTCTTTTCTGAGCGCCGTGCGTTGCCTTTCGCGCACGTATGGCTCGTGCACTCAGGCGACGCAATTATCAGGTCGATATTTCCACATCTGCGTTGGACTTCCCGTGGGCTGAGATTCTCACATTTGCCGCGAAAGATATGTACGCCGGGATGGTTGTCCTCGTAGGTTGAGTGCGCCTCGGCATCGCAGTCAACGGCGGCTACAACATTGACCCCGGCCAGTCGTGTACCGTATGTGCTGCCGCCAACGCCCGCGAATAGGTCCAAGGCTCTCAATGCACACTTCACAGTTTTGTCCTTTTGCGTGTGCTTCAGTTTTTTCATTCGGATTACGGATTCTGCTGACCGGTCGTGAGAGCAGCGAACCAACCGAGCTTACGACCCGTGCCCAGCAATCAGAATACAACCGTGATTACATTTTGACCAGGTACCAGCGATGAAAGTGTTGCGTGCAACGCATCAAGCAAACCGTCTCGTCGCCGGAGTCGCTGGGGCTACGCTCCGCAGTGGGTCGGTACGGACGAGCTAAGCCCCAAGAAGGTCAGTCCTGATTTTTCCGATGAAGAACGGAATGTCACAGGGGATTTTGCTCAAACCCTCAACATGACGCCCGGTGACGGAGATCGGCCCGATGATGCGACCGCATCCAAGCTCAAAGCCCTCGCCTGCGTTTGCTCCGTTTGCCAACAGGAAAAGATGAAGGAAGCGGTTGAGCAGGTCTGCATTGGCCTCCAATTTGGCATCTGCCGTCTTCGCCGTCCTGAACTCGTGGACGACAAAGACGGCCTTGGAAGCCCCATGATGCCCAGCCTCAAGCAGCGTTCCGGCGATTGCGGGCAAGAGTTGGTATGGCAGATCGGCGACAACTTCGTCGAGCACTTGGTGCTCGGCATCCTTGAAGGGACGAAGCCCCAACAATGAGCGGGTAAGCCAATCAAGGCGCTTGGGGAATCTCGTGTAGCCTCCTTCCCGCATTGCTGCTCTCTTCCTCGCGATGCTGAGTTCTCTCGTGATCGTTCCGCCGAATGACTCGTCGGCTTTTGCTTCAATGCAGATGGTCACGGCACGACCATCTTGCTCAGCCTGCAAAGCCAAGTCGTGGCAGCGTGGACCCCGGTTGCCGAAGGGTAACGGCGTTTCCCGCTCCGTGATCCCGCTCAGGATTGCCATTCCTCTCGTGCCTTCGTGCGATTCCAGCAGTTGAGCCAGTTGACGTGGCACGGCAGGTTCGCCTCCCGCCGTCCAGATTCGCCCGAGTTCACAGGCGCTTCGGCCTGGCTCCCAGTGCAGTTCATTGCGAGCGGGAGGCAACGCATACCTCGCCCAGTCGTCAAAGGAGCGCATAGGCATTCCTGCATAGCTTTGGATTTGAATAGTGGTCACCTCAAGTCTTCTCTCTGCGTCACGGGCTTTTTTTCTTCGGTCGCTGGGGGAGGGGCCATCGAGCTTCTACTGCCTCTCGATCTCGGAAGTGCGCAGCGAACGTGTCATCAAGAAGGCACTTCTTAATCGTCAGCCGAAGCAACGCTTCAAGCTTCGCGTAAAGGGCATTGTGCTGAACTTTTGGCAGAATACTGTCAAGCCCGAACAAGAAATTCTCGGCGTGAACCAGTTTTGAGCGAAGAGCATACGCACGCCCTAGCTCTCTCTCCGTCAATTGAACATTAAACTCGGCGGCTAAGCGTCCGACCCGGAAGCAGAACTGTCTCGTGACCTCTTGACTGTTCGTGTTTACCAGAGCCTCGAACCCAGAAACTATGAGAGGCCATCTCGCATCAAGGTGGTAAGAGCGCAGTGCATACTCGTGGTACCAATAGGCGCGGTGAACGCGACCAAACATGGCCCTGTCGCTCGGCACCCATTGCATCAACTTGCGTAGGCACTCGCAATCTTCAACGGAGAGCCAGTCGCGGCGATTGTCTTGATCGAGGAACACGTCGGGACTTACGCCTGTAAACTGGATCGCCTGAATTGCAAAGTCTTTTAGTCCAAAGTGATGAATCAGTGCGCAATATCGACTTCCGACGCTCGTGGGATGGACCAGCCGGGACAGTGCGGCTACTGCAAAAAGTTCGCCCATACCTTCGTATCGGCTTTGCTCTACATCTGGTACACGACGAACGAAGGCGTACAGGTGACGGTCATAAGGGAAGTTGTCAATGTTGTAATGCGATGGTTCACAAGCAGTCTGAATATGCTTCGCAAGCTCTTCATCCAATCTCTCGATCCAGATGTCGCCAATCAAGTCGAATCGGTTCCGGTCTTCAGCGACAACAAGCGGCGACGAGTGCTTGTCTGCAAGGGAGGGTCCTGCTCCGATGTGCAGCATGACGTAACAACCCTTCGGCAGGGAAGTGCCTACTTGGATCGCGCCGCTGTGAGGTTGGCTGGACATATAAAGATCAAGAATACCAGTTCCGCACATCCTTCTTTGTGACGTTCAACATACAGATGATGGCCGAACACGAATTCCAGCGATTTCTGACCTTCAAAATCAAGCGGTTACCGCGCCGCAGCAAGTGGGGTTTCCTGAACGCCATGGCGGGAAGCCAATTTAGGCCTTCGCTAGCGCGATGCGGTCTCGGAGCCTCTGACTGAGCGTCCGAATGGCTTCCATCAGCGTCTCGTGATTGACTCTCACGCCAGTTAGCTCACGCAAATTGTACACAAGCACTTCCGCGATGTGGTCGTCAGCATGATTTAACTCCGAAGTGTCCATCATCGTCATCGCAAAAGAGCGGTTTGTGTTCACAAGTCGCGTTTCAGCAAAGGCGATTCCGCGCACGGTATCGTAATCGCGGTTGAAATCTGGGGTTGGAAACTTGGGAAGAAACTTTGCCGTCACGGATTGAACCAAATGTCCGACATGCACATCGCCAAAGATTCCGTTATCTGAATAAAGTCTGTGAGCCAACATGCACATCGACAGCAAGTCAGACGCGAGATCACCAATTGGCTTTCCCTCAGGAAAGTCGTCGGTCAGGCTCCCAGCATACGCGAGTGTGCCTGTCCGGTAGACGCGCCAAATGTGGTGCCATCGAAATTTCGGGTCTCTGTACCTCGCTTCAATTTGAAAGAACTCGCCACGACGATAGTGATCCCAAGAACTCGGCTCATACGGAAAATACTTAAACACCATCCTGTCAAACTCGCTCTCGAAGGCTCCATCCAGACGCAAGATTGCAGCGGGTTGGGGGACGACGACGATCCGTTGATAATCCGAATCCCCCACCTCGCTCTCTCGCTGATTGATTGTCTGTGGCTTTTTCGGCTCAAGATTCTGGTCATTGATATAATGCAGGATGCTCGATTCTGGATTTTCTCCAGCGACCGCTCTCTCTCGAAAAAGCGAGTCGATTTCGCGCACTGTCGCGCCGCGTTTACGATCATGGGCACGGATCGGAATGCTGACCCTATCTCCGCGCTGATACTCGTAAGGCGGATAAGTTCCCTTCCTCACCCGGATCACGATGAGATAGGTGCCCTTGCTGGTCGGTACTGTTTTCGGCTGAAAGTCCGGTCGCGGACGCACAGTAGCGTCAATTTTGGCAGACACCTGAGTCTCCAAATCAGGGGTAGCGGACACGCCCGGCAGGGCGACCGGAATGTTCTGCTTGGTCTTAACAGACTGGACACCGATGAAAATCAGCCCACCACTGGCGTTCGCAAACGCAGCTACATCCTCGCCAATGTTTTCAGGTATTAGCGTGTTGAAGTCCAAACGCGGCCCTTCGGACAGCCGTTGCGATTCGGGCAGGTTTATTCCGAGAAAGTCCTCAACATCACGTTCCGTTACTTTTTCGAGTGGCGCTACGAAGAGATTCACGGCGTGTGCTCCAATTACAACGACTATCCTTGCAGAGTTAAGCAGGTTTCAAATTCAATCTGATCGTCATCTACCAAGCCCGCCGCTACCGCTGATCCGCAGCCTTCTCATCTCCGGTTGGAAGGTTGAACGCTATGATTTCAACCGACAATTGAGGAACTCCTTTTAATTCCACTGGAAGTTCTCCGATGAAGGTAAGAGGGACGGTGACGGGAAAGGAGAAGTCACGTGGAAAATTTTCCTTGAAGTCTCCCGGAGCGAACTGGAGCCAGACGTTCGCGACAAACTCAAAGTAGCGTTGGAGCATGTCGTTAATGTCGATTTGCTCTTTCGGTTCGTGCCCCTCGACTGTTGGAAGGAAATGCCGGACGAAATTGTGGTCGCCATCCCACTGACACCCGATGATTGCCGGAAACTGATGACCATGGTTGCGGTACGCGCTGATTTCCTTGCGCATTGGAGTTTGCTCAATGCCGTCCAGCCTTTTCTCCCAGAGCCAGAAATACTTCAATTCGCTGTGCTCTTTCTGACCACGAGTGATGGCTGCACGCAAAACTTCAAAAACGTGATCCAATTGCCAGAAAAACGCGGCCAAATGTGCCCTGCAAATCAGCACGTCGGTTTGCATGTGGTTCCGAGTCGTCTGGTCTACTTCTCCTACGACCTTTGGGCTGGTTCGTAGTGCACCGGTTTGCAAATATACTCGAACGTATGCGAGATGGTACGCCGCGTAGCTGACACCAGACCAAACCTCGACTAAAGCCCCGACAAAATCAGGGTCTGGAACGTCCGGCATCTCCAAGCCAACTTTTCTCGTTCTCTCTGCCATCCGCCACCTACCGACTAAATGTCACTTTATAGGATCGGGAAGTCCTTTTCGCCCGTGCAACTGCTCATCACAAGAACTTCCCATCGAACGCAAGATATACTTGTTCTGCAACGTGTGCAATGGGGGTACGAGTTCAAATGAAGAAGCGCAGACGAATGACCCACTCGCCCTTTCATCGCCGATATATCGCGTTCGTGGACATCTTGGGCTTCGAAAACATCGTCGAGCGCATGAAGGCAGACCCTCGATTATTCGACACTGTTCGCGATGCCTTGAAGATGGTAGATGCTCAAGCTCAGGAGTTCCGAGAGTATCGTAGGATCAAGCAGGACAAGGATGAGAAGACTCAGCACGGAGGCCGTGTTTCGCTTGACCTGGATTCCGACCTTCAGATGACCGCATTTTCCGATTGCTACCTGCTTTCAGAGTCTCACCAGGCTTGGCACGTGCTTGCAGCCGTCCAAGCTCTGGGTTCCCATTTTCTCGCTGAAGGCATTCTCATGCGAGGGTCCGTGCTGCGGGGCGGGCCTATCACAACGGGCAGGTACTCTTCGGGCCAGGCATTGTTGACGCCTATAAGCGCGAGCGCAGCGTGGCTTGGTACCCACGCATACTCGTGTCTGACGAGGTCGCTGGCGAAGAGTGGGATTACCATGCTGGCCCTCGTTGGAAAGAGCGGCTTCTTGAGCGCGACAACGATGGCTCCTGGTACGTAAACCTGCTAGTGCCTTCATTCTCGAAGTGGGCAGCTCTTCTCAAACCGACGCCAAAGCAGGATGTCGCCTCTCATTTGACAAAGGTTCGAGCGTCACTGATCGCCGCGTGGGAACAGGCACAAGGGAACGAGGATCACAAGGTGAAGGTCTGGTGGCTGATTCACAAATTCAATAGGGCGGCAAAGAAAGAGGACATCGAGCCAATCAGCCGCGCGATAGCCTCTTCAGACGAAGCGGAATGACCTGGAAGGCAGGAAGCGAGTTCACTTGAAGCGGGTATTCAATCGGGACTCCCAATAGTTCACAAGCTTCGTAGCCAACGTGAGGACATCAATCGAATCGCTTCCGAGGGCTTTTGCTGCTTCCGCTTCCAAGTGAACCACCAAATGCCCAACCGCGAATGTGTTGGCATCAAAAGCATGAGGATCGAACGCACTTCCGGCGAGTTCTGTGCTTTTCACGGATTTGTTCTCCCTGCTTTCATGAAAGTGTTTCAGGCCGTTCGCAAGGTAGGAACAAACGTTTCGCAACTGCATTTGCTCCTCGCTATCTGAACACGGCACGCTCGGCTCCATCGGGGGCCAATTCTCAAGGTGGAGTGCAGTGACAAAGAAATCGAAGGCCGCATAGGAATCTGCCCAGTTGCTTTTGATTCGCGTGTAATCGTGCGTTACTTTTTGAAAGAGATCGGCCCTTGTTTGGAGATCGAAGCTGGCCTTGTTCGTCATATAAGCGACTCCACGCATTCCCTCAGCCGCTGCAATTCGGCTTCGGCGACTTCCTTGATTTGAAATCCCCTGCCGATCTCGACGCTGTCCCCGGCTTCGGCAAGCAAGGGCGTCTTCTCGTCTGCATGGACCAGATAGCCGTCGTCAGTCCGGGCGGGGCTTACGCCCGCATGGTCGAAGTCGATGTTGGAGTAGTCGATGTCGAGCCAATCGCCGCCCCCCCTTACGATGTAGCTCCTCGGTATTTTTGCCATTGTGGGTCTCTCCTGACGCTTAATACTCGAATTTAATCGAAACCCGAGCACAATAAGAGCGCCAGTCAGCATCACGTGCTTGGTGCAGCCGCCAATTCCCCGAGATGTCCGACTGGAGGCGGCTCGCAAGGAGCATCCTTCAGATCAGCAAGCCACGGAGCCGTGATCGCAACTCACGAGCCTCCATCCTTTCCAGTTCGCACTCCCAGATCGTCCTGACCTTCCATCCGAGCCGCCGCAACTTGCGGTCGTTCTCGATGTCCCGTGCCTTGTTGCCTTTGAGCTTTGGCAGCCAATAGCCCTTGTTCGTCTTCGGCAGCCTGCCCTTCTTGCAGCGATGCAGGTGCCAGAAGCATCCCCTAATTTGCACCACGACCGAGTGCTTGGGGAGGATGATGTCAGGGCAGCCCGGCAGGCTCCTCACGTGCAGCCGAAACCTGAAGCCCATCGTGTGGAGCGTGCGGCGGACCACGATCTCCGGGTGCGTGTCCTTCGACCGGATGCGGGACATAATTGCCGACCGCTGCTCCGGCGTGATCCTGTCTGCCATGAATGTTGCGCTTCCTTCCCAGCGTGCCGATTCGGGCACCGGACCAACGATGGCGACAGTATTGGTCAGGGAAGCGGTTCCGTACAGCACTTTAAGTAGGAGTCTATGAAGCTAAATTCGTTCAAGGGTGTTGATGTGAACGGATCACTGCCAGGTTTTGTTCGGCTCGCGCCAGTCAAGGCTAGGGTCGGCGCTCTTGGTCAGGCATCTGACTCGTCGCGAGATAAGAGCCAAATGCGAAAGTAATTACAATGAATCCCACAGCCAATTCATACATGCATGCGACTTGTGCCCATGGATTCTGCGGATGAATGTCGCCGTATCCTACCGTGGTGATGGTGACAACGCTGAAATACACCGCTTCGATAATCGAGCGGAAGTCCGAATTGAAGTACCCACTCGGTAGAGCGCAGAAGTATAGAATCCCGAACTGGGCGGCAACTTCAAAATAGGCAGCCACCAGCAAAACGAGCCGCTCTATCGGAGCGGTCTTCGTTCTGCTCGGTGGACCTGTGAAGCGCTGCTTGGCATCTTTATAAAATCCAATCGCAAGCTCATTGACTCGTGAGAACGGAAACAACCAAAGCGCAAAATACCCTAAGTGATGCGGCAATTGACGGATCACTCCGCCTGTTCTACTGAACCACAACACGACAAGCCACAAAGCTAAGATGGCTCGGAAAATCCAGTTCCACAATCGAATGGGCTTCTTGCGGAATCGTTCAATCGTGAAACGGGTCGGCGAGACGAGAAGCGTAAGGAAATCAGATGGTTTCACTGGCACAGGCATGAGGCGATGAATTCTAGGCTGGAATCACAAACTCCGCAATGTGCGCCTAACGATGTGGCTGCTGACAGCGCTGGCACACAGACGACCCATGCGCTCGAAGCCATGATGCTCTGGTGCGCGATCTATTGGTTTTTGACCGATACGGATACGACCAGCCTGACATCCCGCTCCGAGAAACGGTCGGCGATGGCCTGAGCAAACTTGCGGATCGCCCCTGCAAGCTCACGCTGGTCTTCAATAGGACCGAACACCTGAGCGGCTCTGCCCTCCGTGACCTTCAGCAGGCTGCGCCAGTCCGCCTTGTCCAGATTGGGCGGTTTCTGACCTTGCGACATCTTGTCGTCAGGTTCCGTTTCCTCTCGCAGCAGCCTTTGCACCGTGCGGATCGTGACGCCGAGGTTTTGCTCCACCCATTCCGTCCATGTAGGGTTGCCCATGACGGGAACCCGGCGACCCGGTTTGGCAAACCTCTCACGTGCCTCCCGTAGACAGGGGACGATCTCCTTCAGCTTTCTGAAGCCCTGCACGCATCGCTCAATGAGTTCCGAGTCCGTCAAAGTCCTGACGAGATCATCGGCCGGCAGGAAGTGCCTTACTTGGTCATTGGGCAGGGAGTCCACGAACGCTAGGCGCTCCCCGATCCGACGCATCACTGGAATCGGCATTGCGTTCCCCACTACCTCGTAGCGAAGGGCGTCGGGGCACCTTTCCGCAGGCTGGCCACGGTACGGGACTCTCGTGTAGTCGTCGGGCAGCCCTTGGAGCCGTTCCGCCTCGACCGGGAGGATGTAGCGGGCGACTCCTTCAGCTATCACCGCGTGGTGTTGGCTTCGTGTCACGCAGTACATCGGTCCCTCGCGCACCGCGACTCCTTGCGCCGCCGCCCCTAGTCGGCGGCTGATTGCGTTTCCTTTGATCGCGAAGGTCGGCCGCGTCGTGCCTGAGCACGCAGCGCCCGCACGGCCTGTTTCGGAAGCCACATCCCCACCTGCCTCAGGATTCCCGTGCATGCCTCCGACGTCAGAAAATACCGCTGCGGCACGCTTCCAGTCACCAAGATAGGCGACAACGAACAAGCGTCTGCGGCTTTGTGGGAGTCCAAAGTCGCGTGCGTCCAACACCCGCCACGCGTACCCG